>Ga0114129_10013878_pt1 | contig 11479 bp, 9 predicted proteins | sample RhiMetdeltSRZDD1_FD_80071 | JGI IMG/M metagenome (GOLD analysis project Ga0114129, IMG submission 80071) | Populus rhizosphere microbial communities from Tennessee, USA - Rhizosphere MetaG P. deltoides SRZDD1 (version 2) (version 2) | ecosystem: Host-associated > Plants > Roots > Rhizosphere >... | reverse complement strand
TTCACTAAATGTAGCTGAAACAGACTTGGTGACAGAGACACCTGTAGCGCCATCAACTGGGTCAGTGTTAGTCACGGTGGGAGGAGTTGTATCGGTTGGTGGAGGAGGTGGTGGTGAACCAGACGTCCCAAGCACATCCATCTCAGATATCTGTGCCAGGCTGTTTGAGGACCCAGCATGACTCTGAGTTATAACTATCTTTACAAACCTGGCTGAGCTGTCTGCAAAACTGTATGTTTCAGGAGAAGTAGTACCTTTACTTGTTGTAGTGAGTACTGGTGTAAAGCTGCCGCTTGCAGAGACTTCTACTCTAAAGCTGTATGTTCGCAGGTTTCCATCCGCCCAACTGATAACAACGCTGCAAACAGTCTTTGATGTTCCTAAATCAACAGTAATGGAAGGACTAGCACTAAATGTAGACCACCATTTTGTGCTAGCGGTGTTATCTATGGCATTGTTAGCTGGAAATCCGCTTTGAGTAGGGGTAGATGTGGCAGTATTGATTGCCAGATTATTGTTGCATGAGGAAGGAGGGGGTGGAGGTGGAGGTGCAGCTGCCGTGGTAAATGACAAAATCTTGTTGGCAGACATTTGGTTACCTGCTAGATCTTTTACTCCACTAGACCCGCCAGTAATAGTAGCTGTGTACGTTGTAGAAGCAGCTAGCGATGATGTGGGATCAAACGTAGCTATATTTCCACCACTCAGTGTTACTGTTCCTGGAATACTTGTAGTACCCGCCTTAAGAGTAAAGGTGGTTGTGCTAACGGTAGAGCCTTGAACTGCTTCACTAAATGTAGCTGAAACAGACTTGGTGACAGAGACACCTGTAGCGCCATCAACTGGGTCAGTGTTAGTCACGGTGGGAGGAGTTGTATCGGTTGGTGGAGAACCACTAGCCATATACAGCAGCGGTTCAGGGCTGCTGTCTTTATCTCCTGTGAAATACCCATGCCCCTTACCATCACAAACTGTGGAAGCAGTTGACCCGGAATTTCTGAGAGCATCTCTAATAGCTGAAGGTGCAGTACCAGGGTGGGTTGATTCGTATAAAGCAGCAGCCCCAGTTACGTTTGGAATAGAGGCGCTGGTACCGCTAAACGAAGCAGTAGAACCACCCATAGCAGTTGTCTTAACTATGACGCCTGGAGCGGCAATATCAACCACAGTACCAAAATTGCTAAAATCAGCAAGGGTATCGTCATTTCCTGCGGTAGTGGAGAAGCCAAGGCCGCCACATTTGCCATCGGTGTCCACTATGGCAGAGACTGTTATCACTTCAGGATAGCTTGCAGGAACTTGTGATGCAGCGTCCTGATCCTCATTTCCAGCAGCTGCCACGTAAGTTACGCCAGCTGCAACAGAATTAGCAATAGCGGTATGAAGAGCGTTATCAGGTCCATCGCCTCCAAAGCTCAGATTTACAGTATCGATTTCACCTGCATTTGCCGTAACGTAATCAACTCCTGCTATGATATCTGAATCAAAACCGTCACCATTGCTATCAAGAACTTTGATTGCCCACAATCTGGCTCCTGGGGCCATACCAACTACTGCGTTTGAATCATCTTTGGCTGCGGCTACTCCAGCTACCATCGTACCGTGGCCATCGTCGTCATTTGCTGTTGTTGTTCCTGAAACGAATGTTTTTTCTCGAAATACGTTCAGATCTGGATGATCCAAGTCTATACCAGTGTCCATAATTGCAATGTCAATATTTACAGAACCACTACCATCACCAGAATTGGCCGAACTTAGATCACCATCTGCCCTATCAATACCAGTTGGTAATGTTTGAACGAAGGCTTTTAATTTCGTATCCGGCTGAACGTAATCTACTGAAGGATTGCTTAGAATAGAATCAAGTACTTCCTGATTGGGAACTCTAATCGCGTAGCCTCTTATTGCATTGTTGTAAACATGTCTAAGCTCAGCACCTTGGTTTCTAGCTTCCTCCGCCGAGGAGCGTACTGAAGATGTGAGGGGTGCAGCAGTATCTTTTAGAACTACAATATAGTGATTTGGTATTCTCTCGCCTGAAACCTTTCGTAATTTTTCAGAAAGGTCTATTCTTTGATTAAGTCGATCATTTACATCTTCACCTCGATTGGACTGAGCAGACGCATTCAAGAAGATGGGAGAAAATGAACCCAAAAAAATTGACGAAGAAAATAACAAAGTTAGTAAAACTACTACTATTAAATAGCGACCAAGCTTAGGTTCTATGTCATCGAGAAGAGACAATAGTCATTTCTTCTCAACGTTGTATAATAGCTGTCAGGTAAGTGAGTTAAGGTATTTAATCGAATAAAAATGTCTAGGTAATATATTATAGACAAAAATACCATATTATTATGTATCAAATTCACGAGAAAAATGCTTAAACTGCTGAGGGTGTACATAACTTTGCCAAATTTCATTATTCAGAAGTGCACTACTTTGAGCAGGTTGATCACATTCAGTAATTATTAGAATTAACAGTCCATATACAAACAAACTATTCACTTTACCATAAACAAGAACCATTGATTAAAATACATCTTATTTTCTTATTCATTTGAGTTTATTCACAATAGAGTGTCCTATGAGGAAAAAATGGTGCTCTGTGATGCTGTATTTTGAGAAATTGAGCAGAATGAGAGATCTTTAAACAATAATCCTTTACTCTATTTGCATGCGTCAAATTAATGATTGTATTCCTTGGAAAGGAGGAGTTGGTAATCTTAAATCGCTTCTTCATCTTCAACTCCTGTAGCAAGATCGATTGCATGAATTACTGGAGTGACAAAGATCTTACCAATATTGCTATGTTCCCTTATCACTTTAATTGCTTGGTCCATCTTTGTGTCAGGAAGAACAACTAGAACTACGTACTTATCGCTGAACTCGGGCGTGAACATTTCGGTTCCTTTTGATGCATGGATACTCGGGGGAACCGTTTTTCCTCGCCCTTTTACTTTGAATACAGTTATCCCCCCTACTACAATCTTCTTTAATCCTTCACTGACCTTGCCAATATCATTTTCGGCCATTATGACCTCTATCTTGATCAATCAAATGATCTTTCTGAAAGTCATTAAAATAATTATCCTTTAGGTTACACGTAAAAACTTTTTTATACATAGATGATTGTATGATTATGGTTTGCCTATAGATACAGGCGATACAGCATGGATGCTAATTGCCTCCAGCCTTGTTCTGTTGATGATACCATCACTAGGATTATTTGAGGCTGGCCTTCTTAGAAAAAAAAATACAGTTTCAATATTCATGCAGATATTCTTTGGTATGGCTCTTTTGAGTGTATTGTGGTTCATTTTTGGCTTTAGCTTGTCATTTGGCCCTGACACTGCAGGTCTGGCCGGAAATCTCGAGTGGAATTTTCTAAAGGGCGTCCCATGGGATTCTGCTCTGACACAATACGCCCCCAGCATTCCAGGAGTACTATTTGTAAAATTCGAAATGATGTTTGCAGTAATTACCCCATTGCTCCTGACCGGTGCTATCGCCGAAAGGATGAAATTTAGTGCTTTTGTGATCTTCGTAGTCGCCTGGAGTATCCTCATCTATTACCCACTCGCACATTGGATCTGGAGCCCTGATGGATGGCTTAACAAGTTAGGTGTTAAGGACTTCGCTGGCGGAATAGTCATCCATACTAGTGCAGGAATGGGTGCACTTGCAGCTGCATTGGTTTTGGGCCGAAGGAAAGATTTTGGTCCCTCAATAATGGTTCCGCACAGTATTCCTCTAGCCGTTCTTGGATCATCACTCTTATGGCTTGGATGGTTTGGATTCAATGCTGGCAGTGCTTTAGCGTCAGGAGGCGTGGCTGGAAACACAGTAATTAACACTCAAATGGCTTCGGCAATTTCTGCATTGATATGGGTAGGACTTTCTTGGATGAGGACCGGCAAGCCAAGTGTTATAGCTGCTATTAATGGGGCTATTGCAGGACTTGCTGGTATTACACCAGCTTCAGGGTACGTAAGTGTCGAACACGCCTTTGTCATAGGTATAGCAGTTGGCTTAGGATCTTATCTCGGTGTCCTTTTCCTTAAAGACAGGCTCAAGATAGATGATGCACTTGATGTTAGCTCCATTCATGGAATACCTGGAATAATTGGGTCTTTGGCAATTGGGATCTTCGCATGTCTTTGCATCAATCCTAACGGAGCAAATGGTCTGTTGTATGGTAATCCAAGTCAACTGTGGATCCAAGGAGTAGGAGTAGGGGTAGCAGCAGCGCTAGGGTTTGGAGGAACCTACGTAATCATGAAAGTCATAGATCTCCTCATTGGCGTCAGAGTAGATCCAAAGGTGGAAGATGTGGGATTGGATATCGCGGAGCACGCGGAACGAGCATACTCTGACGAAGACGAATTGGAGAAGATCTAGCTCAATACCTTAAGGTCTAATATTGCTGATTACATGGTATAGATTGCTTTTCAGTAATGCTAATTCAAATGGCATCGCTAATAAATAATGAATTATAGTTCATTAAGATCTTATTATGTATCATCCATATCGATGATAATGAGTATCAATCGCTTCTACCAACTATTAGAGTGTCACATCATATTTTTCATAGACTGGACTAATCATAGTATGAGAAAGATCAGGGAATCATCCTCTTACTAATGATGAAGGGATCAATTTTTATCAAGAACATTTCTGAATTATTCTAATAACATTTGAAACCGATTGTAAGATACGGAAGATAAAGAAGCATAAAGGCACTGCTTTTGCTAGATTGTCCAATGAATCCCTTATAACCTATTTTTGTATTACTATTGTTATGGAAACCGCAAAACACGAAGTTTCGAAAGGAGCCAATGAATCTGGAAAAGGCAAGGACGAAGAAGGGATATCAGAGTGGACTCAGCTTCTCTCCCAGCTCGTTGATAAACTAACAGGTAAAGATTTAGCTGTAACTTACGAGTTTGATGGTTTAGAAATCGAGGTTCCCAAGGCGAGTGGGCCAGGAGGAAAAGAAATAGGAAGCGCAATGTGGAAAATAGATGGCAAGATTGTAATATCAACTGAAGTCCAAGACAAACGCAAGAATTATGAGTAGTTTAACTATTGTCAGAAATTATGAAGCGTTGATCCATGAGTCGGATGAATCGACTTGACCTAATCGTTTTACTATTGGCTCAAAGAGCCCATAGGAAATATTAGGAGAGATACGCAAACTGAAATTTAATGATTTGTCCGCGTCTCAATATTTTCATGCGGCATTCAAGAGCCCCTTTGCAATGTGGATACAATCTCGTATACAAAATTCCCTATCAATTCGGATCTCTAATGTATCCTAATTCTCAAAACTGCCGAAATGATATCTAGATCTTTTTTCATTGTAATTAGCCAAATCACCTGCTAAATATGAAGGAGTATGATTTTCTTGAATCCTGTTCTTTCAACAATTGAGTATTCGAATCTAAGTAATGACATGATAAAATCATAGTAATACTGTTTTTAAAAAAAGTAGGTAAATGCAAATATATCAAAAATCTAAAATACTTGATACTAAAAATGCATAGAAATCTAATAACAATATTTAGTATGTCAACAATCGCAGTGGCATTTTCTCTCTCCCTCTTTGGTTCAGCATCAAATGTAGCTATGGGACAAGCTGTTCCGCTAATACCTTTGACTAGCGGCAACGTTACCTTGGATACAGGTATACCAAAATTTAACGAATGCCTTGAGGATGCGATTGACTCTAGTAAAAATGTTAATGATGATTCGTATTTCGAAAATGAACCTACAAAAGATGAGGTATTCAAATGCTATGAAACGATTTTTCTTAATCCCGGAGGAGTGAAGTGAAATGAAGATGTTTGGGAATATACGCCGTAGGAATTCAAACGTCGAAAACCGACATAAGGCAACATGTAGATCGAACAGAATGATATATTTATCTAGTATTATTGCTATCGCGATAATATCTTCATTCTTGATCCAAATTACATCCATACCGCCGGCTGAAGCATTAACACGTTACTACAACTGTTTAGCCAGAGTAGTAAACAAAAATGCTACATTGTCAATAGCAAATGTGGATGCATGTTATAACCTGATTTTCAAAGGTGCTTTAGACTATTACGGTATTAAACAATCTCCTCCCACTGATGATAAAAACACTAATTCTGGCGGTGATTCAAATAAGCAATCGGATGGTCCAATCAAGGAAATAGACAATACCAATCCCAAAATTGTATCCGAAAAAGTGCAAGGAAATTCAAATCTGAATGATGTATTTGGTTGATCTTAACTAATATAGTATTTTAGTTAAAACCTAGATCGTTATATATTGCCAAGAGTATGAATATGGGAAAGGATTATTTTGATGATCTCATTTTTTGCTGCTTATTTCTGCTCATCTAACAACAATTAATGGTTCCTCTTTTATATTTACTCCGAAAAGACCAACGGATACCAGTCAGACCTTTGTAGGAATGGGTCTATTCGATACACTCATTCACGAGGCATAAACTCTTACCTATCAACAATTGGCATTATCAACATTATGTAAACGTAATAATATCATATCATGTTAAGTACTAGATTGATAACCTTATGTTAGAAATGTTCTCGAAAATTTTGGTACCTGTGGATGGATCTGAAAACTCATTTAGAGCAGTTAAGGCTGCTATTTTCCTGGCCCAGAAGATCGGATCAGATGTCTTGGTACTTCATGTATTAGAGAATCTTCCAAAGCTGTATATCGAGTCGCAAAAAATACTAAATGATCTACTAGCTGCTCGCACAAAGCAGGGACGAGATATTCTGAATACTTGTTTGGTAGAGGCAAGAAAAAGTAACGCGAGCATTAAAACTGAGCTACTCGAAGGCGATGCCGCGTCTATAATTTTGGAGTTAAGTAATAAAGAAAACTTTGACGCGATTTTTGTGGGTAGTCAGGGACTTGGTAGATTCAAGGAGCTGTTTTTAGGTAGCGTCTCAAGTAAGGTTTTGCACCACGCTAAGTGTATGGTACTATTGGTAAAATAATTTCTGCCTGTTACTCTCTGAAGCCAAAACTAGGAAAAGTCACTAAAAGTATGACACTCAATAGTCATGAAGTATCTGACACGACATGGTCTTAAAGTATCGATTATAAATTTATGACGAACAATAGATCAAGTCGTACTTGCTTTATCGCCGTTAAAGAAATCACCTAAATTATGAAGTGATACCAGCTTCCCTCTAGTTATGGGAATGGGATGTCTATAGGGAGTTCAAATTTATCCGATGATTTTTTCTCGTCAGACTCATTATCAGAGTCCTCGTCGGCTTCGGCTCCTTCTTCATTGTTGGTGTCTTGATCACTTATATCTTTGTCATCCTCCTCGTTTTCACTATTGTCTTGGCTCCTCAAAACATCTTGTACATTCCTACATCTTTTGTCATCTTCTTCACAACTATCGACTATATTTTTTGTAGTTGAAGATTTATTTCTTTGATCCCTTTTATCTTGATCTTCAATCACAATTTGTGAATCTTTATCGATCTTCCCATTGTCTTTTGTGCTAAACGGATCTGAGTTATTTGAATCGGAATCAGTGTCGTTTGTACCAGATATGTCTTTCTGTTCAGTATCATTGTCCATTGATAGACTAATTCTTGAAGCGAGCACTTGTGCATTGGCGTTCAATGCCATAATATCATGCGTACTCAGGGCAACTGCAGAGTGAAACATGTTAGTTGAATAGAATAGCGCAACAACTAACAAGCTAACTATTAAGAACGAATATCTATTCTTACTCTGCATTTCTTCCCGCTACTCGGATGTATAGACTGCTTATAGCATATTAAAATTCGGTAACGTATTGCCATATGATAGTCAAGGTACTAAAGAAAGGAAGTTAATTACGGATCCATACTAGAGTTAATACTTCTATAACCTCTTTCAATTTTGAACTATAGGTTATCTAATTATTTCTCCTGAGAAAAGAATTGATTAAATTTCCAATTTTAGTCATAAGATCTGAATTGATGAGGTTAATTTTCTGAACTGTGCTAAATTTGAAAAGGCACTTTCTGCCTCATCCGCAATTAAAAATGTCCCAATATTATCCTAATCTAAGTTCTTGTCTTCTAACGAGTTGACGCATTTTTGATGTATCCAGAAAAGCTGAAGTACCGGTGTTTGTAGGTATCAGTTGGCAGAATGTCCAGTCCAGAAAATCATATTGAGTGGACACCCTTGTGTCGAAGCCGAATCGCTCCTAAGCTGCAGAGATCTTAAGTAGCAAAATCGAAAATTTGCTTCAATTTGAACAGTAAACCGTAAATTACAATTTTCTATATGTTAAGGGACTTTTCGAATCACTTGTTTATCACGCATTTTAGGGGATATGGTGTAACTTTCTTAATTGAGTAGTTTTATAAGATATGGTTTCTTGATCTACGACATACTAGGGTAAGAGAAAATATTGTCGCAATCACATTCACTTGACGGAAAGCTATGTTTCGCTTGTTCAAAATCTACATTCGTATTGCAAGATAGATGCTTGCAAAATACAACTTCAGAAACATCGCTACAATGCGAAAAATATAGGTGTCCTAGTTGCGGTTTGATAGTTGAATATAGCAGAATGATCTCTCAAACTTTGTCGACTACCAATGCAGAACCGTTAGTAGCACTGGAAAGGCACTTGGCCAGTCAGTAGAGATTATCCAGAAGGTACAAGCATACGGTCTAAACAAAACGCTTCATATTTTCTCATGCCCTTTTAGATAAAACCAGATTAATCCTGTTAACCAGTCTCTACGGATTAAGTGCCACTTCTTTTAACGGGAATCCATTTACTACCTTTGCTTTTAACATCAATTTCATTCTAATGAGGGGCTAATCAAATTTTGAGGGGGCTCTCTTATTTCCATAATCGTACACTTATCTGCGAGTTATCAGGAAATGGTGAATGTAACATCTTCAGTTGAATTTCCAGATCCGAGAGAAGCGACATACTCTCCTGCCGGTACTTCAGATTTATCCAAACTAATCGGGCCCCAGGTAACAGATCTGGATTCATTCGCATTAAGGGTAGTTAACACCTGTGCTGAGAAAATAGGGTAAGTTTGATTAGTAGCAACATTTCTAATAGTAAGACCCAGAGCTGCGTTTGGAAATGTCAAACCTTCTATGCCTGTGTTGGTTATAGTGATATTGACTATTTCTCCTGGAGAATAGACTGTTCTGTCGGTTGTCATGATGAGCGGAGAATTAACTTGGCTACTATTTGTAATCAAAAAATTCTCGCTACCAGTACCATTTTTGAAGCCTTGCTCCTGATCTCTTGAAATATTGTACTTCTGAAGTGTTGCTTGCATCGATTGAATCTCGGCATAAATTTCAGTTGGTAACAAAATAACAAGTGAAAATAAAATTGCGGCAGCAACCACTGAAAGTAAAGGTCCCGAATAAAAATACTTGTCATATCTATGATCTATTTTTGACATTTAGTTCACTATATTAAACTTCTTTATTAATGATTTGGCATTCAAATGCAACTTAATGGCGCGAGCGACTAACTAATCCAGCTCAGGAGCACCATTTGACGTCTGTTGAAACCCGAATCCGGTGGCTAAAAAAAGGATATTCGTAGATTGTTACTGGATCCGGTTGCTATTTGCCTCGGAGATATGTTATAAACCCAAACCAAGCAAGCAGATTAGTTACTGCCATTTCACGATGTAAATTTTTGGTATTTCATTTTTTTAAGATATCCAGGGATACAAGAAAGTAATCTTTTGAACATTTTGATACAAGTTCATATTGAATTTTATGGTATCCAGTACTAAGATGTGGAAAAGGTCGTATTAGCTTTCAATGATCCAAGCGATACGGAAGCACTATAGTTACCCGATTTTGTTTGTTGGCCATCCATATCTTTTTGATCCCATGTGAAATTTCTTGATGCGCCGGTATCAAGGGTGAATCTTACAGGGCCCGTAGATGAGACTGGATAACTCTGGTTTGTATTTAGACTCTTTACAATTACTTGTGTCGTTGAATTAGAAAATGTAAGGGGTTGAGTGCCAGAATTATTTACTGTTATCTTAACCATGTCTCCTATGTTGTAAATTTTTCTTTCAGTTGTAATGTTGATTGCTTCAGATTCATTACCATAGACTACCTGAGGGATAAATGAAGTTTTAGGACGATCCCTGAGGCTGCAATGGACTATACTATTATTATTAGGAGGAGGACAAATGTCCGTAGAAGGACATTCAGAAGGGGATGTAACTAAATTACCAGCAGTACAGCGAACTAATCCTTGTCCTATTTGACCAAAACTTTGCAAAGGATACCCTGGAGATATCACGACTAGTAAAGCTACTCCAAAAAGGATGACTACCCACTTCATCATGCATTATAATGTTGCCATTCAATTTAAACATGCGGTAAATAGTAAAATAAAAATGATCATGAAGTTCTAATAGTAACAATCGGAATTCAAAAGTCTAAACTAATGCTAGTCATCCCGTTAAGGTCATGATATAAGCAGTTGACCTACTTACGTACCATTTTTGATATAAGAAGACTTTTATGCTAAAACGTTTGCGAACAATTCAAAAGTCATATGTAAACAGGATCTTTTAACTAATTTTTCAAATATATTTTCATTAGGGACTTGTTAAAAGCGATAAATTCCCTTCTTCTCATGTGAAAGTCCATTATTCAGTATTCTCTGTATTTATGATTGCGTTCTCGCTGTTGGGCCATTGTGTTTTAGTAGGAAATCCCATCCTGCACGCCCAAACTATTAACAGTCCTACTCTTTCTGACAAGGTTGGAGTCAAAATAACTTTTCCGAAAGCAAATAGTACTGTGCCTGTTGGGACATTAACTATTAACGGTACGTCTTCAGACACTACTCAGACCGATTGTAGAGTATCTGTAGATTGGAATGATTTGAAACCGATGCAGAATGTGACTGCTGCAGGAATCAATGGAACAAATGACTATTCGAGTTGGAATTTCACTTATGATCAAAAATACCACATTATTGCACAAGGAACAAATGAATTAACATCCAAGATCATTTGTACAAACAATCCTTCTGGTAATACCACAACAAAGTTCTACAGTATTAACATTACAGGGACGTTGAGTAATAGCTCCTCATCCTTATCACCTGCGCCCAACGTACCTGCAGCACTAAATCAAACTGTAACAAACTCAAGTGGCTACCACACAATAAGCTATCAGGGCATCCTCCCACAATATGATAGAGCTATAGTAAACGATGACCTGGATTATGTTGAAAATGATAAGAGCTCTAATTACAAAAATGATGACAAAGCAATTGCAAATAGCGACTCGGACCGTGTTCCTAAATTAAGTGAAGATGCTGAGCAAGAAGATAGTACTGAGATAGTTGATACTCCAGTAGAAGATGCTGAGCAAGAAGATAGTACTGAGATAGTTGATACTCCAGTAGAAGATGCTGAGCAAGAAGATAGTACT
>Ga0114129_10013877_pt1 | contig 11480 bp, 12 predicted proteins | sample RhiMetdeltSRZDD1_FD_80071 | JGI IMG/M metagenome (GOLD analysis project Ga0114129, IMG submission 80071) | Populus rhizosphere microbial communities from Tennessee, USA - Rhizosphere MetaG P. deltoides SRZDD1 (version 2) (version 2) | ecosystem: Host-associated > Plants > Roots > Rhizosphere >... | reverse complement strand
TGTCGGCAGTTTTCCGAAGCCGACGCCGGCGATTCTACCGTTGTTTGCGACGCTTGGGCTGGTCGATACCAATCTCAAGCCCAAGCCGTCGCTGCCAACGTGGGATAAAATCTTCGCGCGCAGCTTACGCTGATGCCGGTTCGATCGGCCCTGCTCGCGGCGACGATCCGGCACGAAGCGAATCGGCGCGGAATCTTCCGTAGGCGAAATAGATCGTCAGACCAACCGCCAGCCAGACGAAGAGCCGGACCCACGTCGCCAGCGGCAGGCCCGACATCAGATAAAAACAGATCAGGGTGCCGGCCACCGGTACCCATGGCATTCCCGGTGTTTTGAACGGCCGCGGGATATCCGGCTCGGTGCGTCGCAGAATCAGAACGCCCATGCAGACGATGGCAAATGCCAGTAGTGTCCCCATGCTGACGAGTTGTCCCAGCACACCGATCGGGAACATGCCGGCGGCAATTGCGACCACTGTTCCAGTTACTGCTGTCGTAATGTGCGGAGTGCGAAAGCGCGGATGGAGTCGCGAAAAAATTGGTGGCAGCAGCCCGTCTCGACTCATCGAATAGAAGATTCTCGACTGGCCGAGCAGATTCACGAGGATGACGCTGGAGATGCCGCAAATCGCGCCAATGTTGATGATCGGAGGCAGCCATTTGACGCCGGTTTTCTGCACGGCCAGAGCGATCGGCGACGCGACGTCGAGCTGCGGATAAGGAACGAGTCCCGTCATCACCAGTCCCACCGCGATGTAGATGACGGTGCAAATCGCCAGCGAGCCGAGGATGCCGATGGGAATGCTACGACCGGGATTCTTCGCCTCTTGTGAAGCGGTCGAGACTGCATCGAATCCGATGTAGGCGAAGAAGATCAAACCAGCGCCCCGCAGCACTCCGCTCCAGCCAAATGCGCCGAACTCGCCGGCGTTGGGTGGAATGAAGGGATGCCAATTGGCGGTGTTCACGTACCGTACGCCGACCGCGACGAAAATGGTGAGCACCGCGACCTTGAGAATCACAATGGCGGTGTTGACTCGTGCTGATTCCCGGATGCCGATAATGAGCAGGCCGGTGAGGAGTAGGCAGATGACGACAGCGGGTACGTTGAATGCCGCCGTCACCGACGATCCGTCGGGCAGCATTACTTCACTGCCCGGTGGTCCGGCCCAACGGGCAGGCAGATTGATTCCCATCTCCTGAAACAGGGCCAGCGCGTACGCCGACCAGCCGACGGCAACCGACGACGAGCTGAGCGAGTATTCGAGGATCAGATCCCAGCCGATGATCCAGGCCAGCAGCTCGCCCATTGTCGCGTATGCGTAGGTGTATGCGCTGCCGGCGATGGGGATCATGCTGGCGAGCTCGGCGTAGCACAGTCCGGCGAACGCGCAGGCGACGCCGGCCATGATCATCGAGAGGGTGAGCGCCGGGCCTGCATTGCGGGAGGCGACGGCTCCGGTGAGCACGAAGATGCCGGCACCGATGACGGCGCCGATTCCGAGAGTGACGAGCGCCACCGATCCAAGCTCGCGGCGCAGTGTTCCCGATCCTGCTTCGGCCAGCAGCGATCCGAGGTCCTTCTTCGTGAAGAGTGCCATCCCACCTCCCATTTGGACGCGTAATTGTATACAAACTTGTGTGCGCGAGAATTACGCCAAGGGAGGAGTGGAGTGCAAGAGGGCGGGTGGACTATATTGGCGCTGTGCCGAGAAGACCTGCTGCCAGCACGCGGGCCCTTGAACAGGGACGACGACCCGCCGGCGCCGCCGAGCGGGCTAATCGGCTCTATGAGTCGCTGCGGAACCTGATCGTCCGCGGACAGCTCGCACCAGGTGCCCGTATCGTCGAGACCGAGGTCGCCGAGCGGTTTGGCGTCAGCCGCACGCCCGTACGCGCTGCATTCCAGCGACTCGAACGCGAGGGGTACGTCATCGCGTCCACTACCCACCAGGCACGGATGACTGTCGCCCCGCTCACCCGCGAAGATGTCGGCGAGCTCCTCGAGATAGTCGGTGAGCTGGAAGGCCTCGCGGCACGGAGCGCTGCACGATTGACGGAGGAAGAGCGCGAGCGTCTGGCGCGGGATCTGGCGGCGATCAATGCTGAATTCCGCCGCGCCGCCGCATCGAAGAGCGCTCAGCCGGGCAAGCTGTACGAGCTGGACGAGCGATTTCATCGGCGCTACGTCGAGGCGGGGGCGGGCTCGCGGCTACGAACTCTGCACGAAGCTGTCAAACCGCAGGCGGAACGCTACATACGCATGTACATCGCGCTGCTACTCGACACCGTTCCCACGGCTGGCGGTGAGCACGACGCGATTGTCGAGGCCATTCGCACCGGCAACGCGATCGCCGCCCAAAAGGCTGTGCAGACCAACTGGCGCCACGCAGCCGATCGTCTCGTGCGAGCGATCGACGTCATGGGTGAGCAGGGAAACTGGTGATCAGGCGATGAGGTGTATTCGCTTCACCGTTTGTTGTGTGGGATAGCGGCCAGTACCTTTGCAACAGCGGATCGCGGTTGGCGAATCCCGACGGGAAACATCCTGGCTCAATCGGAGACCATTCATGGCTCAGAAAAAGGCAAGCAAGAAGTCGGCGGCTGCAAAACCAGCGCAGGCCGGTAGCACTGATAAGAAGATCATTGCGGTAGTTGGAGCGACCGGTGCCCAGGGTGGCGGATTGGCGCGCGCGATCCTCGATGACAAGAACTCACAGTTCGCGGTGCGCGCACTGACCAGGGATCCGAATTCGGCCAAGGCAAAAGCGCTTGCTGATGCCGGGGCGGAAATCGTCGCCGCGGATGTAGACGATGTGAAGAGTCTCCGCAATGCGTTCACCGGTGCACACGGCGCGTTCTGCGTGACTTTCTACTGGGCTCACATGAAGCCGGAGAAAGAGCTGGCGCATGCCCGCAACATGGCGCAGGCGGCCAAGGACGCCGCCGTGCATCACGTCATCTGGTCGACGCTCGAAGATACTCGCGCGTTCATCCCGGTCTCAGACGACCGCATGCCGACGCTGATGGGCAAGTACAAGGTTCCGCACTTCGATGCCAAGGGTGAGGCCAACGCGATCTTTACCGAGCTGGGCGTGCCGACGACTTTCCTGATGGCTTCCTTCTACTGGGACAACTTCATCGCATTCGGGATGGGGCCGAAAAAGGGCCCCGATGGCAAGCTGACAATCAGCCTGCCGATGGGGACGAAGAAACTAGCCGGCGTCGCCGCCGAGGACATTGGCAAGGTCGCCTATGCGATCTTCGAGCAGGGAGACGAGATGATCGGGAAGACCGTCGGTGTTGCCGGTGGTCATCTTACCGGCGCGCAAATGGCCAAGTCTTTCACAAAAGCGCTGGGGCGTGAGGTCGTTTATAAGGAGATGTCACCGGCAGACTACCGCGCCCTCGGCTTTCCCGGAGCTGACGACCTCGGCAACATGTTTCAGTTCTACAGGGATTTCGAGCAGGACTGTTGCGACGCGCGCAGCATTAGCGAAACCAAGAGTCTCAATCCGGAGCTACTGACTTTCGATCGCTGGCTCGCTCAGAACAAATCAAGGATTCCGGTCGGCTGATTTCGCGCTGATTGCCTTTACACTCTCGCCTTCGGTGAACAGGCGCGTGATGAAGCGCTGACCTTCGCCGATCCGCTCGACTTCAACCGCCGTTGCTTCGATCGCCTGCTCCATTCGCTGCAGGCGATCGGTGATGTCGCGGGGAAGTGAAGTGACTGCCGCGGCGCTTCGCTTCCAGATCCTGCGTGCGAACGCAATCGAGAGTGGGAGAATCGCAACGAACAGAAATATTCCGCCCAAAACGAAGGCTTCGTCGGGCGGACCTTGTTGAATTGGCGGCGGCTGTTCGACGACGGCGCCCGGAATTGCCGCGGCCTGAGCCAACTGGGCGGCGTTACCTGCCAGCATCTGGTCGACCGCTTTGATTCGGGCATCGACGTCGGTGAGCCGGTCCTCGAGCGGCTTACGGTCCGTTGATCCCTGATCGAGCTCCTGCAGCTGAGAGGTGATCTGGCGGCGCGTGCTCTCCAGCTCGTCCAACTGATTGGATAGCTCGCGACGTTGTGCACGGAAGCCTTCGTATACCGCGCTCGGACTAGAGGTGGCGCGCGGCGCGGCTGCGGCAATCGGCGCAGCGGATTGTGGCGGTGGTGTGGTTGCAGGTCCTTGAGTGCGAAGCAAAGGCATTCCTCGTAGGTGCTAACCCGAGCTGATGTAGCTCAGGTAATCTACGATCTCCCCAAAAGAAATTCTTCACAGCGAATTGACCGCGGCGTGATTTGCCCCACGGCAATACTGGTGCTATTTAGACAATATCCCCTCGCTGATGACGCGACCTCTCCCGTTTGTCTGGCCCTACGGCCTCGTATTCTGGGTCGTTTATGTCTGGTCCTTTGTGCCAGAGTGGAGGATCGTACGCCAGGGCATTGAGGGCTCACGACGAGCTGGTTCGCCAGACAGCGGCTCCCTGCGACTGCTGCTAACGGTGCAGTGGCTGGCGTTGATGGCGGTAATCCCGCTCGCGTTTTTCAGAGTTTGGCCGTTCCCGGCTGGATCAGAAAAGCCGTTGTTCGCCGTCGGCGTCACACTCATTCTGCTTGGCAGTTCGCTGCGTCGCTATTGCTGGCGCACGCTCGGTGAGTACTTCACCGGAGATGTGAGAGCAAGATCGGATCAGCCGGTCGTCAGATCGGGGCCTTATCGTTTCGTACGCCACCCGTCGTATACGGCAGGCCTGATGATGTTCATTGGCATCGGCCTCGCGTTCGGCAGTGTACTCGGCTTGCTGCTGCTTACGATTACTACCATTGCTGCATATGGCTATCGTGTTGCAGTTGAAGAGCGTGTACTGGTGGAGGCGATTGGTGAACCGTATCGCGTCTATATGACGGAGAGCAAACGATTCATCCCTTACATTGTCTAGGAGAGAATCGATGAACCCAACTTCGATTGCTTTGCTGCTCGCTGTTTCTGCCGCAGCTCCGGCTGTTGGCCAGTCGAGTAAAGGAACGGTACCTGTGCCGGCACCGAATCCACGACAGGTCTCGCGGCCAACTCCGACGATCCTTCCCCCGATCAAACTGGAGGATCAGTGGACGACGGCTCTCGTCAAACGGGATGCGGCAACTTTCGAGCGGTTGCTCGCACCCAACTTCGTCTATACCGAGGACGCGTCGGTGATGAGCAGAGCCGATGTCATCAAAAGCGTCACCGGAGCGGATCGAGTCGAGTGGGCGCGCAACGAAGGAATGAAAGTGCATGACTTTGGGGATGTCCACGTCATCACCGGAGTTCTTCATCTGCGCGGGCGAGGCAAAAGTGGAGCATTCGACCGGCGTTATCAGTTCACCGATACGTGGCAGCGCAGAAATGGGCGCTGGCAGATAATCGCGGCGCAGGATTACCTGATTCCGAAATGACGACCGTGAGACAGAACGCGCGTCAATCACTCGTTGCCCTGGCGAGCTTGGCCTTCAGTGTGACCGTCGCGTGCACGGGCGCGGCTAAATCGGGTACCGCTGACAGCGCGAGCGACTCGGTGCCACGGGCGACATCGACAGCGGCCGTCGGAACTGCGTCGGTTTCAGGCGCACGCATCGCTGTAGCCCATGCCGGTCCCGCGGGCGAATGGCAAATGCCGGCTGGCGATTACGCGAGCTCCCGCTACAGCGAGCTTTCGTCGATAACTCCGCAGAATGTCGGGAATCTCAGAGTGGCGTGGGCGTTCTCCACTGGAGTGTTGCGCGGTCACGAGGGGCAACCGCTGGTGATCGGCAACACGATGTATGTCGTGACGCCCTATCCCAACGTATCGTACGCGATCGATCTGGCGACGAGTGGGCAGCCCCTCAAATGGAAATTCCGCCCGGACAACGCGCAGCAGGCAATTGGTAGAGCGTGCTGCGATGTAGTGAACCGCGGCGCCGCCTACGCCGACGGCAAAATCTTCTACAACCTGCTTGACGGACATACCATCGCCGTCGACGCGGCGACGGGAAATCAGGTGTGGCGTACCAGGATGGGAGATCTCTCGCGCGGCGAGACGATTACGATGGCGCCGATCGTGGTGAAGGGGAAAGTCATCGTCGGCTCCAGCGGTGGCGAAATGGGCGTGCGTGGATGGATCGCTGCACTTGATGCAGCAACGGGGAAGGAAGTCTGGCGCGCCTACAACATCGGTCCGGATCAGGATGTCAAAGTCGGACCGAAGTACAAGCCGTTCTACACGCACGATCGTGGTACCAACCTTGGCGTCACATCATGGCCGGGTGACACGTGGAAAACTGGTGGTGGCGCAGTGTGGGGTTGGATCTCCTACGATCCAGCGCTCAATCTGATCTATCACGGAACGAGCAACCCCGGCCCGTGGAACGAGAATCAGCGCGCCGGTGACAACAAATGGACAGCCGCAATCCTGGCGCGTGATGCGGACACAGGCGAGCTGGTGTGGGCATTTCAGGTGACTCCGCACGACATGTGGGATTACGACGCCGTCAACGAGAACATTCTCGTCGATCTTGCCATCAAGGGGCAGACGCGGAAAGCACTGGTGCATTTCGATCGCAACGGTTTCGCGTACACCATCGACCGCGCCACTGGAGAAGTGATTCTTGCGGAACCCTTCGTTCCGATGAACTGGTCGACTGGCATCGATCTTTCTACCGGGCGACCGAACGTCGTCGAGTCAAAGAAAACGGCGCAGGACAAGAACGTGAAGGACATCTGCCCAAGTCTGGAGGGCGGCAAGAATCAGCAGCCGGCAGCATTCTCGCCGCAAACGGGATTGTTCTATGTACCGACCAACAACCTCTTCATGGACTTCCAGGCACTGAGGGTCACGTACATAGCCGGCACGCCGTTCATTGGCGGCAATGCGCCGGAGAAAGGAGGGCCGGGCGGTTATCGCGGAGAGTTCATCGCGTGGGATGCCACAACGGGAAAGAAAATCTGGGGAATCAAGGAGCCCTATCCAGTGTGGGGTGGAGCATTGGCAACAGCCGGCGGTGTGGTGTTCTACGGAACGCTCGACGGTTGGTTCAAGGCGGCCGATGCACGAAGCGGGAAAGTGTTGTGGCAGTTCAAGGTGGGCTCAGGCGTCGTCGGCAATCCAGTCACTTACACGGGCCCTGACGGGAAACAGTATGTGGCGATTTATGCAGGGATTGGTGGAGATATGGGACTGCTCATCGCCGGCGACGTTGCGGCCAATCTGCCGTACGACGTCAGGGAGAGAGGGACGACGCTGCCTGACATTTCCAGGTGGACGTCGTGGGGAGGGTATCTCTTTGTCTTCTCTCTCTAACTGAGGGGTGAGGCGTTCGGACCAACGGCAGTCCGAACTTCGGACTAATTGAGGAATGCGGACTTAAATGCGCCTGATGCCTATAGTTGCGATTGCGATTTCCCTCAGTTGTCGGGCAGTGGCGACGGGGAGCAGCGACAGTACGAGTGCCGCTTCCTCCACCAACTCGCGCGACGACAAGACGGGACTACTGGTCGCGGGCGACAGTTTGCGATTCGTGCAGCACGACGAGAATCTGCCGGCGGGGTTTCCGCTGGGAGTGAAGCCGATTGTCGTCACCAATCCGTACGAAGGTGACAAGAAGGCGATTGCGAGCGGAGGACAGCTCTTCATCGCCTACAACTGTCTGGACTGCCACGGAGCCGAGGGTTCCGGCGCGATGGGACCGAGCTTCCAGGATGGACGCTGGCACTTCGGAGGATCACCAGGAGCAGTCTTCGAATCCATTTATCAAGGCAGGCCCGATGGCATGCCGGCGTGGGGCGGACGCATCTCGAACGATCAGATCTGGATGCTCACGGCTTATGTGCGCTCACTCGCCTCAAAGGACCTGAGCACCGAGAACTTCACCGGTAAGACTGTCGAACGCACCGGTCATTGAGGTACCAATGATTAGCAGGATCTGGCACGGCTGGACCAAACGCGAGAACGCGGAGAAGTACGAGCAATTGCTTCGTGCGGAAGTTCTTCCCGGCATTCGTCGCATTCGCGGATATAACGGCGCATACCTGCTGCGACGCGAGGCAGCCAACAACGAAGTCGAGTTCATCACCATCACGCAGTTCACCGACATGAACGCGGTCAGGGAGTTCGCGGGTAAGGATTACGAGAGGGCGGTAATCGCGCCCGGAGCTGGAGAGTTACTGACGCACTACGACGAGCGGTCGCAGCACTACGAGACCTTGCTTACTCCCGCTGAGGTGAGAACGATGGCGTCGAGAATGAGCGGCAGGAACCGGGTCGTCTAGCTCTTACTGCGAGGGCGGAGCAGGCGGAACTCCGCCAAACGCATTGATGATCGCGAGTCCCATGTTGGCCATCGTCAATTGCGGCTCATTGTCGATGATCCAGCGCTGATCCTGATTCTCCTTGGTCAGCACGCAGGCGACCACGCGGTTACGCAGATACCATAACGTGCACTCCGCTCTCACCTGGTCGGTCTCACCGTCCTTGTGAGCCGCGCGCGCGCCGCCTGCGTAACGCTGCAACATCAAGTCAGTGGTGTTGTGCTCCAGTATGTCGAGCATCGCCGAGTCAGCGGCTGGATTGACGGCTTTGCCTTTCGCCATCAGCTCGAACAGGTGCGCCATCTCGTTCGGCGTCGTTACGCCCAGTCCATACTTGACCGAGCTGTCCATCGCGACGCTGGAGATACGTAAAAAACTCTTCGAGTGAACGCGGGTGTGCGGCAGCCCAAGTGAGTCCATCTTTGCCCACACTCGGCGGATGATGATCCGGTCGAGCAGCAGGTTGGTAGCGGTGTTGTCACTGATGGTGGACATCAGCCAAGCCGCGTCGTGCACCGTGAGCACCGTTCCACTGTGCAGAAACTGGATCACACCAGAGCCGGGCACCTGATCGATCTTGAGCACCGTCAGCTGATCATCGAGCGACAATTGCCCCTGCGCCACGAGATCGTAAACGGTCACCAGGATCGCAACTTTGATCAGACTCGCGGTCGGGAAGGTTTCGTCGCCACGACGACTGATGCGTGCGCCGCTCTCGAGGTCGATGACACTGTAGCCGACAACACCGTGGTGAGCATCGGCAAGGGAATCGAGCTTCTTGCGCAATGCGGCGGTGTCGGCGTGAACCGGCTCGGGCCGCGCTGATCCACTGGTGGCGCCGCGGGTGGCAGCGCAGGCCACAATACCCGCAATCGCGGTCGACGCTCCAATAGCCAGCACGCGGGTCAAGGAGGACCGACGCCTGCGCACGAGATTTGACATAAGTGATAGGTGTTGCGCACCAGGCTGCGATATCAGCATTCTGCGCTTTTATCCGTAGTTGAGGGAAGATGACGCCAACCTTACACAGAGGTCAGTTTCGATGCCTTACGACCTGACCACCTTCGGGTTGGGCGATATGCTAAAGTGCAGCCTCGCTTTGCGCGAGAGTGCGTCCTCGGTCTCAACTCTGGAGGCATCCGCTCAACGAATCTGCCGCTTTCTGTACGATGAGTTACGTGGCCCCACCGGCGAACGGGCGTGTGCTCTGGTGCGCTGCTACAAAACGCACCCTTACTCCGCGCTGCAACCCGAGCTCCAGCAATTCGCGCGTACCGTTCTGTCAGGTAAGACGCCGCACGCTACGATGAAGTGCCTGACTCTGATGGCGACGACGGGCCAGGCCGCCAACTGGAATGCGCGACAGCTGTCTCGCGGGCACCAGACGATTCCACTGGCCAGTCCGGAGATGGTGGAAAAGGCGCCGATGATCTCGCAGCTCATCAAGGAATTCGGCATGGATCTCACCAGCGTGATCGAGCCCTCCCCGGAGATCATTCGCGAGCTGGCCGGCAAGCGGCACGGCGTCTTTCACGTCGAGAACGCCGACGGCAGTCCCTACATCCCGGCTCAGGACGACTTCGTCAGGCGTTACGGCATCAAGTCCGTGCTGGGCTTTGGCGGGATGCTCGCTACCGGTGATCTCTTCGCGGTGATTCTGTTCACCACGGTCCACGTTTCTCCGAGCGTCGCTGACAGGTTCAAAACAATCGCTCTCGATGTGAAAGCGGCGTTCTCACGCTTCCGTGAAGGGAGTGTGTTCAATCAATTGACCCCGTACACCGCCGGGATCCAACGAGAGCAATAGCGAAAACACGGGCAATTCGTACGCTTCTTGCCTGAATCCCCTGCAAATGAAATTCGCCGCCTCGTCTGATTGGGGAGAGCGGCCCTTTCTCGAACTTTGCTAGTGGAGGAGCAGGCAGCATGACTATTCACGCAACGACAAGGGCAACCTTCCTTGGAATTGCGGCGCTGGCGCTTGCAGCATGCGCGAAGAAGGACAACAACGCAGCTGATACCACCGCGGCGTCCAGCACCGTCACAGGCGACACGTCGGCAATGGGCGCGGGTAACGCAAGCACGTCAACGTCAGGAAACTGGTCAGACGCAAACATCGTGGCGCTGCTGGATGAGGCGAACGCGGCCGATAGTGCGGCCGGCGCCATTGCAGCTACCAAGGGGACCGCGGCAGCGGTACGCGATTTTGCGCGACGCATGATGCGCGATCACCACCAGCTGCGTGCACAGGGTGCAGCGCTTGCCAAGAAGCTGAACGTCACACCCTCCGCTCCGGCCGATGATCCTTTACCGGCAGCGGCACAAGGAGAGACGAACACGCTCAACACGACGGCAAAGGGCAAGGACTTCGACAAGGCTTACATCGATGCGGAAGTCGATGTGCACAAGAAAGTCCTCGATCTCGCGACGAAAGCAGCAGCGCAAACCCAAAACGCCGAGCTGAAGAATCTGATTCAGAAAGCAGCCCCGGTTATTCAGGGTCATCTCGACAAAGCTGAATCAATTCAGAAGACCCTGAAGTAGGCTGTTGCTCAAAGGCGTAATCTTCGACGTCGACGGCACGCTTGTAGACAGCAACGACGCTCACGCGCAATCGTGGGTGGATACGTTCGCGGAAGCTGGCTACAACGTGCCGTTCGAGAAGGTACGACCGCTGATCGGAATGGGCGCCGACAAACTCCTTCCGAAGACCATCCGCATCAGCCGCGACAGCGACCAGGGTAAAAAGCTTATCGAGCGTCGCGGCGAGATTTTTCGCAGCAAATACCTGCCGCATCTACGACCTCTCCCCGGCGCGCGCGATCTCGTGCTGCGCGTGAAACGTGACGGGCTCAAGGCGATCGTTGCCACGTCTGCCAAAGACGAAGAGCTGAAAAAATTGCTGAAGGCCGCGCACGTGGAAGATCTGATGGAGGAGAAAGCGACGGCCAGTGATGCGAAACACTCCAAGCCGGATCCCGATATCGTCGAAGCCGCGATCGAGGAAAGCGACATTTCGCCGCGGCAACTGGTGATGATTGGCGACACGCCATACGACATCGAGGCAGCAGGAAAGGCGGGTTTGCGCACCATCGCCTTCCTCTCCGGTGGCTGGAAGGAAGAGGAGCTGAAGGGAGCAGCCGAGATCTACGAC
>Ga0114129_10013875_pt1 | contig 11480 bp, 13 predicted proteins | sample RhiMetdeltSRZDD1_FD_80071 | JGI IMG/M metagenome (GOLD analysis project Ga0114129, IMG submission 80071) | Populus rhizosphere microbial communities from Tennessee, USA - Rhizosphere MetaG P. deltoides SRZDD1 (version 2) (version 2) | ecosystem: Host-associated > Plants > Roots > Rhizosphere >... | reverse complement strand
TCAGAATCGGCCCGAGTTCTCGATCGCAATTTCGTTATCGCTACAAGCGGCACGGTCTTTCTCTATCGACTCGCGATGCGTCCCAGAAGGAGTCGCCGTCGCGGTACGCGTCGGCCGCCCCACTGGAATGCTCCGCGGATCATGGCAATGGCGTCCGCGTCTGCGGGCTTCCCCGCGACGTGGACATCAGCGTAGGGCTGACCGCGCTCGACGCGATCCCCGACCTTCGCGTGCAGCACGATGCCCGTGCGGTGGTCGATCGCATCGCCCTTCTTCTCGCGGCCCGCGCCCAGGCGGACGGAGGCCATGCCGACCTTGTCGGCCGCGATGGCGGAGACGTACGCGGTGCGCGGCGCCCGGAGCGTCTCGATCTTCGGCGCGTGCGGGAGCGTCGACGGATCGTCCACCTGCGAGACGTCGCCGCCCTGCGCCTCGACGAGCTCGCGGAACTTCGCGAGGCCACTGCCGTCGGCGAGCGCGCGATCGATACGCGCGAGCGCGGCCTTCGTGTCGCGCGCCTTCCGACCACGTACGAGCATCTCCGCGCCGGCCGCCCGTGTGAGCTGCACGAGATCCGAGGGCCCGTCGCCCCGCAGCGTCGCGATGGCTTCGGCGATCTCGAGGCTGTTGCCGACTGCGTTGCCGAGCGGTTGCTCCATGTCGGTCAGCTCACATGTGACCGCGAGGCCGTGCGCGACACCGATCGAGACCATCGCGCGCGCGAGCTGACGCGCTGAGGCGAGGTCCTTCATGAACGCGCCGCTCCCGACCTTCACATCGAGAACGACCGCGTTCGCGCCCGCGGCGATCTTCTTCGACATCACGCTCGACGCGATGAGTGGGATCGACGGCACGGTTCCCGTCGTGTCGCGGAGCGCGTACATCTTTCCATCGGCCGGGGCGAGGTCCGCGGTCTGCCCCGTCACGACGATCCCGACGCGCTCGAGCTGCGCCAGGAACTCGGCCGTCGAAAGGTCGACGCGGTACCCGCGGATGGACTCGAGCTTGTCGAGCGTGCCACCCGAGAAGCCGAGGCCGCGGCCGCTCATCTTGGCGACCGGCACGCCGCAGGCCGCGACGAGGGGCGCGACGACGAGCGTCGTTTTGTCGCCGACGCCGCCCGTCGAATGCTTGTCGACGACGCGGCCGAACCGAGAGAGATCGAGCCGCTTGCCCGAGCGGACCATCGACCCTGTCAGCGCCGCCGTTTCCTTCGCGTCCATCCCGCGCCATACGACGGCCATGCAGAAGGCCGACATCTGGTAATCGGGGACGTCGCCCTTCGTGTAGCCCTGCACGAGTGCGTCGATCTCGTCGGCGGTCAGCTTCCCTCCGTCGCGCTTCCGCTCGATGAGCTCGACGACGCGCACCTTAAGGCTCCCCGATGGTCTTCTCGAGCAGCCGCTGGTGCTTGTCGATACAACCCACGACCCGCACCAGCGCTCTCGGATTCGTCACCGTGATGGGCTCCTCCGCCGCGTAGTTCCGCATCCGCGACCCGGATAGGCTCACCGTCAGCCGCTTGTCTCCGCGCACCAGCATGAAGTCCGCGGACTCCCGGAACGTCGTCAGCGCTTCGTTATCGCCGCTGAACGCTTCGACGTTGGTAATAGCGGTATGTCCCTGCCCCTCGATGACGATCGGGTGCACGTCGGCGAGCCGCGCGCCGGTATTAGCGATGATCGACCCCTGCGCGATCTGCCAGTTCCGGTTGAATTCCTTATCACCCAGCTTGTGGATTCCCACGGTCACGCAATCGAAGCTGAAGTTGGTGAGTTGCCCATAGCTCGCCGGCCCCAGCTTGATCCCGCCGCCGTTGCCGAAGGTGAACACGTCGATGATCTGAGCGTTGTCGGTGTGATCGATCGTGTACGCGAACGTCCCGCGCGCCACTACCGCGTCGATCACGCTCCTCGAGAATCGGCCCGCGAAAGACCGTGTGTTCCCCGGGTTCACGTGACAGTGGAGGATGCGCGGGATGTCGTAGCAGTGGTCGATCCGCACGAACTCCCCTGACAGCGGATACCCGTAGCAGTGCTCGACCAGCACCTGCTCGCAGATCACCCTCGCAGAGCAGGCGAAGTCCATCGCGACGTACTCGCCGTAGAACGTCAGGTTGGACAGTGTCACGCCCTGGGCGCTGGCCGATCCAGATGCCTGGATCGTCGGCGGATACGCGACGATGTTCTCGGGGTCGCTCTGCGTCTGCTTCGGATACCAGAACTGGATCCCCCGGATCTGGGTCGCCGCCTCCACGACCGCGAACGGTCTCAGCTCGTCGTCGATCGCGATGACGCTCCCGACGGGCTGCGCCTTGGTCGGATGCTTCGTCCCCCGGCCCACCGGACCATGGACGCCGACCAAGGACGCGTTCGCCTTCAGCACCACGCCTCCCGTCACCCGATACGGCTCCTCGCCAGGCTCGACGTAGAGCGCCGCCCCGCGGGGTGATGCCCAGTCGATCGCCTCCTGCAGATTGGAGCGGTTCACATCCGGCGCATTCTCCGGCAGCACGCCAAAATCGCGGATGCTTTTGATCATCCCGGCCGGAAGCACTAGATCCTCGCGATCACTCCTTTGATCACCTGAGCGAGACGGCTGCCGGCGCGGTTCGCGACCTCCAGCACAGCCTCGTGGGTGACATGCTCGATCTGACCCGGAATCCCCGTGGCCATGTCGGTGACGGTGCTGATCGCGAGGATGTCCATTCCCATGTGGCGCGCGACCAGGACCTCGGGCACCGTGCTCATGCCCACCGCGTCGGCGCCGAAGCCGCGGAGCATGCGTAGCTCCGCGGGCGTTTCGAAGTTCGGGCCCGCGACCGCGACATAGATGCCCTCACGCAGGTCGTCGTCGACTGAGTGCGCGATCTTGCGTAGCCCTTCCGTGTACGTCCCGACCATGTCCGGAAAGCGCGGGCCGAGACTGTCGTCGTTCGGACCGCGCAGCGGGTTCACGCCCATGAAGTTGATGTGGTCGTTCAGCACCATCAGGTCGCCCGCCTTGAAGGCGGGATTCAGTCCGCCGCACGCGTTCGTGATGATCATCGTGCGGACGCCCCACGCACGCAGGACGCGCACCGGAAACCCTATCTCAGCGATGTCGTAGCCCTCGTAGTAGTGCATGCGCCCGTTCATCACGGCGACGTCCTTCCCGGAGACCATCCCGACGACGAGCTCGCCGGCGTGGCCGGGCGCGGTGCTCCGCCGGAAGCCTGGGATGTCGGCGTAGGAGATGCGGGTCGCGTCCTCGATGTCCTTGGCAAGACCACCGAGGCCGCTGCCAAGGATTACCGCGATCTGGGGCTTGCGTGTCGTCTTCGCGGCGATGGCGCTGACGGCAGCCGTCGTGTCGAGAGTCATGTTCCGGGCTCCTTGAGGATCTTTTCGCGCAACAGCTCAACGAAGGGTCGCGCGTGCGCCGTCCGCGCGAATCGGGCCACGGTCGCCGCGCGCCGGACCGTGATGCGATCGCCGGCACGGAGGTCGTGCTCCTCCTGCCCGTCGAGCGAGAGGACCGACGCGTCCTGCGTCTCGAGCTCGAGGATCTGATCGGGGTCGAACACGACGGCGTTCCCGAACGAGAGGTGCGGCGCGATCGGAACCATCGTGATCGCCTTCGACGCGGGAAGGATGAGCGGCCCCCCGACGGAGAAGCCGTACGCGGTGCTCCCGGTCGCCGTCGCGACGATGAGGCCGTCCGCCCAATAGACAATGAGCGGCTCGCCATCGACGCGGACCGCCACGTTGATCGAACGGACCTCCTTGCCACGCGCGACAACGACGTCGTTCAGAGCGAGCGCTCGGACGACCTCCTTCCCCGCACGCACAAGACGCGCGTCGAGCAGCGCGCGCTCTTCGATGGTGAATCGGCCGGCGAGCACGTCGCCCATCTGGGCATCGAATTGGTCGATCGTGGCCGCCGTCAAAAAGCCGACCCGTCCGAGGTTCACGCCCAGGATCGGAATGTCGAACGGCGAGAGCGCACGCGCCGCGCGGAGCACCGTGCCGTCACCGCCGAAGACGAACGCGATCTCGGCGCGTTCGATCTCCCGCGTGAGCGCGCGCGAATCCAGCGCGAGCGCCATCGGCTCGTGCCCTGCCTTGCGCAGGTTGTCGCCGACCATCTTCGCGGCCTCGAGCGAAGCGGGCCAGTCGGGACGCGAGCCGATCACGATCCTCATCCGGCCGCCTCACGCGCCTCCGCGGCGATGGCCGTTTCCCCAAGGCTCGTCGCGCCTTTTCTCGCGTGAATGAAGATCTCGCGGTTGCCCTCGCGGCCCGCGATCGGCGACGGCGTGATGGCGACGACTCCGAATCCGCGCGACGCGAGATCCTTCGCCACCGCGACCACCGCGCCGGCGCGCGCCTCCGGATCGCGTACGACACCCCCCTTGCCGACGGCTTCACGCCCCGCCTCGAACTGGGGCTTCACGAGTGCCACGACGTCACCGCCGTTGTGAAGCTTGACGAGCGATGGCGGCAGAGCCAGACGCAACGAGATGAACGAGACGTCGGCGACCACAAGGTCGACCTCCTCTTCGACAGGCACCGCTTCGCGTGCGTTCACGCCCTCGTGCACCAGCACGCGCGAATCCTGCCGCAGCTTCCAGTCGAGTTGACCCTTCCCGACGTCGATCGCGTGAACGCGGGCTGCGCCGCGCTGCAGCAGCACGTCGGTGAAGCCGCCGGTCGACGACCCGACGTCGATGGCGATCTTGCCGGCGACGTCCAAGGCGAGCGCGTCCAGCGCGCCCGCCAGCTTGTCGCCGCCGCGCGAGACATACTTCGGGCCCGAGTCGACGGCCACGTCGGCATCCTCGGCCACGGGTGCGGCCGCGCGGTCGGCGCGGCCGCCGTCCACACGCACCGCGCCCGCGAGGATGAGAGCCTGCGCTCGCTCCCGGCTGGGGGCGAGCTCCCGCTGCACCAGGAGCTGATCGAGCCGGACTCGTTTTGTCAACGCGCGGATTCTCGCGCACATTCGCGATACTGCGCGGCAATGCCTTCTTCGTACGCCCGCGCCGCCGGAATCGCGTCGATCCTCGGCGCGACCTTTGTCCTGCTCGGGGTCGGCATTTCCGGGGTCATCACTCCGAACTACGACGCGACGCGTGACGTGATCAGCGCCGCGCAGGTCGGTCCGTATGGATCCCTCGTCACGCTGGGCCTCGCCGGCGGGGGGTCGATGACGGTCGTGTTCGCGTCCCTGTTGCAGCGAACGCTCCCCCCTGGGAACGCTATCGGACCGGCCCTTCTCGTGCTCCGCGGTTTTGGGACGCTCCTCGCGGCGGCGTTCCTCGCCGATCTCGGGCCGGTGCGCACCGCGAGCGGCCTCCTTCAAGTCCTCGGATTCGTGGGCGGATCGCTCGCGTTCGGCATCGGACTGTTCTTCCTCGCCGGGCGGATGAACCAGCAGGAGAGCTGGGAGCGCCTCGCGCCATACACCGTCGCGACGGCGCTCGGGTCGCTTGCGATCCTCGGGCTCTTCGTTGGCCTCGGGCCGCGCTACGTCGGCGACACCAGCGCGCCCCTCAGCTCCGTCGGCGGCCTGATCCAGCGATTCTTGACCGTCATCTCGTGGACGTGGAACCTCGTGATCGGCCTGTGGCTTCTCCTCCGATCGGCGCCGTCGCCGCTCCAGTCTTAGCACATGCCAAAGCGCCTTCCCCGCGCACGCACGCTCAAGGGCGATCCGAGGCTCGCGCACTACGACTCGGGCGGCGGCGCGCCGGGCGAGCCGCCGATCGTGCTCTTGCACCAGAGCCTCGCGCGGTCGGAGGACTGGGAGAACATCTTCCCCCGCCTCGCCACGCGCTATCGCACCGTCGCGTACGACGCGCGTGGGCACGGCAGGAGCGGCCGCGCGACGGACTACTCGCTGCGCGCGTTCGCGGACGACACGCTGCGCATGCTTCGCGAGATCGTGAAGGAACCGGCGCTCCTCGTCGGCCACTCGCTCGGCGCTTTGGCCGCGCTCGTCGCCGCAGGCGACGCGCCTTATCTCGTCCGTGGCATCGTGCTCGAGGATCCCGCGCTCGGCTACGCGAAGGCGTGGGACCCGGCCAAGTACTTGGCGCTGCGTGAGGGGATCGCGTCCACCGAACCAGGTGTGCTCGCGAAGGCCGTAAGCAAGTTTCCTCTTCCCTCGCCCGGACCGCACGGCGAACGCACGTACGGGGAGCTGCGCGGCTTCTTCGCCGCGGAGCGCGTGGTCACGTACTTCCGCGACGTCGACCCCGCGTTCATCGACGCGCGCACCGCCGGCGATGCGTCCGCGACGGGGCTCATCACCGACGCGATCGCGAAGGTGCGCGCCCCGGTGCTCGTGCTCGCCGGCGAGCCGCGCCTCGGCGGTGCGGTCGACGACCCCTCCGAGTGGAGGCTCAAGAAGCTCCCCGACGTCACCGTGAAGCGCTTCCCGGGATCAGGCCACCTGCTTCATGGCTTCCGTCCCGAGCAGTTCATCGAGAACATCGAACCGTTCCTCCGAAAGCTGCGCGAGTCCGCGTGATCTCGGCGTGGGGTATCTTTTCGTTCACGACCAGTAGCGGTGAATGACGCCGGGTGGATGCCCGGTCCTGTGGGGAGTGTTCTGATGGGCAATCCAGTTACGTGGTTCGAGATCATCGGAAAGGACTCCGCGCGGCTCCAAAAGTTCTACCGCGACGTATTCAATTGGAAGCTCGCTGCACCAATCAAGGAGATGGGCAACTACAGCATGCTCGAGGGCTTCCAGCCCGGTATCGGCGGCGGGGTCGGCGGATCGGACGAAGACTCCAGCCGCGTGACCATCTACATCGAGGTCGACGATCCGCAGAAGTACCTCGACAAAGCGGTCGCGAGCGGCGCTCGCATGATGATGCCGGTCACGACGGTCACGCCGACGACGACCATCGCCATTTTCGCGGACCCCGCGGGAAACACGACCGGCATCCTCAAGGCGAATCCACGCCCGGCAGCGTCCGCGGCGAAATCGCGGAGCTCGAGCGCAACCGCGCGGACGCGCCGTGCGTCGTCTCGCGCAGGGACGGCCAAAAAGAGCGCTCGGAAGACCGGCCGCACCACGACGCGGAGGAAGCGCCGCTAGGTCGCGGCCCGCCCCCGGGCCTGTTTCGCGAGCGCGTCCGCGAGCTGGGTGATCCGCAGGTCGGCCGCGTCCAGGCGTTTCGCGCACTCGGCGTAGAGGCGAAGCCCCTCCTCGTACAGCCGCACCGCGTCGTCGAGATCGAGCGCGGGATCCTCGAGCTTGTCGGCGATCGCCTCAAGACGCTCGAGGGCCTTATCGAGAGAGACGTCGGGCTCAGCCATTCCGCTCGACAGTCTCCACCAACGCGCCGGCGCGCCCATCGCGCATCCGGACGCGGACACGCTCGCCGGTCTTCAGGACCGCCACGGACGCGCGGATGTGCCCGTCCGGACCCTCGACGATCGCGTAGCCGCGCCCGAGCACGGCGAGCGGCGAGAGCGCCGCGAGCCGGCGCTGCGCCGACACCGCGCGTTGGCGCCGCAGCGGCACGGCGCGCGCGATGGCCCGGTCGAGGGTCCGTCGCGCTTCGTCGATGCGCTGTCGCCGCACCGCGAGCCGCTGCGCCGGAGCGCGCCGGTCGAGCATCCGCCGCGCCGTCTCGAGCCGGCGACGCCGCTCGTCGACGCGCTCGCGCACGCGACCGGCGACCCGGCGCCACGCGCGCGCCGCGCGCATCTGGTCGGCACTCGAGTCGGGCACCACGAGCTCGGCGGCGGCCGACGGCGTCGGCGCGCGGACGTCTGCCGCGAGATCGGCGAGCGTGACGTCGGTCTCGTGCCCCACGCCGGAGCACACCGGGCGCGGGAATCGGGCGAGCGCGCGCACGAGGGCCTCGTCGTTGAACGGCGCGAGATCCTCCGCTGCACCCCCGCCGCGCGCGAGGATCACGACGTCGAGGTCGCGGATCTGCGCGAGGCCGTCGAGCGCCGCGATGAGGGACTCGACCGCTCCGATCCCTTGCACCTGGGCCGGCGCAAGGATGAGCTCCATGCGCGGGTCCCGACGAGCGACGATCTGCTGGATGTCATGCCACACGGCTCCGATCGGGCTCGTGACCACGCCGATGCGCCGCGGCGCCGGCGGCAGGGGCCGCTTGCGCTCGACCGCGAAGAGTCCTTCAGCCGAGAGACGCCGCTTGAGCGCTTCGAACCGGAGGTACGCGTCCCCCGCTCCGGCTGGACGCAGGTCGTCGACTTGAAGCTGGCAGCGGCCGTCCTTTGTATAGAGCTCGATATAGCCGTGCGCCAGGATCTTGTTGCCATCGCGAGGCATCAACGCGATCTGCGCGGCCTTCATCGCGAAGAGTACGCACTGCAGCTGGCCGACGTTGTCGCGGAGCGTGAAGTAGACATGGCCGACCGGCGAGCTCCGCGCCTGCACGACCTCGCCCTCGATCCAGAGGTCCTTGAACTCGTCGCCCGACTGGATGTGCGCGGCCAGCCGTGTCACGACCTGGCCGACGCGTAGGACTCCGCTAGGCGCGCTCGAGGTACTCACCGGTCCGCGTGTCGACCTTGATCTTGTCGCCGCGCTCGACGAAGAGCGGTACGTTCACGCGCAGGCCCGTCTCCAGCGTCGCGGGCTTCGTCGCGCCCGTCGCCGTGTCGCCCTTGAGCCCGAGATCGGTGTCCGTCACCCTCAGCACCACCGAGGCCGGCATCTCGACCCCAATAGGCGAGCCCTCGTACTCGCTCAGGATCACGACCATTCCGTCGGTGAGGTAGTTCGTCGCGTCCCCGAGCTGATCGTCGTCGAGCGCGATCTGGTCATAGGTGGCGGTGTCCATGAAGTGGTACTGCGTGCCGTCCTTGTACATGAACTGCACGTTGCGATGATCGAGGCGCGCCCGCTGGTAGCGATCGTTCGCCTGGAACGTCTTCTCGACGAGGTCGCCCTTGCGTACGTTGCGCAGCTTCATGCGCATCTGCGCGCTGCCACGTCCCAGCTTGATGTGCTGGAACTCGACGATCTGGTAGAGGACGCCATCGACCTCGATGGTCATCCCGCGCTTGATCTCCCCGGCACTGATCACGTTTTCTTCGTCTCCTCGATAAGCCAGCGTAGAGCCAGCTCGTATCCCGCCACGCCCTTGCCGATGAACTGGGACTCGGTCACCTCGGTCAGGTAGCTCTTCTTCCGAAACTCCTCGCGCGCGGCGATCTCGCTGATGTGAACCTCCACCACCGGGAACGGGGAGTCCGCGACGGCATCGCGCAGCACGATCGAGGTGTGCGCGAGCCCGCCAGGATTGATGATGGCACCTCGCGCATCGCGGTGTTGCTGCAGGAAGTCGATGAGGGCGCCCTCGTGATTCGACTGGAACGCCACGAGGTCGCACCCGGCCTCGCGCGCGGTCTCCCGGCAGCGCGCCTCGACCTCCTTCAGCGTCGTGTGCCCATAGATCTCGGGGTCGCGGGTGCCGAGTAGGTTGAGGTTCGGCCCGTTGATGAACAAGAGCTTCACGCCGCGCGCTCCACGACCCGAGCGGCAGCGCGAAGCGCGGATTGACCCACGTCTGTCACTTCGCTGAACTGCCCGATGCGACGTGGCAGGATCCAGCGAAGCTTGCCCGCCCGAGCCTTCTTGTCCCGCAGGACGTAGCTCCAGACGGCCTTCGGAAGCCGGGTCCGTGTTGGAAGATCCGAGCGGTGCAGAAGGTTCTCGAGCTCGGGGCGGACCGTGGCCCCGGTGAGCTCGAGCTCCTCGGCGAGTGCAGTCGCGTAGACCATGCCGATCGCTACCGCCTCGCCATGTGTCGCGCGATAGCGAGACGCGGCCTCGTAGGCGTGCCCCATGGTGTGGCCAAAATTCAGGAGCTCGCGCAGTCCCGATTCGCGCGGATCCCGGCTCACGATGCCACCCTTGACCTCGGCCGCGATCGCGACCGCGGCGAGGATCGCACCCAGATCGCCGGCACGGACGTTCTCCAGCGATCGCGCGAGCTGCGCGACCGACTCACGATCGGCGAGGAACGCGCACTTGGTAACCTCGGCCAGACCCGAGGACATCTGCCGCGCCGGCAACGTCGCGAGGACTGCGAGATCCGCGAACACCGCGTCCGGCGAGTGGAACGCGCCGACGAGGTTCTTCCCCGCGGCGATGTCGATGGCGGTCTTTCCGCCGATCGAGGCGTCAGCCATGCCGAGCAGGGTCGTCGGGACCTGCGCGAGGCGGATGCCGCGCAGGTACGTCGCCGCGACGAAGCCGGCGACGTCGCCAACGCTGCCACCCCCGAGCGCGATGATCCCGCCGTCGCGGCCGATCCCGTAGCTCGCGAGCGACGCCCACAGCCGCGCGGCGATCGAGAATTGTTTTCCGCGCTCCCCCGCGGGTACGCGCAGCCTCACGGCTTTCAGACCGACGGACGCAAGCGACCGCAGAAGGTCGGGCTCGTAGCGCGCGGCCGTTTCGGCATCGCTTACGACGGCCACCCGACCGCGCCACCCGAGGTCGGCGAGGTGCGGCCCGACGTGGTCGAGGACGCCCGCCCGGATAAGCACGCGGCAAGGCTGTTCGGGACCGGCGACGTCGATGCGCACGCCGCGCGCGGAGACGAGCCACGCTGCGATCGCGCGCGCGGTCTCTTCGGTGGTCGCGCCATCAACATCGAAAGTCACGTCGGCATCGGCGTATGCGGCTTTGCGCTCGCGAAGCACCGCTCGCGCGCGCTCGCCCGGCGACACGTCCTGATTCGGTCGCTTCGCCATCGTCGCCGCGATGCCCGAGGTCACGCGATCGAAGGAGCCGCGAAGTCCCACGATCAACCCGCGCTGCCGCATGAACGCGCGGTTGTCCTCACGGATCGGCGCGCCACCGCCCGTGTCGACCACCACCCACGACGGCGTCGGCGCGAGCTTCCGCAGCGTGGTCGATTCGATTTCGCGGAAACGGTCCATCCCGTCCTGTTCGATGAGGTCCTTGCAGCTTTTGCCCGCACGCCGTTCGATCTCGCGATCGAGCTCGACGACCGACGCGCCGAAGTGCCGCGCGAGCGCCGGCGACACGGACGATTTCCCGATGCCGGGCGGGCCGACCACGAAGAGATGCATTACCGCGCGTCGATGGGGCGCAGGCGCTGGCGATACCGCTCGACCGCGGCGCAGATGTCGTCGACGCTGTCGTTCCCGAATTTCTCGCAGAGCGCGTCAGCCAGCACGAGCGCGAGCATCGCCTCGGCGACAACACCGGCCGCGGGCACGACGCACACATCGCTGCGCTCGACGTGCGCTGGCGACGGGGCGCCGGTACGCAGGTCCGCGGACGGGAGCGGCTTCATCAACGTTGAGATCGGCTTGAACGCGACCTCCAGGACGATGTCCTCGCCGTTCGTGACGCCGCCTTCGAGACCGCCCGCGCGGTTGCGAGTCCGAACGAACGCCCCGTCGCGCACCGCGATCGGGTCGTGCACCGCGCTCCCGCGCTCGCGCGACGCCGCGAACGCGTCGGCAAAC
>Ga0114129_10013873_pt1 | contig 11482 bp, 14 predicted proteins | sample RhiMetdeltSRZDD1_FD_80071 | JGI IMG/M metagenome (GOLD analysis project Ga0114129, IMG submission 80071) | Populus rhizosphere microbial communities from Tennessee, USA - Rhizosphere MetaG P. deltoides SRZDD1 (version 2) (version 2) | ecosystem: Host-associated > Plants > Roots > Rhizosphere >... | reverse complement strand
TACTTGTGGGCGTTGCTCAGCAGGTTCTCGAGGAGCAGCTCGAGATAGCCTCGGTCGGCTTCGACGATGACGTCGCGGCCGCCCGCATCGACGCTGACCGAGCGACCCGGATGACGGCGCTCGAACGACGCGGCGACGTGGTTCACGACGTGGCTCAGGACCTGCGGCTCGGGGTCGACCTCGATCTCGCTGCCGGCGCGCGTGAGGAGCAACAGGTTCTCGACCAGCCCGAGCAGGCGCTCCGCGTCGGTCGCGATGTCGGCGATCATCGGGGCGTGGCGATCCGATAGCGCCTCGCTGTCGCGCAGCAGCCGGGCGTTGCCGAAGATCGTCGTGACCGGCGTCCGCAACTCGTGGGAGACGAGACCGAGGAACTCGTCCTTCACGGCGTTGGCGGCACGCAGCGCCTCCTCGACGCGCCGCCGCTCGGTGATGTCGACCATGACGTTGATCGCGCCGCTGACCGCCCCGCGCTCGTCGCGCACGACCGTCGGGAACGGCATGAACGCCACGCGACTCCCGTCGGGACGTTCGGCGATGGCCTCGTAGCCCCTCACTGAGCGACCTTCTTTGAGGGCGATCGCCATCGGACACTCCTCGTGCGCCATGGGTCGACCGTCCGTCCAGAAGAGCCTGAAGGAGCCGCACCACAGCTCGCCGAGTTCCGGAGCCCGACCCCAGAAGGCTTCCGCGGCCTGGTTGAAGAACGTGATCCGTCCCTCGGCGTCGGTCGTATAGGCGGCCACGCCGAGGGCCTCGAGGAACTGGTGCGCGGTGGGTGAATCGATCGCCGACGCCTCGATCGTCAGCGGCGAATCGCCGCTCCCCACGAAGTCGAGATGCGCGAGGGCGAGCACGGAGTCCTGGGCCATCGAGCCCTTCCTAACAGGTCGGCGACCTTCCTGATAGGTCGGCGCCTGCTTTGTAACGCGCCTGAATCGCAGGACGGTCCGAACCCTACGGTCGCTGAGAGGCCGAGGCCCTGCACACTCAACCCGCCGGCCGGACGGTCGGAGGGTGCGCGCGGTGGCCCAGTGGCCGCGCCGGGCCGCAGCCGAGCTGAGCGGGGATCATGTCCGCCCTACCGCCGACCGCCGACGCCATCTCCGAACCCGGGCTCTCCCCGTCGAGAGGCGACGCCGGTGGCAGGCCGGTGCCCACGAGTGATCCCGACGAGGTCGAGCTCGCGTCGTACATGGCCGAGGCCGGCCGGATCCTCGGGTCCTCCCTCGATACCTCGGCGACCCTGCGCCAGATCGCCGCGCTGATCGTCCCCGGCATCGCCGACTGGTGCGCGATCGACCTGCTCGAGGCCGACGGTCGCCTGTCCACGCTCGTGATCGGCCACCGCGACCCAGCCAGGGTCGCCCTCGTGGAGGAGCTCCGGGATCGGTTTCCTCCGCTGCCGGATGCCCCGGTCGGGAGTTACGCCGTGGCGCGCACCGGCGAAGCGATGATCATCGAGAAGATCGACGACGCGATGATCGAGGAGACCATCCGCGACGAGACGCACAAGGACCTGATCCGGCGTCTCGGGCTCCGTTCCTGGATGTGTGCTCCGATGGTCGGCGGCGGTCGCGTCTCTGGCACGATCGCATTCGCCGCTGCCGAATCGGGCCGCACGTTCGGAACACGCCAGCTCGCGTTCGCGGTCGACCTGGCCGCACGCGCCGGCGCGGCCCTGGAAAATGCCCGCGCGTTCCAGGTCGCCGACCGGTTCAAGCGGATCCTCGACGCCGTGGCCGAGGCGGTGTTCGTCGTGGAGCCGGTGAAGGGCACGATCATGGAGGTCAACGAGGGCGCGGTCGAGCTCCTCGAGGCGTCGCGCGAGAAGCTGCTCGGTGCGCGCCTCTGGGACCTGATGGAGGGCACCGACCATAAGGCGATGAGGCGCCTGGTCGCGCCCGTGCGGGACGGGCGTGTCGAGGCACGGACGGCCACAGTCCACTTCCGCCGCGGGACGGAGCCCGCCGTGCCGGTCGAGATCCTCCTGCAGCGCGTGGAGCTGCCGGGCGAGGAGCCGACCCTCGTTGCCATCGCTCGCGACATCCGCGAGCGGCTGGAGTCGCAGGGACGCCTGGAGCGTCTGGCCAAGGCGGAGCATGCCCGCGCGGCTGAGCTCAACGCCGTCATCCGGGCGATGGGCGATGGCGTGATCGTGTGCGGCACCGACGGCCGGATCCTGCTCGCGAACCCAGCCGCCCGCGAGATGTTCGCAGGGACGACCATCAATTCATACGGCGAGGTCATCGCGGAGCTCCGCGACCCCGACGGTGTCGCCCCGCCGCTCGGGACCCACGGCGGCCCGATCGTGCTTCGCACGCACCGGGAGCCGGAACGCTGGATCGAAGTTGCGACCTACCCGGTCGCCGACCGATCGACGGAGGGTGAGACCCGCGGCGAGACCATCCTCGTGATCCGCGACGTGACCGAGCAGCGCCAGCGCGAGGCCGTACGCGAGACGTTCATCGGCGTCCTGTCGCACGAGCTGCGGACCCCGATCACGACGATCTTCGGTGGCGCCCGGATCCTGTCCCGCGAGGACAACGGGCTCGACGAAGCCACGCGGCGCGAGATCTTCGACGACGTCGCCGACGAGGCCGAGCGCCTGAAGCGCCTCGTCGAGGACGTCGTCGCCATGAGCCGCTTCGGCGAGACCGATGCCGACCTCGGCCGTGAGCCGGTCCTGCTGCAGCGCGTCGTCCCGACCGTCGTTGCGTCCGAGGAGGAGCGCTGGCCGGGCGTGACCTTCACGACACAAGTCGCGCTCGGTCTGCCGACGGTCATGGCGGACCCGACCTACCTCGAGCAGATCATCCGCAACCTGCTGACCAACGCCGCGAAGTACGGCGGCGCCGGCGCCCGGATCACGATCGTCGCCGAGCTCGTCGACACGTCGGACGAGGTCGCGGTGCGAGTCTTGGACGACGGGCCGGGGATCGATCCCGGCGAGGCGGAGCGCCTGTTCGAGCTCTTCTACCGCTCGCCGAGCACCGCGAACGCGACGGCTGGGGCGGGGATCGGCCTGTTCGTCTGCGCCCGGCTCGTTCGGGCGATGGGCGGTCGCATCTGGGCACGGGGCCTCCCGGGTGGTGGCGCCGAGTTCGGCTTCGCGCTGCGGGTCATGCACGAGGACTGACGGCTCACCACCAGCCTCGCCTGCGCGCCACGGCGAGGATCCCGACCGCCAGGCTGACCATCATGACGATCACCAGCCAGAAGTTCGTCGTGTCCTCGAAGAAGCCGAGCTTGAAGTTCATGCCCATGACCCCGGCCAGCACCACGGCCGGCAGCAGGACCGCGGAGAGCAGGGTCAGGGTCCGCATCACGTCGTTGGCGCGCTGCGACACGCGGCTCATGTGGATGTCGAACGTCCCCATCAATCCGTCGCGGAGTCCCTCGATGGTGTCCATCGCCGATTCGAGCCGGTCGATGAGCCCCGGCCACGGTCGCCCGACGAGCTCCGCGGCCTCCATCTCCGGCAAGGCCAGCGTCGAGAGGGCCTGGCGGTGCGGTGCCAGCGTGCGTCGGACGACGCCGATCCGATGGCGGAGCCGCACGATCCGCTCCAGGACGTCGTCGCGCCGGGCCCCGCGGAGCGCCAGCTGGTCGAGCTCGTCGATCTCGCGCTCGATCTTCTCGGCGATCAGGAAATAGCCGTCGAGCACCTCGTCGACGAGCGTCGAAAGCAGATCGCCCGCGGTCAGCACGCCGAGGCGCGTCTCGCCGTCGAGGCCATTCCGGAACCGCTGGAGCGCCGCGGTCTCGCCCTCGTGGATGCTCACGACCAGGTTCGGACCGGCGATGAGATCGATCTCGCGCCGCACCAGGTTGGTTGGATTCTCGCCCTCGGGCTCGAGCGCTTCGACCGTGAGGTGGATCCGATCCTCGGTCCGGACCAGCCGTGCCCGTCCCGCGTCTCCCTCGTAGACGCGCAGGTCGGTCACCTTGACGCCGAGGATCTCCTCGACCGCTGCCAGCGTGGAGTCGGCGTCGTCGAAGGTTCGATCGACGTCGACCCACAACAGGCGCTTGGATCCGAGGGAGCCGGCGACCTTCTCTGTGAGATCGACCCAGCGATCGTGCCCGTCGGCGTCGAACAGCCGTGCGACAGGCCCGGTCAGTGGACGAGGCTCAGCAGGCCTGCCGCAAGAACGGCGACGATCGCCGTGACGTACTGGATCGCCAGCATGACCGGGTCCTCATCCGGATCCACGGCCTCGGGCGTCCAGGTTGCGAGCTGCGGGTCGGCGGTCTCGGTAAACATGCGTGCCCGGAATCGTGTGGGCTCCGGCCATGCGCGCGAATGCATGGGAAGCCGCCTCGACATCGCGCTCGCATCACAAGGTGCGGAGACGGGCCGAAGGTGGTGCGCGCTGCCACCCATGGCGACTGCGAGCCGCCTGCAACGCGCATCGCGGGGCGAGCACGCACGACCGATGCGCCGCGCCGACTACGGTCGTCATGTTCCAAGACAGAGAGCGGCGGCACGTATCGCGCGTCGTCCAACCCCAGGAGGTCCAGATGTTGAAGCGAATCGTTTTGATCCTGGCAATGACGACAGCCCTCGTGGCTTGCTCGTCGTCCGGTTCCACGACGACGACCACCGGGCCGGAGTCAGCGGCGCCGGCCGAGAGCACCGCCCCGAGCGAGGCGGCACCGAGCGCGAGCGAGATGCCGTCCGAATCCGCCGCGCCGTCCTGATCTTGGCGTGTATCGATAGGGATGGAGGTAATTGAGTGAGCATCATTGCGTGGATCGTGCTTGGCGCGATCGCAGGGTATCTGGCCGGGTTCCTCGTCCGCGGTGACGAGGGTCTCGGGATCATCGGGCACATCGTGCTCGGCATCGTCGGCGCGCTCGTCGGCGGCTTCCTTGCCGGTGCCCTCTTCAACAGCGATCCGATCAACGGTGCGCTCGACATCAGCTCCATCGTCGTTGCGACGATCGGTGCCGTCCTCACCGTCGTGGTCGTCAGCGCCGTCACCGGCCGAAGCCGGGTCGGCCGAGGCCCGATCTGATCTGACTGAGTCGCCGGGCCGCCGGCCCGGTAGCTGAATCCCGACGAAGCCCACCGGCGACGGTGGGCTTCGTCATTGCCACCAACGGAATCGAAGGAGCGATCAATGTCGACCATCGTCGAGAACATCGAAGTGGAAGTGCCGGTTCGCGCCGCGTACGACCAATGGACGCAGTTCGAGGACTTCCCCGAGTTCATGGACGGGGTCAAGCGGGTCCAGCAGCTGACCGACAAGACCCTCGAGTGGACGGCCAGGATAGGCGGCATCGAGCGAACGTGGCGTGCCGAGATCGTCGAGCAGGAACCCGACCAGCGAGTCGCCTGGCGATCGACTGACGGCGCGAAGAACGCCGGCATCGTCTCGTTTGAGCCGCTGGGCGACCGGCGGACTCGCGTGACGCTGCAGCTCGATGTCGAGCCGGAAGGACCGCTCGAGTCGGCAGGCGACGCGCTCGGCTTGGTCGAGCGACGGGTCGAGGGCGACCTCAAGCGCTTCAAGGAGTTCATCGAGTCGCGCCGCCAGCCGACCGGTGCCTGGCGCGGTGAGATCCCCGAGGGAGCCGCGCGACGTTGATGCCGGTTGTTCCGCTCGGTTCGGCCCGCGGAGCCGCGAGCAGCGTGCAAGGGTCCGGCTATCCGCCGCAGGGCGACCGTGACGCCAACCCGGTCAGGCTGGAGTCGTGGCTCCCGTACCACTGGGGGTCCGGGAGTCACATCTCTGCTGGGCGAGGGCCTCTGCCGCCGTGGCGGGGCCACCACCCTGCTTGTTATGCGGTTGCAATGTCCGACCGGCCGGCAGTGGTGAGACATGGACATCCCAGACCCTACGTTCGTCCGTGCACGAACAACACAAGGTGGGCGCTTGTGACGGGGCGCACCCCTTCTTGCACGGACGGTTCGGGTCCCCTCCCCGGGCCGTCCGTCGCTTTTTCGTCACGAACATGGCCGTTCGCGGCCGGAGGTGCCAGGTGACAGGCGTGGAGACGACGACGTCGCGACGAGCGACGGTTCAAGTTCGACAAGCGGTCGATGCGGTCGCAGGCGTCGCCGGGGAGGTCTCGGCTCGATTGCCCGAGGCCGCCACGACGACGCGTGAGGCCCTCGAGGAAGCGAATCGCATGGTGCGCGCCGGGTCCGACCAGACCCTCAAGATCGTGGCCGCGACATCGATCGGCTTCGCCTCGGGGCTGTTCCTCGGCGGAGCCCCGCGAGTGCTGGTGCTTGCAGCACTGCTGCCGGCCGGCCTTGTGGGCGCGACGCTCATGGAGCGGATGGACGGATCGGCGCGACCGACCAAGGTGCGATAGGGCTGCAAGCGCTGGGGCGCCGACCGGGCGGCGGGGCGCAAGCCGCCGCGCCGTAGTGTCGAGCCATAGCCCGACGGACGTGGGGCACGGAGGACTCGACCATGGACGACGCGAAACGCGCCTATCGTGAGGCGGAGAACAAGACCAAGGAGACCATTCGCCGGTCTGACGGCGAGGAGGATCTCGGCGACAAGCTCGGCAACGTCGGCGACGACATCCGCGCTGGTCTCGGCAACGCGGGCGACGAGGTCCGCAAGGAGGCCGATCGCGCCCGGTTCCGCCAGGAGCACGGGGAAGATCCGGTCTGACACCACTCCCCTCTTCCACATGTGATGCCCCGGTCGACCGACCGGGGCATCACCGCGTTCGGGCCTGCTCTTCCGTCAGGAACCGCAGGAGCGCGAGCTCCTCGGCGCGGTCAGGTAGGTCGGACCAGGTGACGTCCGTCGCTGCGGCGTCGTCGTCGCGCCTGCTGCCGGCGAGCCCCGCTTCGAGCTTCCCCCGAAGGTAAGCCTCGCCGACGGCGGGGTGGACGTAGCTCCCACGGGCCACAGCCGGCGTATTGCCGAGCTGTTCCGCGGTGGCCCGGATCGCGGCGACGAGGTTGCGCCGTGTGGTCTTGTCGTCATCGGCCGCCCCCTGCGTCCGGAGCGCGCGGAACGCAAGCACCGTCCCCGCCCAGGTCCGGACGTCCTTGGCCGTGAAGTCACCGCCGGATGCCTCGCGCAGGTAGTCGTTGACGTCGTCCGAGGCGACGTCGTGGACGACCCCCTCGCCGTCGACGTACTGGAACAGCTCCTGGCCGGGCAGCTCCTGACAGCGCCTGATGATCGTGGCGAGGCGCCGGTCGCGCAGGCCGCTCTCGTGCATCACCCCCGATTTCGAGCGGAACCGAAACCGGATCCGGCTTCCCGCGATCGTCGCGTGACGGTCGCGGAGGGTCGTCAGACCGAACGATCGGTTGAGCCGCGCGTATGCCTCGTTCCCGACGCGGATCAGCGTCAGCTCAAGCAGCCGGACGACCGCCGCCAGGACCTTGTCCCGGGGGAGGCCCTTCCGGCGGAGATCGCTGTCGCAGCGTCGCCGGATCCGCGGGAGCACCTTGCCGAAGTCGATCATGCGGTCGAACTTGTCCGCGCCCCGGCGGTCCCGCCAGGCGGGGTGGTAGCGGTACTGCTTGCGGCCACGCGCGTCGCGGCCGGTCGCCTGGATGTGGCCGTTGGGCCACGGGCAGATCCACACGTCGGTCCAGGCCGGCGGGATGGCGATCGACGCGATCCGGTCACGGATCTTTCGGTCCCGGATCGTCGCACCGTCCGGATCGCGATAGGTGAAGCCGCGACCCGCTCGGACGCGCGTAATCCCGGGCCGGCTGTCGCTGGCGTAGCGGAGGCCGCTGGCACGGGCGGCGGCTCGCGCCGCGCCGTTGGGGTCGGTCATTCGCGCACGCTAGGGTGCCTCCCATGTCGAGTGGACGACGCGTGGCCTTCGGTACATCGCTGCAATCTCGCATCGTGCCGTTCGGGACTGACCGAAAGCCGCCATCGAGATACTGCGGACAGTCCCATCGCGGCACCGAATCTGGGGGACGCCGCGATGGGACTCCTGTGCCCAGCGAACAGGATCACGCCTCCCAGGAGACCCGGACGTGGACGCCGTCACGATCGACAACGCGACGAAGCGGTTCGGCGATGAGCTCGCCGTCGACCGCGTCAGCCTGCGCGTCGCCAACGGCACGATCCTCGGGATCATCGGACCGTCGGGCGCCGGCAAGACCACGCTGGTGCGGATGCTCGCCGGTGCCCTGGCTCCGACCGAGGGCGAGATCCGGGTCATGGGCGAGGACCCGCGCAACTTCAGCCGGCGCACCCGGGAGAAGCTCGGGTACATGCCGCAGTCGTTTGCCCTCTACCCCGACCTGACGACCCGGGAGAACGTGGATTTCGCGGCTTCTCTGTTCGGGATGATCTGGTGGCGCCGCCACCGCCGGACACGCCAGGTCCTGGAGTTCGTCGACCTGTGGTCGGTCCGCGGCCGGCGCGCCTCGAAGCTCTCGGGCGGCATGCAACGCCGCCTCGAGCTCGCCTCGGCCCTCGTCCACGACCCGGAGATCGCGTTCCTCGATGAGCCGACCGCCGGCATCGACCCGATCCTGCGGGAGAACATCTGGCGAGGCCTTCAGGAGCTCCGAGAGCGCGGCCGGACGCTGCTGGTCACGACACAGTACGTCGGCGATGCAGAGAACTGCGACGCCGTGCTCCTTCTCTCCGAGGGTCGCCTCATCGCGCTCGGGTCCCCGGACCAGCTGCGTCGCGAAGCGGTCGGTGGCGACGTCGTGGTGATCCAGACGACCGACGGCTTCGATGCCGCCGTGCTCAGGGAGCTCCCCGACGTGAAGCGTATCGACCAGCGCGGACCGAACGAGGTACGGGTGACGGTGTCCGACGCCGCGACGACGCTCCCGGACGTCGTGGAAGCCATCAACCAGCGGGGTGGCGACGTGTCCTCGGCATCCGAGGATCGACCGTCCTTCGACGAGGTGTTCGCGCTCCTCGTGGAGCGTGACCGAGAGGCCCATCCGACCGCCCCTCGACAGACCGCGGACCGCGCCTGATGCGCGGTCCCCTCGCCGTCGTCGTCCGCGTCTTCGCGTTCGTCGGCAAGGAGCTCATCGAGACCATCCGGCGGCCGGGCGCCATCGTCAGCCTCATCCTGGGCCCATTCCTGATCATGGCCGTCTTCGGCCTCGGCTACAGCGGCATCCACCGGCCGTTGGAGACGGTGATCGTGACGTCGTCCTCGGGCCAGCTCCCCACCGAGGTCGGCACCTACCAGGATCTTGCAGGGCCGGCGATCCACATCGCCGAGGTGACACAGGATCGCCAGGCGGCCGAGGCGGCGCTGCGGGCCGGCACGGTCGACGTAGTGATCGTCACCCCCGACGACCCGAGCGGCACGTTCCAGGCGGGGAAGCAGAGCGTGGTGGAGGTGCTCGTCGACGCGGTCGATCCCGTCGACGAGAACTACGCGGGCATCCTCGCCGGCATGCTGGTCGATACCGTCAACAAGAAGGTCATCGAGGAGGCGGTCGCGCAAGGCCAGGGGATGGCCATCGACGCCGGCAACCCCGATCTGCCGCTGATCCCGCCCGACGTCGTCGCCGCGCCGACCCGCGCCGAGTTGCACAACCTCGCTCCATCCACTCCTCGGGTCATATCGTTCTTCGGGCCCGCCGTCCTGGCGCTCATCCTGCAGCACCTCGCTGTCACGCTCGTCGCCATGTCGCTCGTTCGCGAGCGCACGAGCGGCGTCATGGAACTGTTCCGGATCTCCCCTGTCAGCGCCGCCGAGGTCCTGGCCGGCAAGGTCATCGCGTACGGCGTCCTCGGCGCGATCATCGCGTTCGTGACCGTCGGACTCCTGGTCGTCGGTTTCGGGATCCCGATCCTGGGGCCGTCGGTCCTCGTGGCCCTGACGATCGGCCTCCTTCTGCTGGCGTCGATCGGGCTCGGCCTGGTCGTCGCGGTCGTATCCGACTCAGAACGGCAGGCCGTGCAGCTGTCGCTCCTGGTCCTGCTTGCCTCCGTCTTCTTCAGCGGCTTCGTGCTCAGCATCGACGAGTTCAGCGAACCGGTGCGCGCGCTGGCCTACCTGCTGCCGGTGACGCACGGGATCATCCTGCTGCAGGACCTGATGCTGCGCGGCACCACGACCGAGACGTGGGAGTTCGGTGCGCTGGTCCTCATCGCCGCCGTGACGCTGTTCATCGCCTGGGTCCTGATGCGACGGTCGATGCGGACCGCCTGAGCGCAGCGACGCGCTGGTACGGGGCTGCAACACGCAGGTACCTACGGGTGACGGCGCGTGCGATCGGTGCGTGCAATCGTGGTTGCACATGCACCCCCGCATGGAGGTAGCAACGATGACTGACGAACGAACCAACGAACGGGATCCACGCTTCGCGCCCCAGCCGGGCACGGAGCGGCCCGGCACGCGCGATGACGATCGAAACGACAAGACCGAACCCGACACCAACCCGTGGACGCGCGAGGGCGCCGACGCTCCCGACGCGGCCGACATCGAAGAGCCGGAAGATCAGCGCTGAGACAATGACGAGCGAGCTCCCGCCCCTCGGACCGGCGACCCGACGACGACATCGGGCCGCGACCGGGCGTCGGACACCGGTCCGACCGCTCGAGGACGGCACGACCGCGGTCGTGCGGGTCATCGAGTTCGTCTGGGTTGCGGGCGAGGCCATCCAGCCGGTGTTGATGGTGAAGCGCGAGCTCCTGCACTAACGGCCGGACGCTTTAGCAAGACGATGACCGGGCGACTGCCCGGTCATCTGCATGAATCAGCGGTGGACCCTGGCGGCGTCAGCGCTTTCGGGACGACTTCGTCTCGCCGTGCTCGGCACGCTCCTTGTTGACCGTCCGCGCGGCGCGCTCCTCGGCCTCGTCGTGGCTGACGCCGCGATCCTCGTAGGAATCCTTGATGTGCTCGTACTGGCGCTCGCGCTTGTCGCTCCAGGCCTTCTGTGGCATCGGGGATCACCTCCGTCGTTGTCGCCGAGATGGATCGGCGGATGCCACGAGGGTCCGACAGGCGTCGTCAGCGTCGCCTGAGTCAGAGGGTCGCTCGGCCTAGCAGCCGCGTGCCAGTTCCCTGGGGTTCGTGGCCCGCTGCGCAGTCAGGAGCGCGCGGCCGCTCCGGTGGGATCACCGCTTCGGATGCCGGCGGTCGCAGCAGCCTCCTCGCCCATCACGGCGATGGGCGGTCGGCTACCGCCCCCGCGCGAGGCGAGCATCCTGCGGTAGATCGCCTCGTAGCCGTCGGTCATGCGCTCGACCGAGAAGCGGTCGATCACCGACTCGCGGATCGTCTCGCGGTCGAGCTCGGCGACCTTGTCGACCTTGAAGGCCATGGCCAGCACGTCGTCACCGAAGAAGCCGTCGACGCCGTCGCGGATGATCTCGGGCAGCGCGCCGGCGCGGCGCGCGATGATCGGCGTGCCGCAGGCCAGCGCCTCGATCGCGACGAGCCCGAACGGCTCCGGCCACGAGCCCGGCATCAGGGTCGCATAGCTCTCCGCAAAGAGCTGGTCACGGTCCGCCTGGCTGAGCTCGCCGAGGAACTCGATGTCGATGCCGGCCTC
>Ga0114129_10013872_pt1 | contig 11482 bp, 8 predicted proteins | sample RhiMetdeltSRZDD1_FD_80071 | JGI IMG/M metagenome (GOLD analysis project Ga0114129, IMG submission 80071) | Populus rhizosphere microbial communities from Tennessee, USA - Rhizosphere MetaG P. deltoides SRZDD1 (version 2) (version 2) | ecosystem: Host-associated > Plants > Roots > Rhizosphere >... | reverse complement strand
CCGCAGCAGAAGAAGGACCAGGGAATGACCGCAGAGCAAGCAAAGCAAGAAGAGGACAGACTCTGACCTGCGGTTTCTGGTGCCCCTGGCAGGACTCGAACCTGCAACCTGCTGTTTAGGAGATGTCTCGGTTCAGACGCTGTGCCGGAGTGCGAACCTCCTGGTCGCCTGCGAGCGTAAAGGGAAAGTTATCCTCTGGCGCCAGCGGCTGTCCCTCCAGCGGTACCACGGCTGCGAGCGGCGTCCCGGTTGCGGTTGGGTCGGCGCTGGCCCATCCGGAACACAGGTCGCCGTCACTCTCTGACGTGCCACCCGCGGCGCTCAGTCCGTCACGATGGTGCCGAGACCCGGAAGCGCCGCGAGACCGGGCGCGTCGATCAGCCTGCGCACGGCCTGCTTCGGCAGCAGCCCGCGGTCCGCTACCAGCCGGGCGAGCCGCCCGGCGACAAGCGGGGCCGAAAACGATGTGCCGCTCCATATCGCGCCGCCGTCGAAGCGGTCCGGGTCCCCCGTTGGGCCAGGCGGCTCGGCGCCATCGAAGTTCTTGAAGAAGGCGCTCGTCACGTCAACGCCTGCCGCGCACGCCCGGACCCAGGGTCCGTAGTTCGTAAACGGCGCCGGTCCGTTCGGGCCCAGGGCTGCCACGCTGACGACCCCGGGGAGGCCTGCGGGGAACGGGGCCCGGCAGGTTGCCTCGTTGCCGGCTGACGCGACCACCACCGCGCCTTGGTCCTCCCGCGGGTCACCGGATCGGCCTGCCGAGGCGGGACTTGGCTCGCGTTGCAGCCGGCGGACCGCACTAGCCAGGCAGGCCATTCCGTCCAGCGCGTAGCCGCCCAGAGAGAGGTTCACAATGTCCGCCTCTCCGACCAGCGCCTCGAGCGCTGCCGCCACCGCGTACTCGTCGCCGTCTCCGACGTTGGCGAGGACCCCGATCACCCTGAGGGAGCAGGCGGGGGCGATCGATGCGATCCGCCCGGCGACGAAGATGCCATGTCCGGCAATACGGTCGAGGTAGTGGTCTTGGTCCTCGTCGGGCACGCCCGGACCGGTTGGGGCGCCCGACTGGGCCGGCAGGACCGCCATTCCCGGCAGCCCGACGTGACATTTGTCCAACAGGCCGGGCAGGGTGCCGGCGGCGCGGTCGGGGAGGGGGGTGTCGAGGACGGCAACCTTGGGCTTGCCGGAGGGCTCCGGTCGCGGGCGCTCGGGGGGCTGCGGTGCGGGCCGGGCGAGGTTCCTCCCTCGCCCTGTCCGGGCGTAGAGGCTGCCCCGTGTGCCGGGGAGGGTCGGGTCGGGGTAGGGGTTGCCGGTAAAGGGGAGCCCCCCGAACGGGTTGCCGGTGAAGGGGAGCCCCCCGAACGGGTTGCCGGTGAAGGGGAGCCCCGCGAGCGCGTTACCGGTGAACGGCGACCCGAAGAGCGCCGCGGGGTGCCACCACGGCCCATAAGGTCCGCAGTCGCAGCCGTCCGCGAAGAGGACGTGGTTCGGCTGCGCGGAGAACCCCTGTGTCCGCAACTCCTCGACCACGAGCGGGACATCCCAATCGCCTCGGATCAGGTCGTGGTCGCCGACCGGCTCTCTCTCTTCTCGCTCCGCTGACCCGAACCGATCCCGTATCAGCGCGATCGCGTCACCGATCTCCTCGCGCCTGCGGGCGATCACCGGCACCAGCACCTCCCGCGGCCGGTAGGCGAACTGCCCGGTCGGCGGGTACTGGACGCGGTCCTCCCACGAGAGCGGCTCGGGCATGTCGCTTCCTCCTCCTCAGATGGGGCGTGGCGCGATCCGTGACCGGCCGCCGGCAGCATGGCGTTCCAGGACTCCGTCGGCAATGGCGATCGCGGCGTCCAGATCGAGCGCTCGGCCGGCGAGGTGCGCTGCGGAGCAGCGCGCTGCACCGAGCCGGGCGCGGGCGGCAGCGTGCAGCTTCTGCGCCATCTGGCGGTCGGTCGGGTAGAGCGCGAGGCCGGTCTCCTCCAGCAGCGCCTCTGCCTTCGCAGTGAGTCGGACGGCGACCTCCCAGTCCGGTTGCTCGGCCGGATCGACCCGACCTGCCAGCCGGGCCGTGATGAAGAGGGTGGAGGCGACCATGCCCGTCTGGCCGAGCGCAGTGGCCAGCCTCAGGCAGGCCCGCTGGTGGCGGGCGGCCTGTTGGTCGTCGCCCAGGCGGAAGGCGATCTCCGCGGAGTTGCCGTGTGCGTGCGCCAGCAGAACGTCGTCACCCAGCTGCCTCGCAGCCCGGAGCTCACTGCGAAAGGCGGCCGAAGCCCGCTCACTCCGGCCGAGGGTGGCCAGGGCGATCCCGAGCAGGTTGCTCATGCGGGCGCGCGCCCGCGGCGACAGCCGGCGGCGCAGCGCGATCTCGGCTATCGCTACCGCGCGGTCCGGCTGCCGCCGCGAGATCGCCACCTCGCCCAGCAGCTTCTCCACCCCCACCTCGTCCCAGCCCGGGGCGCCCACCCGCGCCCGTAGCGTCTCGGCCTTGCGGGCGAACCGCTCGGCCGTTGCGGCCTCGCCGATCCGCACGTGCAGGTCGCCCAAGGCGGTGAGCAGCCCGACGCGAGCCTGAGTCGGTCCGCTCAGCTCCCTGACGAGGCGGGTAACCTCCGTGATGCCGGTCCTGAACGACTGGACCGCGTCGTGGTAGCGGGCGATGGTGCACGCGAGCTCCTGCGCGTGCTCCTCGGCCTCGTCCGCGGCAACCGGGATCAGCGGCCGAAGGTTGTCCAGGTCGGCGGCAACGGCGGTCACCCAGGTCCGGTCGGTACGTCGTCCAGGACCGAGCCGCTGCGCATAGAAGGCCGCGAGCCGCCGCCCGCACGCCGCGACCTCCCCGTACCGCTCCAGCAGGTCCCGGGCATATGTCCGGACCGTCTCCAGCGAACGGTATCTGGTGGCACCAGCGATCGGGTCGGCAACCAGAAGGGATCGGTCGACGAGCGACCAGATCAGCTCGGGTACGGATTCGGCGCCCACGTCTCCGTCAGCCACCGCTTTCGTAGCCGTCACCAGGTCGAAGTCGCCCGCCAGGAGCGCCAGCCGACGCAGCGCCGTCGTCTCCGCGTTGCTGAGTAGACGGACGCTCCAGTCGAGAAGTGCCTCGAGCGCCTGCTGCCGAGGTGGTCGTGTTCGGTCACGCAGCCGCAGCAGCTCGAAGCGCCGGTCCAACCCCGCGAGGATCTCGGCCGGCTCGAGGACGGTCATCCGCGCGGCCGCGATCTCGAGCGCGAGCGGCAGCCCGTCCAGCCGGCGGCACAGGGTTAGCACGACCGGCGCGACCTCGTCGGTCAGCCGGAAGTCGTGCCGGACAGCCCGCGCTCGTTCCGCGAAGAGTTCGACAGCGGCCGACTCTATCCCCTGCGCGGGGAGTGGGGAGAGGTTCCACAGCGCCTCGGCTGGCAGGTGCAGTGGCTCTCGGCTGGTCGCCAGCACCCCCACCTTGGGGCACGCATCGAGCAACGCGGACACCAGGGCGGCCACGGCATCCGTGTGCCGCTCGCACCCGTCCAGTATTAGCAGCGTCCGGACTTCTCGTAGGTGGTTGAGGACATCCGTCCAGGCAGTGCTAGTCCCCTCTGCGGCGATGCCGAGGACGCGCGCGATGGCCGCTGGGAGTAAGTCGGAGTCCTCCATCGGCGAGCAGTCAACGAGCCAGACACCAGACGGCCACGAGGCGGCGACCCGAAGGCCTACCTCGGTGACCAATCGTGACTTGCCGACGCCGCCAGTTCCGACGACGGTGAGCAGCCGGTGCTCGGTCAGCGCGGCCTCCAGCGCCGCAGCATCATGGTCGCGGCCGATCAAGCGGGTCAGGGGAACGGCCAAGTTGTGCTGATCTGCTGGAACGGCGCGGACCGCTGGGAACTTCCTCCGCAAACCGGGTGCAACGAGTTGGAAGAGCCGCACGGGCCGCTCGAAGTCCCGTACCCTGTAGCGGCCTAGTGCGGCCAGTCCCACATCCCTCGCGTCATCTTCGCCCGCTGCTTGCTCGGAGAGGACGACCTGTCCGCCGTGTGCCACCGCCGACACCCGCGCAGCCTGATGTACCGCGAGTGCGATGTACTCGGACCCGACCGGCGCTGCCAGCCCCACGTGCACGCCCATCCGAACTCGGACCTGGACACCTTCCGGCCAGCGCTGTGACTGAAGCGCTCGCTGCCCCTGGGCGCATGCCCTCGCCGCGTCGCCGACCTGCCCGAAGGCGACGAAGAAGCCGTCCCCCTCCGTGTTGATCTCGTGGCCGCCGTGCGCTGCCCAAGCCCGCCGCAGCAGCTCTTGGTGCCGGTCCAAAACGTTGGCGTAGCCGTCGCCGAGACGGCGCAGAAGCCTGGTCGAGCCCTCTATGTCCGTGAAGACGAACGTAACGATGCCCGACGGCAGGGGTGACGCATCCGCAGTCACCTCGCCATGGTTGCAGCATCCACCCTGTTTGGATATTGCATTCCTCGTTCGGTCCTGAGGTCGGGCTGCTGGCCGCTGGAGAGCGGAACGCGGTCTGGCAGGCATGCAGGCGGGCCCGGCGGTGGTCAGGAGACCCGCACGCCCATGTCCAGGAACAGACGGAGGATGACCGCGCAAGCCGCCGTTCAGAGCGGGGGAGGTTCCGGTGCTCGATGCCTGACCCACAACGCCAAGTCTTTGACTTGAAGTATTTGAGTGTTTTAGCGCTGTGCAAGGCTCTGCAGGGTGCTCGGCCGCTTGGTCGAGGGCCCTTCTATGCGTTTGACCTGCGATGATGAGCGAACTGTGCCCTGGCAGGACTCGAACCTGCAACCGGCTGTTTAGGAGATGTCCGGGTTTAGACGCTGTGCCGGAGCGCGAACTTCCTGGTCGCCTGCGACCGTGAAGCGAAAGTTATCCGCTGGCGCTGGCGGCTTGTTCGATACGAAGCAAGCAGCGGTAGTGGCTCGGACCTTCGCTCGCGTGACATCACGGCCTACCCTGTGGCGTAGGTTGATCCGATCTTCGCCGAGCCGCGTCTTGCCGAGGTCTACGACCCGCTGGACCCTGATCGCAGTGGCCTGGAGGCCCACGCGACCATGATCGAAGAGTTCGGCGCGCGCACGTCCTGATTTCGGCTGCGGCGCCGGAACCTTCGCCTGCCTGCTCGCCAGCCGCAGCCTCCCCGTAACCGCCCTGGACCCGGTAGCGGCGTCGCTTGCGGTCGCACAGACCAAGCCCGGCGCCGAGCGGATGCGCTGGGTGCACGGCTACACCGACCTACCCCCCTGTAGGTGCTGTTGACGGTGACAGCCAACGTCGCCCAGGTCTTCCTGACCGATGCGGCGTGGGCCGCGACGCTGAGGCCGCCGATGCGGCGCCTCGCCCGGGTGGGCGCCTGGTCTTCGAGACCCATCATCCGTCGGCGAGGGATGGCTCGAGTGGAACCGCGAGCGGTCCTACCAGCGCACCGTCGTCTCTGGAGTCGGCGCCGTCCAGACGTGGGAAGAGATGTGCTCGGCGTCAAGGGTGACCAGGTGTTCCGCTCGACCGTGGTCTTCGAGGCTGACGGCGCGGTGTTGACCTCAACGTCCACACTGCGCTTTCGCCAAGGGGAATGAGGTGGCCGCTTCGCTGGCTGCCGCGGGCTACGTGGTTAAGCACGGGAGCGGAGGACCGCTCCTTCATGGAATCACGCCGGGACGTGCGAGTCTCGGTCGACGGCCTGGGAGAACCCGCTCGACGTCCTCAAGGCCGGCCCTGCGGGCGGCCGGCAAGGCCACCACCGCGCACGCGGGAACCGGCCCAGCGAGTGTCTGAATCAAGTCGCCGTGGGCACAGCATTCGTCCCGGTGAGCCGAACCCGCGTCCCACCCCGCAAAGAGTTCGGGATCTCGGCGATGCGGTCGACATCCTCCACGAGCGTATGCAGGCGCTCGGCCGGCGCATCACCCTCCACATCGACCTCATAGGTGATCTCTGTCGAGACAGCAGGATCTCCGGTGAAGTCGCCACGCGCGCGCACCCGGACCCGCCGCAGCGCGATGCCGTCCGCCTGCGCCTCCCGGAATAGATCGTTGGACACGCACCCCGCAACGGCCAGGTACAGCAGCTCGCCACCGTTCAAGCCAAGCCCGCCGCCGCCAGCGCTAGCGGGACGGTCGATGATGACGCTGTACGGCCCGGCCGCACCGACCGCCGTCACTTGGTCGTCCAGGCTTCGCGTCTCGACCTCGAATGGCATCGCGAACGCTCCTTCGTCGGAGTTGGGCTCGGACGGGTTCTTCGAGTTCGTGCTGCTGGCATGTGCCCTGGTGTGCTTGAGGCGGCTCTAGCAGCCAGCAAGAGGGAACCGGCGTCTATCTGGTCCCGGTCACCCAGACCGCTTGGTTCTCCAAGCGGACACGGCCATCGGCGGTGGTGTAGGGCGCCCACGCCTGGGTGACCTTGGCCCATACACGCTCTTGGACCTCGGGTGGTCGGCCGTCGACCAGCGAGCTGATCGGTGGGGCGACCGCCCGCAGCCACCGGGTCGCCAGCTCGGGCGAGTCGGTCTGGTAGATCGCGGTCACGGTGCCGGTCTCCACGTCGGTGAAGCCGGCCGCCTCGACCAGCCCGGCCAGCTGACCAGCGTCGGCGAGGGCGAAGGGACCCGGGATTCCGGCGGGAAGCGGCGGCAGCTGGAGCTCGGTCCTGATGATGGGCACGGGCGCGGCGAACTGGACGGTGGTGGGTGGACCCCACACGGCTGCGGCCAGCCGCCCATGCGGCTTGAGGAAGGAACACAACCGCGCCAGCACCCCGGGGACGTCGGGCAGAAACTGCAGACCTTGGCGGCTCAGCACGGCGTCGAAGCTGGCCTCCTCGAGCTCCAGCTCCTCTGCGTCACACTCGATGACCTCGAGGTTGTCGAGCCCCTCGGCGTCTGCCCGTTCGCGCCCGAAGGCCAGCATTTCTCCTGAGATGTCGGTGCAGACGACGCGCCCGCCGGGGGCGACCGCGCGTGCGGCGGTCAGGCCGGGCTCTCCGTAGCCAGCGGCTACGTCCAGCACCGCATCCCCAGGGCCGATCCCGGCCAGCCGGACCAGACACCGGCTCACCGCACGCCCGCCATCCTCAGCCTCCAGCACCTCGACCCAGGCCCGCCAGCCGGATGCGGCAGCCCGCCATTCAGTCCGGATGTTCGCCTTGTATTGGGCCGGGTCGAAGGTAGTGGTCCCTGCCATCGCTCCTCCCCCGATTCGTGAAGCTCGACGGGAGGACGGTATGGCACTGGGATGCGCCGGACATCGCCTGGATCAGCCAAGTTCGCCAGCGGCTCGCCCGTGGTGGGTTCTAACCATCTGGTCAGAGGAGGCCTTGCCTGAGGGCCGAGGAGGTGGCCGCGGCTCGCGAGGACACCTCCAGCTTGGCAAGGATGTTCTGCATGTGCCGGGCGACGGTGTGCTCGCTGAGGTGCAGTGCGCCAGCGATGTCTCGGTTGTGCTTGCCGGCCGCGACCAACCGCAGCACCTGTACCTCGCGGTCGGTTAGCACCTGCCGTGGCGCGCGCCCACGCTGGAGCAGTGTCGCCGCGTGGCGTGCGTCCGCGGTGGCGCCGAGCCGGTCGAACCCAGTCCTGGCGGCGTCGATCTCGATCCGGCCACCTTCCTCGTCGCCGAGCATCCGCTGCGTCGTGCCGATCAACAGCCGTGCGGTAGCTTCCTCATATGGCAGCTGGAGCTCTCGCCAACCGCTCAGGGCACCACGGAGCTGCTCCAGCGCGGCTGCTGGACTGCCCGTGGCGACATGGACCGCGCCCTGGGCCATGGTCGCCGTCGCACGTACCACCGCGCTGCTGAGGCCATCCGCGATCGTCATCAGCTCACGGGCGGCGTCGCGCGCCTGGTCGAGGGCGCCGGCCGCGAGCGCGACCTCGACCTGGGCGGCCAGCAGCCGCGCCCGGCCGAAGCGATCCACCGTGGGCGATGCCAGCGCAGATCGCAGAGCGGCCGCGGCCGCCCCCACCCGACCCTGCGCCAGCCGCAACAACGCCATGCCCGGCTGCGGATCCCATCCCAGCTGCTGGGCCCGCACGAACGCCTGCTCCGCCCCGGCCAGATCACCACGACGCCGCAGAATCTCCCCAACGCCGTAGGACGCCTCGGCCGCTCCCCGCGGTTTGTGGGCCAGCAACTCCTGGTGCGCGCGGCGCATCTCGGCTTCGGCTTCGGCCCACGCGCCGCGCAGGGCGAGCACCTCGCCGCGGTAGATGCGGCATAGGCCCTGGCTGTAGGGAGTGGTCGCGGGCAGCGCCTCGCACCACACCCTGGCGGCCTCGGTCCATTCACTGGCGCGCTGCAGATCCGCCAGGTCTTTGCATACCAGGATCACCGAGCAATAGACCCAGCCGGTATACAGGGGAGCCAGTTCGCCGGTCAGGACGCAGGTCATGGCCTCATCCAGCAGCGCCAGGCCCTCCTCGATCCGGCCTTGCGCGACCAGGGCGCGACCCTGGATCTGCATCGCCACCGCCGCCAGGTCGGCGTCGCCGTGGTCTCGGGCCACCTGGGTGGCTTGGGCGGCGCCGTCCTCGGCCTGCTCAAGCGGACCCTGGTGCAGGTAGAGCTCGGCCTCGGCCATCTGCAGCCAGCCACCCTCGACGCAGTCGGGGTCACCCTCGAGGTGCCGGAAACCGCGGCGCAGCCAGCCGACCGCGACCGCGCCCTCACCACGATAGAAATGGTCGTGGAACAGCCGCGCAGCGGCCCGAGCCGCACCACGGTCGTCCTTGGCGTCCCGAAACGCGGCGTAGGCCCGCTGCCGGGCGGCGATCGACTCGTCGGTCTTGCACAGCCACCACGCCGCCTCGGCCAGCGCCTCCAGTTCGACCGCCGCGAGGCTGACCGGGTCACGGCCGCTGAGGTCCTCGTAAACGTGGACCCAGGGCCCGGCCCGAACGGTCTCTCGGACCCGTTCCCTACCCGCGCTGTGCTTCACGCCGACCTCCCGTGAAGATCCTAGCGCCGTGGTTACGTCCGCTCGACCCACTGGGCCCGCCATTCCGGTGCCGGGAACGGCTGGGCGTAGTAGTCGGTCTCCCGTGCGACCTTGCCGTCGCGGAGCTCGATGATGCTCACGCCGAGGTAGCGGCTGCCGTCGGCATAGGTGAGCTCGACCTCGAGTACGGCAAGGTCGCCGCCGGCTAGGGTGCGACGGAACCGCATCGTGGGCAGGTCGCCCGGGAAATTCTGTTCGATGGCGATCGCGTTGTCGCGGCCGATGATGCGTTCGCCCGACTGTGGCCACTCCTGCACGAAGTCGTCATGCAGGCAGCCGCCAGCGGTTTCCCAATCGCCGGCCTGCAGCGCCTTCCAGAGCTTCTCGGCCACATGACCGGCGTCCCGCTCGTCCATGTCGACCCACCCCCTTCATCTGGGTCAACACCGGTCCACGGAGCATAGCCCTCGGATGGCCAGCGAGGTGTATGGATAGCACTTCGCAGAGCAGCGCTGGTGATGGGAGATCCGAATGGCCGACCAAGACCGGGACGCGCGGCGGGTGCGGATCGATGACCTGCGACGCTGTCTCGCCACCGCCTTCGAGCGCCTGCAACTCACACCCGAGGACGCCGAGGGACTGAGCGGGCTCCTGGTGGAATCGGAGCTTCGCGGCCATCCCGGCCACGGGGTCGCAGCCCTGGGGGTGCTGGCTGGCTTCTATCGCGACGGCACCTTGAACCCTCGACCGCGCGTGCGGGTGTTGCATGAGACCGACGGAGCGATCCTCTTCGATGGAGACCGCGGTGGCGGGCCCGGCCTGCCGACCCGGGCGATGCGCTGGTGCATCGAGCGTGCCCGCGAACACAAGGGCATGGCGGTGGCCGCGGTCCGGGATTGGCAGCTCCTGGTCGCGGCGCCCTACGCCAGACTGGCGGCCGAGGCCGGCCTGATCGGCTTCGCGTGCACCAACTTCCTTCCGTTGGTTGCCCCGCCTGGCGGACGGACTGCGGTGTTCGGCACCAACCCGTTCGCCTACGGACTGCCCGCCCAGCGTCATTACCCAGTAGTCCTTGACGTCGCGACGACCGTGAGCTCGATGCAGAGGATCCGCGTCGCCGCCCAGCAGGGGACACCGATGCCGGAAGGAATCATCTTCGATGATGCCGGGCGTCCGATCACCGACCCGGGAGCGTTCCTCGAGGGTGGGTTGCTGGCGCCGCTCGGTACCCCGCACGCGCCACACAAGGGCTTCGGCTTGGCGTTGTTCGTCGATGCGTTAAGCGGCGTGCTGAGCGGCGCCGGGTTCGCAGGAGGAGTGGCCGGCGGTGCGAGCGGGAATTTCCTATGGGCCCTTGATGTGGAGGCGTTCCTGCCCCGGCAGGAGTTCCTGCAGCGGATGGACGCACAGCTCGACCAGATCAAGCAGGGCGAGCGGCTACCGGGCGTCCAGGAGTTGCTGGTTCCCGGCGAGCGCGGCCAGCGACGCTACCTGGACCTCACCGCCCGCGGCCTGGTGCCGCTGGGGTTGGCGAGCTGGCAGCTCCTGGCAACAGGCTGTGAGTCGCTGGCCGTCCCACTGCCTGCCGTCCTCGCCCACTGATGCGTGGCCCGCTACCGCTCCTGCACCCATCACATAGGGGAGCTCCGGCTCGACGACAGTCTCGGCCGCGTGGTCGGCAAGACCCCAAACACGCACGTTTGCTGATCACGATCTGCTAGGCGCCAAAGGCGCCCGTTTGCGCGTTGGCCAGTGAGATCAGCGGCTAAGGCTCGAGCCACGAGGCATTATTCGTGTCGTTGAGCGCTGTGCAACGCCGCGGACGAGGATGAGGGCCATCACGGGGAACCTTCTATCCCATCTGACCTGCAACAATGGACTTGTGGTGGCCCTGGCCGGACTCGAACCGGCAGCCTGCTGCTTAGGAGATGTCTGACTTTAGACGCTGTGCCGGAGCGCGAAGTTCCTGGTCGCTGGGGACCGTGGAGCGAAAGTTATCCGCTGGTGCTGGCGGCCGTCCTCTACCCGGGTGACAGCGCAAGAGTGCTTCGAGATCGTTTCGCTCCTGTTGGGCTGGTCGGCGTTCCAGGCTGGCTGTGCGACAAGGCTCAGGCGGTCCGCTCACCTGCGGCGTGCCGGCGCGCAACGCCGCAGCCCAGTCGATCAGCACCGGATGCCAGCGGGCGAAGGTAAACGGGTCGTTGACCACTATCACCGGGTCCTCACTGAAGCCCGGGGCAACGTTGGAGACCTCACCCTCGCCGTGCGAGCTCGGCGGACAGCCCGGGCGGATAGCCCGGCCGTGCCCTCTCGCAGCACTCGACGGCCTGGTTGAACGGCTCGCGCAGCCGCACGCGGTCAGCCCGCTCATGCTCTCCGGCTCCCCGGTCGGCCCTCGCCGTCCGCCTTCGAGCGCTTGCTGAGCGAACTCTCGGGGGCGGCCTGCCCGGTGGAGGTCTGCTTCGGTTCTTGGGTCGGCTGATCGGCGAGCCGGAGCAGGTCCTCCAGGATCTGCCGGGTGCCGTCGGTAAGGCCGAGGTCGCTGGTGGTCGGCCAGCTG
>Ga0114129_10013871_pt1 | contig 11482 bp, 9 predicted proteins | sample RhiMetdeltSRZDD1_FD_80071 | JGI IMG/M metagenome (GOLD analysis project Ga0114129, IMG submission 80071) | Populus rhizosphere microbial communities from Tennessee, USA - Rhizosphere MetaG P. deltoides SRZDD1 (version 2) (version 2) | ecosystem: Host-associated > Plants > Roots > Rhizosphere >... | reverse complement strand
TTCAGATCGTGCTCAATTCTATCAACGTCAACGGCACGGAGTACAAACTGCAGACCGCCGCCTCAAGGCGGAGTCTGAAGGGAAAAGGCAAGCGCACCGCTACGATGATTGGAGGCGGGGCTGGTGTGGGGGCTTTGATAGGTGCACTGGCAGGAGGGGGCAAAGGTGCCGCCATTGGTGCGGCTGCCGGCGCGGGGGCCGGCACAGCGGGAGCAGCCTTTACTGACAACAAAGATATCTTGCTTCCAGCAGAAACTGTTGTGAACTTCCGACTTTTACAGCCATTACAAATAAAAACGTAGGTGACGGAGTCGGCTTGGCGCGCTTAACATTTTAATGTCGCGATAGCTTAATGTCGCCATAGCGCTCGCTTTCGGTAAAAAGGGCTCTCATGGCACCGTGCTACTCTGCCGCATTTTCTCGGACGAACAGCTGTGAAATATTTGTATCAAGCACTGCCTGATCTCGATCTCGCAGGTAGAAGAGTCGTGGGCCGTGTAGTTTTCGGCCTGGTGTTGCTCGCCTCGGTGGTCATTGGTACGTCGGCTGGGTTCTTCGTAGTTTACTCCACCGACCTTCCCGAAATTGACCGTCTCGACCAGTACCGCCCTAGTTCCGTGACCGAACTGTATGACGATCAAGGCTGCATCATCGGCACCTTTGCCTTACAACGTCGAGTAATCGTAAGTTACGAAGACTTTCCAACAACGCTTCGCGATGCGGTGCTGGCAATCGAAGACAAGGATTTTGAGAGGCATTGGGGCGTAAATTTCTGGCGCGTAATGGGAGCTCTTTATCGTGATATCGCTGCCCGCCGACGTGCACAAGGAGCTTCGACTTTAACCATGCAGCTCGCCCGGAACCTATTTTTGTCTCCTGAACGCACCTTCGGACGGAAGATCCAAGAATTGATGTTGTCTATTCAAATTGAGCGGCGCTTTACCAAGTCACAGATTTTTACTATGTATGCGAACCAAATCTACCTGGGGCATGGTGTGTACGGCTTTGAGGCGGGGGCACAATACTATTTCAACAAACATGCGAAGCAGTTGACCATGGAAGAAGCTGCCACGCTTGCGGCTCTTCCCAAAAGCCCGACGGACTACTCGCCAGTCACGCGTCCAGAAAGAGCAACTGCGAGACGCAATCTTGTGATAAATGCAATGCTTGAGGATGGTAAGGTCACGGCCGAGGAAGCGGCAAGCGCCAAGCAATTACCGATCAAGTTGAAAATCCAACCAGCCTCTGGGATGCCGGCACCACATTTCGCCGAGGAAGTGCGGCAATATCTCGAGAGGAAGTACGGTAGCGACCAAGTACACACGCGAGGGCTGCGCGTCTACACATCGTTGAATGCTGATTTACAGAAATCTGCTAACAAGGCGGTACTAGATGGTCTGGCGATGTATGAGCGCAGAAGGGGCTGGCAGGGACGGCTAAGGAATGTGATCGCAATGGATGAATCCATTGACCAATTCGAGCACCCGGACTGGCAAGCCACCATTTCCCCGGGCGATTACGTTCATGCCTTGGTTACTGCTGCGAATAGTCATCAAGCTCAATTGAAGCTTGGAGTGTACCGGGCCAGGCTAAGCAGCGCCGATGTGGCTTGGACTGGAGGTCGGTCTCCGGAACAAATACTTGCGCGCGGTGATCTTGCCTATGTCCACGTGCTGTCACTCAGGCCGGATGGAAAAGCGGTGATAAGGCTGGAGCAGGATTCTGGCGTTCAAGGAGCGTTACTGGCAATTGACAATGTGACCGGTGATATCAAGGCGATGGTTGGAGGACGAGACTTCGAAGAATCCAAATTCAATCGGGCGACGCAGGCTTATCGACAGGTGGGATCGTTATTCAAACCATACGTGTTTGCTGCTGCGCTTGAGAGGGTGGGCGCCTCGCCGGAAGAGCGCATTCTAGATGCGCCTACTACGTTTTTGACGACTTCTGGCAGCTACACTCCACGAAACTATGACGGCCGCTTCGAGGGGAATATCACACTTGAGAGGGCATTGGCCGAGTCACGCAATATTCCGGCTCTCAAACTCGCAGAAAGAGTAGGGATGAAGACTGTGATTGAATACGCGCGCAGGTTCGGCATCACAGCCCAGTTGCCAATATTTCTGCCGGTTGCTCTCGGATCAGCAGAGATCACACTCTATGAGCAGACAGCCGCATTTTCAACTTTTCCGGGTGAAGGTGTGCGGGTTCTTCCTCGCTACATTCGCAAAGTCACGGATTACGACGGACGAGTGCTCGAAGACAATTACCCCGAGGTTAAAGACGTGATCGGCATTGACACTGCCCACCTTATGACTTCCATGCTGCGGTCAGCGGTATTGTGGGGGACCGCGATGAAAGCAAACCAATTGGGATACGCGGTAGCGGGCAAGACAGGGACCACCAACGACTATACCGATGCCTGGTTCATTGGCTTCTCACCCTCGCTTACTTGTGGGGTTTGGATAGGTTACGATGAAAAGAAGAGCTTGGGAGCAAACGAAACTGGTGGAAAAGCAGCACTACCTGTCTGGATCCAGTTTATGCGGGTAGCTCTCCGGGGCCGCGAAAGGGAGGACTTTGCACACCCGACTGTATTTCCGTACACGAAAAAGCACGGGTCAGCTATGCAAAGTCAAACTCCCAGCAATATGCAACGATGAATATCTCGCCAACAGCATTATCGGAGCGCTCATCTCCTCCGATCGGGCCGTAAGTTTTTGTAAAGCAAGACACCTCGGTTCTTGAAAAGTGTCTTGACAAATCAGAGTGTCCGACTAAACTAACAACATTCTGCTGGTCAGAATGATTAGGCGCACCGTATAGACCTACGGTTCAGCTGGTTAGAGCGACGGTCTCATAATCCGTAGGTCGTTGGTTCGAGTCCCAACCGCCACCACAATCCTCCAATTCTTTGTGTAGTTTCGGTTCTCGTATGTGCCCGATACTCGGCTTGTCTCCATAGAAGCCTTGGTTGCTGTATAAGTTTTGGCCGAAGGCGACACTTTAAGCCGAATAGCGGGGCTAAAACTATCGCCTTTCCTGCATCAAATCTCTGACGATATAATCTAAGTGGTAGCAAGAGAGTGTCTACGGCCGGATCCAAACCCTGACTGGCTCTAGCCTGAAGCCCAGTAAGATCAAGTATCACAGCGTGAGGAAAAGCTCAGAGATGTCTAATAAAGCTAAGGCGGCGGTTCTCAGTCTTTCAATGTTGATTATCGGTCTCATCGTGGCCGGCGGGCTTGATGTACGGGCCTCCACGAACAGCAGCGGAGCATACAAACAACTCGGTGTATACAGCGAAGTGTTGTCGCGCATCCGCAGCGAGTATGTCGAAGATCCAAACGTGGGACTAGTTACAGATGGCGCTCTCCATGGCTTGCTGGAGTCTTTAGACGCGAATTCCAGCTACCTGAGTCCCGCAGAATATAAGAAATACAAAGAGCGAAAGAGCGATGGCAAGGCTAATGTTGGAGCGTTCTTGTCAAAGCGGTTCGGTTATGCGGCGGTTGTTGCCGTGATTCCAGGCGGACCTGCAGACAAAGTCGGAATGGAAAGTGGAGATATCATTGAAGCAATCGAGGGTAGAAGTACTCGAGACATGTCTTTGGCCGAGATCCAAAACCTCACGAGTGGCCAGCCAGGATCGAATCTGAACCTCTCCGTTGTTCGGGCTCGTCGAGCTGAACCTCAGAAGCTCACTGTTACTAGAGACATAGTAGCTGCTCCCCCTATTGCGGATCGCATGATGGAAGCTGGAATCGGCTACATTAAGGCCGACACTCTCGTTAAAGGCAAGGCCGCCGAGATTGCCAGCAAAATCAAAGACCTCCAACGGCAGGGCGCCAGGAAGCTTCTACTTGATTTGCGCAATTGTGCTGAAGGTGTGGAGAGCGAAGGGATCGCAACCGCAAACCTGTTTCTCAATCGTGGTTTGATCACCTACTTGCAAGGGCAGAAGTATAACCGCGAGACTTTCAATGCCGATCCGCAGAAGGCCACTACAAACCTGCCACTCGTCGTGCTGGTTAATCGAGGAACAGCCGGAGCAGCGGAAATTGTGGCGGCGTCGATCCTTGAAAATGCGCGCGGCGACTTGCTTGGAGACAAGACATTTGGAGTGGGCTCGATTCAGAAGGTGATTGAGGTTCCAGATGGGTCAGCCCTCATTCTCTCTATCGCCAAGTACTACACGCCGGGGGGCAAACCGATACAGGACAGCGCCATAACACCAAACATTATGGTCGCATCGGAGGACGACAACATCCTTCCCGATGACGAGGACGATGCAACACGCCCAGTAGAAGATAAGAAGCAGCCCAAGGAAGACGAGCAGCTAAAGCGAGCGATAGAGGTATTAAAGAACCGAGCCACTTAAATTGATCCAAGCATGGCGAACCAATCGCGGGGGAGTTGCCCCGCGATTTTTCTTTTGGAGCAGTAATCAGTCAACTCAATGTCATCGTTGAACTTCAACTCGTTTAGATGGATTACGTTCGATTGTTACGGAACGCTGATTGATTGGGAAACCGGAATCAAGGCGGCACTGCGTCCTATCCTTTCCGCGCATGGAGTCTCGCTCGATGATCAGCCCTTGTTGGATCTGTATGGTGACCTTGAGGCGGAACTTGAGGCCGAGTCTTCCGGCTACACTCCCTACCGTGATGTGCTCGCAGGGGTGGTCGCCGGGATTGGCAAAAGGCTGGCGTTCACTCCCACTCGAGACGAACTGTATTCTCTCGCGCAGTCGCTCCGAAATTGGCGGCCTTTTCCAGACACCATAGCTGCTTTGGAGAAACTGAAGCGCAAATACAAGCTCGGCATCATTTCAAATATTGACAACGACCTATTCTTAGAAACAGCAAGACTCCTGGAAGTTCCATTTGACGAAATCGTTACCGCACAGCAATCGCGCAGCTACAAGCCTTCACCTAAGATCTTCCAGCTTGCGTTCGAGCGGATGGGTGTTCCCAAAGGTCAGATTCTTCATGCTGCTCAAAGCATTTATCACGATGTGGTTCCGAGTCGTGCTTTGGGGATTGCAAGTGTGTGGGTAAACCGGAGAAGCGCAAGAAAGGGAATAGGCGCGACGAAACTTGCGTCCGCTGCTGACCTAGAAGTAGCGGACCTGCAGGCTCTCGCGGATATGGCTGCTTGAGACAAAAACGGTCCGCCGGCTATGGACTACCAGTTCTGCTCTATTGATTTACCGGTATCTTAATTATCTTCTTCTGGATTGCGTAGGTCACCAGTTGGGCCTTATTGTGAATGTCGAGCTTCCGCATCAAGTTGAATTTGTGTGCTTCCACGGTCTTCACGCTAAGGCCCAACACAACTGCAATTTCTTTCACTGAGTTGCCTTCCGCGAGAAGCTTGAGGATTTCACGCTCCCGAGGCGTCAACGTTGAAATCCGCGGACGCATCTTCTGATCCCTTACGCGAGCCCGAAAATCTTCCACCAGCTTGCCCAGCACTTGCGAGCTGAGGTATTTTCCGCCCTTATAAACATCGCGAACAGCACTGACGAGTTGCGGCGCCGGCGTGTCCTTAAGCACATACCCCGCAGCGCCCACTTCTAGGCATTGCACCAGGTAGTCCTCGTCTTCGTACATGGTCAGGAACAGCACTTTAGTTTCGGGACGATTCTTTCTTATATGTCTTGACGCTTCAAATGAGGACAAGCCCGGCATGCCAATATCCATAAGCACAATGTCCGGGCGCAGCTCGCGTGCCTTCTCGACCGCGTCACCGGCGTCGGGCGACTCTCCCACTACCTCAAAATCAGATTCGCTTTCTAGAAGCCGACGCACACCCTGTCGGAACAAGGTGTGGTCGTCGACAAGCAAGCACTTGATTTTTGGCATTCATCACCTTCTGTCAAACTAAGAATTTGGTCATCTTTCTTACGGCGATGCTGCAACATCAGTTCACCTGGCTCGATGCGGCGGCAGAACGTGAGCTCTCGTGAAGTACGCTTTCACTCACCGGCACGTTCACTTCAAGACGTGTGCCAACGCCACGGTTCGAGGAGAGCGCCATTTCTCCGCGCATGGAGTTCACTCTTTCTTTGATTCCTGCCAAGCCGAAGGAGTGGCCACGAGAGTTGCTGGATTTGGCGCTGATGCCCACACCATCGTCCTCCACAACTAGGCGCAAAAATCCAGGATCGCGACTTACTCGAACGTTAACACTCTTGGCGTGGGCATGTTTAGCCACATTATGCAAGGCCTCCTGCACAATCCGATAAACCGCCATCTCGACTTCAGCCTCCAAGCGACCTACGTTCTCGTCCACCATGACCCGCACTTTGACACCTGTATTTTTGGCCAAGTCCTTGGCCTCTTTGCGTATCGCGGCCACCAACCCCAGCTCTTGTAAGACTAGAGGAGACAGCTTACCTATGATCCGCCGGATTCCATCGATGGTGCGGTCAACAACCTCCACCGTTTCACGGATCTTTCCTCGGGGGCCGCGTGCAGGAACTGCGTTTTCCAACATTCCTAGATACAGACGTATGACCATTAGGGCCTGACCCGTCTCATCATGTAATTCCCGACTAATGCGTTTACGCTCTTCTTCTTGAACTCGCAGAAGATGCCCCGAAAGCTCAGCTATGCGCTGCTCGCGAAGACGAAGGGCCTCTGTAATTCGCGCGCGATGAATAGCCAGCGCAGAGCGGTCAGCAATAGCTCGCAACAGTTCACGCTCTGTTGGAAGCCACTCGTATGGCCGGGAAAAACCAACAAGTAAGACCCCAATGGTGTTCTTTTCCACTTTGAGTGGCATTCCCCAGAGCGACTTAACTTTTTTCCGGAGCGCATCGCTTTGCACGCGCTCATCATGGGTTGCATCAAGCAGCAATTCAGGTTCGCCGCTTTGAGCGATACCTCCAGAAAAGCCACTTCCTACGCGAAAGGCAATGTCTTCCATACCAGATTCCAATCCAACCCAGGAACGCACGCGTAACAATTCGGAGTCAGGCTCTCTTAATAGGACGAGTCCGACATTCGCACCAAACGTTCCGACGCTAATCTCCAGCGCCAACTTCAGCAGAGTAGTTAGATTGCCGGCCCGGAGCTCGGCATCCAGGATGGAAAGAAGCGCGGACGACGCTTTGGTCTGAGTATCAAAGTAGGCACCAGATACAGCCACAAAGGTTGCTGACGAGAGAGTTTCAATGGCTGCCTTGGCCTCAGCTCGGCGCTCGTTGAACACGCATACAACATAGGGATCGCATAATGTCTGGAACAACTCGAGCGAACGCGCAATGGTACGGGTGTCCACCTGCAATTTGCTAAGCCGCGTGCCGAAGTAATGTACATTCTCGAAAAAAGCGTGAAAATTTCCCTCTGATAGGTGGTTGCATCCAGTCGCTAAGGTGAGTTGCTCAAGCGCGGCGGTAATGCGGGAGGCAGGCTGGAACTCTTGCGAGATCTGGTCTCGCCAACTAGCGGCAATGTCTGGGAAATACGGCTGAAGAGCCTGCGCGATCTCGCTTATCAGCTCGCGCGAACTCTCTTTCAGGGGCAGAACAGCCGCCATGTTTTGCTACTCCCAAAGCCAGAGGAAAGGTCGAATCGGCAGGACCGTTAAAGTCGTTAGTAACTACTGGGTAATCGCAGAATACCCTAAGTTTTAGGTATTTTACCTATTTCCTACTGCGTTTGCTAACAAGTTGTTTGATTTGTTTATATTCGCGCCATAGGGTAAACGCCTGCCACCCAGTTTCTGGAGCTAATTGCAGCAGGGGCTCTACAGGCGGCTGGATTCATCCGGTCAGGAGTCCAGGCAAACTGTCCAGATAGCAGGGCTTGAGCGGAGCGACAGACAGACCCATCACGGGATGCATTTACAATCAAAACTCATGTTGCGTTTTTCGACCGCTGGCGAATCGCACGGAGAGGCGTTGGTAGGGCTGCTCTCTGGCCTGCCCGCAGGGCTCATCATTGATCAGACCTTCGTTGATCGCGAGCTTTGGAGACGGCAGCAGGGCTATGGTCGGGGTGGGCGCATGCGCATTGAAAAGGACTGCGCCAGGTTTGTCTCCGGTGTGCGCCATGGAAAGACCATAGGTTCCCCCATAGCGGTGCTCCTCGAAAACAGAGACTGGAAGAATTGGACCGAGGCCCTTCCAGTCGCCGCGGGCGATGCGGCTCGCCACAAGCCGGTGAAATCGCCTCGTCCAGGTCATGCCGACCTTGCCGGTGCCCTGAAATTCAACTTCCCCGACGCCCGCTACGTGTTAGAGCGCGCTTCGGCTCGCGAATCAGCCGCACGTGTGGCCCTGGGGGCTGTGGCAAAACTCTTTCTCCGCCAGTTTGAGATAGAAGTCCTGAGCCATGTAGTAGCCGTCGGCTCTGCGTCTATAGAGAGTTCGGAACTTAGCTGGGAGAAGCTTCGATCGCTGGCTGAGCGGGAGGATGTGTTGCTGAATTGTGCTGACCCGGAAGCCGAGGCGCTCATGAAGGCCGAGGTTGATCGGGCTCTCAAAACCGGAGACTCGGTGGGAGGTATTTTTCAGGTGGTCGCCCACAACGTCCCGCCCGGTCTGGGCTCTTATGCCAACTGGGACGAGCGCCTCGATGGGCAGCTTGCTGCCGCTGTGATGTCTTTGCAGGCTGTGAAGGCAGTAGAGATTGGTTCGGCAGTAGCAGCCGCGCGCGAGTTTGGCTCAGCCGTGCACGATGAGATCGGCTATCAGCAGGGGAAACGCTTTGCTGGGTTCACCCGCCGCTCCAACCACGCTGGGGGAATCGAGGGTGGGGTATCGAATGGTGAAGATATCGTCGTGAACGGGTATCTCAAGCCCATTTCGACCTTGCGGCGGCCGCTCGAATCAGTGGAATTTGAGAGCCGCGCGGCAGTAAAAGCAGCGTATGAGCGATCAGATGTCTGCGTGGTGCCGGCTGCCGGGGTGGGCGGCGAAGCAATGGTGGCACTCACACTTGCAGGATGTGCCCTAGAGAAGTTCGGAGGGGACTCGATGGTGGAGACCGAACGCAATTTTCGCAACTATCTGCAGCAATTGAAGGAATACTGATACGTTCGGTGCGTGCCCGTATAGGGCGCAGGTGCAAGGAGGGATTTCGGAGCGGAATGATCTACCCAATCGTCAAGCTGGGGAACTCAGTTTTGGAGAAACCCGCAGAAACGATCACAGCTTTCAATAGCGAACTGCGTAAGTTGGCTGACGATATGTTTGAATCGATGTACGCCGCGCATGGGGTAGGATTGGCGGCTCCACAGATCGGAATAGCCAGGCGCATCGCCGTCGTTGACATCACCTTCAAAGAAGACCCCACGCAAAGGGTTGTGCTGGTTAACCCTGAGATTGTTCACACCGAAGGTAAACAAACAGGCAGTGAGGGCTGTCTTAGTATCCCCGAATTTCGCGAAAAGGTGACTCGCCCACATCGCGTAACTGTGCGTGCCCAGGATCTCGAAGGCAGGCTCTTTGATATGACCGGCGAGGACCTGCTGGCAAGAGCATTCATGCACGAAACCGATCACTTGAATGGCAAACTGTTCATCAGCCACATCAGCGCTCTGAAGCGCGACTTTATCAAAAGGAAAGTACGCAAACTGGCGAAAGCAGGCCAGTGGTAGCACGCATTCTGGCGTAACTTCAAAGCAATGAAGCTCGTATTTTGTGGAACGCCCCAGTTTGCCGTTCCGACCCTCGACGCATTGGCGGCCGCCGGCCATGACATTCAGTTGGTGGTCACTCAACCGGACCGGCCGAGCGGCCGAGGCGGACAGCTCTCATCGCCTGCAGTGAAGCAGGCTGCCGCCAAACTCGGGCTTGCAATTGTCCAGCCTCAGACCCTAAAGAAAAATCCAGAGTTTCAAGAGCAGCTGAAACGACTGGGCCCTGATGCCATCATCGTGGTTGCGTACGGGCGGATTATCCCCCCTTGGATGCTGAATCTGCCAAATCTGGGAAACATTAACGTGCACGCTTCTCTGCTCCCTAAATTTCGTGGCGCCGCCCCCGTGCAGTGGGCCATAGCCCGTGGAGAGACATTCACCGGCATAACCATCATGCGCCTTGACGAAGGCCTGGATACCGGCCCCATCCTCTTGCAACGCCGAATTCCGATCACCGCCGACGACACCGCGCCCAGCTTGGCACCACGCTTGGCAGAGCTGGGTGCCCAACTAATGCTAGAAGCGCTGCCACAGATTGCAGGCAAAACCTTGAAAGGCGTACCGCAAGATGATTCTCAGGCAACTTTGGCTCCTTTGCTTACGAAGGAAGATGGTCTGATCAACTTCGCGTGGAGTGCTGACGAAATTCACAACCGCCTACGCGGATTCCAGCCTTGGCCGGGAGCGTACACCCGATTTCGGGGACGGCAACTGCAACTCATTTCTGCGCGGCCGGCTACTGCCAGTTCAGATGCAAGCTTTGCATCAGGTAATTTCTTGCGGCGTGGTAATCAACTCTTCTTCACATGTGCGGGAAGCACCCTGTTGGAGGTACTCGAACTTCAGCCAGCTGGTAAACAGCGTATGACGGCGAAGCAATTCCTAAGCGGATATCGTCCGGTGAACGGCGAGGCTTTGGGCTAATTGCGCTGAACTGTGGCGTTGTGAGGGAGGGATGCTTCGCTTCTACCGCGCCACCTTGAGAGCGATACTGCTGCTTACTTTACTACCCGCCCGCGGCGATTGGTCCACGATAGTTTCTGCGGGTGTGCCCGGTGCATGTACTTCTCTAACTTCGACGTGCTGCAGGTTTGAGCGATCTATCAACTTCGAAACGTCTGCCAGCTTCTTCCCTACGAGATTGGGCATCACCCATCCTTGTTCCTGAGATGCCGTGAGTAGCAAAGTTACCTTGGGTGAGGGTCCGACCGTATCGGGCGGTGGACTCATAGCAATTACTTGGTCAACTGGCTGATTGGGCAAATGCACCTGCGCCAACTTGCCAACCTCAAGCCCGCGGCGTCTAAGATTGATCTCAGCGGCACGGCTGCTCTGTCCAACCACGTTGGGTACCTTCGCGCGAGCAATGCCCAGGCTCTCAGCGACCCGAACCCGCCAGCCTCTTCTCACAACCGTACCGGCGGGTGGGACCTGGGACAAAATACGGCCTTGGGCAACATCCGAACTGTAGAACCGGCTCTCGACATCGATGCGTAGCCCCCTATCCAGCAGCACGCTCTCAGCTTCCCCAGGAGCCAACCCAACTAGATCCGGCACATCTACTTCTCGACCGTGAATCGCTATCCGCATTGCGGTAAGTGCGGATAGCATCGCCACCAGGATTAGCACCAGGGCCAAGAAAACCAACCGCAGCACTCTACTCATGGCCCCGATTGTACGTTAGCACCCGTCCCCACCTTGCACGTCGGGAGTACAAAGCGCTTGCACTCACAAACAAAAAAAGCGGGCCTCACTGGGCCGCTGGTTGACGCTATTCCTAAAGTTCGGTTGATTTGAATTGGACGGCTTCGTGTCTTCCTTCGGCTTTGTT
>Ga0114129_10013869_pt1 | contig 11483 bp, 9 predicted proteins | sample RhiMetdeltSRZDD1_FD_80071 | JGI IMG/M metagenome (GOLD analysis project Ga0114129, IMG submission 80071) | Populus rhizosphere microbial communities from Tennessee, USA - Rhizosphere MetaG P. deltoides SRZDD1 (version 2) (version 2) | ecosystem: Host-associated > Plants > Roots > Rhizosphere >... | reverse complement strand
TGTCGAACAGGATGCGACCAAGCAGGCGGACCTTTACAAGCAAGCCGACAAGATCCTGTCGGACGATGCGGCGGACCTTCCGCTCCTCTACCGGACCTTCGCGACCGTCGTGAAGCCGTGGGTAGACGGGGAGATCGTCACACCGATCGACCACAACAATCCCGGCGACGAGTTCGCCGAGACCATCCGGATCCTCGCGCACTAGTCGTCACCGACGACCAAAATGATGGGCCGGCTCCCACAGGGGCCGGCCCATCGTGCATCATCGACCGAAACATAGGGATCTAACCCGAAGCTGGTGAGACCGTGATCAACTACCTCGCCCGGCGGATCCTGTGGATCATCCCGGTCTTGTTCGCGGTCTCGATCATCACGTTCTTCCTGATGCACGCGGTGCCCGGCGGCCCGTGGGATGCCGAGAAGCGGCTGCCCGCGAACGTTCAAGCTCGGCTCAACGCGCAGTACGGGCTGGACAAGCCGCTCTATGAGCAGTACATCCAGTGGGCCGGGAAGTTTGTGACCGGCGACCTCGGGCCGTCCTACCGGTCGCGAGACCGGACCGTCAACGATATCGTCGGTGATGGGATCGGCACCACGATCCATCTCGGGCTCATGGCCTTCGCCCTCTCCGTCGTGGTCGGTATCCCGCTGGGGATATTCGCCGCCCTCGGTCACAACCGATGGCCAGACTACCTCTCGACCTCGGTATCGATCATCGGCATCGCCACGCCCAGCTTCGTCCTGGCGATCCTACTGATCGTCATCTTCAGCATCACCTTAGGTTGGTTCCCGACCGGCGGCTGGAAGGGGCCGCAGTATTGGGTGCTGCCGACCGTGGCCTTGGCCGGCTTCCCGATCGCGGTCATCGCTCGCTACACCCGCGCTTCGATGCTCGAGGTCACTCGCAAGGACTACATCCGCACGGCGCAGAGCAAGGGCATCGGCGGCCGCGACGTCGTCTCGCGCCACATGATCCGGAACGCGCTCATACCGGTCGTGACCATCCTCGGCCCGACCCTTGCGTTCCTGGTCACCGGTTCGTTCATCATCGAGACGATCTTCAGCGTGCCGGGGATCGGCCGGTTCTATATCTCGGCGATCAGCACCCGCGATTACAGCTTGCTCATGGCGATGACACTGATCTACGCGTTCGCGGTCGCGTTCCTCAACGTCGTGGTCGACGTCCTCTACGCGTACATCGACCCACGGATCCGGTACAGCTAGGACGGGAGCCCGACCATGACGACGCAAGCCGCGAGCGCGCAGGCAGCGACCATCCGTGCCAGACCATCGACCGGGCTGTGGCGTGACGCGTGGGGGCGCCTCCGTAAGAACCGCCTCGCGATCGTCGGCCTTGTCCTCGTCATCGCGCTCATCTTCGTCGGGATCTTCGGGCCCTACCTCGCGCCGTACCCGTATTCACAACAGGACCTGAAGGCCGTCCTCGCGGGTGGCCACGGGCCGCTGCCACCAGGCTCCCCGGGCCACATCCTCGGGACGGACCAGCTTGGCCGCGACCTGCTCAGCCGGCTGCTCGACGGGGCGCGCATCAGCGTCAGCGTCGCGTTCGTCGTGCAGATCGTCATCATCGTCATCGGCGTGCCGATCGGCGCTCTGGCCGGTTGGTTCGGCGGGCGCACGGACAACTTCCTGATGCGCTTCACCGACATCATCTACGCGTTCCCTGACCTGCTGTTCATCATCCTGCTGTCGGTCGCGTTCCGAGAGACGGTGTTCGGGCAGGCACTCGACGGTCTGCTGCTCGTCTTCGTCGCGATCGGCATCACGTCCTGGGTCACCGTGGCGCGGCTGGTCCGGGGTCAGATGCTGGCGCTCAAGGAGACCGAGTTCGTCGAGGCGGCACGGGCGATCGGCGTGTCCGACCGCAAGATCGTGACCCGCCACCTGCTCCCGAACGGCATGGGACCGATCATCGTCGCGATCACCCTCGGCATCCCCGCGGCGATCCTCGCCGAGGCGACGCTCGCCTACATCGGCATCGGCGTCCAGCCGCCGCGTGCGTCGTGGGGCAGCCTCATCGCCGAAGGCCAGAAGTTCATCCGGTCGGAACCCCACCTCGTCACGTTCCCCGCCATCGCGATCGCGCTGGCGCTCATCGGGTTCACGTTCCTCGGCGACGGCCTGCGCGACGCGCTCGATCCGAAGCTGAAGGGCAAGCAGTAGCGTGGCCGCCGACGACACGATGACCGAGCCGGACGCGCCCAGCATCGTCGAGGTATCGCCCGACGACGCTCGGCGTACCCAGACGCCGACGGAGCCACGCGCCGGATCGGACCGGAAAGCCGAGAAGCTTCTGACGGTCCGCAACCTCTCGACCCACTTCTTCACGCCGGACGGCGTCGTCCAGGCCGTCGACGACGTCTCGTTCGAGCTCGGCTACGGCGAGACCCTCGGGCTGGTCGGTGAGTCGGGCTGCGGGAAGAGCGTGACTGCGTTGTCGATCGCTCGGCTGGTACCGAACCCACCCGGCCGGATCGTCGCCGGCGAGGTCATCTTCGATGGCATCGACGTCCTGAAGATGAACGACGACGAGATGCGTCATCTCCGCGGCAAGGAGATCGGCTTCATCTTCCAGGACCCGCTGACGAGCCTCAACCCGACACTGACGATCGGCTACCAGATCGCCGAGTCGATCCGCCAGCACATGGGGCTATCCAGTGCGGCCGCGCGGGACCGGGTGGCTGAGCTGTTGGGCAAGGTCGGCATCCCGCGCGCGAAGGACCGTCTCAACGACTATCCGCATCAGTTCTCGGGCGGGATGCGCCAGCGCGTGATGATCGCCATCGCGCTCGCGTGTGATCCGAAGCTGATCCTTGCCGATGAGCCGACGACCGCACTCGATGTCACGATCCAGGCGCAGATCCTCGAGCTGATCGAGCGGCTGTCGGACGAGTTCCACACCGCCGTGCTGATGATCACCCACGACCTCGGCATCGCCGCCGGGATGTGCGACCGGGTGAACGTCATGTACGCGGGCCGGATCGTCGAGACCGCTGTCGTCGACGAGCTGTTCGAGCGGCCGCGGATGCCTTATTCGTGGGGTCTCCTCGACTCCCTGCCGCGGCTCGATGACGTCAGAGGCGATCGCCTCCGGACCATCGAAGGCCTGCCGCCGCTGCTCATCCAGCCGCCCGACGCCTGCCGCTTCGAGCCGCGCTGCCGGTTCGCGCGCGATATCTGCCGCGAAGACGAGCCCGAGCTCACCAAGCGAGGCGACTCTCACTACGCCCGGTGCTGGGCGACAGAGCCAGATGGATGGATCCCGTGACCGTCACGATGCCCGAGGCGGGTGCCGCCCCGACCGCAGACATGCCCGACCTGATCCAGGTCGAGGATCTCAAGGTCCATTTCCCGATCCGCCAGGGGATCTTCCAGAACGAGGTCGGGACGGTGAAGGCCGTCGACGGCATCACCTTCGAGGTGCGCAAGGGCGAGACCCTCGGACTCGTCGGTGAGTCCGGTTGTGGCAAGAGCACGACGGGCCGCGCGATGATCCGCCTGCGGGATGCCACCTCGGGCACGGTCCGCTTCGACGGCATCGATCTCGGCACGCTCAAGTCCGACGCCCTGCGCAAGATGCGCCGCCGGATGCAGATCATCTTCCAGGATCCGTATGGGTCGCTCGATCCGCGGATGACAGTGGGTTCGATCATCGCCGAACCCATCGACGTCCACCGTCTGGCGTCCGGCGACGCCAAGAAGCAGCGCATCCAGGATCTTCTTCGGATCGTCGGCCTCGATCCGAAATACGTGAACCGCTACCCACATGAGTTCAGCGGCGGCCAGCGTCAGCGCATCGGGGTGGCCCGTGCCCTCGCCGTCGAGCCTGAGTTCATCGTCTGCGACGAGCCGATCTCGGCGCTCGACGTGTCGATCCAGGCCCAGGTGCTCAACCTGCTGACCGACCTGCGCGAACAGCTCGGGCTGACGTACCTGTTCATCGCCCATGACCTGTCGGTCGTCAAGCACATCAGCGATCGGGTGGCCGTGATGTATCTCGGCAAGATCGTCGAGATCGGCCCGCCCGACGTCATGTACGCCAACCCGGGCCACCCGTACTCGCGGGCGTTGCTCTCCGCCGTGCCCGTCCCGGACCCGGTGCTGGAGCGCAAGCGCAAACGCGTCATCCTGACAGGCGACGTGCCGAGCCCGGTGAACCCGCCGGAAGGCTGCCGCTTCCACACGCGCTGCTGGCTCTACGAGCAGCTCGGACAGCCAGAGCAGTGCCGGACGATCGATCCGCCCATCCGGACCCTGACCGGCGACCACGGTGCCGCGTGTCACTTCGCGGAGCAGGCCCAGGCGTCCGATGTCGGCGTGAGCCACATCGAGATGACCCCGGTCCGCCGCGGAACACCCGAGGCGGCACTCAAGACCATCCGACCCGAGCTCGCGGGCGCTCAGGCGCTGGAGCACACGGTCGATATCGCGGAGACGGTCATCGGCGGCCCGCCGACCACCGGCGCGGCGACGACCGATGACGGCGACGCTGCGGCGACGAGCGGGTCCTCCGACGCCGACGAGTCCAAGACCGAGGGGGTCGGGGGACCGCCTCAGGCGCCGCTCTCCTAGCGGTAAGCCGCGGGCTTGGCGCCCGCTGCGGTCAACCGCCGGCCGCGATCGCCTCCACGGTCGACGTCTGGGCGATGCGTGCCGGCGCGTTCGGTCCGCGGAAATGGCAGGCCACGAGATGGTCGCCCCCGACGTCGTCGAGTTGCGGCTCATCCGTCGCGCAGATCGCCGGGTTCCCGAGCGACGCGCGCAACGGGCAGCGGGGATGGAACCTGCAACCGGACGGTGGGTTGACGGGGCTCGGCACGTCGCCGGTCAGGATGATGCGCTGACGGCGGATCTCCGGGTCGGGCACGGGGATGGCCGACATGAGCGCCACCGTGTAGGGGTGCTCCTGCTGGCGGAAGAGCGCGGTCCGCTCGGAGATCTCCGCGATGCGGCCGAGATACATCACGGCCACCCGGTCGCTGATGTGCTCGACGACGCCCATGTTGTGGGCGACGAACACATAGGTCAGGCCGAGCTCGCGTTGCAGCGCCTTGAGGAGGTTCAGGACCTGCGCCTGGATCGACACGTCGAGCGCGGACACCGGCTCGTCGCACACGACGAGCTCGGGTTCGAGGACCAGCGCGCGGGCGATCCCGATCCGTTGCCGCTGGCCGCCGCTGAACTCGTGCGGATAGCGCCTGGCGTGATAGGGCTGCAGCCCGACCATGTCCATCATCCGGGCGACCTTGGCGCGCCGTTCGGTCGGTGTGCCGATGCCGTGGATCCGCAGTCCCTCGCCGATGCTGTCGCCGATGGGCGTCCGCGGATCGAGGCTCGCGTACGGGTCCTGGAAGATGATCTGGATCCGTCGGCGGTAGCGCTTGAGACCCGAGCCCTTCAACTTCGTGATGTCCTGGCCGTCGAACCGGATGGTGCCGGCGGTCGGCTCGATCAGGCGGAGCAACAGCCGACCGACCGTCGTCTTGCCGCAACCCGACTCGCCGACCAGGCCCAGCGTCTCGCCGCGTTGGACATCGAAGGTCACGCCATCGACCGCCTGGACCCAACCCTGCGTGCGATGGAGGACGCCGCCAGCGATCGGGAAATGCTTGACGAGGTCGCGGACCTCGACGAGCGGCGCGGCCTCCGTCATGACTCGGCTCCGACAGCGGGCGCGTCCTCGGGGATCGGTTTGCCGTCGGCGTCGTGATAGACCCAGCAGCGGACATCGTGGCCGGGCGCGACGGGCCGCAGTTCCGGATGGAGCTCGGTCGCGAGCGTCACATCCTTCTCGATCCGGGTCAGGCAACGCGGCGCGAACCTGCAGGTCGACGGTAGGTCGATGAGGTTGGGCACGGTGCCGGGGCTGACCTTCATCTCGTCCTGGATTGAGCCGACCACCGGGATCGAGGCGATCAGGCCCTGCGTGTATGGGTGCTTCGGGCGGCGGAACAGCGACGTCACGTCGCTCTGCTCGACGAGCTCGCCGGCGTACAACACGGCGACGCGATCGCACATCTCCGCGACCACACCGAGGTCGTGGGTGATGAGGATGATTGCCGTCCCAGTCTCGTCGCGCAGGTTGCGCATGAGGTCGAGGATCTGGGCCTGGATCGTGACGTCCAGCGCGGTCGTCGGCTCGTCGGCGATGAGCAGCTCGGGCTCGCAGGCAAGCGCCATCGCGATCATCACGCGCTGGGCCATGCCGCCGGACATCTCGTGCGGGTAGGAGTCGAGGCGCCGCTTGGGATCGGGGATGCCGACCATCCGCAAGAGGTCGAGTGCCCGGTCGCGCGCGGGCCCCTTCTTCATGCCGCGGTGAAGCTCCAGGACCTCAGCGATCTGCTTGCCCACGTCCCACACGGGGTTGAGGGACGACTGCGGCTGCTGGAAGATCATGCTGATCCGATCGCCCCGGATGTGGCGCATCTGCTCGTCGGACATGGTCAGCAGGTCCTGACCGTCGAACACGATCCGGCCACCCTCGATACGCCCGGGCTTCGCGACCAGTCGCATGATCGACAGGCTCGTCACGGACTTCCCGCAGCCCGACTCGCCGACGAGCCCCATGATCTCGCCGCGATCGACGTGGAAGTCGATGCCGTCGACGGCACGGACGACGCCTTCCCGTGTGTAGAACGAGGTTCGGAGGCCGCTGACCTCCAGCAGCGGACGCTCACCGCGCTCGTGCTTCGGCCGTCGGTGCGAGGCCGGGACGAGCTCTTCGATGACATTGCCGCGGACCGACGGGTCCAGGATCGCGGTGCCTGTCGGGCCCGGCTCGACCACGATCGCCGGCTCGCCCTCATCCGCGGGCTCGGGCGGCGTCCGGCTGGGAACGGGCGTCGGCTGCTCCTCGGTCATCGGTTGAGCCTCGGGTCGAGCGCATCGCGCAGACCGTCACCCAGCAGGTTGAACGCCAGCACGGTGATCGTGATCGCGATGCCGGGCGCGAGGATGATGTGCGGCGCGTTGAAGAGCTGATCCTTCTCGAGGCCGATCATCGAGCCCCATTCGGGGTTCGAAAGGTCGCCGGTGACGCCGATGAACGCGAGGGCGGCGATGCCGAGGACCGCGGTGCCGATGTCGAGGGTGCCTTGGACGACGAGCGGGGTGAACGAATTCGGCAGGATCCGTCGCGTCAGGATGCCGATCGATGACTCGCCGAGGGCCCGCGAGGCGGTGACGAAGTCCTGCTCGCGCGTCGTGAGCACGGCAGAGCGCGCGATCCGGGCATAGACCGGGATCGACACGATGGCGATCGCCACGAGGGCGTTGACCAAGCTGCGCCCGGCGGCGGTCACGATCGCGATCGCAAGCAGCAATGAGGGGAAGGCAAGGACGACGTCCATCAGGCGCATGAGCCCGTTGTCGGCCCAGCCCGTGACGAACCCGGCGATCGCCCCGATCGCGGTCCCGATGACGATCGCGAAGGTGACCGCGCCGAGCCCGACCGTCAAAGACGTCCGAGCGCCGTAGACGACGCGGCTGTAGACGTCGCGGGCATTGCCGTCCGTGCCGAAGAAGTGCTCCGCCTGGTCCGCAGGGCAACCGAGAAGGTGGATACACGGCCCGCTCCGGCGCTGCTCGCCGGGCTGGCCGAGGAGGGACTTGTTCGGGTCATGCGTTGCGATCAGGGGAGCAAAGATCGCCATCAGGACGAGCGCGATCAGCAAGATCAGGCCGACCACCGCCGAGCGCTGCCGGAGGATGCTCGCCCCGGTGTCACGCCAAAGGCTGGCCGGCCTCGTCGGCCGGCCGGTCTCGATGAGTCCCTCGGTCGTCGTCACGCCGCCGGCGATCGGCCCGCTGCCGCTCATTGCTGGCGCACGCGCGGGTCGAGGATCCCGTATGAAAGGTCGACCAGCAGATTCACGACCACATAGATGATCGCGATCGTCAGCGTGAAGCCCTGGATCACCACGTAGTCGCGGCCCGTGATCGCCTCGTAGAGCGTCCGGCCGACGCCCGCAAGGTTGAACACCGTCTCCGTCAGGACCGCGCCCGACAGGAGAGCGCCGAGCTGGAGACCGATGATCGTAACGACCGGGAGGAGCGCGTTGCGCGCACCGTGACGCAGTACGACCGAGCGTTCCTTCAGACCTTTCGCTCGCGCGGTCCGCACGTAGTCGCGGCCGAGGACGTCGAGGAGGCTCGACCGGGTGATCCGCGCGATGATCGCCATCGGGATCGTCGACAAAGCCAGCGCCGGCAGCAGGAGGTGGCGGAAGGCGTCGCCCGCAGCGCCCCATTGTCCGGTGATGAGAGCCGTGGGTATGTAGATGCCGGAGAGGAAGTCGAGGACGCCCCGTAAGGGTCCGCTCAACTGTTTGAGTCCCCACACCTGGGCCATCGTCTCGACGCGGATGCCGGAGCTCAGACGTCCGGAAGCTGGCAATGCGAACGGCGTGTCCTTGAGGACGACAGCGAAGAAGTAGGCGAGCATCAGGCCGAGCACGAAGACTGGGATCGACACCCCCAGATTCGCGAAGACCATCGTGCCGACGTCGGCCTTGGAGTTGTGCCGCACGGCCGACCACAGCCCGAGCGGGATGCCGACGACGACCGCGAAGAACATCGCCAACAGTGTCAGCTCGACGGTCGTGGGCAGGCGGTCGATCAGCATCTGGCCGACCGGCCGGGAGAGCTTGAGCGAGTTGCCGAGGTCGCCGCTCGCGACCTGGCCGATATAGATCGCGAACTGGACCGGGATCGGTTGATCGAGCCCGTTGCGCTTGGCGTATGCGTCGCAGACCGCGTCGCTCGCTCGCTCGCCGAGGACCGCCCGGCACGGATCGCCCGGAACTACCCGGGCGAGGGCGAACACGAGGAACAGGATCCCGAACAGCACCGGGATCGTCAGCGCCAGGCGACGGAGGATGAACCGCGTCATCGGGGGAGTGCGATCCCCTTCACCTTGCCGTTGATAGCGGACAGGGACGCCGCTAGGGCGTCCCTGTCCGATCGATTCCGAACCTTGGCGGGGTTACGACGCCGGCGGGTTCAGGAACCCCCCGAACAAGCCACCCCAGTACTCGAAGGCACCGGAGTTGCCGACGTGCAGCGGGTTCTGCGCGTCCCACTGGACCGCGTAGGTCGTCACGACATCGTTGGCATCGAACGTCGAGCCGTCGTGGAACGTGACGCCATCACGGAGCTTGCAGGTCCACGTCGACTGGTCGTCGTTCGGCGTGCACTCCGTCGCGAGCGACGGGACCGGCTTGGTCCCGTTGATCTCGTACGCGTACAGCGACTCGAACAACTGCTCGCAAGCGCGCAGCGTCTCGCCGTCGGACTCGTCACCGCAGTACAGGCTGAGCGGCTCAGCCCCCTGCATGAACACCATCGTGTCCCGGGTCCCCGGCTTCATGTCGGCCAGGATCTCCGTGGTCAGCGGCGACGCCTGGCCGCCTTCGACGTCCGCCAGGTAGGCGGTGCCGGTCCCGCCGTGGACGATGGGGACCACGGGGACGTGCTGCTTGATGAGGTCGTTCGCCTCCTTGTAGGCGGCCTGCCGATCCGCGTCGGCCGGCGACGTCGCGCCCTTGGTCAGGGCGGCCGCGATGTCGTCGAACGGGCCACCGAACTTCTTGCCCGAGCCCGAACCGAAGTGGAAGTCGAGGAAGTTCGTCGCGTCCGGATAGTCGGCACCCCAGCCGTAGATGAACAGGCCGGTCATCTCGCCGGCCGTCACGGCCTTCGTGAAGGCACCCGACTCCTGGAGGTCGATCGAGGTCTTGATCCCGAGGTTGGCCTCGAGCTGCTGCTGGATCTCGGTCGCGATCACCGGAGGATCCGGGTTGTACGGACGGACCGCCGCGCGGAACGACAGCGGGTAGGTCTTGGAGAAATCGAAGTTCGCGTCCGTCAGCAGCTTCTTCGCCGCGGTGGCGTCGAAGTCATACCAGCTGTCCCCCTCGCAGCCGAACGGCACGAGCGGCGGGCACGGGGTGAAGTGGGTCGCTACTTCTGACCCTTCCGGATAGAAGTTGTCGACGATGCGCTTGCGGTCGATGCCCATCGCGATGGCCTTCCGGACGTTCTCGTCGTCCCAAGGCTTTACGGCGCGGTTCATGCCGATGTACATCGTGTTCATCGCAGGTCGCGGCATGAACGTCAGGTTCGATTCGGTCTTGATCTTGGCGATCTCGTCGCGACCCGGGTTATCCATGCCGTCGATGGACGTGCCCGACTCGAGCTCGACGAGGCGCTGGGCAGCGGTGTCGCTCCACCGGAGCTCGGCCTTGGGCGCCTTGGCGGCATCGCCCCAGTAATTGGGATTGGCCTCGAAATCCATCCGGTTACCGGTATCCCACTGGGTGAGCTTGTAGGGGCCCGTCCCGTTGGGCTGGGTCAGGTACGACTTGTCCTTCGCGTGGGCCGCGAGATAGTCGGAGTCCTGGATCCCGAACGTCGAGAACGCCGCCTTCGGCAGGAACGCGACGTCCGAGGCGCACAGCTGGAACTCGACCGTCAGGCGATCGACCGCTGTGATCTTCTTCATGGTTCCCGTATACGGCGCGACGCCGCACGGGGCGTCACCGGTCTCCGGATACGAGATGCCGGTGAATGCCCCTCCGGATGCGGACGCTCCGGGCTCGCTGGCCGATGGAGCGCTCGACGGGGCCGTGCTCGCCGACGGTGTGCTGCCCGTACACGCAGCGACGATCGCTGCGATGCCGACGACAGCCACCAACCGGCGCGACAGGCTCGAAGAACGAGTCATGCGCTGGTTCTCCTCCTAATCGTCCCGAGGGTCGCCCGTCATCCTCCCTGAGCCGACCAACCGGGGACATGGATCGACGCCGGTGTCCGTTCCGGCGACGGTGCGCGGGAACCTTAGCACCCGTTTCACCACCTTGCTAGGGGTTCCCTCAGTGCTCGATCGGGCCGGTGTCAGGGTTCCACAGGCGGGTGGAGGAAGCCCCCGAACCGGTCGATGAAGGCCTGGAACGTCCCCTGCCGACCGCGGTGCAGTGGATGGGCCGCGTCCCAGCGGATCGCGTACGACAGGACGACATCGTTCGCGTCGAGCGGCGAGCCGTCATGGAACGTGACGCCGTGACGCAACGTGCACGTCCAGACGGTCAGATCGGCGTCCGGTGTGCAGACCTTCGCGAGCGCGGGTGTGAGGGCGGGCTCCGGGATGTCGTGGCGGTAGAGCGACTCGGATAGCTGTGCGCAGACCCGCATCGCCACGTCGTCGGTCTCGTCGGCGCAGAACAGACTCCCCGGGCGATCGTGCTGCATGAACACGAATTGCGATCGGTCGCCTGGCACGATCGTCGCGAAGCGATCCGTGGCCGTCGCACTCGCTTGCTTGCCGGTCACGTCCGTGCGGAACGCACCGACCGTGCCGACGTGTGCGAGCGGGATCATCGGCACGTGCTTACGGATCAGGTCGTTCACACCCGCATAACCCTTCGCCCGTGCCTTCGCATCGCCCGAGCGTCCGCGGCCGA
>Ga0114129_10013868_pt1 | contig 11483 bp, 9 predicted proteins | sample RhiMetdeltSRZDD1_FD_80071 | JGI IMG/M metagenome (GOLD analysis project Ga0114129, IMG submission 80071) | Populus rhizosphere microbial communities from Tennessee, USA - Rhizosphere MetaG P. deltoides SRZDD1 (version 2) (version 2) | ecosystem: Host-associated > Plants > Roots > Rhizosphere >... | reverse complement strand
CGGGGAGGTCAGGGAAGTCGGGGAGGTCAGGGAAGTCGGGGAGGCCAGGGAAGTCGGGGAGGCCAGGGAGGGATCGGAAGTTCCCAGACCTCCCTGGCGTCCCAGGCTTCTCGGTCGCTACACCGCGACCAGATGCAGCAAAAAGTGGTTCCCGCCCTTGTTGATCCACACGCGCACGTAGTCGCCGCCCTTCAGCGTCTCGACCTTCGATCCGCCCGCGTGCGGCGGCGTGTCCTTCTGCACCTTGTCGATCTCGCCCTGCGGGACGATGGTCACGACCTCGCGGCCCTTGACCTTGCCGCCCTGCGAGAACTCCACCCACCGCTCGAGCGTCGGCGTCTCGCCCTTGGCGGGCGGCGTGGCCTGCTGCGCGGTCAGACGCACCTGATACGTGCCCGCCGGAAGCGGCTTGCCGTCGGCTTTCACCGACTTGGGAATGTGGACCGATCCCAGCGTCATCTCGCCGGTCGGCGCTGACGGCGTGGGCGCGGTCTCCGGCTGCGGTTTGGGCGCTTCGTGTCCGGCGGTCATCTTGCCCTGGGCCATCCTGCTGCCCTGACCGCTCTTGCGCGGCGGCTTCTTGGCCGCCTCCTGCGATTCGGCGCCCTTCGCGGCGCCAGCCGACGCGGGCTTCTTGGCCGCGTCCTGCGCCGTGGACTTCTTGGCCGCATCCTGCGAGGCCGCTGGAGCTTGTGCCAGCGGCAGCGCGCCGAGCGCGCCGACGAGCGTCCCCACGAGCATCATCTGCTTGATCATCGCGTTCGCTTTCTCCCGGGCGGGAACCCGCGGGCCCGGGTCCATACCGCTGAGCTCTGGCTGCTTCAATTATACAAGGGCCGAGCAAGCGCGATGCCAGCACAGCAACGACGGAACGGGAACCCGGGTTCGGCCGGCTAGGCGGTAACCAGCCGAGGCCTTACATTGCGTGAGCAAGAAATCGCTACGGCTCAGGTGTATCGAAAGGCTGCAAACCGTGAGGGAGAGCCTACCGCTTCTGAATGATGATGTCGCCGCTGAAGCTGCGGATCGTCAACAGCGCGCTCGCGTCGCCGTAGCGGCCGCGGATCGATCGATTGCCGATGCCGCGGCGGCGCACGTCGCGATCGGAGTCGCCGCCGATCGTCAGCGGCAGATCCGATCGGATCGAGCCGCTGAAGGTGGACGCTTCGATGATGAAGCCGACGTCGTTGGCGAGCAGCAGCCGCACGGCGCCCGAATGCGAGTTGAACGAATATCGGCCGCTGCGCGCCAGGGTCCCGCCGTACTCGACCGTGCCGCTCACCGATTTCGCCTCGAGCCGATCGCACGCGGCGTCGGACAGCGTGATGTCGCCGCTCACCGACCCGACCTGCAGGCTCCGCGCCTTCACGCCGCGCGCCCGGATGCTGCCGCTGATCGTCCCGGCGGTCAGATCGCCGTCGATGTTCGCGCCCGAGAGGTCGACGTCGCCCGAGACCGACTTGGCGAACGCCACGTGCGGCGATCCCGACGTCGTCACGTTGCCGCTGATCGTTTCGGCGCGGACCGTGCCCTGGATGTTCGTGAGCCGCACGTCGCCCGAGATCGAATGCACTTCCACCGACGTCGACGAGGGCACCGTGAGCGTGAAATCGACCGACACGTGGTTGTTACCGCGGGTCGGGTAATCGGTCCGGATGTCGACGCGCCCCGCACCCTCGTCGACGACGATCTGCACGTTGCCGAGCTCGCTGCGGTCCGCGCGCGTGCGCTTCACCGCCTCGATCGACACTTCGTCGCCCGATCCGCCGGTGATGGCGATGTCGCCGGAGATGTTGGAGAGGTTGACGCGGCCGTCGCGTCCGATCCGCACGCGCCTGGAGAAATGCTCCGTCTGCTCGGGTCCTCGGTTGCGCCCCTGATACAGCGGCGGCAGCACGCTGCGGACGGCCTCGCGGACGATGATCCGGTGGTCCTGCGCGGACGCGGGCGCCGCCCCGAGGAGCGCCGCGGCGAGCGCGAAGGAGGAGGAGGTTCGCATGATCAGCTCTTCTGCTTGATGCCGGAGACGATTCGCGCGGCGCCGGCGTCGTTGCCTTTTCGCATTTCGTTGATGAGGGCGACCGTGTCTTCGAGCAGCGAGATCTTGGTCTTGAAGCTTTCGAGAAGGCTCGCCTGCGCCGGTTCGCTGTTGGGCTGCGCCTTGAGCGCGGCGCGGCTCTCGCTGATCGCCTGGTCGACGGTCGCGAGGCTTTTCTCGAACGTCGCAGCCGTCTGCGGATCGAGCGCGCCCTTTTCGGCGTTCTTGATCTGCTCGAGGCCGCTGATGGCTTTCTGGTAGTGATCCACGGCCTGCTCGAGCTCGCTCTGCACGGTCGTCGCGATCTCGCGTGCGTCGCCGCTCGCCGCGGCGGGCGCAGACGGACTTGGCGCCGGCCTCAGCAGACGGACGCTCAGCGCGGCGGCGACGAGCAGGACGGCGGCTGCGGCCAGCCAGTACGGCGCGGCCTTCCGGTTCTGCCACGGCAGCCCGATCGCGCGCCGCGCCGGCGCGCTCACCTGCTCGCGCCTGATCGCGCGCTCGATGCGGCCCCACGTCGCGGCCGGCGGCGTCAGCGGCCGCAGCGAGGCGACCTGCCGCTTCAGCTCGCGGAGATCCTCGACGAGCTGGCGGCACTCCGCGCACGCCGCCAGGTGACGCTCGATCCGATCGCGATCGGCACCGGCCAGCGCGTTGTCGACGTACTCGTGCAGCTGCGCTTCGGTGGGATGCATCAGCGTAGCAGCGCGCGCAGCTTCATGCGCGCCTTGAACACCTGCGACTTCGACGTGCCTTCGGCGATGCCGAGCATGCCGGCGACTTCCTTGTGTTCGAATCCTTCCACGTCGTGCAGCACGAACGCCTCGCGGCAGCCTTCCGGCAGCCGTTCGATCGCGCGCTGCAAATCGATCCCGGCCGCGATCGTCTGGCGCGGCGCGGTCGGCTCGATGGAGGATTCTGCGTCCAGCGTGTCGGTGACGCGATTCATCTTTGCGCGGCGGCTGCGCACGAAATCGAGGCAGTGATTGAGCGCGAGCCGATAGAGCCACGTGCCGAGCGAGGCGTCGCCCTTGAAGCTGCCCAGTTTGCGGTACACCTGGAGAAAGATCTCCTGCAGCAGGTCCTCGCCCTCGTCGATCGACCCGGCCATGCGGGCCGCCAGGCTGTAGATGCGCGGCGCGTGCTGCTTGTACACGGTCTCGAACGCCTCCATATCGCCCGCCCGGCAGCGCGCCACCAGATCGGCATCCCCGGCGGCCGCCGTCACCGATTTAGACGGGAAGGGCACCGGGCGGCGTTGCTTTTGCTCGGCCACGTAGTCAGATACGGAAAACCGTCCGGCGGAGTTTGCGTTAGCGCCGGCGCGGGGCGTGCCACCGCACGCGGTCGAGCTCCCGCACCCGCCCCCGCGACACGACAATCCCCTCGGCGGCGAGCAGCGAGCGCTTGAGCATCTCGCTGCCGCCGTAGCCGCCCAGCCGCCCGCCCGCCGCGATCACCCGGTGGCACGGCACATCGGGTCGGCCGCAGCCGCGCATGATGTTGCCGACGGCGCGCGCCGCGCGCGAGCGTCCCGCCAGCCGCGCCACGTCGCCGTAGGTGGCGACGCGTCCCGGCGGAATGCGCCGGACGACGGCGAGGACGCGGCGGGTGAATGCACTGTCTGGAGCCACGTTTCTGCGTCGCGTCACATCAGCGTCAGCGGATCCAGGTGATACTCGGCGGGATCGAGCGGCCCGACGACCGCGGTCGGATGTCCGCTGGCGGCTGACACCTCCCACAGGTTGATCTCGTACGGCAGATCCTGCCGTTGCCCGCGGCGGTCGAACACGATCCGCACCTGCGGACGATACGGATCCGCCGCGTGCACTTTCACCACGACGGCGACCTCTCCCGTATCGAGCCGCACGAGATTGCCCACGGGATAGATGCCAATCAGCTGCACGAACCGCCGCACGAGATGCTGATCGAACTGCTTGCCGTCGTTCCGCTTCAGCACCTCCAGCACGCGCTCGCTCGGAAACGACTGCTGATACTTCCGCTGCGACCGCATCGCGTCGTACACGTCGGCGATGCCGCAGAGCATCGTGCCCAGGTTCAACGACGGCCGTGTGACGCCGGCGGGATAGCCGGATCCGTCGACGCGCAGGTGGTGCTCGAAGGCGACGACGGGAGCCAGCGCCGGAATGTCGGGCGTCGCGCGCAGAATCTCGGCGCCGTCGACCGTGTGGCGCTTCATGATCGCGAACTCGTCGTCGTTGAGCTTGTCCGGCTTGTTCAGGACCTCGAGCGGCGTCCGGACCTTGCCGATGTCGTGCATCAGCGCGGCGAGCCCGAACTCGCGCAGCAGCGGGCCGTCGATCCCGAGGCCGCGCGCCTGGCCCATCGTCAGGATCGACACGTTCACCATGTGCGTGAACGTGTAGTTGTCGTAGTTCTTGAGCGTCGTCAGCGCGAGGAGCGCCGTGCGGTTCTGCGCGACGGCCTGCGCCAGCCCGTCGATCATCGTCTGCGCCATCGTCGCGTCGGGCTTGTTCTCGGTCTTCGCGCTCTCCCAGATGTCGTTGGCGACCTTGACGGCGTCGTTGTACATGCGCCGAAGGGCGGCCATGTCCGCGAGGTTCCCCTCAACGCGTTCCTCGAGCGTGATCCGGCCGACGCGGATGTGCGGGAAGGTCGGGAACTCGGGCGGCTTGCCGTCGGCCGCCCGGGGCTCGATCTTCGCCATCGCCTCCACGAAGCCGGCGAGCTCGTCGAGCGTGACGCCGCGTTCGATCGAGACGCGCTCGACGCCGACCTGCTGCAGGCGCCGCGGCAGCCCGCCCAGCGCATCGGCCGCCGCAATCGGCATCTCGTCGACGACCACCTCGCTGCCGATGATGCCGATGACGATGGACGGCTCGAGCGCGTGCAGCAGCTGGATGGCCGCCGAGAGCCCCTGCACGTTGCGGCCGATGATCGGATGGCCCGACGAGTACAGCTGCGCCGAGCGCAGCGCGGCGGCCAGGCGGCGCAGCAACTCGTCGGCGAGCTGTTGGCGGGCGGGCATCGCTAGCTCCTCGCCTCCCGCGCCGAACGCACCGCCGCCTGATCGGCGTGGGAGCGCGCGACGGCGCGCACGCCCCGCGGCCCGGATCGCGCGGCTTCCTTCAGGACGGCGACTGCCTCGGCGGTGCCGATGCGCGCGAGCGCCGCCGCGGCCGCGCCTCTGATCGCCGCCGTGCGCCGCGGCGCCCACCACTCGCCGCGGTACAGCGCGTTCTTGAGCGGCGCCACGCCTTCGGGATCGCGCAGCGTGCCGATGGCGTCGATCGCGCGCAGGTACACGCCGCCGAGCGCGCCGCGATGGTCGACGTTGGTGAGGATGTAGGCGAAGAGCGGCGCCGCGCGCTCGTCGCGCAGCATCGTGATCGACTGCATGATCGCGTCGCGCGATCGCGCCGTGCCGCTCGCGAGCGCGTCCTTCAGCACCTTGTACGCGCTGTCGGTGCCGAGGTTGATGATCGCGCGCAGCGCTTCGCGCTGGACCTGCGGCTCGTTGTCGTCGAGCAGCTCGGTCAGCTCCGGCAGCGCGTCGCTCCCGCCGAACTGCCGCAGCAGCTGGATCGCCGTCCGGCGCACCGCCGCGTTCGCCGATCCCTTCAGCCGCTCCACCGTGCGCCGGCCGACGTTGCCGAACGCCAGCATGATCGCCGTCAGCCGCTCGCGGGCGCGGTTGTTCCCTTCGCTGGACAGCGCCTCGGCAATCGGCCGCACCATCACCTCGCCGAGCGACACGCACATCGTCTTGACGCGATCGAACTGGATGTCGTCGACCGTCGCCAGGTGCGTGACGATGTGGTGCAGCAGCGAGCCGGCGACGAGCATGTCGATCGCCGTCGTCGCCGACTGCCGCCGTTCGGTCGACTCGCCGCCGCGCGCCTCGCTGACGACGACGCCGAGCAGCTTCTGCGCGGCCTCGAAGTCGCCCACCAGAAACTGATCCTCGATGAGCCGCACGACCGGCTGCATCAGCCCGTGCCACTTCGCCGCGTCGCGCTCGATGCGCAGCAGGTCGAGCAGCAGCGTGAGGTCGAGGCTCCGGACGGCGCTGGTCGCGACGGTGCGCAGCCAGGACCTCAGACGCTCCGGCGGATCGTCGCTGACCTGTTCGACCTGGAGTGCCTGGGTGCGGGCGCGCGACAGCTCGCGGCCGTACTCGTCCGACACGTACGACGAGTCCGAGTACGACGTCAGCAGCTTCTGCGCCACGTGGTCCCACACCTGCTCGAACCCGTCGGTCTGGCCGAGCGCGGACGCCGCGACGTCTTCCTTGGCGAGCGCCAGCAGCCGCTGGCGCTCCTCGTTGTCGCGTACGAGCGACTGGAACGCCTGCGCCAGACGATCGGTCGGCGATCCGCCGTCGCTGATCACGCCGCGCGCGACGAACCGCGCGATCGTCTTGTCCGACATCCGGCTGACGACGGCGCCGACCATGCGCGGCGAGTCGTCGCCCGGGTCCGTTTCGGCTTGCGTGTGCGACAACAGCCCGATCAGCAGGTCGGGCGAGAGCTGGCCGACGGCCGTCGCCATGTTGCGAAGCACTGGATCGAGGCGGTCCGGCTCGGCCTTGGTCACCGCCTCGAGAACGAGCCGCATCATCTTCAGCACCGCAGCGGTTTTCGCCCCGATGCCGGCATCGTGGCCGCGCGCCTCGAGCGTCGCCATCATCTCGCCCAGGCGCTCGGAGTTGCCGGCGATCTCGACGAGCGCCCTGATCGTCTCGTCGTCGAGCGAGAAGGCGTCGCCCTGCAGGCAGTTCGCGATCACCTGGTCCCACGCCGCCGCGACGCCGCTGTCGCGCTCGCGCAGCACCTCGGTGTAGTCGATCTCGCGCAGCTCGACGTGGCGGCCCGCCATCGTCGTCCAGAGCCGCGTGATGCCGCCTTCGGCGCGCACCGAGTCGATGCTGCGGCCGAGCAGCAGCAGGAAGCTGCGCCACGCCTCGACGTCGCCGCCGGCGTGGACCGTCATCTCGCCGACCAGGTGGCTGTGGAGGAGCGCCGCGAGCTCGCCGATCGCCTGGTCGCCGCGTCCCGGCGCGCGTCCGTCGACGAGCAGCGCGTCGGGCAGGACGGTGATCTTCAGGGGCGCGGGCAGGGCGGCGGGCGACGTGAGCTGCACGATGCGTCCCAGCGTGGCGGCGATCGTCGGGTGCGCGCCAGGGTAGAGGACGACGGCGCGCGCCGCGGCCTTGAACGCGCGCGCGAAGTCGGTGAGCCGCGCGGCGTCCTCGGGCGAGAGCGGAGGGGGCGTCGTCGCTTCCGCCATATCAGAGGTACTTGAGCGGATCGATCCCCACCGCTTCCGGATCGACCGCCTCGACGACGGCGCGCGGGTGCTCGCCGCGGCCGTCGCGCTCCCACGTGTTCGCCAGCTCCGGCTCGTCGAGCATCTCGCCGCGCGCGCTCGCGATGATCTTCACCTGCGGCCGGAACGGATCGGTCGGGTGCTCCGCGGTGACGACGGCAAGCTCCTCGGTGCTCAGCCGCACGAGGTTCCCCACCGGGAACAGACCCATCAGGTTGACGAAGCGCTTCAGCAGCGGCTGGTTGAACGCCGGGTTGCCCTGCTCACCCATGATCGCGCGGATGCGGGCCGTCGCCAACCCCTGGCGGTACGGCCGATTGCTGCGCAGCGCGTCGAACACGTCGGCGATGCTGACGATCATCGTACACAGGTTCAGCTTGCGGCTGCCGATGTTCTCGGGGTAGCCGCTCAAGTCCTGTTTGAGGTGGTGCTCGAAGGCGACGATCGGCGCCAGCGCGGGCATTTCCGGCGTCCGCCGGAGGATGTGGGCGCCGTCGACGACGTGGCGCTTCATGATCTCGAATTCGTCTTTGGTCAGCTTGTCCGGCTTGTTCAACACCTCGAGCGGCGTGTTCACCTTGCCGATGTCGTGCATCAGCGCGGCGAACCCGAACTCGCGGAGGAGCGGGCCCTCGAGATTGAGCGACCGCGCCTGCGCCATGGCCAGCGCCGAGACGTTGACCATGTGCGTGAACGTGTAGTTGTCGTATTTCTTGAGCGCGGTCAGCGCCATGAGCGACGTGCGGTCCTGCGTCACCAGCTTCGCCAGGCTGTCGATGATTTTCCGCGCCGCACCCGGATCCGGATGGTCGCCGGCCTTTGCGGCCTGCCACAGCGTTTCGGCGGTCTCGACCGCGGTGTGGTACACGCGCCGGGCGGCCGCGATCCCGGTATCGGTCGTGCCGACGTCCTCGACGACGATCTTTCCAAGCGTGATGTGGCGCACGCCGCGCGCGGCGAGGCGATCGGCAACCGGGACCGGCGACTTGCGATCGCCGAGCGCCGCGACGAACGCGCGCACCTCCTCGCGCGTGAGGCCGCGGCCGAACGTGATCTTCTCGATCTCGCGCTCGCGCAGATCGCGCCCGAAGCCGACGAGCGACGCCGATCCCTTCGGCAGGCGCGTGGCGTCGACGACGACTTCGTCGCCGATGAACCCGATGACGACGGCCGGCGCGTGCTGCAGCGCGCTCAGCGCCGCGCCGCTCAGCGCGTCGACGCTGCGCTGCACGAGCGGATGGTTCGGCGTGTAGAGATCGGTCCCCCGCAGCGCGGCGGCCAGCCGGCGGACGAGCTCCTCGGCGGCTGTCGTGTTCATTCGTTCTTTACTTTGTGCGCGGGGCCCCACCCCCGCGCACCTGTCGCCTCGCGGCATCGCCGCTCGGCAGTAGTTGCGACGTCACTTCGCTCACGCCCTCGCTTCGCTCGGGCGCTTCATCAACACCGCCGCGCGGCCCCACCCCCGCGCACCTGTCGCCTCGCGCTTACGCGCTCGGCAATGGCACGCTCGCTTCGCTCGCGTGCCGCATCATCAGTCGTCCGGTGAGCCGGCCGCCCGTCGGCCGGCGACAATCTTTCTCAGCATCCGGTCGCCCTCTTTTGCCGCTTGCTCGATGGCAGCGGTCGCGCGCGGCGAGCCGATCGCCGCCAGCGCGCCGACGCCGCGCTCCTTGAGCGCACGCAGCTTCCCGCGGCGCAGCCATCCACGGCGGGCGATCACGGAGCTGAGCGCCGGCACCGCGTGATCGCTGCCGACGCGGCCCAGCGCGGCGACGGTGTCCAGCACCACGTCGTGATCCTTCCCGAGCGGCTGGCTCTCCTCGATGATCCGCACGAGCATCGGGACGACGCGCGGGTCGCGATCGGCGACGAGCGCGTCGACGACGGCGCGGCGCAGGTCGCCGGTCGCCGCGCGCATCACGGTGTGGATCGCGCGCGCCGCCGACGGATCGTCGATCATCCCGAGCGCCGCGATCGCCTCACGCGCCACGCGCGCGTCGGTTGTGCGCAGCAGCGGCTGCAGCAGCGGCACCGCATCAGGCGACGCGATCCGCCCGAGCACCCGCGCCGCGTTCCGCCGCGCGAACCAGCGGCCGTCGCCGACGAGCGATGCGAGCCGCGAGACGGCCGTCGGCCCGAAGCCCACGATCACCTCTTCGGCGCGGCGCGACGCATCCGTTTCGTGCTCCACGGCGAGCAGCGGCTTGAGCGCCTCGATGCTCGACGGCCCCACGATCGCGACGATGCGCCTGATGGCCGTCCATCCGTCCTCGTCCACCTCGCCGATGACGGCGGCTGTTTCCCGCATCGCCACCGATTCGCCGAGGCGATCGAGCGCCTGGCGGCAGGCGTCGCGGCCGATGGCGTTCGCGCTGCCGGCTCGGTCGGCGAGCGCCGTCGTCACGGCGACCGCGTCCTCGTAGGCGCCCGAGAGCAGCAGGTCCTCGGCGAGCGCCTCCATGTCGCGCGCGATATCGGCCGCGCGCGCCGCATCCCGCTCGAGCGTCAGCAGATCGATCAGCAGCGCGACCGACAGGCGGCGTACGTTGTCCTGACCGAGCGTGTCGATCCAGTCGGGGAGCTCGGGCGGCAGCTCGCCGCCGGCCATGCGCTCGGCGCGGCCGCCGGCGCCGTCGAGCGACGCGCGATACGCTTCGGACACGAACAGCTTGTCGTTGTAGGAGACCAGCAGCTCCTCCATCGACGTCCACAGCGCGTCGAACTGCGATCGGCGGCCGAAATCGGTCTCGCGCAGGAGCGTGCGCGTCAGCGTGAGCACGCGGCGTTTCCGCTCCTCGTCGGGCGCGATGGTATTGAAGATCGTCGCGAGCCGATCCGACGCGGTCCCGTCGAGCGCGAGCGCCGTCGCCAGCAGCTGCGCGACCTTGACGTCGTCGAACGCCGCGGCGATGCCGCGGACGACCGCGACCGGCTCGTCGGGCCCCTCGTGCGACTGCAGCAGCTGCATGACGACGTGCGGGTGGAGCTGCGCCGCGGCCGTCGCGAGGTTGTCCATGACCTCCGGCATGCGATCGGGCGACATGACCGAGACGATGCTCGCGAGATGACGGAACGCGGCGAGCACGATCGCCGCCTGGGACGTGACCATCGGCGAACCGTCGAGGGCGCATTTCGGCGCCATCACCGCCGTGGCGAGATCGCCAATGTCGGCCGGGCTGCCGGCGATCGCGAGCAGCCGCTGCTGCGCGCGCTCGTCGAACGCCGTCTTCTGCCCGGCCGCAATCGACAGCACGATCGATCGCCAGAGATCGTCTCGCCTCGCGGGCTCGGGCGCATCGTCGGCGCGCTCGCGCTCGAGGACCTTCCGGTAGTCGACCTGCTCGAGCGCGATCGAGGGATGGCCTTCCGCGGCCCACATCTGCGCCGGGCCGCCGCGGTTCCGGCGCTCGGCAGGATCGATCGTCAGGATGCGCAACAGCGTCCGCAGCGCGTCGGGCGGCACGTCGCTGACGAAGGTGACGCGCAGCAGGTCGCGATCGTGCAGCAGCGCCGCCGTTTCGGCGACCGCGCTCTGGCCGCGATCGGCCGCGACGCCTTCCACGAGCAGCGTGTCCGGCGTGATGCCGAGCGAGAAAATCGATCCCTGCGCCGTCTCGCGAATCGCGTCGGCCAGCCGCGCGATCGACTGCGCGATCGTCGGATGCTCGGGCGGGTACAGCGTCCAGTTCCGCACCGCCGCCGCGAGGGCTCGCGCCAACAGCAGCACGCCCCGGGCCAGATCCGGGGAGAGCGGGGAAACCTGGGACATGGATTCTCGAAGTATACTGCCCGGACCGCATGCGCGCAGTCGACATCATCATGAAGAAGCGGGATGGCGGAGCGCTGTCCCGCGAGGAGATCGGCGTCTTCGTCGACGGCGTCACCTCCGGCTCGCTGCCCGACTATCAGGCCTCGGCGCTGCTGATGGCGATCCTGCTGCGCGGCATGACCACAGACGAGACCGCGTGGCTCACCGACGCGATGGTCCACTCCGGCGTGCGCGTCGATCTGTCGGACATTCCCGGATGCAAGGTCGACAAGCACAGCACCGGCGGCGTCGGCGACAAGACCTCGCTCGTCCTCGCGCCGCTCGCCGCGGCGTGCGGCGTGCCGGTGCCGATGATGTCGGGCCGCG
>Ga0114129_10013867_pt1 | contig 11483 bp, 8 predicted proteins | sample RhiMetdeltSRZDD1_FD_80071 | JGI IMG/M metagenome (GOLD analysis project Ga0114129, IMG submission 80071) | Populus rhizosphere microbial communities from Tennessee, USA - Rhizosphere MetaG P. deltoides SRZDD1 (version 2) (version 2) | ecosystem: Host-associated > Plants > Roots > Rhizosphere >... | reverse complement strand
CCGTGTTCGGGGGTATGCGATGGCTCTTCACCCTGCGATTGCGCCGGACGCACACGTACCTGGAGCGCGACCGGGTGCTGGAACTGTACGCACCGCTGAGCTTGCTCAGCCTGCCGCCGGTGTGGCTGATGCTGGTGCTGGGCGGGTACATGGGTATATACTGGGCGCTCGGCGTCTCGTCGTGGTACGAGGCCTTCCGCGACAGCGGTTCCGCGCTGCTGACTCTAGGCTTCGCGCCCGTGGACGGCGTGCTCACGACCCTGCTGATGTTCTCCGAGGCCACCCTCGGGCTGCTCCTGGTGGCGCTCCTCATCGCCTACCTGCCGACCATGTACGCGGCCTTCTCGCGCCGCGAGGCGCTGGTCACCCTCTTGGAGGTCCGGGCCGGCTCGCCGCCTTCAGCACTCACGATGCTCATACGCTTCCACCTCATCCATGGGCTCGATCACCTGACCGATATGTGGGAGGCATGGGAGGTCTGGTTTGCCGAACTCGCGGAGAGCCACACCTCATTACCGGCCGTGGCGTTCTTCCGATCACCCCAACCCGAGCATGCCTGGATCACCGCGGCCGGCGCGGTGCTGGACGCCGCGGCGCTGACCCAGTCCGTCGTGGATTGCCCTCCGAATCCCAAGGCCTCCCTCTGCATCCGGGCCGGGTACTTAGCCCTGCGTCGTATCGCCGATTTCTTCTCCCTCCCCTACCCTCCCGATCCGCACTTCCCGGCCCAGCCGATCAGCATCACTCGCGCCGAGTTCGACGCCGCCTGTGCCGAACTGGCGCGCAACGATGTCCCCCTCAAGGCCGACTGGGACCTGGCGTGGCACGACTTCGCGGGCTGGCGCGTGAACTACGACACAGTCCTCCTGGCGCTGTGCACGCTGACGACCGCGCCGCCCGCGCCCTGGTCTTCTGATCGAGCGCCGCAGTTGCACCTGCCTCTCCTGCAGCGCAAGCGCCGATAGCGGGCCAGACAGATGCGCCGTACGGTAGCACTCAAAGCGCAGGCGGCAAGGAGACACAACGGGCTCGCTAGGAGCTTCCAGGTCGGTCAAGCTGCGTCGCATGCCGCCTTACATCAGGCCTGTTGCCGGAGACGCGTCCATGCTAGAATGAGGCCCAGAATGGGCTGATGATGAGGCGGGATGCCGATGCAGGCTCCACGAGAGAATGCCATCTGGATGCGTGACCTGCGGGCGTGCGGACCGGTCCAGGCCGAGGCCATTACGGACCTACGAGGGTTCCTGCTCCGGGGACTCGCCAGGAGTTTCCAGGGTCGCGGTGATATGGATCAGGCGTTCGTGGAAGATGTGGTCCAGCAAGCCCTGGTGCATATCCTGGACCACCTGGATCAGTTCCAGGGACGCAGCAGGTTTACCACCTGGGCCATGGCTATTGCCGTGCGGCTGGCCATGAGTGCGTTGCGCCGCAAGCGGTGGCAGGACGTCTCCCTGGAGAGTATGACCGCACCCATCGAGCGTGCGCTGGCGTGGGACAGAGACGACACCACGAGTCCAGCCCAACACGCTGAACAGCACGCCATGGTCGAGACCCTCAGACGCCTGATCGATGAGGCGTTAACCGACAAACAATGGATGGCCATGACGGCCGAGTTGGGTGGCATGCCGTTAGAGGAGATTGCCCGACGCATGGATAGCAATGTCAACGCAGTGTATAAGCTCCTGCACGATGCACGGCAACGGCTCAAACACGGGTTGGAAACGGCTGGGTACACGGCCGAGGATGTTCGATCGGCCTTCGCCTAACCCTGTAGCAAAGGACACGAACCATGGCCCTGCGTCCAGAACAGGCCAAGGTCCTCATCGCGATGGTGATGGGCACGCGTGACCAGGAGATGACGTGTGACGAATGCATGGCTGACATCGCAGAATTTGTTGAGGTGCAGTTGACCGGAAAGCCTCTCAGCGCAGCCTTGCAGGCGGTGCAAGAGCATCTGGACAGGTGTCACGATTGTGCCGACGAGTACCACGTCTTGCGTCAGGCGCTTGCAGCCCTTGCTGAGGAAGAGGGACGATGATCTCGCAGGCGGCGGGCTGCCAACGTTCCCACGTGAGGCCAGAAAAATATCGTGCCGAGGTAAGATGCTCCGTCCCCACAGCGTCTAATGGGTGAGAGCCGTTGATGGCGGTCTGGATACAGCATCAGACGCCATCACAACCGCATCGATGAACCCCCATAGCAACGCAAGGAGCATCGTATGACCACGCAAAACGCCAGTTACGCCACCTTCAGCGAGGCGACTTTCCCCCGTGATGTTCTCAACAGCTCGCAACCTGTCCTCGTCGATTTCTGGGCGCCGTGGTGCGGTCCATGCCGCCTCCTGACGCCAACGATTGACGAGCTGGCGGTAGAGTTTGACGGACAGGCCACGGTGGGGAAGGTGAACGTGGATGACAGCCCGCATCTGGCCGCGCAGTTCGGCATTCGGTCGATCCCCACGGTGCTGCTGTTCAAAGAGGGCCGGGTCGTGGATCAGACCGTGGGTGTCGTGTCCAAGCAGGTCTTAGCGGAGAAACTCCGCGCGCTTGTGTAAGTTGCGACATGGCGCACATGACAGGCGGAAAAAGCGGCCGTCAGTGGAGGACCTATGAAGATCTCTCAGCATCCAGCGTCTATCGAAACGGATATCACGTGCACTTGTGGTGCAACGGTGCATACCCGCTCGACTGTTCCCAACGTGCGTGTGGCGGTGTGTTCCAACTGCCATCCGTTTTTTACCGGTCGGCAAAAGATGGTCGACACCACGGGACGGGTCGAGGCGTTCCAGAAAAAATACGGCAAGCCGCTCGCCTGAGACCAGGCGAGCGTGGCACGCTGCACGACGTAACACCATACGTGTGCCCCGATAACCTCAAGCACACAGGCCGCTCGGCGATCGATGTCGTCCCTCGGTCACCGGGCGGTTTGAAGACCTAGAGCACTGCACGACACCGCATCAGACCTAGATGCGGGAGCCCTCCATGACCGTACAGCATCTATCAAATGGGTATACAACGTCAAATCGTACTGTCTGTGATGATGTCGATGACACGCAGGCCGGACATCGCCCAGTGGTCATTCTCGGGGCTGGCCCTGCGGGACTCATAGTAGCTATGTCGTTAGTGTGCCGGGGACCTCATGCGGCACGTGGTAGGGTGTGTCATCACTAGGCTGATGGGTGGCAAGGTCCATACAGTTTCAACTTGAGCGTGCTTACCTCCCTCATTTCTCTGACCGAGCACACGATGGTCGGGACAGCCATGTCCAATATGAGCCCCTTATTTCGCATTATTTCTCTGGGGGTACTATAATTGCACGGACCGATGCGACATGGGGTCTCCTGCGCGGTATCAAACAGCGCTATCGGCCTATCTGTGGGCTTACATCACATCCTTTGCTATTGCTGTGCGTTGCCGTCGCCTGTTGCATGAAACCCGTGTGTGTCCCCGTCCCCAGTCGCGTCGTAACCAATCGCTGTAACTCTAGCAGCGTCGAGACATCCATCATCAGCGGCTCGCTCAATTGATGGACCTGGTGGTGGAATTGTAAGCCTGATTCGGATGGTTCACGTCCTCAGCCTGACCAGTGTGGCGTGAGTCCTGACATAACCACGAGGACCATCATGCTCGAACTCAAACTACGTGAAGAATTCCGTGGGCGACGGCTGAAGGGAACTACTGTTGATTTCACAAACCAAGCACAAACCGGGGCACTGCAGGTGCCTGCCGTCGAGTTTTTAAAGATCACCTATCCGTCATTCGATCTGTTGAAGACCATCGAAGCGACGGGGCCTGGCCACTCCCGTCCCGTCGTCCTCCTGGGAGCCAGGGGCCAGGGGAAATCGCATCTGATGGCCGCGCTCTACCACCTCTGCACAGACACTGCTACGGGCAATGCGTGGTTGACTGAATGGTCTGATCGTCTCGGCAACCCGCAGATTGGTGCGCTGCAGCTCCGCGCCGACTCCTGCATGATCGCCGAGAGCCTGCACCTGCAGCGCTACAAATACCTCTGGGATATCCTGTTCACGCAGCATCCTCGAGGCCAGTGGTACGAAGGCAAATGGCAGGGTATGGGGGAAAAGAAAACGGACATCCCCAGCTACGATCTGATGGTGGAGATGTTCACCGAAAAGCCCACGATCCTGATCCTCGATGAGTTCCAGACCTGGTACGATGGGCTAACAAACACCAGGCAGTATCCCTGGCGCAATTGGGCGTTCAACTTCATCCAGATTCTTTCTGAGATCGCCCAGAAGAATCCTGAACTCCTTGTGCTGGTGGTGTCGGTGCGGGAGGGCAATTCGGATGCCTACCAGCAGATGCATCGTGTCAATCCGGTCGTTGTCGACTTCAAAGGGCCGTTGGCCAAGCGGGATCGTCAGCGCTTGCTGCTGTACCGCATCTTCGACAACCGGATGCAGATACCCACGGCCCAGATCACAACGCTGATCCACACCCATGTCTCGGAATGCTTTCGTTTAGCCAAGGTCCCACAACAAGAGCAGGAGAAGCGGCAGGAAGAGTTTCTGGAAGCGTGGCCGTTCGCGCCGCATTTGTTAAAGCTACTCGACGATCAGGTACTTATTGCCACCGATGCCCAGGAAACACGGGACCTCATCAAAATTCTCGTGGACCTGTACAAGAACCACAATCCCTCGCACCCGATTATCACCGCCGCCGATTTCTCGCTGGCGAACGAGAAGAGCGGCGTGGCCTCCCTGCTGGACTCTGTGGCCAACCAGTTGCACAAAGACCTGCGGGAAAAAGCCCTGCGCAATCTCGAAGCGGTCCGCGACGCCGTGCCCATGGCTACGACGGCCGTGCCGCACTGCGAAGAGATCATCAGTGCTCTGTGGCTGCGCTCCTTGACGGTGGATCGACTCGCTGGAGCAGAACCAGCGGAGCTGCAAATCGACATCACCCGCAACAAGCCTATCGACGACAACCAATTCGAGGCCGAACTGAGCACGATTGTTGATAACAGTTTCAACATTCATCCGATGGGCGGTCGCCTGGTCTTCAAACATGAAGAGAATGCGCGCTCGAAGCTGCTCGCCCATGCCAAGAACGACAAGCTCTTCCAGCATGGAGAGGACATCGACCATCTGGCCAAGGAAATCCGCGCCCTCATCGGTGGCCCGGAGGAAGTGTCCCAGAAGTTCCGGGTTGTTGTCCTCAAGCGCAAATGGGAGGCTGATCCCTGGTCCGAGTTTGACGAGAAGGAGCACCCGAAGTCGTGGGACGGTCGTTTGTCTCTCGTTGTCGTGCCGACGTATCCCGACACGCTCGCAGCTTCCCTTGGTACCTGGCTCAAGCGCCATCTCCAGGAGGGCCGCAACACGATCCGGTTCCTGCTGCCCCAGAAGGGCACAGGGGATATCTATTACAAGCGGGAATTGCTCGTGCCGGCCAGGGCCGTCTATCTGGCGATGCAATGGCAAAAGACCGAGAAGGTCTACGCCGATCTGGCAAAGACATTTCAACGCGATGAACTGCGGCCCAAGCTCAGGGGCCGCTTCGACCGTTTTGCCATCCTGAGCGAGTGGAACTATGCCGAGCCTGCCAGGTGTCACTTTGCCGAAGAGAAGCACGGCGCCCAGGGTGACAAGATCCCCGACGCCATTGAGAAGATCCTCAAGGACGCCCTATTCATCCCGGAAGAGTTCGAGGACTATGTCCTCAAGCTGGCCGAGAACACCGAGTCGGTTGGCAAACTGCTCAAGGACCTGCGGGAACCACGTCCAGGCGGTAAGCCGTGCATTCCGTGGCTTGGCGAAGTCGAAGCCAAGGATCGCGTCATGCGGATGTGTGCCGAGGGCCAGATTGCCATCAATGTACGCGGTCTCGAACTGCTCCAGACTCGTCCTGGCGAGTCGGCAGACGAGGCGTGGAATCGCATGAAAGGCAAGCTCGGTACGGGCAGGCACCTGGATGAAACCATGCTCTACCTACCCGATGCTGTGGTGGTGAGCGGTGGCAAGACATCCTTGCCGGAGCCAACGACCGGTGAGGGATTTGTTGCTGACCCTCCTGGCTCTGGAAGCACGTCTGCCGGCAATACTGGCGTGGATGGTCAGAAGCCAGAGTTGCCTAATCTGTTTGGTAACTCTGATAATGGACAAGCCACAGCCGTGCAGACGCCTTATTCAGCCCCGCCGACTTCGGGACTCAACTTGCTCGGTCAGGTGGAAGCGTGGGGCATTCGCCCGGCCACGACAGTCACAAATATATCGCTCAAAGCCGGCAAGATGACCGGGGCACAGCTGCAACAGCTACTCAAGCACCTGCCCGATGGCGTAACGTATGGACTGGACCTGGAGAAGGAAGGTACCTGATGCCGATCAGCCAGCAGCTGCTCCAAGCCGTCACCAGTGGTACGCCGCAGCAAGCGTGGAGCGACATCGCCAACCATCTCTGGGAAGTCTTCTCGGTTCCCGTCCCCGCTGCGGCTGCAGATGCCGAGGTCATCAAGCGTGATCGCAATCTGACGGAACTGGAAAACGTCCTTTCTGGCTCAGCGTGGGACTTGTGGGAACACTTCGAGGTATCGGTCCACAAGACCAGTCAGGCCATCGTCGAGTTTTGGCATAGCATCCACAGCGGCAAGGCCGTCCTCATCCTCGATGGCCTGTCGCTGCGTGAAGTGCCGTGGCTGCTCGAACAGGCGGCCGCCAGGGACTATACCATTCATCAGGCCGGTGTGCGTGGAGCAGAACTCCCTTGCGAAACCACGCCATTTGCCAATGCCCTTGGCTTCTCCCAACGGTCGGCATTGGAGAACAATCAAGCCGGATCAGCTCACAAGCTTACAGGGGCGGGCACTGAATCGTGCGATCTCCCCTGGAAAGACTGCATCGAGCGTGTTGGCAACCACGCCGGATTCGTCTTCTGGCACCACTGGCCTGACGACCGCATGCACGACCTGTCGAAGCCGGGCGAGGGCTCCCACAAGCTAGCCAGGGAAGCATATGCGGCCCTGTCGTCAGATGATTTCTGGCAGTTCATCGCGCGGCTCACCACCGGGCGACGGCTGGTCATTACCAGTGATCATGGCTACGCCGCGTGCGGCCATTTCCCTGATCTGGTGGACAAGGATCAGGTGGCGTACATGCGGCAGGTGTTCAAGAACGGTCGCACCGCTACGAGCGACGGCGAGCATGGCGCCTGGGTGCCACCGATTGACCTGCGCCTGACGACGGTCCACGGCACGCATCAGTATGTGCTGGGCCGTAGGAAATGGAGAAGTCCGTCCGGGTATCCGACGTTGCATCATGGTGGTTTGTCGTTGCTGGAAGTGTTTGTCCCCTATATTGAACTCTCGTAAAACGCCTTGAGGTACAACCGTGGCGAAGGTACAGAAAAAGACCAGGCAAGAGGAATTGCAAGAGGCGGTCGCCGCAGCGGTCGGTGCCGGTCGGGAGCTGTCCCTGGAGTCGGTGGACTTTTCCGATCCGAATCGGCCCAGGACGTGTCTCGAAGTCGATTTCCCGATCCTGCCCATCAATCATGTCTCGACCATTGAGGGCAACGCCGGGAAGCCCATTTACCAGATGTCGAAGTGGTGGGCAAGACGCCGCTCCAGCGTGTTCCGGGCCATGCTCATTGCTGCGGCCACCAGGGCTCCTGACGACCCCGCCGAAGCCGCCAAGACCGTCTGGGATGCCTACTACGCCAATCACCAGAAGAACCCGCAGTTCCAGCGGCTCAAGGTGGCTGACATCTTTATGGGTGGCGGCACAACGGTGGTCGAAGGTGCCCGCCTGGGCATGCAGATGTACGGCAACGACCTGAATCCTGTCGCCTGGTTCGTGGTCAAGAACGAGTTGGCCCAGGTCGATCCGAAGGAAGTCAAAGAGCTGCTGGACGCCATCGAGGCGGAAGTCAAACCGCAGATCATGCCGTTTTATGCCTGCGACTGTCCCCGTGGGCACAAGGGGCAATGGAAGAAGCGTTCGACCGGCGAGATTATGGACGACTCGTTCGATCCGTTTGCCCTCACACCCGAAGAACGTCCCGATTATGAGTACGTCGGCCCGGAAGTCATCTACACGTTCTGGGCCAAGCACGGTCCGTGCCAGGCTACCGAATGCCATCACCGCACGCCCATTATGACCACACCGGTTGTGGCCATTAAAACCCTGACGGTGCGGGCATGGGTGGATCATGTCTGCTCGAAATGCGGCAAGGCATTCGACATCGAGCAGCACGAAGCCCGTATGGCTCCCGCAGCCATGCTCGTTGTGGCACCAGACGAAGTCCCGTTTGTGATCATGGACGATAAGGGGCGATACGAGTGCCCGCATTGCCATCACCAGTTCCAGGACCAGAAAGCAGCCGCCGATGGCAAGTCAGTTTCGCTGGGCAATTCGAAGAACAAAAAGATCGACCTGACGCTTTTGGTGCATCCCGAATGGCTGCGAGGATCGCCGGGCAAGGATGCGCATGGGAACTGGCTTGGTGGAAGCGTCACTGACGCGGCTGAGTCAACAGCGGCGTGGAACGAGGAGCGTGCAAAGACCTTGTGGCTTATCGAGGTCAGAGGCAAGTTGCCAGAACAAGTGACCTGTCCAGACACCGGAGAGGCCTTCTATACGGACAAGCGAGGAGGAACTGTACCGAGAAAATCCACGTTTACTTGCAAAGAGGGCACCTGCGGTCAGGATCACGACGTTCTGACGGCGATCAAGCAGTCAGGGAAATCCGGTCCAATGGCTGCTTACGCAATTCATGGCTGCTGCCCGCAATGCGAAAAGGACAACAGACCGTATTCTGGGCGATTCTTCGATGTGCCAACGACACGTCCTTACAATACTTCGTACAAAGAGTGGCAGATACGCAAGGAGAAAGAGTTGTCCTCGTATTGGCCACGTAGCGAGGTCCCCTATGGGTTCATGACGCACCACAACAATGGTGGGATACCGAATCACGGTTTCACTCATTGGTGGACCATGTTCAATCCTCGACAGCTTCTTGTGTTGACGCAATTGTTGAGCGCACTCGTCGAGAATGCGAAGGCGAGTTGGGAGACGAAGGGATTTGCCCTGGGGGCATTTGAGCAGTATCTCCGCAATCAGAACATGTTCTGCATTTGGGATATTAGCCGAGACTGTATGGCTCCGCATTTTAGCAATAATAACTATCATCCCAAGGCAAACATCATTGAAAATTCAGTGTTTTCTGTGCTGGGTAGGGGGAATTGGCAATCGTGTGCTGCAGCACTTCTAGAGGGTTTGCAGTGGTGTAAAGATCCGTGGGAGGCTATTCCAAAGACAGAACTTGAAGCTGTCGTACCAGAAATTGCCGAACAACTCTCAGGAAAAAGTACAAAGGTGCTTCCTTGCGACCCTGTAACTAATAGTCACGTTCTCGATTGTCGATCGTCGAGCGATCTGCAAACCATCCCGAACGAATCGTATGACCTTGTGATTACTGATCCGCCCTTCGGCGGCTTGTTGCACTACGCCGAACTTGCTGACTTTTTCCACGTTTGGTTGCGTCTTGTCTTGAAAGATAGGTATCCCGAAGTGTTTTCTGCTGAGTATACGCCAAAAGCCTTGGAAGCCGTTGCCAACCGTGCTAGACATCCCGACGATCCCGATGTGTTCTACCAAAAGATTTTGACGGAATGCTGGCGTGAGGCTAAACGTATTCTCAAGCCTGGTGGAATTCTCGCCTTTACCTTCCACCACAGTGAAGACGAGCCGTGGGTGGCCGTGCTGGAAAGCCTTTTTAAGGCGGGCTTCTACCTGGAAGCGGCCTACCCGATTCGTAGCGATGAAACAAAGGGGGAAGGAGCCAAGCCTGGTACCTTTGGGTCACAGTTGATTGAATACGACATCATCCATGTCTGCCGGAAACGCACCGAGGAACCGGAGCCGATCAGCTGGGCACGGCTACGGCGGCAGATTATGCGGGATGTGCGGCAGCTACAAGAAATTCTCGAACAGCACCAGCAGGCGGGTCTGCAAGAAGCCGATCTCCAGGTGATCCGGCGTGGCAAGGCTCTCGAATATTACTCCCGTCACTACGGCAAGGTGTACATCGAAAGAGGGCGAGAAGGCGAATTCACGGTCAAGGATGCCCTGGTCGGTATCAACCAACTGCTCGACGACGAGAGCGACACGACCAATGAATCCCCGCCAGTGCTGGCCGAGCCGTACACTCGCCAGTTCCTGCGACTGTTTGCCGACCGCACCAGCCTGCCGCGTGACCAGATGCAGAAGTTTCTGCGCAGCACCGGCGTATCGCCGAACGAATTCCTGGAGCGAGGCTGGTGCAGCGAAGCGCAGAAGGTGTTCCACATCACGCTGCCCGTCGAACTCGCGCAGCGATGGAAGGGCCAGCCTCGCAACGGCATGGCCCGTGATTTCGATCAAGCGATGTTCCTGGTCGGAGCCTGCTACGAGAACAGTGGCATCCGGGTGCAGGACACCCTGAACAACCCGAACTTCACGCCGCACCCGGCCACGGGCGATTTGCTCGATTGGCTGAGCCGTCATGGTGGCGACGAGGACATCAAGAACGCGGCCAGGCTGGCAAAACAGTTGTACAACTCATGGCAGGCCAACAACAAGCCGAAGGTCGACCACCAGATGAGCCTGTTTGACGTGAACGGGTCGGAGAACTAACCGATGGGACCGCCGCTCGAAGACGATAGCTGGACCCGCCGAGGCATCTCGATCCTGTGGGACGCTGATTGCCTGAACCAGTTGTGCCAGCCACAGCAGGTGGTCAGCCTCCGCCGCTGGCTGCAACTCTACGCCGCTGGCTGGCCAGAAGCAGACCTGCCGCTGATCAACGATACGACGCTCGTCGTGGCTGGCCTGGAAAGCTGCGTCGATGCTTTGCCACCAGACGAAGCGGAGCAGTGGCTTGAACACGTCATCTATCCCGTGATCATCTCGTACCAGCGGGAAGTGGCAGACGGCGGCAACCAGGCGGCTCTCATCTTCTGGCTGGTCGAGCACGCCCGGCTTGCCTACCGCACCAGCGACGATGCCTACTATTGGCACTGTAGCGGCGAATACAAGCAACAGCAGATTCCGCTGAGTCATTGCCTGTTCAACGGGGCACAACATGACCTCAGACGGATTCATGTTCCCGGCGACAAGAAGGCCGCACAGTGGGTCGGCCTGTTTCATCCGAGAATTTCATGAGTATTGAACAATGGCCTTCGCTCCAACCCGGTCAACGCGTTCGTCACACCGAATTCGGCGAGGGCGTTGTGGTTTCCCCAGCGCACACCGGTTTCGTGCGCGTCTTCTTCGGCACTGGCGAGCGGCAGGTACCCATCACATCGCTCTTGCTGACGGTCGGACGCGCAGAATACATCGTCCAAAACGTGGCTGCTGGGGAACGTCGCAATCGGCGAGCATGGCTGGCGTACCAGGCGCATGCTTTGCCGCTCCTGGACAGTGCCGCGGCCCTCACGTCGGCGAAGATTGATCTGCTCCCACATCAAGTAGTATTGACGCACCGTAT
>Ga0114129_10013866_pt1 | contig 11483 bp, 14 predicted proteins | sample RhiMetdeltSRZDD1_FD_80071 | JGI IMG/M metagenome (GOLD analysis project Ga0114129, IMG submission 80071) | Populus rhizosphere microbial communities from Tennessee, USA - Rhizosphere MetaG P. deltoides SRZDD1 (version 2) (version 2) | ecosystem: Host-associated > Plants > Roots > Rhizosphere >... | reverse complement strand
GTGTGCGGCCTCCGAGAGGAGGCCGAGGCTGTGAGAGGGAATCGCGGCCGCGAGCTTGATCGCGATCAGCGCGCATGCCGCGAGTACGGAGACGAATGCTGTTCGCCGCTGGGGGGTCACTCGTTGAAGCATTCACCAAAAGAAGAGCCCGCCGTGGCGGGCTCTTCTTTGGCTTGTGTTGAGCCGTTGACTACGCGTCAGCGATGTCGCCCCTGAACGTCTCCTGCAAGAACGTTCCTGCGCCATGGCCCTTGTCGAGCCAGTGGCGGAAGAGCAGGTTCTGGTCCTGCTTAGCGTGGTAGTCGTACTTGAACTTGCACTTCGGGCTGTTCGACAGGCACGAGAAAGTGGCCGTCGGCCCAAAGAACGCCGCGATGAACACCGATTGCGTGCAGGGCGTGACCCCACAGGTCGCCGTCGGGTTGAAGGTGCCACCCGTGACCTTGCCAGTGATGTAGCCCTTGAACGTCCCAACAACACCCAAGCGGACCGTGTGCCCGTGGGCGGACGTATTCGCGGGACAGTTCCCGGGGCTCGCGATCGTGCCGCCCGCGTTGGTCGAGAAGAACCCCTTGTCCTGCTCACGGATGCGGTACGAGCCATCCTTGTTCTTGTGCACCTTGATGGTGCGCATGATCGTGTCGTCGGCCCACGTGCCGCCCGAGCAGCTGCCGTCAGTCGTGTGGATCAGGACGGTGGCCTTGTTGGGATGCGGCTGCTTGTTGCCGTGGCCCGGGTTCGCAAACGCGAACGCCGCCAGCGCGAGTGCGCCGACGACGAGAACCGGAATTGCCAACAGACGTTTCATGTATGTCGTCCCCTTTCGCATGGATTGGGTCCGTGCCTCTGGACCCTGCCCGGATCATTGGGCGTCTGCACCAGCGCCCCTGGCAGTTCCGTCGAGTTCTTACGTGTTCTTTACAGCGGCCGGGTCTCAGGCCTTCGTCAGGAACTCGACCCGGTTGCCGGCGGGATCGAACGAGTAGAACCGCCGCGCGCCGGGCAGACGCTCGTCCCAGCGCACCTCCGCACCGGCTGCGCCGAGCCGTTCGGCGAGCACATCGAGCTCGGTGCCAGCCAGCTCGAACGCCGGATGCGCCTTCGCCGCGGGCACGAAGTCGTCGGCCTCGGTGATGTGGAGCTCCTGCGAGCCGGCCCGGAGCCAGGCGCCGACGCCGCCCATCGTCACGGGTCGCTCGATCCGCTCGAGCCCGACCAGGTCGGCATAGAAGCGGCTGGTCGCGTCGATGCCGCCGACCGGCGCGAGGACCTGAACGTGGTCGAGCTTCAAGTTAAGTACGCCCGAGCCAGGCTGAAGCCTGGCACGGGATTACGCTGCTCTTCGCGTCGATCTACAGGTTCCCCCTGAGGGCCTGCTCGCGTTCGATCGACTCGAAGAGGGCCTTGAAATTCCCCTCGCCGAACGTCGTCGCGCCGTGCCGCTCGATCACCTCGAAGAAAACCGTCGGGCGATCCTGGGCGGTCTTGGTGAAGATCTGCAGCAGGTACCCGTCTTCGTCCCGGTCGGCCAGGATTTTCAGCCGCTCGAGGTCCGCGTAGTCCTCGGTGATCTCGCCGACGCGCCCCTCGACGTCCTCGTAGTAGGCGTCGGGCGTGTCCAGGAAGAGGACGCCGCGTTCCTTCAGCTGGCTGACCGTGCCGACGATGTCCTCGCTCTGCATCGCGATGTGCTGGACACCGGGCGCGTGGTTGAACTCCAGGTACTCCTCGATCTGACTCTTGCGCTTCCCCTCGGCAGGCTCGTTGATCGGGAACTTGATCTTGCCGCTCCCGTCCGCCATCACCTTCGACATCAGGGCCGAGTACTCGGTCTGGATCTGGTCGTCGCCGAAATGGACGATGTTCGTCATCCCGAATACGCGCTCGTAGAACTCGACCCAGGTGTTCATGCGGCCGAGCTCGACGTTGCCGACGACGTGGTCGAACGCCTTCAGGCCGACACCCTGGTCGACATGACCGTTCTCGACGGTCGACTTGTAACCGGGCAGGTACGGGCCGGCGTAGTCCTTGCGGTTGACGAAGGTGTGAACGACCTCGCCGTACGTCCCGATGGACGAGAGCTCCACCCGGGCGAACTCGTCCTCGACCCACCGCGGCTCGGTGATACCGCGGGCTCCGCGCTGGACGGCGTTGCGATAGGCGTCGTCGGCGCTCGGCACCTGCAGCGCGATGTCGCGCGCCCCGTCCCCGTGACGGCTCGCGAACTGGGTCACCTCGTTGTCGGCGCGGAGGCCGGTCGTCAGGACAAGCCGGATGTCGCCCTGCTCGACGACGTACGAGGCGCGGTCGCGAACGCCGGTCTCCGGCCCGGCGTAGGCCGTTCGCGTGAACCCGAACGCGTGCTCGTAGAAGTACGCCGCCTGCTTCGCGTTCCCGACCCAGAGCTCGACGTGATCCCAGCCATCGAGTGGCATGAAGTCGGTCGCGCTCATGTTTCTACTTTAACGCGCTACGGCGCGTGTTCCCGCCTGCGGCGAGGCCTCGTCGCCGACCGCGACGTCTTCGAACCCGGTCCGTAGCGGCGCCTCGCGGACCCAGAGCAGCGAGATCACGAATACCGCAGCGCAGAGGAAGAAAGCCGCGAGGAACGCCGGGCGGAGGGCGTTTGCGAGCGCCACCCGCCCGGCGAGTGGCAGCCGGTGGATCGCAACGCCCGTCGTGGTCACCTTTGGCGGCAGATTCTGGTTAACGATCACGCCCAGCAGCGTTACGCCGAGGGTCGCCCCGATCGAGCGGGAGAACTGGGTCAGCGCGGTGGCCGTTCCCATCGCCGCCCGCGGCACGGAGTTCTGGACCGAGAGTACGAAGATCTGCATCATCATCCCGAGCCCGATCCCGGCGATGACCATGTTCCGCGCCGCCTCGGCGTTCGTGGTGTGGATGTTCATCCGCCAGAGCAGGAGCATCCCCGCGCCGAGAACGACCGGTCCGATGAGCGTGTTCGGCCGGTAGCGGCCCGTGCGCGAGACGATCTGCCCGGAGATGAAGCTCGTCACCACGGCGCCCAGGATCAGCGGCGTCAGGACGACGCCGGACGACGTCGCCGACGTGCCGATCACGCCCTGGACGAAGAGCGGCACGAAGCTGATCGTCCCGAACATCGCCGCCCCGACGAGCGCCATGCAGGCGACGCTCGAGGCGACGGTCTGGTTGCGCAGCAGGTTGAACGGAAGGATCGGCTCGGGAACACCTCGCTCGATTAAGGCGAACCCAACTATCAGGACGGCGGCCACGGATAGTGCGCCAATCACCTCCGGCGAGCCCCACGGATACTCGTTGCCAGCCCAGACGAGACCGAGCAGCAGCGCCGTCGTCCCAGCCGCAAGGACGGCCGCGCCGAGCCAATCGATCGAATGCTCCTGCTTATAGGCCCGGCGCGGCATCGTCAGCAGGATCACCGCCAGCGCGAGCCCGCCGACCGGCAGGTTGACGTAGAAGATCCAGCGCCAGCTCGCGTTGTCGACGATGAAGCCGCCCACGAGGGGGCCGACGATCGAGGCACCGGCAAAGACCGAGCCGATCAGCCCCTGGTACCGCCCGCGGTCGCGCGGCGGCACGATCATCGCCACCATCGCCAGCGTCAACGGGAAGAGGCCGCCGGCACCGATCCCCTGGACGGCGCGGAAGATGACCAGTTGCCACATGTTCTGTGCGGCGCCGCAGAGCGCCGAGCCGACGAGGAAGATGACGATCGCGACGATGAACAGCGGCTTGCGGCCGTGGACGTCGCCCAGCTTTCCGTAGAGCGGCACGGTCACGGTCGACCCAAGCATGTAGGCGGTGAAGACCCACGTGTACTGCGTGATCCCGCCGAGGTCGGAGACGACCTTCGGCAGCGCGGTTGCGACGATGGTCTGGTCGAGCGCCGCGAGCAGCAGCGCCACCATCAGCCCCGAGTAGATCGCCAGGATCCGCCCGATCGTGAAGTCGTAGCCGGGTGGCTGCCGGGCGAGCCGTTCGCGCAGGGTCATGTGCTCTCCTGGAAAAGAACCGCCGGCTGCTCGCGACGCGAAAGCACGATGCCGGCGGCGATCAGAACGCCGCCGCCGACCTGCAGCGTTGTGATCGACTCGGAGAGGATCAGCAACGCAAAGATCGCACCGAGGAACGGCTGCAGGTTCGCGTACAGGGAGGCGCGGGACGGGCCAACGCGCTCGATCGAGTTGAACCAGAGCAGGTTGGTCAAGCTGAGCGGCCCCAGCACCGCGAAGACGTAGGCGACCCAGACAAGGCTTGGCAGAGAGCCGTAGTCCTGCGAGGCGAGCTGCGGCGCGCCGGCGATCACGAGCAGGACGGCGCCGCCCGTGAGTGTGTAGGCGCTGATGCGCGAAGCCGTGTACCGGGTCATGAGCGGCGCGATCGCGACCGAGTAGGCCGCCCAGGTCACGGCGCCGAGGAGAACGAGCGCATAGCCCCAAAGGTGGCCGCCGATCCCGCCCTTGGCACCGACGGCGACGAGGCACACGCCGGTGAACGAGACCGCGGCGGCGAGCCAGAAACGGCCATGCAGTCGCTCGATCCCGCCGACCGCCGCGAACAGCGCCGTCAGGATGGGAAGCGTTCCGAAGATGAGCGCGACGGTGGTGGCGGTCGTCAGCTTCGTCCCGTACACGAACCCGACCTGGTTCAGGAAGATCCCGACGACCGCCGCGCCGAGAACGAAGAGGATGTCCCCCCGGCGGAGCCGGAAGGACCGCTCGCGCGCCCAGGTGATCCCGATGAAGAGGAGGCCCGCGGCCGAGAAGCGCAGTGCGGCGTAGGCGAGCGGCTTGAAGCCGTGGCTGAGGACGTACTTCGTGACCGTGAAGTTGAGCGACCAGATCGTGACTGTGAGGAGCAACATCAGGTCGGCAGCCTCGAGTCGTCGCACTTGCTCGACCCTACCCATTAGGCTCTTCGCGATGCCTGAGCAGACGAAAGAGGCGATCGACGCGCTCGTCGGGCCGGCCACTCCGCAGTTCGCCTACCAGTTGCGCGCGCGGATCGAGGAGCTCATCAAGGACCTATCGGAAGACGATCCGGTGCGACGTTACGGCGAGGAGAAGATGGAGTTGCTCGACCGGCTCGGCCATGCTTCTTCCAAGGCCGAGACCGGCGGCCGTGTCAGGCGCGACGTGCCGGGCTGGGACGAGCTCCCGAGCTCGGCGCCGGCCGACGCGCCGTTGCCTCGAGGTTGATGGATTTCGACGGCGCCTCGGTCTTCGTGACCGGCGGCTCGCGCGGGATCGGCAAGGCGATCGCGCTGCGCTTCGCGCAACTGGGCGCGGCACGGGTGGCGATCGGGTATCTGCGAAACGACAGGGCTGCCGAGGCTGCCGCCGAGGAGCTCCGTGCGGCAGGCGCCGAGCCCGTACTGGTGCGGGGCAACGTCTCGTCGGAGCGGGTGCTACGTGAGGTCGCCGCGCTCGGCCCGCTGACCGCCCTCGTCCACAGCGCTGCCACCGGGGTCATCCGGCCCGCGCTCGAGATCGAGAAGAAGCACTGGGACTGGACGCTCGATGCGAACGCATACGCCTTGCTCGCACTGACAAAGGCGGCAGCGCCGCAGATGCGCCCGGGCTCGTCGATCGTCGCGATCTCGAGTCTCGGCTCGATCAGGGTGCTCGAGAACTACGTCGTTGTCGGCACCTCGAAGGCAGCGCTCGAATCGCTCGTGCGCTATCTCGCGGTCGAGCTCGCGCCGCAGGGGATCCGCGTCAACGCCGTCTCCGCGGGCGTCGTCGAGACCGAGGCGCTCGACCATTTTCCGAACAAGGACGAGATGGTGCGACGGGGTATCGAACGCTCGCCGACCGGGCGGCTGGTCGAGCCCGAAGACCTCGCCAACGCGGTCGTGTGGCTCTGCTCGCCCGAGGCCGAGATGGTGCGCGGTCACACGCTCGTCGTCGACGGCGGCTTCTCGCTGCTGGCTCAATAGTCTCGTGGAGCCGACCGATTACAACCGACGAGCTTGGGACGAGATCCACCGCCGCCGCGCTGACGCGATGGCCGGACAGCTCGGGATCCCGGAGACGATCCGCGAGCGGCTGCCCGAGATCAAGGGCAAGCACGTACTTCACCTGCAGTGCGCGACCGGTGAGTCGACCGCCGAGCTCGCCGAGCTGGGCGCGCTCGTAACGGGGGTCGACATCTCCGCCGAAGCGACGGCGGTTGCCCGCGAGCGGGTGCCTAACGGGGTCTTCTTCGAGGCCGACGTCCACCAGTTGCCGCTCCAGCTCGAGCGCGGCCGGTTCGACCTCGTCTACACCGGCGGCGGCATCTTCCGCTGGCTGCACGATCTAGACGCCTGGGCGCACGGGATCCTCTCGGCCCTGAAGCCCGGCGGCCTGCTGCTCGCCTACGACGACCACCCGGTCTCGGTCTGTGTCGATCAGGGGTCCCACTGGCGCGAGGACTACTTCGACGAGAGCCCGATCGTCGACGTCGGCTGGCACCACTTCGAGCTACCGGGAGAGCCTGCGCAGGAGCAAAAGGTCGGGCGCTTCTGGCGGCTGGGCCAGATCGTGACCGCCGTCGCCGGAGCCGGTCTGGTGGTCAAGTCGCTGGAGGAGTTCTCGACGATCTATGAGACCTACTGGCGCGAGAAGGATCCGCGAGTTCCCGGCCAGTTCGTCCTGATCGCGACGAAGCCGGACTAAAGAACCGAAAACGCCTCGTCGAGCTCGGCGTCGCTAATCGTCAGCGCCGGCGTCGCCGAGATCAGCCGGCCGCCGGGCCCCGCCGGGACGACGATGACCCCGCGGCGCAGAGCCTCGCCCGCGTCTCCCTCGCGAGCGCGGAGCAGGCCCTTGCCGTGCCAGCCGTCCCGCTCGAAGCGCTCGCCCGCTTCATGGACGCGCTCGAGCAGCTTCGGCACCTCTTCGAGCACCACCAGCGCGGCCGCGGCCGCGAGCGGATTGCCCGTGTGCGTGTGCGTGTAGACGTCCTCCTCGCCGAGCTCCCAGACGTGCGCGAGCTCCTCGCGGATGAAGAGCGCCGCCGAAATCGGCAACCCGTGCCCGAGCGCCTTGCCGACCACGAGGATGTCGGCGTACTCGGCTCCGGGCCAAAGCTCCCCTGTGCGACCGAGCCCGGCATAGACCGCGTCGACGATCAGCAGCGCGCCCCGCGCGGTGCAGCGGCGGCGGAGCACGCGCAGGAAGTCGGATGACGGCACCTGGGAGCCGCCTCGCGCCTGCACCGGCTCGACGATCACACAGCCGCAGCGCGCGGGCAGCGTGCCCGGATCCTCGCCGAACCGCCGCCGGTAGACCGGCCCGGGCAACCAGGTCCGAAACGGGAGGCGAAAGGCGTCGATCGAGGTCGCCGCGAGCGCGAGCAGGCCCGTCCCATGGTAGGCACCTTCGAAGGCGAGGATGCCGGGCTTGCCGGTCGCGAGCAGCGCGGTGCGGAGAGCGATCTCGACCGCGTCCTCGCCCGTGACGCCGAGCTTGGCCGGCCAGGGCAGCCGCCGCCGCAGCTCGACCGTGATCTCGGCCTCTGCCAGATCGCCGAGCGCGTGCACGACCCGCTGCGCGCGCCAGGCCTCGAGGATCTTCGGATTCCGGTGCCCGAGCGCCGCGACGCCGAAGCCGCCGGACAGGTCGAGGTACTCCCGGCCGTCAGAATCGACGACACGGCACCCTTCGGCCTCTGCCCAGATCAAGCGGAGCCGTTGCGGCGGGGAACGAGCCGACCGAGCGTGTCCGCGGCGATGTAGCCGGCGATCTTGGGATTCTCCTGCAGGCGTCGCAGCGAATACGCGTACCAGTGTTCGCCGAACGGCACGTAGACCCGCAGCCGGTGTCCTTCCGCCACGAGCCGATTGCCGAGCGGCTCGGCGACTCCGTAGAGCATCTGGAACTCGTAGTCGTCCCGGCCGAGACCGCGGCGCGCGACGATCCGACGGCCCTCGTCGATCAGCCATTCGTCATGGGTGGCGATACCCACGTAGCAGCCGGCATCGAGCAGCGCCTCCAGCGCTCGCACGAAGTTCGCACGTACCTCCTCGTACCCCTGGTAGGCGAGCTCCGGCGGCTCGACGTAGATGCCCTTGCAGATCCGCACACTCGGCCGCAGGTCGGCGAGCGAACGGATGTCGTCGATCGTCCGCCGCAGATAGGCCTGAAGGACGACGCCGACGTTCTCGTGGCCCGCCTCGCGCAACTCGCGATACAGCCGCAGCGTGTCGTCGGTCGTGGACGAGTCCTCCATGTCGATCCGGACGAAGTTGTTGCGGCGCGCAGCTTCATCGACGACCGACTCGAGGTTTTCGCGACAGAGGCCGTAGTCGAGCTTCAGCCCCAACCCGGTCAGCTTCACGCTCACGTTCGAGTCGAGCTCCTGCCGCTCGATCGTCTCGAAGACGTCCCGGTAGGCGCCGGCGATCGCGCGAGCCTCATCGTCCCGGGCCACTTCCTCGCCCAGGACGTCGATCGTCGCCAGCTTGTGCTGAGCGTTTGCAGCCCTGACCACCCGACACGCATCGTCGAGCGTCGGCCCGGCGATGTACCGCTGCGCGAGCATGTGCACGAGCGGCTTCGGCACCGCCGGCAGCATTCGCGCGATCGTGCGATCCAGGATCACGGGCGGCCGGATTGTAGTTGTGCGGGTGCCTACGATCTTCGTGTGAACGTTCGCCGCGTCGAAGATCCTGCCGCCTTCCTCGAGGCAGCTTCGCCGCTTCTCCTGGCCGACGAGGCGCGCCACAACCTGATCCTCGGGATCGCCGGAACGCTGCGGGACCATCCTGCGCACTACCCCGAGTACGGGCTCTGGCTGGCCGAGGACGGCGGGGAGACAGTCGGCGCCGCGCTCAGGACGCCGCCGCACAACCTCGTCGTGGCCCGGCCTCGCGACGACTCGGTGCTCGAGACGCTTGCCGAAGCGATCGACGACGACCCGCCCGGCCTGGTCGCGGCGCAGCCGGAGGCGGCGGCGTTCGCGGAGGCCTGGGCGGCGACAACGGGTGCGACACTGCGTACGAACCGCGCTCAGGGCGTCTTCTCGCTCGACCGCGTCGAGCCACCGGTCACGGTTTCCGGACGGATGCGCGATGCGAGAACCGACGATCGGCCGCTGCTGCTCGACTGGTTTCGCGCCTTTATGGAGGAGGCGATCGGCGAGTCGCCCGGCGCAGCGTCGACGGAGCACGTCGTCGACCATCGGCTCGAGGCCGACTCAGCCGGCGTCGTGCTCTGGGAAGACGGCCCCACGGTCTCGCTCGCGGCCTTCGGAAACCCGACTCCGAACGGAAACCGGATCGGTCCCGTCTACACGCCGCCCGAGCACAGGCGTCGCGGCTATGCCTCGGCCCTGGTCGCCGAGCTCTCAGAACGCTTGCTCGAGAAGAAACGTTTCTGCTTCCTCTTCACCGATCTTGCGAACCCGACGGCGAACCGAATCTACGAGCAGATCGGCTATCGCCGAGTCTGCGAAGCGGCCGAGATCGTCTTCGAGCGTTAGCTCTCGCGCATGAAGCCCTGGCGGGCAGCACTGACGAGCGCCACCGCCTCGGGAAAGAGCACGCGCATCGCGTCGCGGAGCGCGATCGCCTGCTCGTCGGCCCCGCCCTGTGCGGACACCTGCGCGAGCGCAGCCGCTGTCAGCTCGACGGCGGTGTTCAGCGTCAAGGTCGCGAACTGCTCCCGCTGGGCTTCCTGCACCGTTTCGGCCTGCTGCTCTGCGAACTCGCGCAGGCTGCGCATCAAGTCCTCAGGATCGCCGCCGAAGGGAAAACCAGGATTGCTGCCTTCCATGACGGCCACTGTAGCCAGCGTGGCTCAGTCGAGCGCAACCTTGTATGCACCCTCGACGTCACGCGTCAGCTCGTCGACGGTCGGCGTCGCCTGCCTCATCGCGACCGTGAATGGCGATCCGGAGTCGCCGAGCGCACGTTCGAGCCTGAGCGTCGCGGCGCCGACCGCGTCGAGCCGTTCGGGCGTCGCGACGCGCGGGGCCGCGCCGATCGCCTCCTCGAGCGCGAGCGCGGCTTCCTCGGCCTCTTCGATGCCGGACGGATTCTCGGTCAGGCGCAACGCGACGAGCTGAGAACGGAGCTCCTCTAGATCGCCGCCGCCCGCAGTTTCCTCCGCGAGCTCGACGAGCGCGGCGATCGAAACGACCTCGCGAATCCGGGCGCGATCCGTAACGGGTTTCGCACCCTCGTCGAGCACGAGCCAGCTCGTCGCTCCGTCATCGCCACGGTACGCGCAAAGGTACGAGCGAGCGCCAGAGGACGGCTCTGCCGGGACGATGCCCACGACTTCCTCGCCCGGAGCCGCGAAGCGCGCCGCTGCTTCCGCGATCCGCCGCAAATCCTGGGTTAGAGCCACGGAGCGAGCATAGACTCGCGCCGTGGCCGCCTCTGCCCGGACGCGCCAGGCGCTCGAGCTCTTCGCGCCGCTCGGCTCCACCTATGACCGTTATGCACGCCTGCTTTCGCTCGGGCAGGACCCGCGCTGGCGCGAGTTCCTCGTCTCGCAGGTCGAGGCAAGCCAGGGCGACGAGGTCCTCGACGTCGCGACCGGCACTGGCGCGGTCGCGCGGGAGCTCCTCCGGCAGAAGGGCTGCACAGTCGTCGGCGTCGACCAGAGCCCCGAGATGCTGGCCGTCGCACGCGAGCACTTGCCGGCCTCGGTGAGGCTCGTAGAGGCAAGTGCCGAGCAGCTGCCGTTCGACGACGCCGCGTTCGACGCGCTGACCGTCACCTACCTGCTCCGCTACGTCGAAGACCCTGGCGCAACTCTCGCGGAGCTCGCGCGCGTCGTGCGCCCGGGTGGCACGATCGCCAGCCTCGAGTTCGGCGTGCCCGCCGGGGTGTGGCAGCCGCTCTGGCGGGCGTATGTTGGCGCCGTGCTGCCGGCGGCGGGTCGGCTTGTCTCGCCGGGTTGGCTCCACGTGGGCCGGTTCCTTGGCGGCAGCATCCGCGAGTTCTGGCGCCGCTACCCGCTCGAGCGCCAGCTCGAGCTCTGGCGTGCCGCCCGCATCGAGGACATTCGCTACCGGCGCCTCAGTCTCGGAGGCGGAATCGTGATCTGGGGCCGGCGAGCGTGAGCGCCGAAGCGCGACCCGCCTTCTACGCGCTGGCCCCTGGCGGTTGGCGCGACTACGTGACCCTCCTCCACCTGCCGTACACGACCTGGCACCTGAGTTACGTCGTCATCGGCGCCTGCCTTGCGCCGCACGTCTCGGGTTGGCGGTTCGTGCTCACCGTCGCCGCCTTCTTTCTCGGCCTCGGGGTCGGCGCGCACGCCCTCGACGAGCTCAACGGGCGCCCGCTGCAGACCCGGATTCCAACCGCAGTCCTGATCGCGCTCGCGGCCTGCTCGCTCGTCGGCGCGTCCGCGATCGGCATCGCCGTCGCGATCGAGCACAACCTGTGGCTGCTGCCCTTCGTCGGGTTCGGTGCTTTCATCGCGGTGGCGTACAACCTGGAGCTCTTCGGAGGCCTCTTCCACAACGGCTTCTGGCTGGCGACGGCG
>Ga0114129_10013865_pt1 | contig 11484 bp, 13 predicted proteins | sample RhiMetdeltSRZDD1_FD_80071 | JGI IMG/M metagenome (GOLD analysis project Ga0114129, IMG submission 80071) | Populus rhizosphere microbial communities from Tennessee, USA - Rhizosphere MetaG P. deltoides SRZDD1 (version 2) (version 2) | ecosystem: Host-associated > Plants > Roots > Rhizosphere >... | reverse complement strand
CGAGCAGATCGCCGCCCCCAATGCCCGCGGCGCCTACGCCGACGCGGCCATGCTCGCGCTTGGCGATGTCCTGCCCCACTCTCGCTATCGCTATCGCCCGGAGGGCTGGCTCGTGGAGTGGATCGCGCGCCGTCACTCGAATTGCATCGTTGGGGAGGGGATGCGCGTATGGCTGAGTCACCACGGGGACGTGGACGGGCGCGTGACCCTGGCGCGGATCGTGGCTCGCTATCCCGAAACGCAGGCGTCGCGCGCGGCGCGCGAGCTGCTCACGTCACGATGACGCGCCTCGCTCTCGCGCTCGTCCTCATCGACATGCCCCGGGGCATGTTTCCGAACTCCGCGAGTTGGAAATCGACTAGCCACACCTCATGTCGGGAGCGTGCCTACGGGGGCGCCTATCTAGAGGATCGCAGCAGGGTGGGACACTGTTTTCACGCTGTCGCTTCGGGCTCCGGTCCGCTCTCGCTCTTCGCCACCTCGCCCTTCTTCACCTCGTCGAGATAGTTGAGCCGCAGGTCCGCGAGCACGCGCTCGAACAGCTTGTCCTCGTCCGGCGTGCGATTGCCGCGCGTGCGCACTTCGAGCGCCGTCAGCGTATCGATCGTGAGCCGCGCGATCCCGAGATCGCGCTCGATCTTCCCGGTCATCGGATTCGGCACCTTGCCCATCGCCGCCCACGCGGCGCCGAACAGGTTGATCGTCACCGCCTGGAAGAGCTCGCTCTCGCGATCGCCGCTCATCGGGGCTCCGCGCGCTCGCGCCGCTTGGCTTCCTCCCACAGCGCGTCCATCTCTTCCAGAGAAGACTCGGCGGGTGTGCGCCCGCGCTCGGCGAGCTTGTCCTCGATGTGGCGGAAGCGCCCGCGAAAGCGCAGCACGGCGGCGCGCAGCTCGCGCTCGGGATCGACGCGCACGTAGCGCGCCAGGTTCGTGACCGCGAACAGGAGATCGCCGAGCTCGCGGCGCAGCTCCTCGTCGCCCGCCCCGCGCGTCGCCATGGCCTCGCGCACCTCGCCCAGCTCCTCCTCGACCTTCTTCACCACGCCTTCCACGTCCGGCCAGTCGAAGCCGACCGACGCCGCCTTCTCCTGCGTGCGATACGCCGCCGTCAGCGAGGGCGCGCCCGCCGGGATCTGCCCGAGCAGGGAGCCCGAACCCTTCTCCGCCTGCTTCAGGTGCTGCCAGCGCCGCTGCTGATCGGACGAGCTGATCTCCTCCGGTGTTTCGAAGAGATGCGGGTGGCGCCGCCGGAGCTTGGCGTCCGTGGCGCGCGCCAGGGCGTCGAGCCCCGGCCCGCCGCGCTCCTCGACCATCTCCGCCAGGAACATCAACAGGAACAGGAGATCGCCCAGCTCCTCGGCCGTGGCCGGCCAGTCGTCGTGCGAGACGCTCTCGAGGATCTCGTAGGTCTCCTCGACCACGTACGGGGTGAGCGAGGCGGGCGTCTGCTCCTTGTCCCACGGACAGCCGTTCGGAGCGCGCAGGATGCGGCACAGGTCCCAGAGCGCCACGAGTCCGGCGCCGCGAGCGGGGGATGCGACTTTGGGGTCGGCGCTCATTTGCACCAAGGTAGCGGCGGGCGAGGGGACGAGCAAGCGCGCGACTCTCGTTGCCCGCGCACGGCCTCTGTGCTACTCCTGGCTCGTTCCGTTCCCGCCCCCGCGGCTCTCTTCCGACGGGCCACATCCGGCGCCCGTGGAGGCTCCTTGCCGCTCGCCACCTGGGTCGAAGTCGACCTCGACCGCTTCGACGCCAACCTCGACGCGCTCCAGGATCGCATCGGGCGCGAACGCCGCATCCTCCTCGTCGTCAAGGCCGACGCCTACGGGCACGGCGCCGTCGAGATCGCGCAATCGGCCGCGGCGCGCGGCGTGCGCGACTTCGGCGTGGCCACGCTGCACGAGGGCATCCAGCTCCGGCGCGCCGGCCTCGACGAGAACGTCTGGGTGCTGTCGCCGCTCCTCGACACGGAGATTCCCGAAGCCGTGGCGCACCGGCTCGAGCCCACGCTGCCGTCGCTCGAGTTCGCGCGCCTGCTCTCCGAGGAGAGCCTGCGCCACGGGCGCGCGACGCGCGTGCACGTCGAGATCGACACCGGCATGGGACGCACCGGCGTCGATCCCGAGGACGCGGTCGAGTTCCTCGCCGGCGTCGCCGCGCTCGAGGGCCTGCGCCTAGGCAGCGTGTACACGCACTTTCCCGACGCCGACGCGCCGGACGCGGGCTTCGCCCACGAGCAGTGGGAGAGCTTCCAGAGCCTGCTCGCGCCGCTCGCCGCGCGCGGCATCCGCCCGCCGCTCGTGCACGCGGCCAACAGCGCCGCGCTCCTGCGCTTTCCCGAGACCCTGGGCGACATGGTGCGGCCGGGCCTCGCCGCCTACGGTCTCTACCCGCCGAACGGAAACGGGCTCGGCCTGCACGCCGTGATGCAGTTCAAGAGCCGCGTGGTGCAGATCCGCGCGCTCCCCGCCGGCCGCTCCATCTCCTACGCGCGCACGTTCACGACGCGGCGTCCGAGCGTCATCGGCGTCGTGCCCGTCGGCTACGGGCACGGCTATTCCTGGCTCTGCTCCAATCGCGGTGCTATGTTGGTGGGCGGTCTCCGCGCGCCCATCGTGGGCCGGGTGACCATGGACCTCACGATGATCGACCTCACCGACCATCAAGGCAGCCGCGTGGGCGACGAGGTCGTCCTTTTCGGCGTGCAGGACGAGGCCGCGATCTCGGTCGAGGAAGTGGCGTCTTGGAGCGAGAGCCTGAGCTACGAGATCCTGTGCACGATCGGCAAGCGCGTGACCCGCATCTACCTCCGGCAGGGACGCCCGGTGAAGGTCCTCACGCTCCTGGGCGAGCGCGGCCGGCGCGGCTTCGAGCCCGCCGCCGATCCGGCGGGGACGTAGGCGCCGCGGCATGAAGGTCGAGGCGCCGTTCAAGGTGGGGGACCGCGTGCGGCACCCCGTGTTCGGTGACGGGCTCGTGCTCGAAGTGGCGCCGCGCGGCGAGGACCTGGCGCTCAAGGTCTCGTTCTCCAAGGACGGCGCGCAGCGCAAGGTGCTGGCGCGCGCGTCGCGCGTCGAGCGCGTGGACGGCTCGTCGTCCAAATCCGGTTCCTGATCTCCTCTCCTCCGAGGCCCATGGCTTGAGTCCCGAGACCGAGAAGCCGTCCGCCGAATCCCTGATCACCGAGGCGCGCCGCGTCCTCGAGCACGCGCATGCTCCGTACTCGCGCTTTCCCGTCGGCGCCGCGCTGCTCGGCGAGTCGGGCCGCGTCTTTCTCGCGGTGAACGTCGAGAACGCGTCGTACGGCCTCTCCGTGTGCGCCGAGCGCGCCGCCGTGTTCGCCGCGGTGGCGGCAGGGGAGCGCCGCTTCGCCGCGCTCGCCGTGGCCACCGACACCGATCGTCCGACGCCGCCCTGCGGCGCCTGCCGCCAGGTGCTGCGCGAGTTCGTGGCCGACCTGCCGATCCACCTCGCGGGGCGCCACGGCGCGATCGAGACCCGCCGCTTGACCGAGCTTTTGCCCCACGCCTTCACGCCGGAGCCCGACTCGCGGCGCCAGCCGTTCAAGGGCTAGACCGTGGCGACGGAGCGCGACCAGCTCGTCGACCGAATCACTGACATGCTGCTCGCCGAGCTGTCCGGCCGCGCGGTACCCGGGCGGCGAGGCGAGGCGGTGCCCGGCTGTCCCGATTGCGACGCCTGGGGCGCCTGCCCGATCCACTGCCTGACCGAGCTGCGCTCGGCGTTCGGCGCCGGTGCGGCGCGCGCCGCGTCGACGCTCGGCTTCGTCTGCCCGGCCGACGACGGCATCCGCACGCGCATCGACCACACGCTGCTCAAGCCCGAGGCCACGACCGAGCAGGTCACGCGCCTGTGCCAGGAGGCGCGCGAGAACTGCTTCGCCTCCGTGTGCGTGAACCCCACGTACGTGGCGCTCTGCGCGCGCGAGCTCGCGAACACGCCGGTCAAGGTGTGCACGGTCGTCGGCTTTCCGCTGGGTGCCCATCTGCCGGAGGTCAAGGCCTACGAGACGCGCCGCGCCGTGCAGGACGGGGCGCGCGAGATCGACATGGTGGTGAACATCGGCGCTCTCAAGTCGCGCGAGCACGCGCTCGTCCTGCGCGACATCTCGTCCGTGGTCGAGGCGGCGGGCGACGAGGCCATCGTCAAGGTCATCCTCGAGATGACGCTCCTCACGCTCGAGGAGAAGGTGGCGGGCTGCTCGCTGGCCAAGGCGGCGGGCGCGGAGTTCGTGAAGACCTCGACCGGCTTCGCCGCCGGCGGTGCCACGGTCGAGGACGTGCGCCTCATGCGCCTGGTCGTCGGACCGGAGATGGGTGTGAAGGCGGCGGGCGGCATTCGCTCGCGCGAGGACGCGGAAGCCCTGATCGCCGCCGGCGCCACGCGCCTGGGCACGTCCGCATCGGTGAAGATCGTGCGCGGAGAAAAAGCTTCCGGAAGCTACTGATCCACCCCGGTTGACACATCCCGAAGGCGCGCGCACCATTCCCTTCGATCGCCCCGGTTCCACCCGCGGAGGTGAAATGCCGCTCCGCGAATTCCCTCGAGGTCCCACGACGACGACGGTCACGACCGTTCTCGCGGGCGTGCCGCCCGAGGTGTGGGATCGCGTGCGAGCCGCTCGACGCTCGCTGCTTCTCCTCGACTACGACGGCACGCTCGCGCCGTTCCAGACGGTGCGCCATCGCGCCGTCCCGCCGGAGCTCACGCGCTCCCGGCTGGCCGCCTTGGGGCGGTCCCCCCGTACCCAGGTCGCCATCGTCTCCGGCCGGCCGGTGCGCGAGCTCGAGATCCTGCTCGCGCCGCTCACCTTCCACTGGGTGGGCGAGCACGGCTGGGAGGAGCGCTCGCCCGGCGGGCCCCTCCACGAGCACGAGCTGCCGGGGGACGTGCGGCAGGCCCTGGAGACCGCCCTCGAGGAGACACGCGGACGCTCGTTCGGCGGCCGCGTCGAGCGCAAGCGCACGGGGCTCGTCCTGCACACGCGGGGGCTCTTCCCGGAGTCCGACGAGGCGCTGTGCCGGGCCGCCGAGACGCTCTGGCGCCCATGGACGGAGCGCGCGGCGCTGCGCCTGGACCGGACGAACGGCGGTCTCGAGCTCCGGGCTCGCGGCCGCGACAAGGGGGTCGCGGCGCAGGCTCTCGTCGAGCGGCTCGGCCCGCCCGATCTCATCGTCTACGTGGGTGACGACGAGACCGACGAGGACGCGTTCCGCGCGCTCGGCGAGCGGGCCTTCGGCATCCGCGTCGGCGACGACGGCCGCACCACGCTCGCGCGCGGCATCCTGCCGTCGCCCACCGCCGTGCCCGAGTTCCTCTCGCGCTGGCTCGAGGCCGAGACGGCGGAGGTGCGCCCATGAGCCGCCTCGTCGTCGTCTCCAACCGGCTGCCGGGCCTGCGCGCGGGTCCCGGTCTCGGCGGACCCGAAGCACCCGCGGGCGGGCTCGCCAACGCCGTGTTCGGCGCGCTGCGCCGCCATCCCGGCAGCATCTGGGCGGGATGGAACGGGCGCACGTCCTTCGACGAGAGCCCCGACGAGATCTCGAATCGCATCGTGCGCGGCGTGCGCTTCGTCGGCCTGCCGCTCTCCAAGGTGGAGCTCGACCTCTATTACAACGGCTACTGCAACGGAACGCTGTGGCCGCTCTTCCACTGCTTCCAGGGCCGTGTGCACGTGCGCATGGAGGAGGAGAACGCCTACCAGTCCGTGCAGCGGCGCTTCGCCGACGTCGTGGCCCCGCTGCTCCACGCCGACGACCTCCTGTGGGCGCACGACTATCATCTCCTGCTCTTCGGCCGCGAGCTGCGACGCATGGGATGGCACGGGCGCGCCGGCTTCTTCCTCCACATTCCGTTCCCGCCGCTCGAGCTCGTGACCCTGCTGCCGGATCCGGCCGACACCCTGCGCGCGCTGCTCGCCTACGACGTGGTGGGCTTCCACGTGCCGCGCTTCGCCGAGAACTACGTCGAGGCGGCGACCAGGCTCGCGGGCGCGGACTGGGACGCGCCCTACCTGCGCCTCGGGGGCCACGCGCAGCGCGTCGGCGTCTATCCGGTGGGTATCGAGCTCGAGACGTTCGCGCCGCGCCCGGCCGATCTCGAGCGCTCGCGCAAGCGCGAGGTGCTCGGGGGCGTGGTCGGAGACCGGCGCGTGCTCGTAGGCGTGGACCGCCTCGACTACACGAAGGGCATCGTCGAGCGCATCCTCGGCTTCGAGGAGTTCCTGCGCCACCATCCGGCGTGGCGCAATCGCGTCGTCTTCCTCCAGATCGCCGCGCCGAGCCGCACGCGCGTGCACGCCTATCTCGAGCAGCGGCGGCACGTGGAGTCGCTGGTGAGCCGCGTGAACGGCGAGCTGGGGGAGCACGATTGGATGCCGATCCGCTATCTCTATCGCTCTTACTCGCAGGACTTCCTCGCCGATCTCTACCGCGAGGCGGATGCCGCTCTCGTGACCCCGCTGCGCGACGGCATGAACCTGGTCGCCAAGGAGTTCGTGGCGGCGCAGGATCCGGAGCGGCCGGGCGTGCTCGTGCTGAGCCGCACCGCCGGAGCGGCCGAAGAGCTCTCCGACGCCGTCCTCGTCAATCCGTATGTGCAATCCGACATCGCGCGCGGCATCCAGGAGGCGCTGAACATGGACGAAAACGAGCGCCGTCGGCGCCAGCGAGCGCTGTTCGCCCGCGTGCGCGAGAGCACGGCGGAGGAGTGGGGCCGCCGTTTCGTGGAGGATCTCCAGCGGGCCGCCGAGCCCCTGGACGCGTCGACCGCATCCTGGTGAAGGAGGATCGCTTGGCGACGACCGACCTGACGACCGAGACGCAGGTGAAATTCGCGCCGCTCCCCAAGGAGTCGCCGGGGGCGTTCGCCCTCCGGGACTGCGCGCTGATCGCCATCGCCACAGGCTCGCGGGCGCAGAATCTCAAGGAGCTGCACGACCGCATCGCGATCATCGAGTCCGCCTGCATCTACTACCACTTCTGGGGCGGGCTCCTGCGCCCGCGCTTCGACGACCCCGATTTCCGCAACGACTTCGCCATCTGGGCGCGCAACGACATGCACGACGAAACACTGGCGGAGCGCCTCGCCATCATCGACCCGACGCAGCACGCAACCCTGGACGGCCTGCGCGACGCCGTGCTCGAGACGATCGAGGGCCGGCTCGAGGAGGTGGAGGCGGCGGGATGGCAGCGCACCGCGAGCGCCTTCCACTTCGTGCGCTCGCAGATCGTCGTCTTCGACACCGGGCGCGTGATCCAGCACCCGGAGGAGCTGGCCGAGCGCCTGCCGCGCCTGAGCCTGGGCAGCGTCTTCTATCACTTCATCGACGCGCGCCGCCGCGTGCCCGAGCGCGTCGACGATTTCCGCGTCTGGCTGCGGCGCTGGGGCGACCGCTACGCCGACCTCTGCGACCGCCTCGCCGAGGTCGACTACTACTTCGTCTCCCTGGCCGACCTGCGCCGCGAGCTGGCGCAGGTGCTCGGGGAGTACTTCGAGATCCCGCCCGATCGCCAGAGGGAGGACGACTTTTGAGCCTGCTCGAATCGTACGCCTCGGTTGCCGGATCGGAAGTCGTGGACCAGCTGAAGCAGCTCGGCTCGCAGGTGCGTGGGGCCAAGGTCGTGCACGTGAACTCGACGCGCAAGGGCGGCGGCGTGGCCGAGATCCTCGACCGCCTGGTGCCGCTCATGCAGGAGGTGGGCGTCGACGCGCAGTGGGAGATCATCGACGGGCCGGAGGAGTTCTACGAGTGCACCAAGGGCTTCCACAACGCGCTCCAGGGCGCGCGCGTGCCGATTCCCGAGCACCGTCTGCGCGCCTACGAGGAGGCCAACCAGCGCGCCGCCGAGAGGCTGCGCCCGCAGCTCGAGAGCGCGGACTTCGTGTTCATCCACGACCCGCAGCCGGCACGCCTGCTGCAGCACTGCCCGAACCGCAAGGGCAAGTGGATCTGGCGCTGCCATATCGACATCAGCCGCCCGTATCTCCCGGTGTGGAAATACCTGCGGCGCGTGATCGCGGGCTACGACGCCGGCATCTTCTCGCTATCCGACTTCGCGCAGCCCTTGCCGTTCCCGCTCTACCTGATCGCGCCCAGCATCGATCCCCTGAGCGACAAGAACCGCGAGCTCGACCGCGAGGAGTCGATGGCCGTGCTGCATCGCTTCCACCTCGACGCCGACCGGCCCATCGTGCTCCAAGTTTCGCGCTTCGATCGCTTCAAGGATCCGGTGGGCGTGATCGAGGCCTACCGGCTCGCCAAGCCGCACGTGCCGGGGCTTCAGCTCGTGCTCGCCGGCGGCACCGCCTCCGACGATCCGGAGGGCGAAGCCATGCTGCACGAGGTGCAGGCGGCGGCCGGCGACGATCGGGACATCCACGTGCTCATGCTGCCGCCCGACGCGCACCGCACGATCAACGCGCTCCAGCGCGTGGCCACCGTCGTCCTGCAGAAGTCGCTGCGCGAGGGCTTCGGCCTCACGGTCACCGAGGCCCTGTGGAAGGGGAAGCCGGTGGTCGGCGGCAACACCGGCGGCATCCGCCTCCAGGTCGTGAACCGCCACACCGGGTTTCTCGTGAGCACGCCCGAGGGCGCCGCGCTCCGCATCCGTTACCTGTTGCGAAACGTGCTCGAGCGGCAGGAGATGGGCCGCAAGGCGCGCGCCTTCGTGCGCGAGAACTTCCTGCTCACGCGCCAGCTGCGCGAGTACCTGACGCTGCTCGTCGGCCTCGCGCACGGCAACACGGACCGCATCGAGCTGGCCTAGTCGTGTACACTCCGGGACTCGCGCGAGCGCCGGGCTCGCGCGCACCGGAGGCGGCGTGGCGGACGGGACGACGGACGAGACGCGCGAGACCGACACCGAATCCATCCTCGGGGGCACGGCCGTCGACGCGCGCGCGGCCATCCGCAAGAAGCGCGACGGCGGCAAGCACAGCGCCGACGAGATCACGGCGCTGACCTCGGGCTTCACGCGCGGCCGCGTCCCCGACTACCAGATCGCCGCCTGGCTCATGGCCGTGTACTTCCGCGGCCTCGACGCCGAGGAGACGCTCGCGCTCACCCAGGCGATGCTCCACTCCGGCGAGGTGATCACGTTGCCGGGCCTCCCCGGCCCGACGGTCGACAAGCACTCGACCGGCGGCGTGGGCGACAAGATCTCGCTGGCGCTGGCGCCCATCGTCGCCGCCTGCGGCGGCTTCGTCCCCATGATCTCGGGGCGCGGGCTCGGCCACACGGGCGGCACGCTCGACAAGCTCGAGTCGATCCCCGGCTTCCGCACGCAGCTCGCCACCGAAGAGTTCCGCAAGCTGGTGCGCCTCCAGGGCCTCGCCTTCGGCGGCCAGACCGCGAGCCTGGCGCCGGCCGACGGACGCCTCTACGCGCTGCGCGACGTCACGGCCACGATCGAGTGCATCCCGCTCATCGTCTCGTCGATCCTGTCCAAGAAGTTCGCCTCGGGCACGCGGCGCGTCGTCTTCGACGTGAAGACCGGCCGCGGCGCCTTCATGCGCGACCGCGAGCGGGCCCGCGCGCTCGCCCACACGCTGCTCGACGTGACGCGCGGGCTCGGCTTCGAGGGCGTGGCCCTTCTCACCGACATGGATCAGCCGCTCGGCAACGCGGTCGGCAACGCGCTCGAGGTGGTGGAGGCGATCGACATCCTGCACGGCGGCGGGCCGGAGGACGCGAAGGCGCTCACCCTGGCGCTGGCGGGGGAGATGCTCGCGCTTGCGGGTCTCGCGCCGACCGCCGAGGAAGGGGCGAAGGAGGCGCGCAAGGCGGTCGTGGGAGGCAAGGCCTACAAGAAATTCCTCGCGATCGTGGAGGCTCAGGGCGGGGAGCCGCGCTACGTCGACGATCCCAAGCAGCTCCCGCGCGCCGCCAAGGTGCACCCGGTGCCGAGCCCGCGCGCCGGCGTGGTCGCGGTCCTCGACGCGTTCCAGGTGGGCGAGGTCGTGGTGCATCTCGGCGGCGGCCGCCTGCGCAAGGAGGACCGCGTCGATCCCGCCGTGGGCGTGACCCTCCTCAAGAAGGTGGGGGACCGCGTGGAGGCCGGCGAGCCGCTGGCCCGCGTGCACGCCCAGGACGCCGCCCAGGAAGCGATCCAGTCGCTCGTCGCCGCCTACCGCATCGAGGACGAGGCGCCGGCCCGCGGGCCGCTGGTTCTCGAGCGCGTGACGGGAGCCACACCCGCCGCCTGACGGTTGTCGCGCGCGTGCTCCTCCTTTAGACTCGCGCGCGATGACGCCCACTCGAGACGGCGAGATGGCCGCGAAGTCCGTCCGCGAGACGGCCGCCGAGATGGTGCAGATCGTCCTCCCCAACGACGCCAACATTCATGGCTCGGTTCTGGGCGGCACGGTCATGCACTGGATGGACCTCGCGGCGGCCATCGCCGCGCACCGACACGCGCGCAAGCCCGTCGTCACCGTTTGCGTCGACCAGATCACGTTCGAAGCGCCGATCCGCATCGGGCAGCTCGCCATCCTGCGGGCGCACGTGACGATGACCGGCCGCACGTCGATGGAGGTGGCGGTCGACGTGTCGAGCGAGGACCTCGACGGCGGCATCCGCCGCCACACCAGCACCGCGTACTTCACGTTCGTGGCCATCGACAAGGACGGCCGGCCGACGCCCGTGCCTCCGCTCCGCCTGGACACGGAGGAGGAACGGGCGGAGAATCGCCGGGCGCTCGAGCGCCGCGATCGCCGCCTGCAGTCGCGAGGAGGAGAACGTGCCGGTTAGCATCGTCGTGCCCCAGCTCGGCGAGAGCATCGCCGAGGGGACGATCTCGAAGTGGCTCAAGAAGGAGGGCGACTCCGTCCGCCGCGACGAGCCTGTGGTCGAGATCATGACCGACAAGATCACGGTCGAAGTGCCGGCGCCGACCGAGGGCACGATCGGCTCGATCACGGTGCCCGAGGGGGAGACCGTGCCGGTGGGTGTGGAGATCGCGATCATCCTCAAGCCGGGGGAGTCGGCGGGCGCCGTCCCGGCCAAGGCCGCGCCTGCCGCGGCACTGGCTGCCGCTGCCGCGCCCGCGAAGGCGGCGCCGCCGCCGGTGCAGGCCAGGCCCGCGCTCGCCACCGCGCCGCCTCCGATGTCCACGCCTTCCGCGCCTGCACGCGGCGGCAACGGCGACGCGCGCCCTGGCTTCCTCTCGCCCATCGTGCGCCGGCTCGCGCGCGAGCACGGCGTCGATCCGCACGCCGTGCGCGGCACGGGCCGCGCCGGCCGCGTGACGCGTGAGGACATGCTCGCCTACATCGAAGGGGTGCGCACGGGAACGGTCCGACCGGCGGGCGCGAGCCCGCTGCGCCTGGGCCTCGCGCGCCCGGCCGCGGGACCGGCGGAGGAGCGCATCGTCCTCTCCGGCGTGCGCAAGGTGATCTCCGAGCGCATGGTGAAGAGCAAGTTCACCGCCGTGCACACGTCCGTGATGGAGGAGGTGGACGT
>Ga0114129_10013863_pt1 | contig 11485 bp, 11 predicted proteins | sample RhiMetdeltSRZDD1_FD_80071 | JGI IMG/M metagenome (GOLD analysis project Ga0114129, IMG submission 80071) | Populus rhizosphere microbial communities from Tennessee, USA - Rhizosphere MetaG P. deltoides SRZDD1 (version 2) (version 2) | ecosystem: Host-associated > Plants > Roots > Rhizosphere >... | reverse complement strand
GCGTGTGCTCGCGGGCTTCTTCATGGCGCCCGTGCTGACCGTGATCGCCGATACGGTCGGGATTGCCGGCGGATGGCTGATCGCGGTATTCCAGCTGCGAGTGGCCTCGAGCGTGTATTGGAATTCGATCGTGGATGGCTTGTATACCAACGATGCCTGGATGGGAGTGATTAAGCCCTTCTGCCTCGGCTACGTGATCGTCACGATTGGCTGCTATGTCGGCTTGCGCGCGCATGGGGGCACGCAGGGTGTGGGCCGGGCAACCACCAACGCAGTCGTGGCCTCATCCGTGGCGGTGATTGCCGTCGATTTCTTCATCACTCGGCTATTGATTACGCTGTTGTACTAAGGCCGCCTAAAGGCGGCCTCTACGTACGTAGGGGCCTAGGTAGGGGCCACCTTTAGGTGGCCCAGATGCCGACGCAGTGGCCCAAGGATGCCGATGCCACAAAACGTCTCGATCGTGCTCGACAAGGTTTCACTCGCCTTCGATGACAACGTCGTCCTCAAAGAGGTGAGCTTCGAGCTGCTGCCTGGACATACAAAGGTGATCCTGGGCGGCAGCGGATCGGGCAAGTCGACCATTCTCAAGCTGATCCTGGGTTTTCTGAAGCCGGACGGGGGAACGATCTCGGTCAACGGGCAACGGGTGGACAACATGTCGGAGCAGGATCTCATGAAGGTTCGAAGCGACATCGGCATGGTGTTTCAGGAAGGCGCGCTGTTCGATTCGCTCACAGTCGAGCAGAACGTGGGGTACCGGCTGTACGAAGAAAGCGACATGCCAATCGATCAGGCACGTCGTCGTGTTGAAGAAGTGCTCGGTTTCGTTGGCCTCCACGAGTACGTGGATCGGATGCCGTCCGAGCTCTCTGGAGGGCAGCGCAGACGCGTGGCGATCGCGCGTGCGATGGCGGCCAAGCCAGGCATCCTGCTGTACGACGAGGCGACGACAGGGCTCGATCCGATCACGGCAATGACCGTCGACGAGGAAATCGTCAAGCTGCGCGACCTGGAAGGGGCCACCTCGATCGTGGTGACGCATCAGCTGCGCGACGCGTTCTTCGTGGCCACACACGGAGTGCTCCGCGACGGTGGCAACGTCCACATCGCACCGGCGGATGAGCGGAAAGCCGACGAGGCGGAGTTCATCGTGCTCAAAGACGGGGTCCTGATCTTCGAGGGCAACGCGAGCGAGCTTCGCGCGTCGCGGGATCCGTATATCAAGACGTTTCTTTCATAGAGGGCGGAATCATGCCTCGCACACGTTCCTTGGCCTGGGCCGAACTCAAGATCGGGCTCATCTCACTGTTCGCCATCATCATGGCGACGATCCTGATCTTTCTGCTCACCGGCTCCAATGGATTCTTCTGGCAGCGCTACCACGTGAAGACGGTGCTGCCGGACATCGCCGGTCTCAAGACCGGTGCACCCGTCCGTGTCGCGGGAGTGGAAGTGGGCTCCGTCACGGACATGACGTTCACCGGCGATCGCGTCGAGGTATGGATGGAGGTGCTCAAGGAGAACCGCTCGCGGATCACGAGCACATCGGTGGCGACGCTTGGTTCCGTGTCGCTCCTGGGAGAGGCCGCCGTCGACATCACCGCCTCGAGTCAGGGCACGCCGATTCCTGATTGGGGATACGTGCGATCGAGCCCGCCGAAGGGGTCGCTCACCAATGTCGCGGAGCAAGCGAGCGACACGCTCGACGAGGCGACGGCGCTCGTCAGGGACATGCGTTCGGGACGCGGCACGTTGGGACGGCTCGTGACGGATGAGGCCCTGTATCTGGAAATGACCCGGTTGGTGACAGCGGCCGAAGACGTGGCGCTCAACATCAATCGCGGTCGCGGCACGCTGGGTCGTCTCGCGAACGACCCTGCGGCGGCGCGGGCGCTCGAGCGGTCGCTCGACAATCTGGAGACGTTGACGGCCCGTATTCGCGACGGCGAGGGGACGATCGGCAAACTGCTGAACGACGATTCCCTGGCGGTCTCACTCAAATCAGCCACCGCGACTCTGGACACGGTCACTGGCCGGATGAGTCGCGGCGAAGGGACGCTCGGGAGGCTGGCCACGGACCAGGAGCTGTACAACCGTCTGAATTCGATGGCCGATCGTCTCGACCACGTGGTGGCGGCACTCCAGCAAGGTGAAGGCACCGCCGGGCAGCTGCTCCGGGACAAGCAGTTATATGAGAACATGAACGGAACGATGATGGAGCTGCGCAATCTGGTCGCCAGCATCCGCAAAGACCCGAGGAAATTCCTGAACGTCAAAGTCAGCTTGTTTTGACGCCCCTCGACGTCGGGGCTGCCCTGAGCGCAGTCGAAGGGCGCGGAGTCTCATATGCCGAATTACGAAGGAAACTCAGGCGCCAACGCGATGCTCGCGTTCATCGCGGGCGCGGCGGTTGGTGCAGCGGTCGCGTTGCTCTTTGCGCCGGCCAAGGGCGAGGTGACGCGAGAATACTTGGGACAGCGTGCGCGTGAAGGTCGCGACCGCGCTGCCGAAGCCGCCAAGCAGGGGCGAGAGATCATCAATCGACAGCGCGACAACCTCACGACGGCGTTCGATCGCGCGCGCGATCAGTTCTCCGCCGCGACGCGCGAGACGGGACCCGAGGCGTGACCGATTTGTTCCTCGGGATCATCGCGCTATCGGTTCTGCTGATGGCGGTGGGCCAGGTGGTGGGCGTCGTGATGGCGATCCGCGCCTCGCGTCGCGTTGGCGATGCGCTGAGCCGGCTCGAGGAGAACGTGCGGCCGATCGTGAGCAACGTACAGCAGATGTCGTCGGATGCGGCGCGTGCCGCGGCGCTGGCTACAGCGCAAGTGGAGAAGGCCGACCGGATCATGGACGACGTGACCCGGCGCGTCGACGAGACGCTGGCAGCCGTGCAGAGCACGATTCTGGCGCCGGCGCGCGGCGGCATCGCGATCATCCAAGGCATTCGTGCGGCCTTCAGCGTGCTGTTCGATCACGGCGAGCGCACGGGCCATCGCGCTCATGGTCCGTCGCGCTCGGTCGCCGAAGACGACGCGTCGTTCATCGGCTGAACTCGTGTCTGCTCGACTGCGACGCGCAACGTACGTCGCTGCGCTCGCGACAGCGTTCGTGTGTGTCGTCTCATCATCCGGGTCAGCGCAGGGCGCACGCTCGCCCGCTCCGCCTGCACCAGGCCTGGTCTTTGCCTTCGAGCTTCGAGCTGACGTCGGCACACCTCTCGAGATCGGCCCGGTCCCGGGCGGCCGTCGTCGCATCGTCCCGATCCTCGGTGGCACGTTTGAAGGACCAGGCATCAAGGGTCGCATTGCGCCTGGCGGTGCCGACTGGCAGATCATCCGTGCTGACGGGTTCAGCGAGCTCGACACGCGCTACACGATCGAAACCGACAGGGGCCAAACGATCTACGTGCAGAACGCCGGCATGCGGCACGCGGCGCCAGCGGTCATGGAGAAGCTGCTGAAAGGTGAGGCGGTGGATCCGGCGCTGGTGTACTTCCGCACCGTACCGACATTCGAAACGTCCGCGCCCGATTTGCAGTGGCTGACACGCGCGATTTTCATCGGGACGGGCGAGCGCCATCCGACACAGGTCGTCATCCGATTCTGGCGAGTCGAATAGGGGGCCGCCTTCGCGCGGTGCGCTTCGGCGGGCCGGGGCTGCGTTCGCGCGGTACGTCATCCGGCGCTCAGTCCGTAAGTTGTATTGACGTTCGACGACTCCGGTGATACAAGTGCATCCCTGCTCACCGGGAGGACGCCGTGACCCACGTAGTTCATCGCCTCCGCGTGGTCGTGCTCGCTTGCGCGCTGATTGTTCCTGCGGCCGCGTCTGCCCAAGAGTCGAAGTCCGCGATCGTGGCGACTGAGTTGACCAAGCTGCTCGATGCGATGAAGCTTGACAGCATCGCTGCGCGTCAGGAAGTCGCGGGTCAGTACGTGAGCGCGCTGTACATCTCCGGGAGCCAGCTGCTCGTCGTGAGCGCGAAGTACTCGGTGCCGTCGCGGATGGACTACCTGCTGGGTGAGAAGAAATATCAGGAGATTTATCAGGACTTGAACAGCGCGTCCGAGCAGCAGTCGAAGGTGTTCGTAATGGACCTGGGCGCCAACGGACTGCGCTTCAAGCGCGAAAGCAATCAGCCGTTCGATACGGCCGACGTCGCGGGCAAGAGCGTCGTTTTCGACGGAGATTGGGACAAGGCCAAGATATCGGAATCCGAGTACCGCAAGACGTTTGAAGCCACCGACGCGCAGTACGCGCGCATGTTGGAGGCGCTGATCGCGGCGCTCAAGAAGTCCTCGTAGCCGGCGCTCTGCGCCAACGTGCGAGGCACAAAAAGGGCAGCCCTCCGGGGCTGCCCTTTTTGCGTACGATGCGCGCAGCGACGAGTGGTCAGAATTCTTTTCACCTGCGACTTAGGTCTACCTGGAGTCGAACAACCAGATATGGCATGTGACGAACAGGTGTTCACAGCGACCAACGTAGGTGGATCCCTCATTGCAGCCCGCTCGTGGCACCATGGCGTGTCGCACTATCGTGTTCGCGATTGCATTAGGTGCATTGTCGGTGTCCGTGCCTGTGGCCGCAGATCCAATCCTGTTCTCTGATGTGGCGAGCTTCGAGGGAGCTGTCGGTTCGCTTGCCGTTCAGACGTTTGACGGGCCAGCCGCGTGCACTCTGTATGTGCAACAGGACGCGTGCTATCGGTACTTTGATGATTTCTTCATCCACTACGATGGTCACGATTATTCGCAGCTCTTGGGTCTGTCCGATGCCGCTTACTTTCCGCGGCAGAATGGCTCGACGAGCATGCTATTTGGCGTGCCTGAGTTCGGCGGGCTGCCGGTTCCGACAGGCGTGATGTACGAGTCCCAAGCGGCGATTGGCTTCGATTACACCGTGAGCGGCGACGGGAGCGTCCCGATCGTGTTGTGGAACGCTTTGTCCGGTGTGTCCTACGCCTACGACCTCACAGGGAGCGGATTCTTCGGGTTCTCGTCCCCCAACGCGGGAATCACGAGCTTCTTGATTACGGGCAGCGTGTTCCCCGTTCCTCTAACAGTGGATAACCTCAGGAAAACGCCGGTTCCGGAACCAGCGACTCTCCTCCTGTTGGCGGTTGGTCTGGGCGCGATTGGTCCGTCTTTCCGCGGTCGGCGTTTTCGAGTCCCAATCAAGTAGGGATTCCACTTCCCCGTGCCACCCCGTCGCAAACGAGGCGCAACTCGACCCAGCGCCGCTCAACGAACACGTCACCGAGACGAAACTGCTTGTGAACTGAGTAGCTCAGAAATGGTGGGCGCGGGTGGAATCGAACCACCGACCCCTCGCGTGTGAAGCGAATGCTCTACCGCTGAGCCACGCGCCCGACCAGAGACCCAGTCTAACTCGGCCTTCTCGCGCTCGACAACCCGCGTATATCCTTTCTCCTGTGCCGCAGGCGTGCCTTCCTCCACATCGGGATACGCTACGCGCTCCGGATCGGTGAGCGATGAATGCGATCGATGACGTGTGGCGTGACCTCGTCTTCACGGTGCGGCTGCTGCGCAAGTCGCCAATCTTCACGACCGCGATCGTGCTGACGCTCGCGCTCGGCGTTGGGGTCAATACCGCCGTCTTCAGCGTCGTCAACGCCATCATCTTCCGGCCCCTGCCAGTCAGGGACGGCGATCGCTTGGTGGTGATCGCCAGCCAACAGGCGTCGAGCCCGAGGCTTGGCGCGGTGTCGTTTCCCGATCTTCAGGATTACCGCACGGCCGGCGCGAGCGTGTTCGAAGATGTCGCGGCATACAGCGTCGGCTTTGTGGGCCTCGCCTCTGACGCAGCCCGCGCGGAGCGAGTGCTCGTGAGCTGGGTCACCGGCAACTACTTTCCGCTGCTCGATCTGAGACCAGCCCACGGGCGTCTGATACGAGCCGATGAAGGTCGACGCGGCCGCGTAGATCCAGTCGTCGTTCTTGGACACTCGACTTGGCAGCGCCGATTCAGAGGCGACCTGTCGGTCGTTGGGACGGTCGTGCGGGTCAATGGGCAGCCGTGCACGATCGTCGGTGTGGCACCTGCCGGGTTCTCCGGCACGTTCGCGTTCGCTGAGCCGGAGTTGTACCTGCCTCTGAACTGGCGTGATGGCGGCGGGCTCGACAATCGAGAGCAACGCAACCTGCACGCGATCGGCCGCCTTCTGCCAGGTGTCTCATTTGAAGACGCGCAGACCGCGATGACGATCGCGGCGAGCCGTCTGGCGCGGGAGTACCCCGACTCGAACCGGAATACCGGGATCAGCGTTCTCCCGGAACGACGGGCTCGCCCTGAAGAAGATCAATTTCGAACCAATGCGGTCGGCGCCGCGATGATGCTCGCGATGGTGAGCCTCGTGATGATTGTCGCGACTATCAACGTGACGAATCTGGTGTTGGCACGCGCAACCAGCAGACGGCAGGAGTTCGCCACCCGCGCCGCGCTCGGAGCCGGACGGGCCCGCCTCGTTGAGCAAGTAGTGACGGAAAGCATGATCCTCGCAGCCCTCGGCGCCGGCGTGGGCCTCCTGCTCGGAGCAGGAGCAGCTCGCGCGATCGCGGCAGTGCGTCTTCCAGGTGATCTTCCGGTCCGGTTTGATTTTCACGTGGACGGCAGCGTGCTCGCGTACACCGCCTTGATGACCGTTGTCTGCGGCCTGTTGATCGCTCTTGTACCCGCACTCAGGGCATCGGGCGGACGGCTTCATCCAACGTGGGGCGCGCAATCCGATTTCGTGACAATGGGACGGCCGCGGGCCGTCATGGTCGTGTCTCAGATCGCTCTGAGCTTCGTGCTTCTCGTCGCAGCCGGGCTCTTCACGCGCAGTTGGCTCGAAGCCGAGCGTGCAGATCTTGGATTTCGACCTGAGCACGTGCTGAACGTCCACATGGATGTCGAACAGCTCGGGTACACGGAGACCGAGGGGCGATTGTTGTTCGACGAACTGGCTCGACGTGTACAGGCCCTTCCAGGCGTCGAGACGCTCAGCTACGCGTTCACCATTCCCATGGGGTATATCCGTATCGGCGATCGCGTCGAGCCCGAAGACCACACGCTCGACACGAGCGATCGTCTGTCGGCCGGCAAGAATATCGTCAGTCCGCACTACTTCCAGACGATGGGGATTCCGCTGTCGCAGGGGCGGACCTTCATCGAGACCGATGATCAGCAGTCGCGACCTGTGGCGATCGTCAATCAACGTTTCGCGGATGCGCTGTGGCCCGGACGAAATCCGAGGGGTCTGCGTTTCAGGTTGGACCCGAAAGCGCCCTGGATCGAAGTGATTGGTGTGGCCCCTACAGGCAAATACGAATACGTATTCGAGGATCCTCAGCCGTACTTCTATCTGCCGATCGCGCAGGAGTACACGGGACTTCGGGTGCTTCAGGTGAAAACGTCGATGAACCCTGAAGCACTCATACCCTCGGTCGAACGAATCATCCGAGCATACGAGCCGAGACTCCCACTCTATGATGTGCAGAGCATGTCGCAAGCGCTTGGCAGTGGCCTCGGCTTCTTCCCGCTGCGGGTGGGAGCTGTCGCGATAGCAACGCTTGGTCTCCTTGCGCTGGCGCTTGCGGTCATCGGGCTCTACGGGGTGATCTCGTATCTCACCAGCCAGCGCACACGCGAGATCGGGATCCGGATCGCCATCGGAGCCTCTCACACCGATGTGGTACGGCTCGTTCTCGAGAACAGTGCGACTCTCGTCGCGGTCGGCCTCGCTGCAGGAGTTCTGATGACGCTGGCCTCGTCGAGATTGATTGAGCGCTTCCTGTTTGGTGTGTCAGCTCGCGATCCGTTGACCCTCATGAGCATGGCGCCCCTTTTTGCCGGTCTGTCGTTGCTCGCGTGTGCCGTTCCCGCGTGGCGCGCGGCCCACCTCGATCCGACCGTCGCACTTCGTTCGGAATAAAGTCGCGTTTGTGGGAGAGTGGTGGCTCGGCTCCTCCGTGTGTGCGCTGAGCGTTCTTCGTCACCGGATGGCGAAAGTTACTGTGCAATCGAGCCGATAGCAGTGAACGAGGGAGGCACAGCTGCTAAAGCGGGTGAGGAAACGTCCGCATTTGACAGGCCAGCAGACACCGGCGAAGATGGATTTGGTATGTTGCACCGTCTGAGAGCGCTGCGCTGGGTTGCAGGAGCCCTCGTGCTCACGATCACCAGCCTAGTGCCGGCCACCTGTTTGATGGCCGAGAGCCAGACTCCTGCGCAGCGTGCGTGCTGCGCGGCGATGGCTCCCCACTGCGGTGAGGCCGCGATGAAAGAAGGCTGCTGCGCCGAGAAGACGCAGACCCGTGACAGTCTTGCGGCAGTGCATACATCAGGTCTCAGCACTCCAGCGCCCGTGGTCGTTGCCATCCTCGACATGCCAGTGGCGTTGTCCGGCAACACCTTCGGGTCGTCGATCGCATCAGTGAAGCCGCCGGGTCCTCCGACGTACGTGCTCGTCTCAGCCTTCCGTATCTAGATCCTTCGCTCTTAGTGTGCGCGCGTGAGCTCTGCTCGCGCGGGCTGGCATGCGCCTGTCCGCGCACGCGCGCGTGTTCCCTGCGGCCTGGTGCCGCGTGAGCGAAGGCATATGTCTAGACATTTCTTCATGGGTGCTGCGTTGGTCGTCGGCGCGCTATCCCGAACGGTGGGAGCGCAGGTGAGCACATCGGGATCTGATGATGCGCCTCTGACACTGACCGCGGCCGTCTCGGAAGCGTTGGCCCAGAACCCAGAGCTGCGATCACTGCGCAGTCAGTACGAAGCCGCACGAGCGGCACCGGCGCAGGATCGCTACCTGGTGCCGCCCACACTCGAGACACAGATTTGGAGCTGGCCGGTGACGACGCTCAATCCCGCCAAGACCGACATGTACATGTTCATGGCCGAGCAGGAGCTGCCCGGAAAGGGCAAGCGCGCTGCGCGTGTCCTCGTCGCGGAGCGCGATGCTGACATGGCCAACCGACAGGTCGATATCAGGGCCAACGAGATTCTCGCCGAGCTGAAGCACGCCTACGTCGATCTCGCACTCGCCCGCGAGCTGCGAACGCTGTACGACGATCAACGCCGACTGCTCGAAGATGTAACCGAAGCCGCTGCCATCCGATACGCCTCTGGCGAAGGCGGGCAGCATCACACCGTTGCATCGTTGGTCGAGCTGACCCGGCTCGAGAAGGACCGGATCGCCGCTGACGAACGCGCACAGGCCGCGGAGGCGCGCCTCAACGCGATGTTGGGGCGTCCCGTCGATCGAGCCGTGGGTCCACTTGCTCCGATTGTGCCGAGCGTGTCCATGTCAGCGGCCGAATCGCTCGCGCTTGAGCGCCATCCGGATCTGGCCGCGGCGGATGCGGCGATTGCGCGAGAGGAAGCGGAGCTTGCCCGGCTGCGCGGAGAGCGGCGCCCGGACTTCGTCGTCGGCGGTGGGTACATGTTGATGCCTGGCGATGCGGGCGCGTTCACGGCGCGCGGCGGTATTACCTGGCCGAATGCGCCATGGTCGCGAGGCCGCCTGAACGCCGCTATCGACACGCAAGTCAAGCGTCTCGACGCGGCGAAAGCACAACGAGAGGCCGTCGTCGTGAGAGTGCGTCATGCCGTTCGTGACGTGACGATTCGTATCGCCGCCGCGCAGCGACAGGTACAGCTCATTCAATCGACTGTTCTGCCTCAGGTCGAGCACGCATTCGAGCTCGCACGAGTGTCCTACACCGGTGGGGAGGGCACGTTCATGGACGTGCTCGAATCTCGTCGGCTCCTGCTGACGACGCAGCTCGAGTTCGCCGAGACACGGGCGAGTATCAGTCGCGCGTTTGTGGATCTCGAAGCCGCCGTGGGGATCTCATGACAAGGAACCGATGGCTCCTCCTCGCGGCAGTGCTTCTGGTCGCCGTGACCACGGGCATCCTTGCATTCACTCGTCTCGGAGGGCTGGTGCGACGTGTGATGACACGCAACGCCCCTGAGATCGCCGCATCGGCACGTGCTGATGCGAGTCAGACGAGGGACAGTGCGTCGGCGCCCGACACAATGCCACGCGGCGACATCACGGTGGACGCTCGCCGCCAACAAATGACCGGCGTGCGCACAGAGCCAGCGACGCGGGGCCCGATCGGACAGAACCTCCGCGCTGTCGGCCTCGTCCGGCCGGACGAGACCCGACAGGTTGAGATCAACATCAAAGTCGACGGGTGGATCCGCGAGCTCTATGCGGATTACACCGGCAAGACCGTCCGTGCGGGCGAGCGATTGTTCACGCTCTACAGCCCGGCGCTGCTGACCACGGAGAACGAGTATCTGCTCGCCCGCCGCGGGCACACGCAGGCAGAACACGCCGAGGTCGGATCGGTGCGGGAGTACTCGGAGCGCTTGCTCAACGCGGCGCGTGATCGTCTGTTGCTCTGGGATCTCACCGCAGAGGACGTTCGAGATCTCGAGGAGAAGGGTCAGGCGACAGGAATCGTGACGTTCCGATCACCGGTCGATGGCGTGGTCGTCGAAAAGGCCGCCGTGAAGGGCATGCGGGTGATGGCCGGTCAGATGCTGTTCCGCGTCGCCGACCTTTCGAGTGTGTGGGTGGAAGCCGACATCTACGAGCGCGACATCGCATCCGTGCGTGTGGGACAGGTGGCAAGCGTCACGCTCGACGCCTACCCCGGGGAGTCCTTTGCTGGGCGCGCAACGTACATCCATCCCACGCTCGACGAGACAACCCGTACCGCGAGAGTGCGGTTGCAGCTCGCGAACCGAAACGGGCGGCTGAAGCCCGGGATGTATGCAACCGTCGACATCCAGGGATCCGCCAGCAACGGCGTCAGCGTGCCGGCGAACGCGCTCGTCGATTCGGGAACAGAGCAAGTCGTCTTCGTATCGCAGGGCGAGGGCTACTTCACGCCACGCAAGGTCAGAGTCGGCCGACGTCTCGGCGATCGCGTCGAGATTGTGGAAGGCCTCAAAGAGGGTGAGCAGGTCGCGGGCAGCGCCACGTTCTTCCTCGACTCCGAGAGCCAGCTTCGCGCCGGTCTCCAGAACTACGAGGCTTCTCCGACGGCGTCGACGAACGCCTCGGCTGCTGCCTCATCGCTCGACATCTCCTTTCGCCCGCTCGCCGATCCTCTGAAGGCGGGAGAGAACACGTTCGAAGTGGTGCTCAAGGATCCGATGGGCAAGCCAGTTACGGACGCGGATGTATCCGTGCGCTTGTTCATGCCGGCGATGCCGACGATGAACATGCCGGCGATGCAGAACGACACCACGTTGCCCCACACGGGCGGCGGCGTCTATCGAGGCACGGCGCAGGTGTTGATGGGCGGCCGATGGGACGTCACCGTCATCGCACGAAAAGGCACTCAACAACTTGGACAGAAACAGCTCGCCATCGTAGCGAAATAGCGTGGCGAGATGACACAAGAGGAGACACCGATGGCTCATATTCGAACCCTGATGACGGCGGCGCTCGCGCTGCTCG
>Ga0114129_10013862_pt1 | contig 11485 bp, 8 predicted proteins | sample RhiMetdeltSRZDD1_FD_80071 | JGI IMG/M metagenome (GOLD analysis project Ga0114129, IMG submission 80071) | Populus rhizosphere microbial communities from Tennessee, USA - Rhizosphere MetaG P. deltoides SRZDD1 (version 2) (version 2) | ecosystem: Host-associated > Plants > Roots > Rhizosphere >... | reverse complement strand
CGCGGCGCGCCTCGGCGAGATCGCCCTCGTGCCGCACGGGTCCTCAATCTCGAAGTCGGGGCTGCTCTTCTACAGCACGCTCTTCGACGAGAACGCCGCGAGTCACCTCGCGGTGGGCTCGGCTTACAGGTCGACGCTGTCGGGCGGGGAGGAGATGAGCGACGAGGACTTCGAACGCGCGGGCGGCAACCGCAGCGTCACGCACGTCGACTTCATGATCGGCTCGGGCGAGCTCGATGTCGACGGCCGCCACGCCGACGGAACAACCGAGCCGGTCATGCGGTCAGGAGAGTGGGTATCGTAGGGGCGGAACGAGTGCCCCTCACGAGAGCCCGGACCGTCTCACCCGAGCGAACGAGCCAAGCCAGTGAGCCATCCGCCTCCGCGCTTGTGCGCCACGGCGGACAAGGACGCGTGTCACTCGGATGCGCGTCCGTAGCCCGCGGGTTCGTACGCGTCTGCCGGTGCGAGCTCGGTGTCGGTGACCTCGAAGACCATCCCGCTCACGCGGCTTTGATCGTTCCCGGTGAACATCACGATCGCGTGCTCGCGCTGTCCACTCATTCCGACGAACGCCGGGTCCTCGATCTTCACGCCCGACAATTCGAAGCCAACGAGTGCATCAGGATAGCCTTGCCACACTCGTCCGAAGGTCGAGATCGGGACGGGCTCCTGCTGGAGCGGTCGGCGAATCGGGTCGCCGAGGCGATCGATCGCGCGCCGCTCTAGTGATAGCTCACGCCCCCGCTCGCCTGATCGATCGTGACGATCGTATCGATCCGATCGACTTTGTACTCGACAGTCGCACCGTTCGCCCATCGAACCTCGACTCTGGAGACAGACGACTGCTGGCCGAGTCCGAAATGCACTCGGAGATCCGACTGTGAGATCTGGCCGCGGCCGCTGGCGACCTCGCGCCGCCGGCGAACGCCGCCGGCGGTCACGAGTACTACGGAGCCCATCGCGTCACGCGGAGCCTTCTGCCTGGGATCTCCAATGAGCCGAAGCATCAACCAGTGGCCGGCTGAGCTGCCGCCGATGTTGCGGGCGATCGTCGGCGCGCCGTCGATGTTGTTGATCACCACGTCGATCCCGCCGTCGTTGTCGAGATCCCCCACGGCGGACCCGCGCGACACGCGTGCCGTGGTTACACCGTCACCGCCCGCGGCCCCGATCTCCTCGAAATGGCGGCCGTCGATGTTGCGGAACAGGAGCGCCCGCTGCGCATAGGAGGTGTTCCACGGCATCGCGTCCACAGCGGGATACACGTGGCCGTTGACCACCAGCAGGTCCAACCAGCCGTCGTTGTCGTAGTCGAGAAAGTCCGTGCCCCAGCCGAGGAACGGAATCGATACCTGCGCGATGCCCGATCCGAAGCTGACGTCGGTGAAGGTGCGCCCGTTGTCGTTGTGGTACAGAACGTTGAAGTCGTCTGCGAAATTGGTGATGTGGATGTCGTTGCGCCCGTCGTTGTCGTAGTCGCCGACGGCCACGCCCATGTGCGCCTGTTCCCGGCCGCTGCCGTCGAGCGCTGCGCCGGAGGGGTAGCTGATGTTCTCGAACCGGCCCTGACCGGCGTTGCGATAGATGTAGTTGGGTCCTGAGTCGTTGGCGACCACGAGATCCAGCCGGCCGTCATCATCCAGATCGACCCACGCGACGCCAAAACCATAAAGCCCTTTGTCGTCGCTCACGCCCGCTTCGCGTGTGGTGTCGGTGAACGTGCCGTCGCCGTTGTTCCGGAACAGGTGATCCGGCGCGCCGCGCAGCCCGCGTGGACCGCACATGACCGGCACTGCACGGTAGGTGCAGAAGGCTGCGCGCGGGGAGTAGGCAGCACCCATTCCACCGGCACCCTGCGGCTGCGCTGCGGCGGCGGCCGCCGTCTGCCGTGGCGGAGCCGGTGGTGGGTTCCCGACATCGAACGCGACGTAGCCCGCGACATACAGATCGAGCCAGCCGTCCCCGTCGTAATCGCCAAACGCGCAGCCGGTGGACCAGCTGTCCACGGCGACACCGGCCTTCACGGCGACATCGGTGAATCGCCCGTCGCCGAGATTCCGGAACAACCGGTTGGGACCGAAGTTGGTGACGTAGAGATCGGGCGCGCCGTCGTTGTCCACGTCGCCGACGCAGACGCCCTGGCCCCATCGCTCGTTGCCGACGCCTGCGGCGGATGTCACGTCGCGAAACGTGCGATCGCCGTTGTTGCGAAAGAGTGCGGCCGTCGGCGCTCCGCCCGGACGTGGCTCGAGGGTTCCGCCGTTGACCAGGTAGATATCGAGCCAGCCATCGCGGTCGAAGTCGAACAGGCCCACACCCGAGCCGGTGGTTTCGATGATGAAGTTCTTCGCGGCGCCGCCCGACGCATGCTGAAACACGCCCACACCTGATTCCCGCGTGATGTCAGCGAACCGAACGTTGGACGGCGCGTTCGGCGGAGCAGCCGGTACATGCCGAGTGGGAGGACTTGCCGGTTGCACGAGGCCGAGGCTGAAGAGAACCGGCAACATCTTCAGCACTCTCTGGCGGCGCGACTTCAACGGGTCACCGGACGGTGCGCAACTGCTCGGCCTTCTTGAACGATTCCTGGGCTCGCACGGGATCACCGGAGGCCTGATAGGCCATCCCGAGCATGTAATGGGCATCGTCCATCTCGGGCGCCAGCGCAATGGCCCGCTGCAGTTTCGCGATGCCATCAGCCGTGCGCCCGAGTTTGACGAGCGACGTGCCGAGCCCGGTCCACGCCACGGCTGCCGATGGATTGCGCTGCACCGCCTGCTCGAAGTGCTTCACCGCCAGCTGGTCGTTCTGCAGATACCCGAGGCAGACGCCGAGCCCGTACGCCGCGTCGAACGTCGGCCGGACAGCCTCGGCTCTCTCGTAAAGCGCCAGCGCCTCCTCGCAGGCGAGACGAATGCGCTGGAGCTTCGCCAGCCCGAGCAGCGCCTCGAGCAGGTCGGGCTTTGCGGCAAGCGCGGCAGCGTACTCCTGTTCCGCATCGGCGCGCCGCTCCTGCGCGTCGAACATCTCGGCCCGCAGTTGGTGCACGCGCGCGGAATCCGGCGCAGTCCTCGCCAGGCGCTCGAATTCCTCCGCCGCGAGCCCGCGGGTGACCAGCCCAAGGAAATAGAGAACGTTGGTATCGGCAGGATGCTTGCGCACGGCGCCCGTCGCTGCCCGGTACGCAGCGTCGATCTCGTTCCGTTCGAGATACACGCGGATGAGCAGCACGTGTCCGGCGACGTCGCTCGGCTGCCGCTGAACATAGGATTTGGCCAGCGAGAGTGCGCGATCCGTGTCGCCCACAGCAAGCGCGCGTCTCACTGGGGTCAGACCGGGGTGAGCCGCCGCCTTCGGCGCCTGGGCCGCAACGCCGGCGGCCTCGATTGTCATCAACCCCGCGATCGATGCGGTCACGCAGACATGACGGATCACGGCGGTCCTGTTCATTGTTCGTAGGGCACGGCCTGGATGATGCGCAGGAATGCCTGGGCGCGCTCGTCCCGCTTCTCGCCGAGGGCCGCGACTTTGGCCATCTGCGCGTCTTTGCGCGAATCCTTCGTTTTCCCGTAAAGCGTCGCCAGGTTCACCGATGCCGCGTAATGATCGGGATCGATCGCGAGTGCCTTGCCCAGCGACTGCTCTGCCGCGCCATATTCTTCCAACCGGGTTTGAATCAATCCCAGTTCCGCCAAGGCATCGACAAGGCTGGCATTGAGCTGCAGCGCGCGATCGATTTCCCGGCGCGCCGTGACGAGATCGTTCATCTGCCGGGCGATGCGGGCGAGAAAGTAGTGGCCGCCGGTGGCGGTCTCGGGCGAGCGGGTGGCACGTTCGAGCTCGGGACGGGCCTTCTCGAACAGGTTGCTGTAGAACAGGGCGGCCCCGAGCGCGAAGTGACCGCGCGGATCGTCCGGCCGCAGCCGCACGTATTTCTCGAAATAGGGCAGCGACTCGGACGGCTCGTGGCGATTGGTCGCGATCGCGCCCATCGCATAGTTCACCAGCGGATTATCGGGATCGAGCTCGACCGCCTTCTTCATCGACTCGTAGGCTTCACGACCAAGGTTCTGCTCGACGCAGACCATGGCGAACAGGAAGTGCACCGACGCGTTCCCGGGACCGAGAGAACGGGCGTGCGCCAGATAGCCAAGCGCCCCGTCGTAATCCTTCGAGCGAATCGCCGTCCTCGCGAGCTCGATCAACAGCGGCGCCGAGGCCCCCTCGGCGGCGGCAACGCGCTCGAGCACCTGGCGAGCCTCACGGAACTTGCCGGCTCTCATCCGAGTCGCCGCCAGGGCCCGTAGCGATCGCGTCGAGGCCAGCCCGCGGCGGTCCAGCGCTTCGACCATCGACGCCGCGATCTCGTCGCCGGCCGTCCCGGGAAGAGCCGGGAGCGCCGCAAGGACGTCGGCCTCGGTGAGCGCCTGGTGTCCTGCCAGCGCATCGACAGCGCGCCGCGCCGCCGCGCTATCGCCCAGCCCCGCGAAATCGACGGCAAGGATCGCAAGGGTCTGAGGTCGGTCCCGCGTCGCTTCTGGCAACCTCTCGAGTGAAGCGCGGCTGGCCGCAAACTGCCCGTCGAGCGCCAGCAGCACTCCGCTCTGAAACAGTCCCTCGACGTTCGCCGGCTCGATGTCGAGCAACCGCCTATAGACATCGAGCGCCTTGACTCTCATCGCCGGGTCGGTATCTGCGTGCTCCTGGTACAGACGGCCAAGGTTTTCGTAGGCCGCCGCGTTCTTCGAAGCGAGCCGAATGGCCGCCCGAAAATGCGTCTCGGCCCGCTCGAACTGCTTCTGCTGCGCGGCGATGACACCCGCCAGGTTCTGCAGCACCGGGTCGGCCGGATGTGCCTTCAGCGCGGGCTCGACGATCCGGCTCGCCGCCGACAGATCGCCGCGTTCGATGGCCGCGGCCGTCTGCTGGAGGGTCGACTGGCTCGCGAGCGCGTCTTGATGCGGTGACTGCGCCGCGGCGACGGCGGCGGCGGCGAAGAAGGCCAGGGCCACGGTTCGGCGGGCGTTCACCGGCTTTGCTCCCGCCGGCTCTCGTGCAGCCGCTTGAACTGGTTCATGGCGGTGTCGGCTTCGGCCGTCTGGCCGCGGCGGCGGTAGATGCGCGACAGCGCGTAGTACGCTTCGGCATACGACTGGTCCAGCGAGATCGCCTGCCGCAGTGACCCGACCGCGGCGTCCAGCCGGCCGCGTTCCTCGAGCACGACACCGAGCTGGTAGTGACCGGGCGCAAAGCGCCGATCGATGGCCAGCGCCTCGCGAAACAGGCGCTCTCCTTCGTCCAGCTCGCCGCGGGTGCGAAGCAGGATGCCGAGATTGAGTACCGGCCACGGAGATGCGGTCTTCGTGGCCGCTCGATTGAGCCGGATCGCTTCGCGATAGTGAGCGATGGCCTCGTCTGGTTGATTCAGCGCTTCGTAGCAAAGGCCCAGGTTGTCGTGTGCTCTGACCAGCGCCGGCTCCCGCGCCACGACCCGCTGAAGCCGCTGGATCGCGGAAGCATATCGACCGGCGTCGTAGTCCAGGCGCGCCAGCCAGTACAAAGGCACGACGTTCGCGGGATCATCGGCGGCGAGCCGTTCGAGCTCGGGGCGGGCCCAGTCACCGCGCTTCATGGCGATGTAGGCGAATGCCAGCTGGAGCCGCGTCGGATTGTCCAGCGGGCCCAGAGCTTCCGCCTTCTTGAGCGCGATGGCCGCATTGAGCGGCTTGCGATCCAGCATGAAGACGCCGGCGATCTGCGTGAGCAACGATTGGGACGCCGGCTGTCGCGCGATGGCATCGGCCAGCAGCTGTTCGGCGCGCTCGTAGTTCTTCGACGTCAGAGCCTGTTGAAGTTCGGACGAGGGAGTCGAGACGGGCGCGGCCGGTGGACCTTCGCTGATCTCCCGTTCCAATGCCGACATCGAAGGCACCTGTGCCGTCACCGCAAGCGGCAGGGCCAGAGAGAGGACGAGATTGAAAAGCGCGAGGCGAATCGCGGTCATGGATGTCGCGATTGAGGTAACCGTCGCGCCCGGGCAGATTCGATACTCGACTGCAGCCCCTGCGCCACCTTGCTTTCCGGGACGAGCGCGAGAGCGCGGGCGACGGCCCGCGAGGCATCGTCCAGCCGGCCCCCAGCCATATAGAGCCGGGCCAGGGCCAGGTAGACGTCGTCGAGCGTGGCATCCCGAGTGACGGCATCGAGAAATGCGGCTTCAGCAAGGTCCGGCCGCCCCTGCTCGAGATACTCACGCCCTTTCGCCTGGCTGAGGCGCGCCGCCTTCGGATCGATCGTCTGCATCCGTGTGAGCGTCCACTGCGAGAGCCGCAGGTAGGCCTTGCCGAGACGATACGCGTACTCAGGATTAGCTGGAGCCGACTCCGCCAGCGTGCGGTACTCGTCGGTCAGGCAGATGACGTCGGCGATGCGCTCGCACGCATCGGCGAGTTGCAGGTGAACGGCCGGCTCGCGCGGCATGAGCTCGGACGCGCGACTCAGGGCGCGCACTGCCATCGTAGGCTGGCCGAGCGCCAGCAGGCTGGCTCCCTCGAGGAGGTGCGACGGCCCGAAGGACGGATCCATCCGGGACGCTGCCCGGAACTCCACGAGCGCGTCGGTGTGCCGTCCGCGACGCTGCAGGACGATCCCGAGATTGTGGTGAACGAAGGCCCGGTTACCGCCCCCGGCAATCACGGTGCGAAACGCCGCTTCGGCCGCGTCGAGACGACCGGCGGCCAGGTCGGCTACGCCCTCAGAAAACCGCGCCGCCAGCGGGGGAGACAAGTCCTGTGGGGCCGCCCAGGCCGGCGCCAGCACGAGCAATGCCAGTGCAAGCGCCAGCCGGGACAGCGTCGGGCCTAGAACTCGAATCGCACGGCGAGCTGCATCGTGCGAGGGTCGGTCACCGATCCGTTCCATTTGCCGAAATCCGGACTCGCCAGATCGTTGTTGAACGCCAGCCCGCCCCACTCGCCCGGGTTGGTGAACATGTGCCAGTTCCACAGGTTGAAGATCTCGAACCGAACCTGCACGTTGGTTCCGCCGCCCATCCTCGTGTTCTTGATGAACGAGAGATCCTGATTGTGATAGCCGAAGCTCCGCACCGTTTCCTCGATGCGGTTGCCCTGGCCGTAATAGAAGTTGAACGCGGAGACCGGCTCGAACGCATTCTTGTTGAACAGAGGGCCGGCGTTCGGGTCGAAGTTGCCCTTGTCCTGTGCGAACACCGCACCAGCGTCGATGATCCTCGGGATGCAGCCTGCTCGGAACGCGCCCGGCACGTTGCAGAAGCCGGACCGGAAATACATGGGCAGCCCGGACGAGTACTTGAAAATCGTGCTCATCTGCCACCCGCCGAGAAGCGCGTTGGTCACACCTCCTGTGTTCATGTACTTCCGGCCCTGACCGACCGGCAGCTCGTAGACGAATGCCGCCGAGAGCACATGAGGCGTGTCGGTGGCGGCGATCACCTCGTTGCGCTCGGCCTCGAACGGTGAGATGACCCCCTGGAGGCCGCTCCACGTCACCGCCTCACGCTGCGTGTTGTCAGACGCGCTCGAGATCGTCTTCGACAGCGTGTACGAGACCAACGAATAGACGCCGCCGGAGAATCGCTTCTCGAGCTTTACCTGCAGGGAGTTGTAATGCGACTCGCCGTGGTTTTCGTTCAGGCCCTGCAAATTGCTGCAGTACTGCGGGAACGGACGCAGGGCCTGGGCGACCGATGGTGCGCAGCCCGTCATCTGTTCGACCCATCCGTTGTAGGGCAGCGCGACGCCGTGCAGGCTGGTCATCCCTGGCTTGAACTCGTCGTAGAGTGCTTCCCCCTTGGACAGATGACTCGGATCGATCGCGTTGAGCGGGTCGATGCTCGACGGCAGTCTCCGACCGGCGCTGCCGACGTAGGCGACGCTCACCGAGACGTCGCGTCCGAGCTCGCGGTCAACCGTGATGTTCCACTGGTGCGAGTAAGGCCGCTTGTTGGCGTCGGCAGGCCGGTACAACAGATCCTGCCCGTTCCTGTAGTCCGACCTGACGAGCGGCGGCTTGTCGAAATTCTGCGGCAGACCCTGCTCGAGGAAGAATGCCGGCTGGATGCCGCCAAGAGTGGTGTTGAACGACGGCGTCGCCGAGAAACCGTCCTGCGAAATTCCTCCGCCCCATCCGGGATAGAAGGCCTGCATGTAGAAGATGCCCCACCCGGTTCGGAACACGGTCCTGTCGTTGTATCGGTAGACGGCGCCGAAGCGCGGCGCGAAGCCGCCGTAGAAGTCGTTCTCCGGATAGCGGGCGCCGAAACTCGCAGCCCCGTAGCTGTCGCCGGCGAAGGCCAGCCGCCCGAGTCGCCCGCCGGCGGCGGGATTTGCACCCGTCGGATCGAAGAACGAGAAGCGATCGTACTTCTCTGAAGATGGCGAGTAGTAGTCCCAGCGCAACCCGTAGTCGAGGGTGAGCTGCGCGTTGGCGCGCCAGGTGTCACCGGCGTGGAGCACCCACGCGTTCTGGCGGGGGTAGGCGGAATCCACGGCGCGGAACGTGGCGTTGGCAGAGTCGACCGCACCGAGCAGGAAGCTCGCGATCGGACTCCCGCTGTTGACGCCGACCAGACCGGTCGAGCCACGGCCGAATGTGAAGCTGCCCGCCTGGTTCCCGTTGCTGTGGATGTTTCCCATGATCTTCCGGTACTCCATCCCGCCCTTGATGGTGTGGGCACCCCTGGTCCACGTCAGCGCGTCGTTGATGATGAAGGTCGGACGGGTCGTGACATTGCCGATGTTGATGCCGGCATTCGATCCGAACTGTGCGAACCCGTCGCTAAAACTCATCTGCGGCGGCACGTTGTAGCCGGCGACGCCGGTGATCTTCGGGAAGTCATCGACGAAGCTCTGATTGACCGACCCATACCCTTCATTGCGATTCAGGTATCCCATCGACATGTGGTTCAGCAGCGTGCTGCTGAACGTGCGATCCCAGTTGAGCCGGCTGACCCAGGAGTTCTGCGGATCGGAGTAGGTCTCGCTGGCGATCGACTGCGGCAGGACCGAGACGAACTTCGCCGGCGCGCGCTGGTGCCAGACGCTGGTGAAGAAGTGGTCGGTAGTGCCCACCTGCATGTCGAACCGTCCCATGTAGTAATCGGAGTTCCCGAGGATCGTGTCGGGAATCGCGGGACCCAGGTAGTTGTTCAGCGGGCCGCCGCTGGTCGGAGTCGGGAGCGCCTGGAGCCACGGACGGATCAGCGGGCTGATGCGGTTCGGGCAGATCACGTTGGGACTGTTGCCGTCGCAGCCCATGAACTGGTTCTTGGTGAACCCGCCGCGGCCGTCGGATCGAATCGTCGCCGGGTCGTAGATCGGAATCAGGTTGCCGCTGGCGTCGCGCCAATCGGTGAAGTCGCCGGCGCGCTCCCTCACGGACGGGATTGAAAGCGTCGGCTGATTCGAGCCGCCGGTCTGGCGGTAGCCTTCGTAGTTGAAGTAGAAGTAGCTCTTGACGCCGTCCGACCAGATTCCCGGCAGCCTGGCCGGACCGCCGAGATTGGCGCCGTAGTTGTTGCGCTTGAACTCGGGTTTGTCGTCCGCGCCCCATTGCGTCGCCTTCAATGCGTCGTTGCGGTGAAACTCGAAGCCGGCGCCGTGGAAGGAGCTCCCGCCGGACTTGGTGACCGCCATGATCTGCCCGGAGGTCGAGGAGCCGTATTCAGGCGCGTAGTTCGAGGTCAGCACTTTCACTTCGCTGACCATGTCCGGCGACATCGGGAAGTCCTGGAAGATGGAAACCATCCCTCCCTGGCTCATGAACCCCTGCTGCATGCTGACGCCGTCGAGCGACGCCTCGTCGCCGGATTGCAGGCCGCCGTTGATGCGGGCATCGAATGCGTTGTTGCCACCGCCGGTGCTGACGCCAGGCATCAGCGTGGCGAATGACGCGGCGGCGCGCGGGCCGCTGTTCATCAGCAACGGAAGCTGGTTCAGCGTCTCGGGCGAGATCCCGTGCTCCTGCGTACCGGTGACGCTCAGCATCGAAGATCCGCCGACCACTTCCACCCGCTGATCCTGCGCACCGACCTGGAGCTCAATCTCCACGCGCTGCACGGAGCTCAGCGTGACGTCGATGTCCGGCCGCACCACCTGCTGGAAGCCGGGTTTTAGCGCGGTGAGCTCGTACCGGCCGGGCGCGAGATTGCGAAACGCATATTCGCCATCCGGACCGCTCACAGCGGTAGCGACCGTCTGGTTGGTGAGCACGTTCCGGAGCGAAAGGGCGGTGTCGGGCACGACCGCCCGCGAACTGTCCCGGACGACGCCGGTGATTGCTCCGTTGGAACTCTGCGCCGCGGCAAGCGCTGGCAGCAGGAGAAGGCATGCCGAGAACCCGAGGATCGCTCTGCGAAGTACTGACACGTGCACCTCCTCGCGAAGCTGAGCGGTGGGTGACTGCGCCCCGGGAGAGAGAGTCAGCGACTGCGAGTCGTTGCGGCGGTATACCACAGTCACCATGGCCAGGCAACAGCAGCGGACCGGCATTCGACCGCTGCTGCGGCGACCCTCGACTTCTTTTGCGGTCTACGCGCGTGCGAAATCAAAGCGCTGCTGTGGCAGCACGTCTCGTTCGACGAGCGTCGTCTTCGGTGCGACGGTCGAAGACACCGGCCGGGTGGCGGGATCCGTCGCTTAATGACACTTGCCTTGAGGCGCTCGGGGAGCTCCACGGCCGAGCGCGCCGACTGGGATTTGCGGAGCGTGACCACTTTCTGTTTCCGTGGCACGGGCAACACCGAAAGCTCGATCCCACCCGTCCGATGACGTCGTGGCGTTCGGCGTGGCGTTCATTGCGGAAGGCCGCGGGCCTGCCGCACGTGCGCTTCCATGACGGCCGACACACGGCGCTGACGAGGCTCGCGGAAAAGGGCGTCGCCGACTGGGTGATCCGGGCCCAGTTCGGGCACGTCTCGGCGGCCATGATGGCGGTCTGCAGCCACGTGCGCCGGAAGGCGCTCGACGAGGCGGCCAACGCGCTCGAGCCTGACGCAGCACCCAGCACGGTGCCACCGAGCGCGCCGCCACGCCCCACACGTCCCCGAAGGGTTATGTCACATGTGACGTCACAACAGGGCCCGCCCCGCAGCAACGTGATCGATTTTCCGAAGGATTTTGGCTCGCCAGCCGTAGCTCGTTCAGCGAGCGGAGAGGCCCGCCTACGCTAAAGCTACGGCGGCACCTTCGCGTGCATTCATGAGCGAAGGTTGGTGCGCCCAGCACGACTCGAACGTGCGACCTCCTGGTTCGTAGCCAGACGCTCTATCCAACTGAGCTATGGGCGCGCAGAGGCGTTCGCTCATGCCCCTGTCTCGGCGGGCACGAGCATACGAAACGGTGAGTATATCACGTTAAATCGCTGGTCCGCTGGTCCGCTGGTCCGCGGGCTCGGGGCTCGGGGCTCCCGCCTTCGCGCTGCGCGCTACGGCGGGCAGGCGGGG
>Ga0114129_10013860_pt1 | contig 11487 bp, 8 predicted proteins | sample RhiMetdeltSRZDD1_FD_80071 | JGI IMG/M metagenome (GOLD analysis project Ga0114129, IMG submission 80071) | Populus rhizosphere microbial communities from Tennessee, USA - Rhizosphere MetaG P. deltoides SRZDD1 (version 2) (version 2) | ecosystem: Host-associated > Plants > Roots > Rhizosphere >... | reverse complement strand
TTCCCATTTCTCCGCAATCGCGAACTGCGCTGGGACGTCGGCGCCGTTTGCGCGCAGCCGGACGTGATCGGCATTCGGCATGGCCGCACGCGGAACCGGAACGTGCGCGTTCGTCGGGTACTCGTTCCGCCGGATGCCGGTCGTTTCGCTGACCGTGATCGTGATCGGTTTCGTCGTCTGCGCTGTGAGCGGCAAGACGATCGTGACCAGCGCGATTGCGATCAGCCATCCACCGCGTACGTAGGGCCGACCTTCAGGTCCGCCAAATCCGCCGGATCGCCGAGTACAGGCAGGCCTAAAGGCCTGCACTACACCAGGTGCAACGTTCAATGATCGATCGCTCAATGTACCAATCCAATTCCCAGATTACCCAATTACCCAATTACCAGATCCACGTCGCGCTCACTCCAGTGCCCGTATCCGGTGGTTCTCGCTGTCGCTGACGTAGAGCACACCACGCGAGAAGAACAGGCCGTGCGGGCGCGCCATCCGGCACGCGAGCGGATTGCCATCCGGACCATCGCCTCTTTCGCCGGTGCCGATGACCGTGGTGATTGTTCCGCTCTTGAGATCGATCCGGCGGATCGCGTGGTTCTCGGTGTCGGCGATGAACAGGCTTTGATCGGGAGCGTAGGCGACGCCTTTCGGCCCATTGAGCTTCGCCGCCGTGGCTGGACCGCCGTCGCCCGTGTAGCCGGTTTCGCCAGTCCCGCCAATCCGCGTCAGGCGCCTCGTCCTGCCGTCGATGCGGAACACGGCGTTCCCTTCGCGAAGGACCAGGTAGACGTTGCCGTCCGGATCGGTGTCGATCGACCGCGGGCCGTTGAGCGGCGCGCCTTCGAGCGCTCCGTCGTCGGGCGTGGCCGCGCGCTGGCCCGTGCCGGCAAACGTCGAGATCGTGCCGGTCTTCATGTCGATCGCGCGGATGCGGCTGTTCATGATGTCGCAAATCAACAAGCGACCCGCTGCGTCGAACTGAATGCTGTGCGGTTGCCGGAGTTGCGCGCTGGCCGCGGGGCCGCCGTCGCCCGAAAAGCCGGCCACGCCCGTGCCGGCGATCGTCGACACGACATTGGTCTTCGCGTCGATCCGCCGCACCACGTGCGCATCGCGCTCGACGATAAAGAGGTTGCGCTGGCCGTCGAAGCGAATCTCGTGGGGGGCTGAAAACGACGCGGCCATGGCCGTGCCGCCGTCGCCGGCGTAGGCCTTCTGACCATTCCCCGCAATCGTCGTCAGTTTCCGCGTCGACAGATCGAGTCGTCGCGTGCGGCCGGTATCGACCTCGCAGAAGTACAGCGCTCCGTCCGGTTCGATGATGACGCCGTATGGATTGTTGACCAGCGCTTGCGCGGCGTCGATGGGATCAGCCTGCGAACCGGCGGTGCCTGTGCCCGCGATTGTGCGCACGCGTTTCTGCTGCGCGAATGACTGCCGGGCCGTCGCGACGAACGCCGCCGTGGTGTAAAGAAAGGCGCGTCTGCTTAGTGGCATCATCTGACTCGCCGCGGCCGACCTGAAGGTCGGGCCTACGTACCGCGGAGGTGTCTTTACCCGCGACCCGGTTTAGCGCATTATGGCAGACCTCGCCGAGGACATCATCATGCGAACGATCTCAATCGTCATCGCCGGGAGCGTCATCGCCGCCGCCGTCGCTGCCGTTGGCGCGCAAGAGCGCGTCGACGCCGACGTCTACTGGAAGATCCGCCGCGAGGCCGCGACCAACTCGCAGATCATGCGGACGGTCCACATGCTGACCGACGTGTACGGACCGCGGCTGACCGGCTCACCGAATCTCAAGGCCGCCAGCGAGTGGGCGATCGAACAGATGAAAGCCTGGGGATTCCAGAACGGTCATCTGGAATCGTGGGACTTTGGCCATCCGGGATGGACGAACGAGCGCCTTGCCGCGCACATCGTGACGCCGGTGAGGGATCCGCTCGTTGCAGAGGTCCTTGGTTGGACGCCCAGCACAAACGGTCCAGTTCGAGCTGCGGCTACCCTGATCACGATTCCGTCCCAGCCGACGAAGGACGAACTTGCAGCGCACCTCGACACGTTGAAAGCGGCAGTGCGGGGAAAGATCGTGCTCGTCGGTGCGGCGCAGCGCGTGTTCGTCACGTTTCTGCCGGTGCCGATGCGTCGCGAGGATCGGGATATCGAGGCGCAATTCAATCGCTCCGCAGGCACGCCCGCCCCTCCGGCTCCGGCAGCGCCCGCCGCAGAATCGCGGCCCGGCGTACTGACCGCGAACCAGCGCGACGAGCAGATCAACCGCTTTCTGCTGACCAACGGAGCACTGCTGCGAGTGAACGACGCAGGAGAGGTGCTCGGACAGATTCGAGCATTTGCCAATCGCACCTACGACCCTGCGACGACGGTGCCGACGGTCATCATGAGGAACGAGGACTACGGTCGGATTGCGAGGCTCCTCGACGATCGTCGTGTCGTGGAGCTCGAGTTCGACATCGTGAACCGCATTCATCCTGAAGGTCGCACCAACTACAACGTCATTTCTGAAATCCCAGGCACCGATCGTCCGCAAGAGGTCGTCATGCTTGGCGGACACCTCGATTCGTGGCACGCCGCCACCGGCGCGACCGACAACGCGATCGGCTGCGCCGTGATGATGGAAGCCGCGCGCATTCTCAAAGCGATTGGCGTGAGGCCGCGCCGGACGATTCGCGTCGCGTTGTGGAGCGGGGAAGAGCAGGGTCTGCTCGGTTCGCAGGCGTACGTCAAGGAACACTTCGGTATGTTTGAAAGTCCGAAGCCGGAGTACGCGAACTTCGGAGGCTACTTCAACGTGGATTCTGGAACAGGGCGTATCCGAGGACTGACGGTGTTCGGCCCCGATGAGGCCGGAAGGCTTCTGCGCGACGCCGTTGCCCCATTGAAAGATCTCGGCGTCTTCGGCGCTGTGGCGACACGGAGCCGTTCACGCGGCGGCACCGACAGCACGTCGTTCAACGAAGCCGGGCTGCCCGGCATTGGCGCGCAACTCGATCCGATCGAATACAACGCTCGCACCTGGCACACGAACTACGACACCTACGAACGGATTGTCGAAGACGATGTGAGGGCGTCGGCGATCGTCGTCGCGGCTGGCGTTTACCATCTCGCGATGCGCGACGCGCTGCTGCCCAGATTCACGAAGGAACATATGCCGTCGCTACCTACATCTAGGTAGTTGACTCATCCGGAAGACGCCCGAACAATTTTGCCTCAACGGCCCGGATGTGACGATTATTAAAGAGGTTGTCTCCACGCCGGCCCGGCGAGGACGACAGTGGCGTCTGGCCGTTCCCGCCGGATTGCCCGCCGAGGGAAGGATTTCGTGTCTGTGAATGGCCCGGGACGTGCCCTCATCGGCCTTCTGGCTATCGTCATGCTCGCCTCGCCCGCCCGTGGTCAAGAGCCCGGGGGTTCCGAGTACATGCGCCAGTCGTGGACCGAGAAGGACGGCCTGCCCGGCAGCGCCATCGGCGCGATGGCGCAGGACGGCGATGGGTATCTCTGGTTGATCAGCAGCGGCGGCCTCGTGCGGTTCGACGGCGTGCGCTTCGTCGATTGGAATGCGACGGATGTCGGGGGCGGGCAGCGCCTCGGCGCGTCCACGCTCTCGACGGCACTCGATGGCAGCCTGCTGATCGGGTTGGGTAATGGCGGCGTCGCGCGTCTGCAGAATGGCAAGCTGACGATCCACCAACCCGAAGAAGGCGGCCTGCCACCGGTCGCGGTTCGCAGCGTCATCGAAGATCACGAACACACCATTTGGGCCGGCGGCCAGGGTGTCACCAGATTCCGCAGCGGACGCTGGGAGCACGTCGGGCGCGACCGCGGGTTGCCCGACGATCCTGTCTACAGTCTGTTCGAGGACCACGACGGAAACCTCTGGGTCGGAACCGCCGCAGGCGTGTTCCGGAGGGCGTCTGGCGCCGATCGTTTCGATCTCGTGCGTGACGTCCGCGCGCTCGGCTTCGCCGACGATCCACGCGGCCAGGTGTGGATGACCGGTCTCGATCATCCGTTCCGCACAGCGGATGGCCACGGTCCCGAGGTGCTGCCTCCGGCGCTGCTGCAGACGGCGTCGGGTGGTTGGAGGCTGCGCCGCGACTCGCGCGGCAATATCTGGGTGGCCACGCTTGGCGCCGGCGTCTGGCGGGTGCACGCGCTCGAATCGCCAGGCCCGCCGCGCATCGAGGAATTCGATCGCGATCGGTTGTCGAACGCGGTCGTGCGTTCCGTCGTCGAGGATCGCGAAGGCAACATCTGGGTCGGAACCGACTACGGATTGAATCGTCTCACGCCGACGGCGCTGCGGTCTCAGCAGTCGGAGCTCGGAAAAATCAACAAGCCCGTGGTTGCCGTAGCCGCCGAAAAAACCGGTGACGTCTGGGTGGGGACGCAGACCGGCTTGTATCGGTTCTCCGCAAAAGGCGGCGCACGTTACGACCAGCGCAACGGGTTGCCCGGTGTCGCGATCTACAGCCTGCACATCGATCGCCAGGGCACGTTGTGGGCCGCCGGCGATCAGCTGGGGGTCGTACGGCGCGAGAAGAACGGCCGGTTCACCGCTATCCCGCTGCCCGGATTGCCGCTGCGCATTATTGCGATGACCGCCGACTGGTCCGGCGGCCTCTATTTGTGCGATCTCGATCTCGGCGTCTTCCTCTGGAAGAACGGCGTGCTGACCGAGATTACAAAAGACAAAACGCCAAAAGCCGCCTATGCAGCCATCACCGATCGCGAGGGCCGTGTCTGGCTCGGCATGGCCGGTCAGATCATGCGGTTCGATCCCGACGGCTCATCGCGCACGTTCGGGCCCGACGATGGACTCGGCCGCGGCGCCGTCCAGACCTTGTTCGAAGACAAAGAGGGCGTCGTCTGGGCTGGCGGCACAGCAGGCTTGAGCCGCTTTACCAACGGCCGATTCACCGTGATGCCGGTCGAAGGCAACGGCAGGCGCCAGAACGTCGTGGCGGTCGCCGAAGACGGAGAGGGGAGCCTGTGGCTCGGCGTCCGGTCGGGTGTGATGCGCGTGCCGCGACGCGACGTGGACGCGGCTGCCGCCAACCCCTCGCGTCCGATTCAGCAGCCGCTTTACGACATGGACGATGGCCTCAACGGTCTGCCGATCTGGCTCGGGTATCCAACGGTGACGCGCGGCGGCGATGGTCGGTTGTGGTTCGTGACATCGGACGGCGTGTCGGCGTTCGATCCGCGGCTCATCAGCAAACATCGTCTCGCGCCGCCGGTGCAGATCGAGTCGATCGCCGCCGACGACAAACCGGTTGCGCTCGACGATCGCGAGGGGCTGCCGCCTCTCACATCGCGGCTCCAGATCGATTACACGGGCATCAGCTTCACGGTGCCGTCGAAGGTGCTGTTCCGCTACAAGCTCGAGGGGTTCGACGCGGACTGGGTGGACGCCGGCACGCGGCGCCAGGCGTTTTACACGAACCTGCCGCCGCGCTCGTACCGGTTCCATGTGATTGCCGGCAACGATGGCGTCTGGAACAACACGGGCGCGGCGCTCACCTTCGCCATTCTGCCTGCGTTCTATCAGACCGTGTGGTTCCGCATCGTGGTGCTCGCGACGATTGCGTTCGCGGCGTGGGGCGCCTGGCGGCTTCGCGTGCGTCACGTGCGCGAGCAGTTCGACATGGTGCTTGCCGAGCGCGCGCGGATGGCGCGCGAGATTCACGACACGCTCCTGCAGTCGCTGGTCGGCGTGACGCTGCAGTTCGACACGCTCGGCTCCGAGATCGAGTCGTCGGCAAGTCCTCTCCGGCGTGAATTCGACAAGCTGCGGAAGCAGCTCGAGCAGTGCATCCGCGAGGCGCGGCAATCGATCCTGGATCTGCGGACGCCGGCGCCGGGTGAAGGCGATCTGGCCGCAGCGATCCGTCAGGTCGTGGAGAAACAGACGAGCGACTCCGCGGTGACGGTCGATCTCGCGATCGTCGGCACGCCGCGGCCGAGCGGGCCGCGCATCACGCAGCAGTTGCTCCGCATTGCGCAGGAGGCCGTCAACAACGCGATGCGCCATGCGGATGCCACGCGGATCCGCATCGAGCTGTGTTACGACGCCGCCACGGTGGCGCTGCGCGTATCGGATAACGGCCGCGGATTCGATCCGGCACGGCCGGTCTTTACGCCCGAAGATCACTGGGGGCTGGCGAACATGAAGGAGCGGGCCGACCAGATCGGCGCGCAGTTCAGGCTCACGAGCAGCCCAGGCGCCGGCACCGAGATCGAGACGGTGGTGTCCACGGCTTCGTCGGCATGATGATTCGGTGGTCACGGCATTACGCTGACGTAGGGCGGGTCTTGCTGTTTAGACCCGCCTCGAGGCGCCGGGTCCAGAGGACCCGGCCTACTGTTTTTCAATAGCTTTCGGACGATCTCACCGATGATTCGTGTCTTGTGTGTCGATGATCACCGCGTGGTGCGGGAAGGCCTTGGCGCGATGATCGGCCGGCAGCCCGACATGGAAGTCGTCGGTTCGGCGGCAACGGGAGAACAGGCGGTCGATTCCTATCGCCAGCTCCGGCCTGACATCACGCTGATGGATCTGCAGCTGCCGGCCATGACCGGGCTCGACGCCATCCGCGCCATCCGCGACTTCGACGAAGACGCGCGCATCATCGTCCTCACCATGTACCACGGCGAGGAAGATATCTTTCGCGCGCTCGAAGCGGGCGCGGCGACGTACCTGCTGAAAGACTCCATCTCCGACGATCTGACGACGATGATCCGGGAGGTGCACGCCGGCCGTCGGCCGATCCCGCCCAACATCGCGAAAGTCCTTTCGGCGCGGGCGGCGCAGTCGCCGCTCACGGCGCGCGAGGTCGAAGTGGTGCGGCTGATCGCGAAAGGACTGCGGAACAAGGAAATCGCGACCGCGTTGCACATTACTGAGGAAACGGCGAAGGTCCACGTGCGAAAAGTGTTCGCGAAGCTCAATGTCAACGACCGAACGGCCGCCGTGCACGTGGCGATGCGGCGGGGCATTATTCATCTCGAATGAGCAGTCCCTCGAATTTGGTATCTCCCACGTCCTTTTTCGGGAGTAGGATCCGCCCATGAAACGAAACATTCTGGTCGCTTCTTTTGTGTCGCTCCTCGTGATGAGCGGCTTGGTTGTCACTGGCCAGCAGCAGCAGCAACAACAGCCGCCGCAAGGGGGCGCCGGCCAGGGGCAGGGAGGCGGCCAGGGACAGGGCCGCGCCAACGATGGCTACGTTGCGCTCGGCCCGGGACCGTCGGCGGCGCGAACACCGAAAAACGCCGACGAGTTCGACGCTTACTTCAAGCAGGTCTCGAATTGGGGGCGCTGGGGTCCCAACGATCAGCTCGGATCGGTGAATCTGATCACGCCCGCGAAGCGCAAGCAGGCGGTAGCGCTCGCCAAGAACGGCGAGCCGGTTTCGCTGGCGCACAACCCGCTGACCGAAGCGGCGCCCGACAACCAGAGCCCGTTCGGCCACACGATGAACCGCGGCTACACGACCGACACGGTCAGCGTGTCGTTTCACGGCTACGCCCACAGCCACATGGACGCGCTGTGCCACATTCTCTATAAGGGGCAGACATTCAACGGGCATCCGACCGCCGAGATCAACACCGAAAAAGGCTGCACGCAGCTCTCGATCGACAAGCTGAAGAACGGCATCGTCACCCGCGGCGTCCTGATCGACATTCCGCGGCTCAAGGGTCTTCCGTACCTCGAGCCGGGCACGCCGATCTTCGTCGAGGACCTCGAAGCGTGGGAGAAGAAAGCCAACCTGAAGGTTTCGTCCGGCGACGCGATCTTCATTCGCACCGGGCGCTGGGCTCGTCGCGCTGCGCTTGGTCCGTGGCCGGTTGGTAGAAACGAAGCCGGCCTGCACGCGTCGACGGCGGCCTGGATCAAGCAGCGCGGCGTGGCGCTCGTCGCCAGCGACGTCGCTCTCGACGTCGTCCCCTCCCTGGTCGAGGGTGTGGGGCTGCCGGTGCACACCTTGATGATCACCGCGCTCGGTATCAACCTGCTCGACAATCAGGACCTCGAGGCGGTCGGCGACAAGGCCGCAAGCCTGAATCGCTGGGAATTCATGCTGTCGGTGGCGCCGGTACCGGTTACGGGGGGAACGGGCTTTCCAGTCAACGCGTTGGCGATTTTCTGAACTTGCGCTGTCGTGCGGACCTCCACGGCCGCTGGCAGGCCTAAAGGCCTGCACTACAATTGATTACCGCTTGCTGCGCTTGAAAGGGCTGCTGATGAGGGTGTGTACGAGTGCGTGGGCGCTCGGCGCGATGTTGATTGTTCCTGCTGTCGCGATCGCGGCGGATCCGGCGCCGACGTTCACGAAGGACATCGCGCCGATCTTTCAGGAGAAGTGCGAGGCGTGCCATCGGCCCGACTCGATCGCGCCGATGTCGCTCGTCACCTACGAAGAAACGCGGCCCTGGGCGCGTTCCGTTCGCACGCGCGTCAGCGCGCGGCAGATGCCGCCGTGGCACGTTGACAAGACCGTCGGCATCCAGCGCTTCAAGAACGACCGATCGCTTTCCGATCAGCAGATCGAGACGATCGTGAAGTGGGTCGACGCTGGCGCGCCGAAGGGTGACCCGAAGGACATGCCGCCGAAGAAAGCCTGGGCGGACGGTCAGGGGTGGAATTTCGCCGCGCTGTTCGCTCAGAGCGAGCCGGATCTGATCATCACGTCGCAACCGTGGACGCAGCCGGCCCATGCTCAGGACAGCTGGGACAAGCGGCAGGTCGACACTGGCGTCACGGAACCGCGGTGGGTGCGCGCGATCGAGATTCGGCCGAAGACGGTGCAGGGCCGCAAGGTCATCCATCACGCCCTCGCGTACTTGTCGCAGAACGAGAGCGACAACCCGCTGCTGGCTGCTGCGCCGAGCGCTGTCGGATCGAGTGGCCTCTTCATGGAATGGGCGGTCGGCAAGCAGGGCGAGTTGATGCGCGGCGACACCGGGAAGCTGCTCCTGCCTGGCTCGAGAATCAGCTGGGACATCCACTACTCGTCGGCGGGCGAGGACGTCACGAGCCAGGTCGAGCTCGGCGTCTACTTCTATCCGAAAGGCCAGGAGCCGAAGTATCGCGAGACGCTCGCGCTCTTTGGCGCCGGGGACATCGATATTCCGCCGAACAGCATCAAGGCGACGCAGGCGTTCCACGTGCTGCGCCAGGCCGGGCGCCTGGAAAGCTTTCAGCCGCACATGCACCTGCGCGGCAAAGCGATGTCGATCGAGGCGATCCTGCCAAACGGGCAGACCGAGATGCTGAGCTACGTCAACAACTTCAATTTCAACTGGCACAACAGCTACGTCTACGCTGACGATGCGGCGCCGCTGCTGCCAAAGGGCACGGTGCTTCGCATTACCGCCTGGCACGACAACACGTCGGCCAAGACGAGCAATCCCGATCCGAATCAGTGGGTCGGCTACGGCGATCGCACGGTGGACGAGATGGCCCACGCGTGGATCAACATCACCTACATGAGCGACGACGACTTCACGCAGGAAGTCGAGAAGCGCCGAACATCTTCCCAGTAGGGCGGGTCTTGCTCTTTAGACCCGCCAACACGCCGGGTCTTGCTCTGTAGGCCCGAGCTTCAGGTCGGGCGTTCACTATTCATCCTCTGGAAGATTGCCTCCAGTTGCTCGCGCGAAGCGCGGCTCGCCTGCTGTGCGAAGCCGTGCGTCACTTCCTTCCCGCCCGCCTCGAGCTGACTCATCGCCGCGTCGGCGAATTCATCGACGGCAACGCCGAAGGTGTGAAGGCCGGGGCCGCCCAGGTCCGTGTTGACCGCGGGTGGAATGATTTCGACGACTTCGACCGACGAGCCGCTCAGCTGATGCCGCAGCGACAGCGTGAAGGAATGAAGGGCGGCCTTCGTCGCGCAGTACACAGGCGTGGCGGCAAGTGGGACGAACGACAAGCCCGAAGTGACGTTCACGATCGCAGCGCGCGTCTGTTTCAGCAGGTGCGGCAGCACAAGCGACGTGAGATGAAGCGGCGCGTCCAGGTTGATGGCGATCTCCTCGTGCATCGCCTGCCAGTCGCGGTCGTTGTCCAATTGCACGCGGCGCTGGATGCCGGCGTTGTTCACGAGCACGTTCAGGTCCGGAAATGATCGCGTCGCCCACTCGACGAGCGCCTCGCGCTCCGCGGGCTTCGACACGTCCGAGACCCGCGTCTCGACCTGCGGATGCGTCGCCTTCATTGCCGCGAGCGGCTGGGACCGCCGCCCGCACACGATGATTCGGTTGCCGGCGGCGAGCAGCCGCTCACCGAGCGCAAGCCCGATGCCTGTTGCGCCGCCGGTGATCAGGATGGTGTTGGAGGACAGCTGCATGTCAGAGGTCTCGGAGGGGAACGCATCAAAAATGAAGAAACGGCAAAGAGCGATCTGTGTTCTCGCGCCAGCAGCCCGTGGTGAAAGTCTGGCGTCGCATCGAGACGGGCGAGGCGCCTCGCCGGCAAGGCGCGACGACTGAGAATATCGGGAATATTTGATGGAGGAGCAACGCCGCCAGCGAGGATGCATCGCCCGTCGAATGCAGCCAGAGTTTCACCACGGGCTGCTAGCCAACGCCCCCGACAACTCCGCTGACCACGGGAACGCGACGTCCTGCTGCTGCAGCCGCCACGTCGCTGGCGATCGACGGATCGACGTCGGCGAGCATCCGCAGCATGTCGCCTTCGACGACCGCAACCGGCACGCCGTTGCGATACACGATGCGGCTGCCGGAAGCCACGCGGATTCGTTCGCCCGGCGTGACGATCCCCGCCAGGTTGAGCGGATCGGCGCCGCTGATCGTGATCAGCCGCTCGTCGGTTCCTGAACGGCGGATCTCACGCAGCCGATCGACCGCGTCCGGCAGCGCGAATTGCTCGCCGGCCATCCCGGCAACAAAACGGCCGCCGCGAATTTCGCCGCGGGCTTCGAGGCGGCGATAGACGCGCGTCAGCTCGCGCCAGGTGATGCCGCTTGCTTCGCGGGCCAGGAGGCGCCGGAACACGACGCCGTATCGGCGCAGCAGCATCCACGCCATGCGCTCGGCGGCCGCGTCCCGGGTGATGCGAGGCGCTTCGTCACGAAGCGCGAACCACCGCCCAGCTTGGCTCGAGCGAGGTCGAGAGCCCGAGTCGCGCGATCGATCGGATGGCCGTGACGACGATGGACTGACGATGCGGCGAAGGCCGGCGAAACCATCCGAGCTGACGAGGCCGGCCGCGACGAGCTCGCCGAGCACCGTCCGCAGCGCTTCATCACTTGATTCGCAGCTGGCCGCCAGCTCCTGCGCGAACGATGCGCCGCGCGATCGGAGATGGGAGAGCACACGCTCGGCAGGTTCCGAGAGTACGTAGTGTCCACCTTTAGGTGGACCGGCTGAGTGTCCACCTTTAGGTGGACCGGCTGAGTGTCCACCTTTAGGTGGACCGGCTGAGTGTCCACCTTTAGGTGGACC
>Ga0114129_10013858_pt1 | contig 11487 bp, 9 predicted proteins | sample RhiMetdeltSRZDD1_FD_80071 | JGI IMG/M metagenome (GOLD analysis project Ga0114129, IMG submission 80071) | Populus rhizosphere microbial communities from Tennessee, USA - Rhizosphere MetaG P. deltoides SRZDD1 (version 2) (version 2) | ecosystem: Host-associated > Plants > Roots > Rhizosphere >... | reverse complement strand
GCGGTCCTGCTGCCCGCCGACGGCCTGGCCGTGCTGGGCACCGACTCACGCTATGCCGAGGCCGCCGAGCGCGACTGCCCGGAGCTGGAGCTGGTCACCGAGCGTCAGGTCGAGCCGGCGCTGGCCCGGCTAGCGGCCGCGCGGGGCTGCCGCACGCTGGCCTTCGAGGCGCAGGAGATGACGGTCGAGCGGCACTCTGCGCTGTCCGCGCTGGACGGCAGTCCGCAGCTGGTGCCGCTCGGCCGGGTCGTCGAACAGCTCAGGACGGTCAAGGACGAGGCCGAGATAGCGCTGCTGGCCCGGGCCTGCGCCATCACCTGTGAGGCGTTCGCCGACGTGCTGTCCAGCGTCGTGCCGGGCCGGTCCGAGCGGCAACTGGCCGTCCTGCTGGAACGGGCGATGATCGATCGTGGCGCCGAGGCAGTAGCTTTCGACACCATCGTGGCCAGCGGACCGAACGGAGCTATCCCGCATCACTCGCCGGGAGAGCGAGCCTTCGCGGCTGGCGATCTGATCACCGTTGACTGCGGTGCCCGGTACGGCGGCTATCACGCGGACATGACCAGGACGGTCGCACTGGGTGACCCGGACGGCTGGCAGCGCGAGATCTACGAGGTGGTGGTCGCGGCGCAGCTGGCCGGCGTGGCGGCCGCGATGCCAGGTGCCGACGTGGCCGACGTCGACGACGCCGCCAGGTCCATCATCGAGGCCGCCGGCCACGGCGACCATTTCCAGCACGGGCTCGGCCACGGCGTGGGCCTGGAGGTGCACGAAGCGCCGATCATCGGGTACGGCCGGACGGGCAGGCTGGCGAAGCGGGTTCCCGTCACCATCGAGCCTGGGATCTACCTGCCCGGCAAGGGCGGGGTCAGGATCGAGGACACCCTCGTTGTCGGCGCAGGCGCTGACCCGGCCGGGTCGGCGGAGATACTCACGACGACCACGAAGGAACTGCTCGTGCTGTGACGCGGGCGCGGCGACCCGGAGTCAGCCCAAGACCACCTGTTCGCCGGAGCCCGATTGCTGGGGATCCGGCAGGCGCACCATGCGGAACGAGATGAGCAGCCCGGCCAGGCCGGCGAGGATGGGTATGAGAAGCGCCACCTGAAGGGCGATGTGCCTTGCCTGGGTGTTGATCCTGATGATCTCGTCCTGCGTCTTCTGCGGTTGGTCGGCGAGCTGCTTTTCGAGCTGAGTGTTGCTCACCACTTGGGCGTCATGCTCGAGGACCTTGGCCACCTGCTGCTGCTCGGCCCCGGAAAGCACGGTGCTCGACTGGGCCATGCTGGTGAAGCCGATAGACAACGCCGCCAGCAGGATGGCGCCGGCGAACGCCAGCCCGAACGACAGGCCGAACGACCCTCCCGCCGAGTTCACCCCGGCCGCCTCGCTGACGCGCTCCTCAGAGATCGGGGCCAGCGTCAGGTTGTTGAGCTGAGAGACCAGCAGGCCCAGGCCCGATCCCGCGATCATCAGCGGCACCACCAGGTACCAGCCTGAGGTCGCCCGGGGCACGATCGGCTCCACGGCGACGATCCCGAGCGTGAACAATGCGAACCCGGCCCGGATGAGGCTCGCCGGACGCCGCTTACCCGCTCTCTTTCCGGCGGCCAGCGCCACCGCGAACATGCTCAGCGAGAGCGGGGCGATGGACAGGCCCGCTCCCATCGCGCTGTACTCGAGCACGATCTGCAGGTAGATCGGCAGCGCGATCATCGTGCCGCCCAGGCCGATCTGCTGAAGCACCTGCCCGGAGACCCCGAACCGGAACAGCTTGGCCTTGAACAGGTCGGGATCCAGCAGCACCGCCTTGCCCGCACGCTTGCGCCGTACCAGCCACCACGCCAGGCTCCCGAGCGAGACCGCCCCAAGCGCAAGAAGCAGGCCCACCGCTTCGCCGCCTTCTTGCCAAACGAGGATGCCCAGCACGATGCCGCCCATGCCCAGAACGGACAGGACGGCACCCACGACGTCCACGCGCCGGGACCCGGTGTATTCCACGTCGTTGACCAGCCTGATGCCCGACAGCACGACCACGATGATGACGTCCTCGAGCAAGAACGCGATCCGCCACGACAGGTAGGTCGTGATGAACCCCCCGAACAGCGGGCCGACGGCGGCGGCGATCGCGGCCGCGGCCCCGACCAGCGCATAGGCCTGCCGCTGCGCCGCACCCTCGAAGTTGCCATGGATGAGCGACTGCATCGCCGGCAGCAGCAGCGATGCGCCGATCCCGCCCACGATCGCCCAGAAGACAATGACCGCGGTCAGGCCCTGGGCCAGAGCCATGGCCACCGCCCCGATCCCGTAGCCGAGCAGGCCCAGCACATATGCGCGCTTGCGCCCGATCAGATCGCCCACCTTGCTGCCGATCAGGATGAACGCGGCCGACACCAGCGCCTCGAGCGCGATCGCGGACTGAACCCCGCTGACGGTCGTGTGCAGGTCGTGAACGACCGATGCGATGGAGACGTTCATCACCGACGTGTCGACCACGAGGACGAACATCGCCATCGCCAGGAGGATGGCCAGCCTGCGGCCTCCCTTGGCCAGCTCAGGAGCGCTGGTGTCAGTCTCGCCAGTCATCGAAAGCTCACCACCCAACCGTCATGCGCCTTGGGCAGGAGGCTGGCGGCGTGCCCTTCGCTTCCATCGTGTCCCCCCCGGCGCGGCCGTCTCAGTGTCACAGACCCACGTCCGCAGGGACGGGCGAATCGGGAACCCGCTCGAAACACAGCGTTGCCTCAGCGGCGGCGGCACCCGGGGACAGCGGCACCAGGCCAATCGCCCTGGCCACCCGGGGTGTATCGGTGTGTTGCATGCCTTGGCGTTTGACGGTTTCCTTGGGCATGGCCCATCTGGACGAGGTTCGCGAAGGCCTGAAACTGTTCGAGCGGCAGTCATGGGCGAGTGCTTACGCCGCGCTTGCGGAGGCGGATGAGCGCGCACCGTTGGCGTGCGATCAATTGGAGGTGCTCGCCACAGCCGCCTACCTGGCGGGGCTTGACGCCGCGAGCGATCAGGCCTGGACTCGCGCGTTCCACATCCACCAGCGGGCCGACGATTCGCGGCGGGCGGTCCGGTGTGCGTTCTGGCTGGCCTTCCGGCTGCTGAACGCCGGCGACGTGCCGCAAGGCAGCGGTTGGGTCGCCCGCATCCGCCGGCTCCTCGAGCGCTGCCCGGACGGTGTCGAGCAGGGATATGGCAGCTATGCGTATGCGCTTCAGTCGATCTTCGGTGGAGACGCGTCCGGTGCGGAGCACAAGTTCGCGGGCGCCGCCGAGCTTGGCGCACGGTTCGGTGACGCCGATCTGGTCACGCTGGCCCGGGTCGGCCAGGGGCGTTCGCTCATCTACCTCGGCGAGGCGGAGCCAGGCCTGGCACTGCTCGACGAGGCGATGGTCGCCGTGGCCGCGGGTGAGGTTTCGCCGGTGATCGTCGGCGACACGTACTGCAGTGTCATCGAGGCGTGCACGGAGTTGTTCGATCTTCGCCGCGTGCAGGCGTGGACGTCCGAGCTGAGCGCATGGTGCGACGCCCAGCCGGAGCTGGTGGCGTTCCGCGGCCAGTGCATGGTGCACCGGGCGGAGGCCCTGCAGCTGCGCGGCGACTGGCCGGCGGCGCTGGCCGAGGCTCGTCGCGCGTGCGCGCAGTTGAGCACCCCGCTTGTGCGGCCCGCGGCCGGCGCGGCACATTACCAGGAAGGTGAGCTGCACCGGCTGCGCGGCGAGTTCGCCGCGGCGGAGGCGGCCTACCGCCGGGCCAGCGCCGCGGGCCGCGATCCCCAGCCCGGCCTGGCGTTGCTGCGGCTGGCAGAGGGCAACATCGGTGCGGCGGCCACATCCATCCGGCGCGCGCTGAGCGAGATGGCCGGCGCCATACCGCGTGCGGGGCTGCTTCCTGCCTATGCCGAGATCAGCCTGGCTGCCGGCGACGTCCACAGCGCCCGCGCCGCTGCCGCGGAACTGGCCGACACCGCCGCGGTGGTGCGGGCCCCGCTCCTGCGCGCACTGGCGGCCACGGCCGACGGCCGCGTTCTGCTCGCCCGCGGCGAGGAGCAATCGGCGCTCAGCCGGCTGCGAACGGCCGCGAGCCTGTGGGCCGAGCTGGGCGCACCGTATGAGGTGGCTCGGGTTCGCGTCGAGATTGGCACCGCCTGTCGCGCCCTGGGCGACAGCGACGGCGCGGCGCTCGAAGCGGACTCGGCACGGGCGGCGTTCGCCCAGCTCGGTGCCGCTCCCGACGCTGCCCGGCTGCAGCCGTCCGGTTCGGCCCATGTCTTGAGCAGGCGGGAGACCGAGGTGATCCGGCTGATCGCGGCCGGGGAGTCGAACCGCCAGATCGCTTCCGCCCTGGTGATCAGCGAGCGGACCGTCGAACGGCACGTGAGCAACATCTTCGGCAAGCTTGGCATCACCTCACGCGCTGCCGCCACGGCATACGTGTACGAGCACCACCTGCTCTAGCGCGACCTATGGGTGGCCGCACCCAGCCGCCGCCATCGTGTGATTGGGTGCCCGCGCGGATGCGCCGCCCCTCGTGCGCTCCTTAGCGTCATCGACATCGAAACCACCACGGCGCAAGGAGAATGCGATGCCGAACGTGTCCAAGGCGACGGCCTCCGAGACGGTGACCGTTGATGGCCTCGAGGTGAGCCTGGAGAACTTCGACGGCGGGTACACCGTCTGCTTCGAGTCTCACACCGCCGACGCCGACCTGACGCCTATCTTCCGGGGATTGCCCGACGACCGCTGCCAATTCCCGCGCTGGGGGTATGTGATGCGCGGACGCGTCGGGTTCCGCTTCGCCGACCGGGTCGAGACCTACGCCGCCGGCGACGCCTACTATGTGCCGCCGGGCCACACCCCGATCCACTACGCGGGCGCCGAAATCGTCGAATTCAGCCCGACCGACCAGTTGGGCGAGGCGATCGGCGTGGCCATGGCCAACCTGCAGACGCTCGGCATCACCAGTGGTGAGCCACGAGTCACCGGGGGTGAGCCGCGATGAGTGCGTTCTACAAGATCGCGTACCAGGTGGGCTTCCACCCCTGGGAAGACTTGGCCGATCACCCGCCGTTCGCGGACCCGCTCACCCGGCTCATCGCCCGCGAGGAAGGCGACGGCGGCCCGCCGTTCGGGCGGGCGCTGGACGTCGGCTCGGGCAGCGGCGTGTGGGGCGTTCGCCTGGCCCAGCGTGGCTGGGACGTCACCGGCGTCGAACTCGTCACAAAGGCGGTAGCGCGGGCACGCAAACGCGCCGCAGCGGCCAGCGTGCCGATGCGGATCGTCCGCGCCGACGTGACCAAGCTCCGCGCCGGTGGCGTCGGGACCGGCTTCCGTCTCATCCTCGACACCGGGACGTTTCACGGCCTGACCGGACCACAACGAGCCGCAATGGGCCGCGAAATCACAGCTGTCGCGGCCGCCGACGCCACCGTGTTGCTCGACGTCTTCGCGCCGGGCCGGCGCGGGCCCCTGCCGCGCGGGGCGACCCCGTCCGACATCGAGGCCGCGTTCCCGGCGTGGCAGATCACCGACGTCGAAGTCGCCGACACCGACCCGGAGCCGATAGCCCGCAAGCTCAAGTTCGACGAACACTGGTACCGCCTCCGCCGCAAGTGAGCAGATCACTGCCACAAGCCGCAAGGCAGCGCCCGGCCGGTCGTGCAGACGCCGCCGGATAGTGTGGCTGCGGCCAATGGTCGCTGTTCAGGCGGGTTCGGCGGGGCGGCCCGATGATTGTCCGCCGTGCCGGTCGTCTTTCCTTCCGGACGCACAACAGTGGGCGAGGAACGATGAGCAACGTGCACGACATCCTGCAGACCTACGTCGGTAACGGATCCGTGCCGGGAGCCGTGGGCCTGATGGCCCGCGGCGACCGGGTCGAGGTGGCCGCCGCCGGCTCTGCCGACGTGGGCGGCACCTCCCCGATGGCCCGGGATTCGATCTTCCGCGTCGCTTCGATCACCAAGCCCATCACGGCCGCAGCGGTGATGATGCTCGTCGAGGACCGCCGGATCGCGCTGGAGGACCCGGTGAGGCAGTGGCTGCCGGAGCTGGCGTCACCGGCCGTTGTCCGCACGCCGGCCAGTCCGGTCGACGATGTGGTCCCGGCCGTCCGGCCGATCACCGTGGCCGATCTGCTCACCTTTCGTGCTGGGTACGGCTTCCCGTCCGACTTCTCGCTGCCGGCGGTCGGCTTGCTGTTCAGCGAGCTGAAACAGGGACCGCCGCAGCCACAACTCGTCGCGGCGCCAGACGAATGGATGGCGGCACTGTCCCGCATTCCGCTGCTGCACCAGCCGGGCGAGGCGTGGCTGTACAACACCTGCTCCGACATCGCGGGCGTGCTGATCGCCCGGGTCTCGGGCCGTCCTTTGCCCGAGTTCCTGGCCGAGCGGCTGTTCGGGCCGCTCGGCATGGTCGATACCGGATTCGACGTACCGGCCGGCAAGCTCGCCCGGTTCACCAGCTACTACCGGACGGATCCAGCGGGCGGTCTCGAGCTTGTTGACGCCCCCGGCGGGCAGTGGAGCAGCCTGCCGGCGTTCCCCTCCGCAGCCGGCGGCCTGGTCTCGACCGTCGATGACTGGCACTCCTTCGCCCGGATGCTGCTCGCCGGCGGGCGCGCCGGCGGTCGGCAGCTGTTGTCGCCCGCTTCGGTGCGGCAGATGACCACCGACCAGCTGACCCAGCCCCAGCGCGATGCCAGCCGATTGTTCCTGGAGGGCCAGGGCTGGGGTTTCGGCGGCTCGGTCGACGTCGAGGCCATCGATCCATGGAACGTGCCGGGACGCTACGGCTGGGTCGGCGGCACCGGAACGGCAGCGCATATCACACCGTCCACCGGGACGGTAAGCATTCTGCTGAGCCAGATGGAAATGGCCGGGCCAACCGCGCCCGCCCTGATGCGGGACTTCTGGCGGCATGCGGCGAACGCCTGAAGCCAGGCGCAGGTGCGGCCTGTCGCACCGCCGATGATCGTCATAGAGTGACTGTCCCCACCCGGCATCAGCTGGCTACGTCGACCGGTTGCGGCACGGTGGTAAATGATCCGCGAGCGAGAGGGAGGGGACACGCGATCATGACAGGAACGGGCTCAGTCCTGGCCGACCGCCTCGCCCAGGGCACGGTGCTGGGGGCAGAAGGATATGTGTTCGAGCTGGAGCGCAGGGGCTACGTCAAGGCGGGCGCCTACGTGCCCGAGGCGGTGGTGGATTTCCCGGATGCCGTCACCGAGCTGCACAGGGAGTTCCTGCGCGCGGGTGCGGACGTCATGGTGGCGCTGACCTACTACGCCCACCGCGACAAGCTGCGCCAGGTGGGCCGCGAGTCCGAGCTGGAGGCGATGAACAGGCAGGCCGTGCGGCTGGCCCGGCAGGTGGCGGCGGAAGGTGGCGCCCTGGTGGCCGGCAACGTGTGCAACACATGGGCCTATAACCCGCACGATCCGGCTACCGCTGACACGGTGCGCGCCATGTATGCCGAGCAGCTGGGCTGGGCTGCCGACGAGGGCATCGACTTTGTCATCGCGGAGACCAACGACTACCTCGGCGAGGCACTGATCGGCTTGGCGGTCAGCCGGGAGCTTGGCCTGCCGGCCATGGTGACGCTGGCAACCACCGGGCCGGCTGAGACGTGGGATGGTTACGACTACGTCGAAGCGTGCAAGATCCTGGCCGACCACGGCGCCGACATCGTGGGGCTGAACTGCGACCGCGGGCCCGCCACGATGCTGCCGCTGATCGCCAGGATCAGGGAACAGGTCGACTGCGCCGTGGCCGCTCAGCCGGTTCCGTACCGGACCACCGAGGCCTCGCCCACGATGGAGTCCCTGCGGGCGGACGGCGTGAACCGGGTCTTCCCACTGGCGCTCGACCCGTTCGGCTGCACACGGTTCGAGATGGCCGACTTCGCGGTGGCCGCCCGCGATCTCGGGGTGAACTACGTGGGCATCTGCTGCGGCGCCGGCCCGCACCACGTCCGGGCCATGGCCGAGGCGCTCGGGCGCACGGTGCCGGCCAGCAAGTACTCGCCGTCCATGGACCTGCATCCGGTCCTCGGCACCGCGGCCGCGCGCCAGCCCCCCGAGGTGCTTCACTCCTGGAACGCGAGCCTGTAGCCGGATTCCGGGGCGCTGGTCAGGGGCCGGGGAGAGCGGTCCCGGCGAAGCGGCCCGCCCGAACCGCATCGACGAGCGGCTCCAGCTCCGCGGGCGGGGCCTGTCCGCGGGCGGTGAAGTCGGCAAACTCGCGCACGAGGTCAACCGCCCGCCCGGTCCCTTCGCCAAGATGAGAAGCCCGGCGCAAGTCGATGGCCTGGGCCGCGACGAGGAGCTCGACCGAGACGACCCGCGCGGCGAGGTCGGCCATCTCGGCGAGGCGCCTTGCCGAGAGCGGGGCCATCGTCGTGCGGTCCTCGATCCCTTCGGCTTTGCTCGAACTCACGACCTCGAACGAGACCGGGTGGGCGAGCATGCGTGCCTCCGCCGCGATCGCCTGCGCGGCACCAGCGAACTCGGCGAGGGCCTCCTCGCCCGTGTCCGGCTCGGCCGCCAGGCCGGCTGGAAGGCCCGAGAGAGGGCTCTGGAGCAGCTTCACGGTCCGTTCGGCTGCACAGGTCACCACCGTGGCCAGGGCAATGCGGGCAAAGTCAAGCGCGGCGGCGACCGGCACGATGTCGAGGTTGCCGACGGACACGATGCGCCGTTCGGCGAGCACGACGGCGGGATTGCATCCTGCGGAGTTGAGCTCGGTCTCGATGGTGGTGCGGGCATACCCGAGGGCGTCCCCGGCGGCGCCGAGGATCTGGGGGATGCTCCGGAAGGTGAGCGGGTCCTGCAGGTTCCGGGCGCTACCCGGCTCGAAGAGGGAGCTCCCGGCGAGCAGCGCGCGGAGGCGGCTGATCGCCGCGACCGTGCCCGGGTGCGGCCGGACCTCGGTGACCAGGGGATGGAGGATGCTGAGGTTGGCCGCGAACGCCTCGAGATCGAGGGCGGCGGCGACCTCGGCTTCCCCCAGCAGCCGTTCGGCGGCCAGCTCCGCGAGCGCGGCCCAGCCGGTGGCGAAGGCGTTGTTGTTGACGAGCGCCAGCCCCTCGTTGTCCGCGAGGACGAAGCCGGTCTCGCGAAGCAGCCCCTCGGCGAGGTCGGCCATCGGGCCGAGGTCAGCCTGGCCCACCGAGCCGAGGCTGCGAACAGCCGGCACCTGATCACGGTTGAGGGCGTCGACCATCATCTCGGCCAGTTCGGGGCGGACACCGGCCGCGCCCTTCGCGAAACCGTTCACCAGGCAGACCATCGCTGCCCTCACGACCGCGGCCGGTGCCGACGGTCCTTGGGCAATAAGGTGACCCCTGATCAGGAACCGGCTGAAGCCCTGGCGTGCCGCGGCGTCCAGCACGACGCTCTTTCGCTCCGCCAGAGCGGTCGTCAGACCGTATACAGGGGCATCCGCCCGCAGTGCCTCCTCGACGACCTCGCGGGCAGCCGCCATCCGGTCGCGCGCCAGCGGGGCGAGGACAACCTCATCGCGCCGCTCGGCGACGGCTGCGAGGGAATCGATCGTGAGTGACGCGCCGTCCAGCACCACCATCAGCGCGGCCCCCCCGGGACGCGCGCCCGCGCCATGGCATGTCCAGGGGGAGGCAGAACAGGGACCGGCACGTCGCCTAGATTGGCACGCGAGTGGGTCAGAGTATAGGGACGCGCTGGGAGAACATTCCCCGGCGTTGCCCGAGGCCGCTGCACGACGCTGTAGTCATATGACTTGGCAGTGACCTAGAGTTGCCCGCATGCCCCGCCAGTGGGCGGCCGATGAGTACGTCTGGCGACAGCTCGCCGGCGACCTGTCCTCCCGTATAGCCGATGGCACCTACCCGCTTGGCTCTCCCCTGCCAGGCGAGGATGAGCTCGCCAGCGAGTACGCGGTTGCCCGCACGACGGTGCGCCGGGCGCTGGCCGACCTGCGCAAGCAAAAGCTGATCAAGACCCTCCACGGGCATAAGAACGCTGTGGTCGCCATGCCGCGGCCAGAGGGCCTGCCGGGCTGAGACAGTCCCCGGCGCAACCGCCGTAGCCTACCCACCGGCGGGCTATGTGCGGATGCCGTTGCGGGCGCACGGTGGGCTGCTGGCGCGCTCTGGGGGCTTGAGATCCACCCGATCTCCATACCGGTTCCACTGCCCTCCATTGGATTGGCGGCTGGCTGTCCTGCCTCGCGCGTTCCGCCCGCTAGGGTCGAACAGGAGATCGGCCCAGTGTTGCGAGACCCCTGTGATGGCCTGGAGCATGTGATGCGGGAATCTGCGACTGCCGGGAATGAGGACGGCGCGGGGCGGCTCGATCTGATCGGGGTTCCGTTCGACGGCATGGGCCGGGCCCCAGGCCAGGCGGGGGCGCCGCAGGCGCTGCGGGCCGCGGGGCTGCCTACCGTGCTGGGCCCGGACGTGGTCATGGAGCCCGATCTGGTGCTGCCCGGCGCGGTCGCGCAGCGCGCTGCGGGCTCAGGCCTGCTCAACGAGCGGGCACTGCTGCAGATGATCGGCGAACTGTACGACCGGGTGCACATGTCGCTGTCGGCTGGCCGGTTTCCCTTCATCTACGGCGCCGACTGCTCAGTGCTGCTCGCGGCGGTGCCCGCGCTCCGTGATGTCGCTGGCCGGGCGGGCCTGGTGTTCGTGGATGGGCACGAGGACGCCACGCCGATGGACCTGTCGACGAGTGGCGAGGCCGCGAACATGGAGATCGCCTTGCTGCTGGGCTTGACCGGTGAGCGGGCGCCGGAGCCGCTCCGCGGCCTGCTGCCGGCCCTGGCCCCGGGCGCGATCGCCATGCTCGGGCCCCGCGATGACCTCTTCCGGCAGGCCGCGAACGTCCCGACTGTAGCTGACCGGGTGTGGCTGCGCCCGGCCGGCGAGGTGTCCGCGGACCCCGTCGGCCATGCCCGCGCGGCGGTCGGGCACGTCGTGGCGCAGGCGCCTCGCTGGTGGCTTCATATCGATCTCGATGTCCTGGCGCGCAGCGAGTTCGCGGCCTGCGGTGCTCCGGGCGAGGTCATGCTGGCCGGCGGGCTGACCTGGCGCCAGCTCACCCAGGTCGCCACGTCGGCGATGCAGGACGGCGGCTGCTCCGGCTGGAGCCTGGCGATCTACAACCCCGATCTGGATCCCGACCGTAGCGCGGCGCAGCACATCGTCGAGTTCGTTGCCCAGGTAGCTCCATTCGCTGGCCATTAGCATCCGCGGACCTCCGCCTCATGCCAGGCAGCACATAGGCATACCCCGTCGACACACTCAATGCGGCAGATGCGCGCATTCCCGCGCAAGGTCACGATGGATACTTATGCAGGTCGCCAACTGCTCAGCGGTCGAACTCAAGAGATCGCCACGCGCCCCGACTTTTATCAAATTAGTGCGCAGTCCGGCGACGTGATCCGGGTCGTCTTGATCGCGCAAGATCCGGATGGTCTCGCAGCCATCGTGCTGG
>Ga0114129_10013857_pt1 | contig 11488 bp, 11 predicted proteins | sample RhiMetdeltSRZDD1_FD_80071 | JGI IMG/M metagenome (GOLD analysis project Ga0114129, IMG submission 80071) | Populus rhizosphere microbial communities from Tennessee, USA - Rhizosphere MetaG P. deltoides SRZDD1 (version 2) (version 2) | ecosystem: Host-associated > Plants > Roots > Rhizosphere >... | reverse complement strand
CCCTCGAGATCGCCACTCTCATCCGTGTGATGGTGTCGCGTCCTGATCGGGCCGAGCGCTCACCTGCCGGCGATCCTGACCTTGCAGGCAAACGACTGCTGATCCTCGGGGGCGGTTTGTGGCAGGTCGAATACGTCCGGCGCGCGCGGGAGCTGGGCCTGGAAACCTGGGTCACGGATTGGTCTCCCACGGCGGTCGCCCGCAACGACGCGGATCATTTCGAGGCTCTGGACTTGACGGATCGGGACGGCACGCTCGCCTTGGCCCAGGGCGCCCGCATAGATGCGGTGTTGACCGCCGCGGACATCGGCGTCCCGACCGCAGCGTATGTGGCCGAACGGCTCGGCCTGCCCGGCCACTCGCCGATCCTCGCCGCATACGCAACGAACAAGTTCATGATGCGCCAGCACAGTCGGCTGTCTGGCATTGCCTGCCCCCGGTATCGGTGCGTCCGCTCCACGGCGGACGGCACGGCGGCCATCGACGACCTGATGCTGCCAGCGATTGTCAAACCGGTCGACAACTGTTCGAGCCGCGGCGTTCGGTGGATTGGTCGAAGGTCAGACGTGGTGGCGGCAGTTTCCGAGGCCCTGGCAGTCTCGCGCTGTGGCGAAGCGTTGATCGAGCAGTTTCTGGTTGGCACCGAGGGTTCAATCGAAACGCTCGTCCGGGATGGTCGCGTCGCGATTCTCGGCATCTGCGACAAAACGAAGTCTCTGTTGCCCGACCGCTACGACCTGGAGCTTCGATATCCAGGTGATTATGACGTTCACATCTGGCGCGACCTCGAATCGTTGGCCCAGCGGATCGCCGATGGATTCGCCATCGCGAACGGCATTCTCCACATCGAGTTCCTGGTGTCGCAGGACACGCGCACCGTCTATCTGATCGAATTCGCCATTCGCGGATGCGGAAGCAAAGTGGCCACACATCTGATGCCGGCTCTCACCGGCGTTGACGTCGTGCGCGTCGTGATACGGCAGGCGTTCGGGCTGCCGGTGGAGATCGAACCTTCGCGGGCGCGTCACGGGGCGCTGCATTTCCTGATGTTTCCACGTGGCCGCGTGGTGGCGGTGCGGGGGGTCGAGGAGGCGAGGCGCCTCCCCGGCGTCATTGATGTGTGCGTCGAACGTGTACCCGGCGAGTCGATCCATGACGTGCACGACGGCCGAAGCCGTCCGGGCCACGTCCTGGTCTCCGGCGGAAACCGGGCGGACGTTCAACGGACGCTCGCGGATGTCCGCGCGCTGATCCGGATCGACTACGACGATTCCACCGACGTTGCGCCCATGGACCTCGCGGACAGGCGAAACACGTAGATGCGGATCATGGAATGCACGATCCGTGACGGTGGCTATGCGATCGACTTTCAATGGCCACCAGACGAAATCGAACAGATCGTCCGCGGTCTCGCCGAGGCAGGCTTCGAGTATATCGAGGTGGGGCACGGCTTGGGCCTCGGCGCGTCGCGAACGTTCACACCGGCGCGGTGCTCGGACGAGGAAATGGCGGCGCTGGCCGTCGCCGCCAGAGGCTCGGCGAAGATCGGGGCCTTCTTCATTCCGGGCGTCGGGACGGCGGACGACCTGCGGCGGTTTCGCGACGCCGGCGCCGACTTCGTCCGGGTCGGCACCGATGTCTCGAAGAGCCAGTCGTCGCTCGAGTTCGTGGATCTGGCCGCGTCGCTCGGCTTCCAGGTCTTCTACAATTTCATGAAGTCCTACGCCGAGCAGCCGTTCGAGCTCCTGCAGCGCGCAATTCCAATCGTCGAGCATGGCGCAACGACCGTGTCAGTCGTGGATAGTGCGGGCGGGATGCTGCCAAGCCAGGTGGCTGCGTACGTCGAGGTCCTCAAGGCCGGGCTCGACGCCGAGGTCGGTTTTCACGGGCACAACAACTTGCTCCTGGCGAACGCCAACAGTCTCGCCGCCGTGCAGGCTGGCGCTTCGGTGATCGACACGACGCTGCTCGGTATTGGACGAGGCGGCGGCAATGCGCAAACGGAAACCATGCTGGTCGTCCTCGAAAAAGCCGGCTACCCGACGGGGATCAACCCCCTGCAGGTTGCGAAACTGGCAGAACAATTTGTCAGCGCAAAGCCAACGCGGTTGAAGGGCGCCAACGAACTGGAGCTGATCTACGGCTTCGCCCTCTTCCACAGCGGTTTCACCAAACGTGTCCAGGACGTGGCCGCCGCCTACGGCATTCCTTATCAGGAGCTGATTCTCGAGGTCAGCCGGTATGCGAAGGAGCACCCTTCGCAGGCCTTGATCGAGGAGGTCGCCTCGCAATTGCAACGGCGCGGCCGCGTCGAGATCCATTTTCCCAAGTTCTTCCACAAGGGTTGGAACTGACGTTGCTGCCTGAGCAGTCAGCCATCATGCGCGATCGATTCGACGATATCGCTGCGCTCGCCACGCGCACGAACAAGGCGGCTGTTCTCGTCGTCCAGCAGTTTCCGGTCGTCGAGGATCGCGGCGTCCGTTTCCCGCCGGTGCGCGAGAGCATCGCGAATCTCATGGCCTTCGTCGAGCTCGGGACCGCGCGTGATGTGGCGTCGGTCCTCGAGTGCGCCGGATTGTTCAACTGGATAGCGGTCGATTGCGATTACAAGCTACCGGAATCTGCCGCCATCGTACAGACGGCACGCTTGCGCGTTCCAGCGGAGCAATTGCTCTTCTACAGCGACAATCAGGTGTGGTTCGATTCTGCGCTCGACATGGTGCAGCGGCTCGAACGCGGGTTGAGCGACAAAGCCGTGGTGTTATGCGGTGCAGGTCCGCTCGCTGCCTCGTTGGCGTTCACGCTGCCACGAATCGGCGCCTCGGTGATCATTCCGGACTCGGGCCACTCGCCTATTGACGCCTCGATTGTCCTGGGTGCGTCTCAAAAGCGTGAAAGCATCCAGGCGTCCTTGATTCAGCGACTGCCTGGGAAGGCGTCGGCGTATGACCTCGGCATCGGGAATCTCACAGTCGAGGCCGCGGAGCTGGCCCGTTCGCGCGGGTTCAAGTTGTACCGGCTCGACAATCGCGCCGGGATTTCGAGCGCGATGATTCGCCTGCTCGAAACCGACAACATGGCCACCACGCTCATGGGGCGCGCGAAGCTCCGACACGTCGAGGTCGTTGCGGGCGGACTTCTGGGGTCGGCGGGTGCCGTCATCGTCGACGATATCCGGCATCCCACGATGATCTTCGGCATCGCAGACGGCAAAGGACGGTTCAAGAGCGAACCGCTCGATCCAGAAGACCGTGAACGCGTGGAATATGTTCGCTCGCTCATCGCACATGCCCGGGACGCCAGTTCCGGCCTCTCGTGAGCACGACCCCCGAGGCAATCCGACGCCCCTCATGCTGAATGGCAGGGCGCGCTGGACCAAGCTGGGTCGGATTCTGAAGCCCGACTCGGACCACGAATGGATGGCCACCTACACCGGAGCGTCCTTCGCCGTGCCTCGCGCCGACGCTGATGTCGTCGACGTGTACGTGACCGGCAGGGATTCCCGAAACCGGTCGCGCATCGGCGTCATCACCATCGATCCGCAACGGCCGATATCGTCCGTTGTCGTCGGTACAACACCCGTGTTCGAACCTGGCGAGCTCGGCGCTTTCGACGAAAACGGCGTCTCGTATCCCTGGCTTGTCGATGCAGACGGGGCGCAGTACATGTATTACGTCGGGTGGATGCCGACGGTGCTGACGCCGTTCCAGAATCACGTGGGGCTGGCCGTCAGAGAGAGCGGCGGCGAGTGGCGTCGATGGTCGCGCGCGCCGATTCTCCCGCGGACCAACGACGATTATCTGTCGATCGGCTCGATGTCCGTCCTCCGCGAGACAGACCGATGGCGCATGTGGTACACGTGTTTTCGACGCTGGGGACGGTCTCCGGGCGAGGCGAAGCACGTCTACGTGATCAAGTTCGCCGAATCAGTCGACGGTGTCCACTGGGTCCGACCCAATCATGTGTGCATCGATAGCGCGTCCGCCGAGGAGTTCTCGATCTGTCGCCCGTCGGTTCTCCGTGAAAAAGGGCTGTATCACATGTGGTTCAGCTACCGCGGCGCGCAGTACCGCATCGGATACGCCTGGTCCGAGAACGGCGTTGACTGGACGCGTCGCGACGACCTCGCAGGAATTGACGTATCGGGCAGCGGCTGGGACAGTGAGGGAATCTGTTACAGCCACGTGTTCCGCTGGAAGGATACGCTGTACATGCTCTACTGTGGGAATCACTACGGCCGGGACGGGCTCGGCCTGGCTGTGCTGAATCAGTGACTGCTCCAGACGCCCCGCTGCTTTCGATCGCGACGCCGGTATACCGGACCGAGTCCCTCGTCGGCGCGCTCGTCGAACGCATTTGTGCGGCCGCCCGCACGGTGACAGAGGACTTCGAAGTCCTCCTTGTCGAGGATGGCAGCCCCGACGATTCGTGGGCGGCAATCGTCCGTGAATGCGATCGCGACCCTCGAATCAGAGGTGTGCGATTGAGCCGCAATTTCGGCCAGCATCCCGCGATCACCGCGGCGCTCGAACACGCGCGGGGCGATTTCGTCGTCATCATGGACTGCGATCTTCAGGACGATCCCGACTACATTCCCTCGCTCTATGACAAGTGCAGGGAAGGCTTCGATGTGGTCTTTGCCCGGCGCCGCGTCCGCCGATTCGGCTGGTGGAAGAACGTCACCGCCCGGATGTACTACACGATCTTTCGATGGCTTGCGGGGGTTGCCTACGATCCCAACATCGGGTCGTACTCGATCATCTCACGAAGGGTCGTCGACGCATTTCTGCAGTTCGGCGATTACCGGCGCGGCTACGTGATCGTGCTGCACTGGCTCGGATTCTCACGAGGCTACGTGGACGTCGAGCATCGCGAACGCCCCGATGGACGCAGCTCGTATACGGCGTGGCAATTGATGGTGCACGCGCTGACGCTCACGTTGACCTACTCCGAGAAGCCACTGCACCTGTCGATCTACATCGGCAGCGTCCTTTCGCTGCTCTCGTTTGTGTTCGGCGGGTGGTTCATCGTGCGCTACTTCAACAGCAATGTGGGACAGCTCGCGCTCGGCTGGACGAGCTTGATGATCAGCCACCTGTTTCTGAGCGGCCTCATCCTGATCAGCCTGGGCGTCATCGGCCTGTATATGGGCCGCATCTTCGAACAGGTGAAGCATCGGCCGATCTACGTCGTTCGAGAGACGAGAAACATGCCCGCTTCGTCCCCGCGCTCGTCCGCCTGGGCATGAGGATTCCCTTCAACGTTCCCTTCGTCCATGGTCGAGAGGTGGAGTATATCCGCGAGGCGATTGCCAATCGGCACTTCGCGGGCAATGGTCCGTTTACGGCGAAGTGTCACTCGTGGCTGCAGAACCGGATGCAGGTCGAAAAGGTTTTGCTGACACACTCCTGCACCGCGGCTTTGGAGATGGCGGCGATCCTTTCAGGGGTCGGTCCCGGCGACGAAGTGATCATGCCGTCGTTTACGTTCGTCTCGACCGCGAACGCCTTCGTCCTCCGCGGCGCCACGCCGGTATTCGTCGACATCCGCGAGGACACCTGTAACCTGGACGAGGCGCTCGTCGAGAACGCGATCACGCCGCGCACGAAAGCTATTGTCGTCGTGCACTATGCCGGCGTCGCGTGCAGCATGGATTCGATTCTCGAAATTGCGCGACGGCATGGTCTGCTCGTGATCGAGGACGCGGCGCAGGGCATCCTCTCCAGCTATCGAGGGCGTCCGTTGGGGAGCCTGGGCCATCTGGCCGCACTGAGCTTTCATGAGACGAAGAACGTGATCGCGGGCGAGGGCGGAGCACTGATCGTCAACGATGCACGATGGGCCCTGCGGTCCGAGATCGTCTGGGAAAAGGGGACCAACCGTACCCAGTTCTTTCAAGGGATCGTCGACAAGTACACCTGGGTGGACATCGGGTCGTCGTTCATGCCGAGCGAAATCAATGCGGCGTTTCTGTTCGCGCAGCTCGAAGCGGCCAACACGATAACCGAACAGCGGCTCCGAGTGTGGCAGACGTACCATGAGGCCTTTGCGCCGTGGGAGTGCAAGGGCGCCGTGCGCCGGCCCATCGTGCCTTCGGATTGCAGCCACAATGGGCATCTGTACTACCTGCTGTTTGCCGATCTGGCGCATCGAACAGCGGTCCAGTCATTCCTGCGTCGCGCGGGCATTGACGCGGTGTTTCATTACGTGCCGCTTCATTCGTCGCCCGCGGGCCTGACGTTCGGACGGACCGCTGGATCGCTGCCTGTGACGGAGCGCACCGCCGCGCGGCTGCTCCGGTTGCCGGTGTGGGCCGGGATGACCGTGGGTGATGTCGACTTCGTAGCGGCGACGGTCTCGCAGGGGCTCGTCGAGGCCTATGCCGGATAGTGTGCAAGCGCTTTGCGAGAGCGGGTGGACGCTGCTTCGCTCAATCGTGCCCATGGACGCAGTGACCCGTCTCGCACGAGAGCTCGATCAGGTCTACCGCGACCAGCGCGGGCTGCAGCTCAGGAACGGAGTCGGCGACGGTGCCGACGGGACTGCCCATCATTTGCCTTGCGCGGGCGGCGCGTTTCTCGAGCTGCTGGAGCAGGATCACGGCCAGACTCTGCTTGAACAGCATTTCCAGGGTCCGTACATCCTGAACACATTCGGCGGCGTGCTGAACCTGCCGAACGACGCCTCGTACGTGAGCCGGGTGCATCGCGATCAGCGGACGTTCTCGGGCGATCTGCACCTGATGGTACAGCTGCTGGTGATGCTCGATGACTTCACCGAGGAGAATGGTGCGACGTATCTCTTGACCGGTTCGCATCGCCAGCGGGAACGTCCCTCGAGCGAGGAGTTTTTTCGAAGTGCTGTGCGCGCGGTCGGCCCGGCCGGATCCATCGTCGTGTTCGACTCGAACCTCTGGCACGCCGCGGGCGTGAACCGTTCGGACCGGCCGCGGCGCGCGCTGACGCTGGCGTTCACGCGACCCTTCATCAAACAACAGCTCGATTACCCGCGCGCGCTCGGATATGAGTGCGGCGACTTGTACTCCCCGGCGCTGCGTCAGTTGCTCGGGTACAATGCGCGTGTTCCTACGTCTCTCGACGAGTGGTATCAGCCGCCCCAGCAGCGACTGTACAAGTCCGACCAGGGCTGAGCTTGCCACCATCACATCCGAATCATTCCACCACCCATGACATCACAAAAGACCGTGCTCGTGACCGGCGGCGCCGGGTATGTGGGCGCCGTGCTCGTTCCGCATCTTCTCCAACACGGCTATCGCGTGCGGGTTCTGGATCTGTACTTGTATGGCGACGACGTACTGCAGTCGGTCGCGAGCCATGCATCGTTGGAACAGATCGAGGGCGACATTCGCGACCGGCGGCTGCTGGAGCGGACCATCTCGGGTTGTGATGCCGTGATTCATCTCGCATGCATTTCGAACGACCCCAGCTTCGAGTTGAATCCGGAGCTGGGCAAATCCATCAACTACGATGCGTTCTTCGATCTCGTGGCCGTCGCGAAGGACAGCGGCGTGAGCCGATTCATTTACGCCTCGTCCTCGAGCGTGTACGGCGTCAAAGCGGAAGAGCACGTCACCGAGAATCTTCCGCTCGAGCCTCTCACCGACTATTCGAAGTACAAGGCGCTCTGTGAAGAGGTGCTGCTCAAGGAACAATCGCCGGGCTTCACCACCGTCGTGCTGAGGCCGGCCACGGTCTGTGGCTATTCACCGCGCCTGCGGCTCGACCTGACGGTGAACATCTTGACGAATTACGCCGTGAACCAGAACCGGATCACCGTGTTCGGCGGAACGCAGAAGCGGCCCAACATCCATGTCGATGACATGGCAGACGCGTACCTGCGTTTGCTCGAAGCTCCATCGGACCAGGTTGCCGGGAAGACATTCAACGCGGGATACGAGAACCACACGGTCACACAGCTGGCCGAGATGATTCGCTCGGTCGTCGGCACATCGACGGAAATCGTGACCACGCCGACCGATGACAACCGGTCGTACCATATTTCATCTGAAAAGATTCGGCGCGAGCTCGGCTTCGTGCCCAAGAGGACCATCGAAGACGCCGTGCGGGGATTGGTCGACGGGTTCCGGACGGGCAAGATCCCGAATCCGATGACCGACATCCGGTACTACAACATCAAGACGATGCAGGCCCTGCAGCTCAAGTAGATGTGTGCGGTACTCGTCGACGGCGTCGTGGTATTCGCGTGCTCGCTGGCGATCCACGTCATCGTATGGCGGATTTGGAGGCCCGAATCGTACCGCGCATGGCTGCCGACTCTGGTCGTGATTTTCGGACCTGTCGGGGCAGGTATTGCGTGGCTCCTGGTGCCGACATGGCTGGATGCGGCCGCGGTCCTATTGCTTCATGGAACACTTTCGGCAGTCTACGTCATCGGATACACGCTGATCTCGGCGTTCAGCCCCTCGGTGGAACTCCTGAAGCTCCTCGATCGAACATCGGAAGGCATCTCGACCTCGTCGCTCCGCCTTCCGTTTCTGGCGGGCGCGTTGACGGGCGACCGCATCGACAACTTGACAGCCGCCGGACTCGTGCGGCGGGACGGTACGCACCTCGAGCTGGGACCGCGAGGAGCTCGGTTGGCCAGGCTCGTGCTCCTCTACCGACATGCCATTGGATTACCCGACGGAGAAGGTGGCTGATATGCCGTGGCTCGGTGCCTTGTTGCTGCTCCTCATCGTCAGCCCTCTCATCATGTTCGTCGCGCATGCGATCGCGTTTCGCACGTTGAACCGAGCCGGCGTTGGCGCTACGGCACATTCCTCAGCGTTTATGGCGTTGCTCGTTGCGTTTCTACCGGTGTGCGCAATGGCGTGGCGTTTCGGGGTCTTTGATACCAGTCAAGACGTCACGGCATCGCTCTGTGCCTTCGCCTACATGGCGGTCGTCTATGGCGCGCTTGCGGTTCTTTACCTCGATGTCGTGAATATTGCAGAGACGTCGCTGCACATGCACCTGCTCCTCGAGTTGGCGTGGAACCGCGCAACTCCGATCGCCGACCTGCTCGAACGATACAGCGCGGATCGCATGATTGCGGCGAGGCTCGAGCGACTGACCTCTCTGGGTCAAGTGCGCATTGCCGACGGGCGTTGTTACGTAGGAAATCGCTCGACCTTGTACTTGGCGGGCGCTATCGATGCCTGGCGCGTCGTGCTGGGGCTTCCCACGACACCGCCTCACGCCGCGACCGAGACGTCAGTCGCTGTCCGGCACGGCGGATGATGACCCGTACGATCGGAATGGATTTCGACAACACGATTGTCAGCTATGACGAGCTGATGTACGCAGCGGCGCTGGATCGCGGCCTTATCAAGGACGGCGCCGACCGGACGAAGCGAGCCGTCCGCGACCGCATTCGTCAGTTGCCGGACGGCGAGATTGAATGGCAGAAGCTGCAGGCGCTGGCCTACGGACCGCTCATGCACAGCGCCCAACTCATCGAGGGCGTGGAAGAGTTCATCTGTGAGTGTCGCGACCGGGATGTCGCCGTCTTCATCGTGAGCCACAAGACCGAATACGCGAAGTACGACGACACGCGGACCAACCTGAGAACAGCCGCACTTGAGTGGATGACGAACCACCGGTTTTTCGACGCCGCCGGCCTCGATCTCAGCCGCGCCGACGTCTACTTCGAGTCAACGCGCGCGGACAAGATCGCGCGCATCACGAGGACGGGTTGTTCGCACTTCATCGACGACCTCGAAGAGGTGCTCTTCGAACCTTCGTTTCCAACCTGTGTCGAGAAGATTCTGTACGCGCCTGACGTCCGATCAGCGTCGACCGGTCGCGTGACCGTGATGCCGAGTTGGCAAGCCGTTCGTGACTACTTCTTCGATCGCTGAGCCTGATCTTCAATCGATCTGCCGCTCCGCGCTCGGGCGCGACATGGCGGCGGCGGAGCGCATTGGCACGGGACGCAATAGCCGTGTGTTCCGCGTCGAACTCGACGGCTCTGATCTGCGCCGGGTCGTCGTGAAGGTCTATCGCCGCGATCCGGGCGATGAGCGCGACCGTCTTGGCACCGAATTCGGGAGCCTTCAGTTTTTGTGGAAGAATAACGTGCGTTCGATACCGTGTCCGATCGCGATCGATCGCGATCGACAGTGCGCGATCTACGAGTACATCGTTGGCGCCGTTGCAACCTCGGGCACGATCGCGACTGAAGACGTCGATGCGTTGGTCAACTTTCTGAGTTCACTCAAACATCTGGGCGACGTACGTGGCAGCGAGGCGCTCCCTGCCGCTTCGGAAGGGTGCTTTTCTCTCGAAGACCTCGTGACGCACGGCGAGGGACGGCTCGAACGCCTGCGGCGCGCACGTGGAGTCGACGACGAAGTGCGCGCGCTGCACGAGTGGATCGACGCGACCTTGAATCCGCTGCTGATCGGAGTGGGAGAATGGTGTCGCAGCGAGGCCCGTCAATCCGCGATCGCATTCGACGAACCTCTCGGTCGTCAGGCACGAACGCTGAGCCCGTCGGATTTCGGGTTTCACAACGCCATCCGTCGACCGGATGGAACACTAGCATTTGTTGATTTCGAGTACTTCGGGTGGGACGATCCTGCGAAGACCATTGTCGACTACCTGCTGCATCCGGGGATGGCTCTGGGAGATGTCTTGAAGCAGCGTTTCGCCGACGGGATGCAGGCCGCGTTCGCCGACGTGCCCCGGCTGGCGGCGCGGGCGCGAATCGTATATCCGTTGTACGGGCTCAAATGGGCGCTGATTCTGCTGAACGATTTCTTGCCCGAACGCTTCTCGCAGACGCACGGGGAATGGCGGCGCGCCCAGCTCGCCAAGGCTCAGAACCTAGTCGGGCATGTCACACGCAACTACCCCCACAACCCGTACATATCCTGAAATGAATGATCCGCTCACGACGCCTCTCGATGCCCGTTCGGTCGCGTTGCGCCGGATCATCATCCGCACGCTCGAAGCTGGCCAGCGCGGCCACGTGGGTGCCGCCTTCTCGCTGGTCGAGATTCTGCGCGTGTTGTACGACGACGTGATGCAGTACGACCCGCGGAACCCACGGTGGTCCGGGCGGGACCGGTTCGTCTTGAGCAAGGGCCACGGCTGCCTTGCGCTCTACGCGCTGCTCGCCGATAAAGGATTCATCCCTGAAGGCGAGCTTGCGAAGTTCTGCAAGAGCGACGGTCTGTTAGGAGGTCATCCGGAGCACCACATTCCCGGCGTCGAGGCGTCGACCGGCAGTCTTGGCCACGGGATGTCGATCGCGCTCGGATTCGCGCTGAACGCCCGGCTCGATCGCGCGTCGTATCGCACCTTTGTCGTGATCGGCGACGGCGAGTCGAACGAGGGATCGATTTGGGAGGCCGCCCTTTCGGCGGGCAAGCACCATCTCAGCAGTTTCACGGTGCTCACCGACTACAACAAGCACCAGTCGTACGGCAGCACTGCCGACGTTCAGAATCTCGAACCACTGG
>Ga0114129_10013856_pt1 | contig 11488 bp, 10 predicted proteins | sample RhiMetdeltSRZDD1_FD_80071 | JGI IMG/M metagenome (GOLD analysis project Ga0114129, IMG submission 80071) | Populus rhizosphere microbial communities from Tennessee, USA - Rhizosphere MetaG P. deltoides SRZDD1 (version 2) (version 2) | ecosystem: Host-associated > Plants > Roots > Rhizosphere >... | reverse complement strand
TCATCATCCCCTCGACGCCCAGGGTCATCATCTCGTCGAAGAACTCGCGCATCCGCAGCGGCGAGGCCCCGTCGAAGAGCGTGCTGTTCGTGGTCACCCGGAAGCCGCGCGCCACCGCCTCCCGGATCGCGGGAACCACCTGGTCGTAGACGCCGTCGCGGCAGACCGCCTCGTCGTGCTCCTCCCGGAGGCCGTCCATGTGGACGCTGAACGAGAGGTACTTCGACGGGGTGAACAGGTCGAGCTTCTCCTTCAGCAGGATCGCGTTGGTGCAGAGATACACGTACTTTTTCCGCTGCACCAGCTCCGCCACCAGGCGGTCGATGTCCGGGTACATGAGCGGCTCACCGCCCGGGATGCTGACCAACGGCGCCCCGCACTCCTCCACCGCGGCCAGGCACTTCTCCACGCTCAGGTTCTTGCGGAGGATCTGGGCCGGATACTGGATCTTGCCGCAGCCGGCGCAGGCCAGGTTGCAGCGGAAGAGCGGCTCGAGCATCAGAACGAGGGGATAGCGCTTGCGCCCCGCCAGCTTCTGGCGCAGCACGTACGTCGCCACCGTCCACATCTGAGACATCGGAACGCCCATGGCTTACAGACCCTTTCGCCCTTCTAGGGGGTTGCGGACAGCCGCTCGGCCGACCATCGGCCGGGCGATACCCGACTGAGGCTGTAGAGTAGCAGAAAGACCGCCGCCTGAACCACTATTCCCGCCGCGGCAATGAGCATTTCGCCGATCCAGACAGTCACGGTCAGGTTGACCGCAAGGACAAGATAGTAGAGCGTGATTCCCAGCCGGGGGGACCCCAGGCGCGTGTCCTCCGTCACCCAGACGTACCCGCCCACCGTGCCCCAGCCGACCAGGAGCCACCCGACGAAATTGGATAGCGGCACGCCGAAATAGACCCCGCCCTCCGGGTAGGTGAAGAGGTGGCCGAGGAACCAGCGCCCGCCCCGTACCGCCAGCGGATCGATCACGACGTCCAGCAAGGCCATGAGCACGCCCGACAGGGCCACCGTGCGGAGGCGGCTCCCGCGGGTCCGGGCCCAGCCCGGCCCGAGCGCCTGCCGGGCGAGGCAGAAGGAGGCGTAGGCCAGGAACGGGAACGACAGCGGCGAAAAAAACGGAACGTTGGAGAGGAAGAGCTCCAGGCCCACGGTCTCGCCGGTGTAGTGATACAACCCGAAGGGCACCCCGACCCGCGTGGACGCGAGCTCGGCCCCCAGCGCGAGGAGGAAGCCCCAGAGCAGGAACCCGAGCGTACGGACACGGCCGAGATCGCGCGTGCCCGCGACCAGGAAGAAAGCCAGGAAGCCCACCACGTACGGTCTCAGCACGAAGGTGCCCGCCAGCAAGGCCACGACCGACGAGATCGAGTTCGCCACGTGCTCACGATACGGAACTGATCGGTTTTTTTCAAGGACGGCGGCGGGTTGGCGGAGCTATGTGCTAGTATCGGGCGATGTTTTCGTCGCCAACGCCAGAACTGTGGCCGGCGCCGCTTCGCCCGATCGCGGCGCTAGGTGGCCTGACCCTCGACTTGGTCTCGGCTCTGGGTCGCTTCGGCCGCTTTTTCGGCCAGGCGGTCGGCTACGTGGTGATCCCGCCCTTCAAGATCGTCCGGCTGATGGACCGCATCCACTTCATCGGCTTCCGGTCGCTGACCATCGTCATCCTGACCGGGGCGTTCACCGGCATGGTGCTCGGCCTGCAGATCTTCCTGACCCTGTCGCGGTTCGGGTCGGAGGCCTATCTGGGCCCCGCGGTGGCCCTGTCCTTGATCCGCGAGCTGGGCCCGGTGCTCTGCGCGGTGTTCGTCACCGGCCTCGCCGGCTCGGCGCTCACCGCCGAGATCGGCATCATGAAGATCACCGAGCAGATCGACGCGCTCCAGGTCATGGCGCTCAACCCCATGCGCTACCTGGTGTCGCCCGCCCTCGTGGCGGGCGTGATCACCTTCCCGCTCCTGACCGCGATCTTCGACGTGGTGGGTATCCTGGGCGGCTACCTGGTGGGAGTCGAGCTCCTCGGGCTCTCCCCCGGCACCTACTTCGGCGAGATGAAGACCTTCGTCACCATGTCCGATCTCATGACCGGGTACTGGAAGGCGATCTCGTTCGGGATCATCGTGCCCTGGGTCTGCACGTACAAGGGCTTCAACTGCGGGCACGGTGCCGAGGGCGTCGCGCGCGCGACCACCCAGGCGGTGGTCCTGACTTCCATCCTCATCCTGGTCTGGGACTATTTCCTGGGGTCCGTGCTCCCGTGATCCGGATCCAGCGCCTCCACAAGCGCTTCGGCCGCCAGCCGGTCCTGCGCGGCATCGATCTCGACATCGCCACCGGGGAGATCATGGTGGTCATCGGCCGAAGCGGCGGCGGCAAGTCGGTCCTGCTCAAACACCTCATCGGATTGCTCCGACCCGACTCGGGCACGGTCGCGGTGGACGGCACCGAGATCACACGCCTGCGCGGCAGCGAGCTGGACCGGGTGCGCGAGCGCTACGGGGTGGTCTTCCAGGGAGGCGCCCTCTTCGACTCCATGTCGGTCGCCGAGAACGTGGCCTTCCCGCTTCGCGAGAAAAGCCGCCTGAAGGCGGCGGAGATCAGGGGCCGGGTGGAGGAAAAGCTCGAGCAGGTCGGGCTGTCCGACATGGGGCACAAGAACCCCGCCGAGATCTCGGGTGGCATGCGCAAGCGCGTGGCGATCGCGCGGGCCCTTGTCACCGAGCCCGAGATCGTCTTCTTCGATGAGCCGACCACCGGTCTGGATCCGATCCTGGTCAACACCATCCACCACCTCATCGTGGAGCTGCACCGCAAGTTTCGCTTCACCGCGGTCATGGTCAGCCACGAGATCCCCGAGATCTTCGAGATCGCGGACCGCGTCGCCATGCTCCACGAGGGCGTCATCGTCGAGGTCGGGCCGCCGGAGGCGGTGCGCGCTTCCACGAACCCCATCGTCCAGCAGTTCATCCGCGGGGACGTCGAGATGGTGCCCGCGGGCCAACGGCGCTAGCCGGGAGAACAGAATGAAGCGTTCCGCACTGGATCTGAGCGTCGGCATCTTCGTGCTCATCGGGCTCCTCGCGCTCGGCTGGCTGTCCGTGAAGCTCGGGCGCGTGGACTTCCTGGGCAGTCGGGGCTACGTGATCAGCGCCGATTTCCCGTCGGTGGGAGGTCTGAAGGCCGGGTCCGCGATCGAGATCGCCGGCGTCGAGATCGGACGGGTGGACAAGATCCTGCTGCAGGACTACCAGGCCCGGGTGGTCATGGTCATCCAGCCCGGCATCAAGCTGCAGGACGACTCGATCGCCTCCATCAAGACCAAGGGACTGATCGGCGAGCGGTACGTGCGCATCAGCCCGGGCGGCTCGGACAAGATCATCGGCCCCAACGGGCGGATCCGCGAGGTCGAGCCGCCGGTCGACATCGAGGAGCTCCTGTCCAAGTACATCTTCGGCAAGGTCTAGACTCACTCTCCAAGGAGGCATTCGATGAACGGGCTTCGCATGGGGGCAATGGTGCTGGCGGGCGTGCTGGTGTTCGGGATGAGCTCGGCGCCCGCCGCGGCGGGAGTGCCCACCGACCAGCTCAAGGGGGCGGTGGAGCGGGTCCTCAAGACCCTGGACGACCCGGCCCTCAAGGGTGATGCGCGGGTGGGCGACCGCCGGGTGGCCGTCCGCAAGATCGCCAACGAGATCTTCGACTTCAGCGAGATCGCCAAGCGATCCATGGCCCGGCACTGGCAGCCGCTCTCCGAGGCCCAGCGGACCGAGTTCGTCGGGCTCTTCGCCGACCTGCTCGAGCGCTCCTACATCTCCAAGATCGAGACGTACGGCGGCGAGAAGATCCAGTACACCGCCGAGCGCGCGGACGGCGACTTCGCGACCGTGTCCACCCGGATCGTCACCAAGAACGGGACCGAGGTCCCGGTGGACTACCGGATGATCAAGCGGGCCGACCGCTGGCTCGTCTACGACGTCAGCATCGAGGGCGTCAGCCTCGTGTCGAGCTACCGGACCCAGTTCAACAAGATCATCCAGACCACGTCCTACAACGGGCTGGTGTCGAAACTCCGCAACAAGCAGGACGAGCTGCTCGCCGAGGACAAGGGCGGGAAGAAGAAGCCGTGACCGGTGCCGCGTTCGCGGCGCTGCTAGAGGCGCAGGGCTACGACTTCTTCACCGGTGTGCCCTGCTCGATGATCTCGAGCCTCATCGCCACGCTGGAGGCGCATCCGCGCTTGCCCTATGTCCCGGCGGTGCGGGAGGACGTGGCGGTGGGCCTGGCCGCGGGGGCCTGGCTGGCCGGACGGCGGCCGATGGTGCTCATGCAGAACTCGGGCCTCGGCACGAGCCTCAACGCGCTGGTCTCGCTGTCGCTCATGTACCGCCTCCCCGCGCTGCTGCTGGTGACCTGGCGCGGCCACGGAGGCAAGGACGCCCCCGAGCACCTGCTGATGGGCGAGATCTCGCCGAGCCTGCTCGAGATGATCCGCATCCCGCACCGCGTGGTCTCCGCGAAGACCCTCGCGGACGATATCGCCTGGGGCCGGACCGAGTCGGAGCGCCTGAGCCAGCCGGTCGCGCTATTACTTCCTCCCGGCATCCTCGACCTCCCTTCGCACGCCGCCGCGACGCCGGCCCTTGCCGCCATCCCGGCCGCGCGGGCTGCTCTCGACGACCCGATCCCGATCCCCCGCATCTCCCGCTTCGAGGCGCTGCGCGCCGCCGTCTCGGCGCTGACGTCCGAGCCGGTGGTGCACGCCAACGGCTACGTCTGCCGCGAGTCGTTCGCGGTCAAGGACCGGATCGAGAACTTCTACATGATCGGCTCAATGGGGATGGCCTCCGCGATCGGCCTGGGCGTGGCGCTCGCGGCGCCGTCTCACCCCACCGTGATCTTCGACGGTGACGGCAACCTGCTCATGAGCCTGGGCATCCTGCCCATGATCGGCGGCGGCCCGGTAGTGGGGCGCGCCCGGCCGGGTAACCTGGTGCACGTGGTGTTCGACAACGCGCTCTACGGCTCCACCGGCAGCCAGGCCTCGCCCTCGCGCACGGTCGGGCTTCACCACATCGCGCGGGCCGCCGGCTACGAGCGCGCCACGGCGGTCGCGGGAGCCGACGAGCTGCACGCCGCCGTCACCACGGCGGTGGCGGGCGGCGGGCCGAGCTTCATCCTGGCGCGCGTGACCGGCGAGGAGCAGCCGGCGCCCCGCATTCCCTATTCGCCGGCAGAGATCCGCGATCGGTTCCGCTCGTACCTGGTGCGCCGGTGAAAGCCGTCATCCTGGTCGCCGGGGTCGCGAGGCGGCTGGCGCCGCTCACCGATTCCACCCACAAGGCCCTGCTGCCGGTGGGTGGGCGCTCCCTGCTCGATCGGATGCTGGAGGGTCTCGCGGGGTGCGGGGTGGAGGAGTCGGTGCTGGTGGTCGGCCACTGCCAGGACCAGGTGCGCCGGGCCGCGGGCTCGGCGCGCGGGGCCCTGCGGATCAGCTACGTCGAGAACCCGGCGTACCAGAAAGGCTCGATCCTGTCCCTGTGGTGCGCCCGCGAGACCATGCTGAGTGACTCGACCCTGGTCATGGACGCCGACGTGCTCTTCCCCGCGGTCTTCCTGACCCGGCTCATCGCGGCGCCCGCGCCGAGCGCGCTCCTGCTCGACCGCGGCTTCAAGGACACCGGCGAGGAGGTCAAGCTCTACGCGATGGGCGATCGGATCATCGCGCTCGGCAAGAAGTTCGTGCCCGACGCCTGGGACGTGATCGGCGAGGGTGTCGGGTTCTTCAAGTGTGGCGTGGCCCATGCCCCGGAATACGTCCGCCTCCTGGAGGAATCCATCCAGGACACGGGCGGAGTCAACGAGTACGAGGACGCCCTGCACCGGCTCCTCGCGCGGGTGCCGGTGGGCTGGGTGGACGTCACGGGCCTGCCGTGGACCGAGGTGGACTTCGCGGAGGATCTCCGCCGGGCCGAGACACAGATCCTCCCGAAGATTGAGAGTCTCGGGCGCTGATGTGGTCCGTGCCCTCCTGTATCTCCCGGCCGACGCGGCTGCGCCCCTAGCGGCCGCCTCCGTCGCCGGGCGCACGCTCGCGGTCCGCGCCATGGTGGCGGCCCTCCGCGCCGGCGCCTCCCTGATCGCGGTGCCCTCGCGGCTGCGGGACGCGGAGGTCGAGCGCGCGCTGCGCCGCACACCCGCGCTGGCCGCGGCGGTGCATTGGCTCAAGCCCGGCGCCCCCGTGCCCGCGGAGGAGCCGGCCCCGTGGCTGCTCCTCCCGGCCTCCTCACTGATTCACGTCAGCGCCCTCACGCCCCTGCTCGCCACGCCGCCGCCCTGGGGGGCGGTGCTGGCGCCCTCGGCTGCCGGTCCGGCCCCGGTGGCGCTCGTCGCCGCGCCGCTCCTCGCCGAGCTCTGGACGGACCTGGCGGCGGGTCGGCCCGTCGGGGCAGAACTCGCACGGCGGCTCGCGAAAGCCGGAGCCGAAGCCCGCGAGACGACCGGACCTTACGTCGCGGTCCGCGAGGCGTCGGACCTGGCCCGCGCGGAGCAAGCGCTCGAGGCCACGCTGGGCATCGCGGCGGACTCGGGCATGGACCGGTATCTCCATCGCCGCGGCTCGCGCTGGATCAGCCGGCTGCTGGTGCGCACGCCGGTGACGCCGAATCAGGTGAGCCTCGTGAGTCTGGTGATCGGTCTGGTGGCCATCTGGTGCTTCTGGCATGCGACCGCCGCGAGCGCCTGGCTCGGCGTGCTGGTGTACACGCTCGCCTGCATCGTGGACCATGCGGATGGCGAGATCGCTCGGCTGACATTCCAGGAGTCACGCCTGGGAGCCAACCTCGACTGGACGATCGACACGATCATTCACGTGGGCATCGTGCTGGGCCTCGGGGTCAGTTCGGGCGGACGGCTCATGGGTGTGATCGGGCTCCTCGGTGCGACCGGGGTGACGTTGAGCGCGGTCTTGGCGCGCTACCTGCCCCGGGAGATCGAGATCGGCCCGACGATCGGCGGCGTGCTCACGCACATCGCCAACCGGGATCTGTTCTACATCGTGCTGCTCTCCTTCGCGGCCCTGCGCTGGCTCGCGCCGTCCCTCGTCTTCGTGGTCGCGGTGGTGGTGGCGGTGGGCTCGCAGACCTACTGGGTGGGCTGCCTCGCGCGCATCCGGAGGCCGCGCCCCTAGTGTCTCGCTGGATCCGTCCGTTCCTGGTGCTCACCGGCCTGGCGCTGGTGGGTTATCTGGTGGTGCAGATCGGCCCCGCCGCGATCTGGTCCTCCTTCGTCATCCTCGGCTGGCGGCTGCCCCTCGTGCTCGCCTTCCCGTACTCCCTGGCCGCCGTGGTGGACACGCTGGCCTGGCGACTGCTCCTGCCCACGCCGGTGCCTTTTCTCCTCCTCCTCCGCGCGCGGCTTGCCGGCGAGGCGGTGAGCCTGGCCACGCCCACCATGTCGGTGGGCGGCGATCCGCTCAAGGCCTACCTGCTGCGGCCGAAGCTCCCCCTGCTCGACGGCTTCGTGTCGGTGATCGCGGACAAGACCACCGTGGTGGCCGGCCAGGTGATCTTCCTGGCCCTGGGTCTTCTGGCCGCCAGGTCCCTCGTGGCCCCGCCGACGGGCCGGCTGCTACCGGTCATGACCGGCCTGCTGGTGGTGGAGGTGCTCGCGATCGGCGGCTTCGCGCTGGTGCAGGCCAGCGGGGCGGTGGGCGGCGGCGGGCGGCTGCTGGGCCGCTTCGCCAAGCGCGTGGGCGTGGGCGGCGCCGAGCGCTTCGAGCAGGGTCTGGGCGACCTGGACCGCGCGCTGGCTGCCCTCTACCGGCAGGGCCGCCGGCGGCTCCTCGCCTCCGCGATCGTCCACGCGGTGGCCTGGGCCACCGGAGGCCTCGAGATCTACCTGGTGCTGAGCCTGCTTGGCACGCCGGCACCGCTCGGCATCGCCCTGATCGTCGAATCCTTCGCGAGCGGCGTGAAGTTTGCCAGCTTCATGGTGCCCGCCTCGCTGGGGGCCCTCGAGGGCGGCTACGTGGTCTTCTTCGAGGCCTTCGGCCTGGGGGCGGCCGCCGGGCTCTCCTTCGTGCTCGTGCGCCGGCTGCGCGAGATCACGTGGGCCATCGTGGGCTTCCTGGCCCTCGGCGCCGAGCGGCCCCCGGCCTAGGTCTGCGGCCGGCGCTGGAGCCGTGTGCTAGACTCTGTGAATCTTGTCGCGTCGCCGTATGTTGCGGCGACGAATCGCTGAGGAGGCGGCCGTGGGATCTGTTCGCGTCGCGGTGGTCGGTGTGGGGAACTGCGCATCCGCCCTCGTCCAGGGTGTCCACTACTACAAGGGCGTGCCCGACGACGGCTTCATCCCTGGCTTGATGCGTCCGCGGCTAGGTGGCTATCACGTCAGCGACATCGAGTTCGTGGCCGCCTTCGACATCGACGCCAACAAGGTGGGCCTGGACCTGGGCGAGGCGATCGGGGTGAAGCCCAACAACACGGTCCGCTTCGCGGAGGTCCCCCGCCTGGGGGTGCCGGTGCAGCGGGGCATGACCCACGACGGGCTCGGGCACTACCTCTCCCAGATAATCACCAAGGCCCCCGGCAGCACCGCCGACATCAAGAGCATCCTGCGCGAGACCCGCACCGACGTGGTGGTCAACTTCCTGCCGGTGGGCAGCGAGATGGCCACCAAGTGGTACGTCGAGCAGGTGCTCGACGCGGGCTGCGGCTTCGTCAACTGCATCCCGGTGTTCATCGCCCGGGAGGAGTACTGGCGCCGCCGCTTCGAGGACCGCGGGCTGCCGGTGGTGGGCGACGACGTGAAGAGCCAGGTGGGCGCCACCATCATCCACCGCATCCTCACCAAGCTCTTCATGGACCGCGGGGTGCGGCTCGAGCGGACCAGCCAGCTCAACGTGGGCGGCAACACCGACTTCTACAACATGCTGGAGCGCCAGCGCCTGCACTCCAAGAAGATCTCCAAGACCGACGCGGTCCGCTCCCAGCTCGCCCACGACATGGCCGACGACAATATCCACATCGGCCCGAGCGACTACGTGCCGTGGCTCGAAGACCGCAAGTGGGCGCACATCCGCCTCGAGGGCCGCAGCTTCGGCGACCAGCCGATCAACGTCGAGCTGAAGCTCGAGGTGTGGGACTCGCCCAACTCGGCGGGCGTGGTCATCGACGCGATCCGCTCGTGCAAGATCGCGATGGATCGGGGCATCAAGGGCGCCCTGCTCGCGCCCTCGGCCTACCTGATGAAATCTCCGCCCGAGCAGTGGTCCGACGAGGTAGCCCACACGCGCCTGGAAACGTTCATCAACGGCGCCGAGTAACCGCGCCTCCCGTCGTCCGCGCTTCATGATCGCGATTTCCCGCACCGGCCGTGTTCTCCGCCGGCTGGTGCGCCTGTCCTGCCGGCGGCCCGCCGTCACGGTGGCGATCTCCCTCGTGCTCGCGGCCGCCGCGATCGCCTACACCGCGCACGCGCTGACCTTCAAGACCTCCACCCGCGCGCTGCTACCCCAGGACGCGGGCTACGTGGTCCGCTACGCGGAGTACGCCAAGGAGTTCGGCGAGCTCGAGGACATCGTGGTGGTGGTGGAGGCCGGCTCCTTCGAAGGCGCGCGCGCCTACGCCGCGCGCCTCACCGAGGAGTTGAAGCAGGCAAAGGTCAAGTTCCAGCGGGTCGCCTACCGGATCGACCCCAAGCGGTTCGAGGGCCGCCAGCTCCTCTACCTCTCGACCCCCGAGCTGCGGGAGATCCGCGACAAGATCTTCGACCACCAGGAGTTCATGGAGAGCTTCGCGGGCGATCCGAGCCTGGCCCGTCTGCTCGAAGGCGTGAACACCCAGATGGCGGCCGCCTTCGTGTCCAATCTCTTCGACATCGGGCTCCAGGACAAGGACCTGCCGGTCGACACGCGCTTCCTGCGGGTCCTCCTGGACCAGATGGCGAGCCGCCTGGAGCGCCCCGCGCCCTACCGCTCGCCCTGGGGCACGCTGTTCTCCTTCGGCGAGGATCCCCCCGACGACGCGGGCTACTTCCTCTCCGAGGACAAGAGCCTGCTCTTCATCCTGGTGGAGACCCCGCCCAGCGAGAAGGGCAGCTTCATGGGCGACCAGGCCGCCATCGAGACAATTCGCGAGACGGTGGCCAAGCTGCGGCCCGCCTTCCCGAACGTCCAGGCCGGGGTGACCGGGGCGCCGGCGCTGTCCAACGACGAGATGACGGCGGCCTTCCACGACAGCAGCATCTCGGACGTGCTCGCCTTCGCCCTCACCCTCCTGGTCATGACCCTGGCCTTCATGCGGGTGGGCAAGCCGCTGCTGATGCTGGGCGTGCTCGCGGTGACCCTCGCCTGCTCGATGGGGGTGGTCACCCTCACGGTGGGACACCTCACCCTCTTCTCGGTGATGTTCATCTCCATCGTGGTCGGCATCGGGATCGATTACGGCATCTACTACCTCTTCCGCTACGAGGAGGAGATCTTCCTGGGTCGGAGCCTCCGCGAGGCCCTCGAGCTCGCCGCGGCGCGCACCGGTCCCGGAATGCTGGCGGGGGCGCTGACCGCCGCCGGGACGTTCTTCGTCCTGATGCTCACCGATTTCCGGGGCATCCAGGAGCTGGGCTTCATCGCGGGCATCGCGATCCTGATCGCCTGGGTCGGCATGATGACGCTCTTCCCCGCGATCCTGGTGTTCGTGGACCGGCACCACGCGGACCGCCCGCGGGGACAGCGGCCGCGGGCGCACCAGCTTGAGCGCATCCGCGTGCCCCTCCTGGACCGCCTGGTCACCTATCCCCGCACCGTCCTGATCGGCGCCGGCCTCCTCACCGCGTTCTCCATCTGGGCGGTGCCGCGGGTGGGCTTCGACTACAACGTGCTCAACCTGCAGGCCAAGGGCACCGAATCGGTGGCCTGGGAGCGCCGCATCCTCGCGAGCACCGGCCGCTCCGGCTACAACGGATTGTCGTCCGCTTCATCCCTGGAAGAGCTGCGGGCCAAGCAGACCGCGTTCGAGAAGCTGCCGTCGGTCTCCGAGGCCGACTCGGTCCTGCGCGTGATCCCGGATGATCAGGCCGAGAAGATCGCCCTGATCAAGAGCTTCGCCCCCCTGGTGGCCCCGATCCGCGTCGGCCGCTCGAGCCCGGTGGACCTCGACCGGCTCAAGCAGGCGCTCGCCGACATCAAGCGGCGCTTCGACGTGGTCGCGGTCGAGGCGGGGGCCAAGCTCCCCGCGGAAATCCGGGTGGTGCGCGACAAGACCATCGCGGTGCAGCGCCTGCTCGCGCGCAGTAACCGCGACTCGGCGGAGGCGGCGCTGAACTACCTGCAGGCCCAGCTCTACCGCGACTTCGTGAACTTGTTCTACAGCCTGCAGCGCAACCTCAGCCCCACCGGCGTGACCATCAAGGACGTTCCGGAGGAGCTCCGGCGCAAGTTCACCGGGGAGAGCGGCCGCTTCCTCATCCAGATCCACCCCAAGGT
>Ga0114129_10013854_pt1 | contig 11488 bp, 9 predicted proteins | sample RhiMetdeltSRZDD1_FD_80071 | JGI IMG/M metagenome (GOLD analysis project Ga0114129, IMG submission 80071) | Populus rhizosphere microbial communities from Tennessee, USA - Rhizosphere MetaG P. deltoides SRZDD1 (version 2) (version 2) | ecosystem: Host-associated > Plants > Roots > Rhizosphere >... | reverse complement strand
GCCGCGGCCGGACATGCTTCCCGTCATGGAATGTGAGCTGAAAGCCGTGATCCGGCATCTCGTGGAGAATCGCTGGCCGTTTCGCTTGCATGCGACATACAACGAGACCATCGAGCGAGCTCTTAATGTCTACGAAGCCGTAAACCGCGAAGTTCCGTTTGACGGCCTCCACTGGTTCTTCGATCACTGCGAAACGATCTCCGATCGCAATATCGAGCGTGTGAAAGCGCTGGGGGGCGGCATCGCGGTGCAGAACCGCATGGCCTTCCAAGGCGAGTATTTTGTCGAGCGTTACGGCTTGGACCAAGCCAAGCGCACCCCGCCGATCCGGCGCATGCTGGAGATGGGTGTTTCGGTTGGAGCCGGTACCGACGCAACCCGCGTCTCGAGCTACAACCCTTACCTTTCCCTGTATTGGCTTATCACCGGTAAGACGGTCGGTGGTCTTAGTCTTTATCCGCAAGAGAATCGGTTGGATCGATCAGAGGCACTCAAGCTCTACACGATCGGGAGCAGTTGGTTTTCAACGGAAGAAAGTAAAAAGGGAGCGCTTGCTCCCGGGCAGTTGGCAGACTTGGCTGTTCTGTCCGCGGATTACTTTTCCATTCCGGACGAGCAGATCAAGCAACTCGAATCGGTGCTCACAATCGTCGGTGGGAAGATCGTTTACGCCACTGCAGAATACTCACAACTCGCGCCGCCCGCACTCCCTGTGAGTCCAAGCTGGTCTCCCGTCAAAGAGTACGGAGGTTACGCAAAAGCGCCGAACCAGTGTCTTGGCGCGTCCGACCCCGCGTCCTGCGCGCACGATAAGACATCGACACATGGCGGGACGAGATCGCATCTCCAAGTGTTGGGCGACGCCGGCCTGTGGGCGTTGGATTGCGACTGCTTCGCATTCTAGTTGTAGCGGCGCTCTATGAGCGCCCGTGCGCGGTCATAGACCGCGCCTACAGTTCGCAAGCTGGAGGCATGAAGATGAAGGTGTTGTTCTTGTCGTTCGTAGTTGGTCTCGGTGTGGGTGCGCTCTATGGGCTTATCCGAGTGAAGAGTCCGGCGCCGCCCATCGTCGCGTTACTCGGCCTCCTAGGGATGGTGCTTGGAGAACAGTTAGGGATCTGGATTCAAACAAAGAAGCTCGACGTTTCACGTGCTGCGTCCGTGTGCCTTGTCGGCGAGCGCTATGACCGGCAGCATCCATTCGAAGCACCCTAGCGGGCGCGCTGACGGATGAATCGTTTTGGGCACGAAACAAGATTAGCAGTTCAATTCCCGCTGCCGCCGCAGCACGGACTCTGGATTTGTTCGAAAATTTAAAAAGGAGATAAAGCCATGCCGCTGATTCAAGTGAAAATGATTGAAGAGGTTTTTACACCCGCACAGAAGAAAGAGTTGATTACGAAGCTCACGGACGCAGTCGCCGAAATCAAAGGCGAAGCGCTGCGGCCCAATACAGTTGTGCTTTTGGAGGATGTACGCAGCGGTTCGTGGGGAGTTGGAGGACGGGGCCTCACCACTGAAGACGTGCGAGCGCTGGCGGAGAAGAAGACGGCCTGAAGACGCGATATCGCGGGGAACTTCCTCCCTCAAAGGGAGGGAGTTCGCAAACATTCATACAATCTATGGAGAGACGCATGAGCTTGAATAAAATTCTTGCAGGAGCGTGTGTTGCGACACTTCTTGCGGTTGGTGTCGCCAATGAAGCTCAGTACTTCAGTATTTTCGCCCAGGCTCCGCAGACAGCCAGAACAGTGGGCGTGGCTGTTGGTCCGCAATACGACACGACGCATGTCTACGTTCCGATAGCCGATTTCGACAGCTTCGTCGCCAGCGTCGTTCAGACATTCGGCGGCACGACCTCGCAGGAGGGTGTCTTCACAGTAACTCCTACACCCAGTAGCACCAGGATTCAGTTGGTATTAACGCCGGCAGGAACACTATCGGTCTTCGGGTTCAAGACGCCCATCCCGTATCCATTCGGGCTGGAGCGAACCGGCTATCTGGTCTCTCACATGGACGAAGCGATCCGCGCGGCCAGGGCCAACGGCGCAGACGTGTTCGTCGCTCCCTTCAACGATCCGATAGGCCAAGATGCGATTATTCAATGGCCGGGTGGCGTGAACATGCAACTGTATTGGCATACCACTGCGCCATCTTATGCCCCGCTCCAGACAATTCCGGAGAATCGAGTCTATGTGTCAGAAGACAGGGTAGATGCGTTCGTCCACAGCTTTGTTGCGTTCTCCCACGGAAGCATCGTTTCTGATGAAGCACGGGCGCCAGGCATTGAAATCGGACAGCCTGCAGAAACCTATCGCCGAGTTAGGATCGAATCAAAGTTCGGCAAGCTGACCGCACTGGTTACAGACGGTCACCTTCCCTATCCCTACGGCCGGGAGACGGCTGGATATGAGGTGACGAATCTGGCCGACACGCTCGTCAAGGCCAAGGCGGCCGGCGTGGAGGTGCTCGTCCCTACATACAAAACCGATGAGCGAGATGCCGTTGTTGTGCAGTTTCCGGGCGGGTATATCGCCGAGATCCATTCGGTCGCAAAGAAATAAGACGGACAATCAACTTCTCTCGATGGTGGACCAAAAGCAGCGCCACAGCTCGGATGGAACTAAGATATACATGCGAAGCTTCGCTACCTTGGTTGCCATATCTTTTTTAATTCCGTTGCTATCGCAAGGCCAATCTACTCCGACTGCCGAATCCCCGGCCCCAGCACGTAACTATCACTTGCTTCGCGAGGACGATGACTCGAGTTTTCTCGAGGACCCGACTCAGCGGCAGGAGTTCTGGGACCCAATCAAATATGTTCCTCTGCGGGCTGGCCGAAATGACTGGTTCCTGTCGATGGGTGGCGAAGCTCGAATGATTTGGGAACAGATCGGAAACGACAACTGGGGCCAACAGCCGTTCATGAATGGCTATTTCAACCAACGGTACATGCTCTATTTCGATGTTCACTACGGCAAACGCGTTCGCTCATTCGTTGAGCTGAAAAGCGGTTTGAACTCTTACCGCATCGGTGGCCCGAGGCCGATCGACGAAAAGAAGCTGGATTTCCAGAGCGCGTTCCTCGAAGTCGGAACTGGGAATGAGCGGAAGATGATCAAGTTCCGAGCCGGCAGGCACGAAATGGAATACGGTTCCGGCCGCCTGATCGATGTGCGCGAGGGCCCGAACGTCCGCTTGAGCTTTGACGGATTCAAGTTGAAGGCGGACGTGGGCACCTGGCACATCGACGGCTTCGCCGTCCGACCTGACGTGGACAAACCCGGATTTTTTGACAACACTCCCAATCACGCAGTCGGATTTTGGGGCGTGTATGGCGTCCGATCTCTGAAAGAGAACATCACGCTGGATTCTTACTACCTTGGCCTCGATCGAAAGAAGGCCGCATTCAATCGAGGCGTCGGCCACGAAGTGCGACACAGCGTGGGTGCGCGTCTCTCTCGTCCCGTCGCAACAACGAACCCTGGTTGGGATTTCGATTATGAAGCGCTTTGGCAATTTGGAAGCTTCGGATCTGCAAATATCCGGGCATGGACTGCGGCCTCCGAAACGGGTTACCGTTTTTCAACCATTCCGCTGAAACCACGATTCAGCGTCAAGGCCGACATCTCCAGCGGCGACGATCCGAGGACGAATACTCTCGGCACGTTCAACGCGTTGTTTCCGAAGGGCAATTATTTTGGCGTCATCGCGACCGCTGGCCCAGGGCCCATCAATTTCATCGACACACATCCTCGCGTTGAAACGGCGTTGCCCCACAATGTGACTGTCTCCGTCGATTGGATCTTTCAATGGCGGCAGAGTCTGCGAGACGGAGTGTATTCCGTCCCCGGATTTCTTATTATTCCCGCAGGAAAAAGCAACGCGCGTTTCGTCGGGCACCGTCCAGGCTCGGAAGTGCGCTGGCAGGTAAATCGTCACCTGTGGTTTCAAGGTGACTATGGGATTTTTTATGCGGGCAAATTTGTGAAAGAGAGTCAGGCGGGCCGCAACCTGAATTACTGGGCGCTCTGGACTGGTTACAAATTCTGAAGGAATCCCGTGAACTCACCTCAGGAGAACTAAAGATGACGCGGCGAGGAGCACTGTTCCTATTAACTTTCTCCACCGGCGTTGTTGATGCCGTGAGTTATCTGGGTTTAGGCCACGTTTTCACGGCAAACATGACCGGCAATGTGGCGTTACTGGGTTTCACTGTCGCAAGAGTACCCGGACTGTCGGCCGCCCGATCCACGCTATCTCTGGCCGCGTTTCTTCTAGGCGCAGTGTTAGGCGGTCAATTGGGCAGACGAATGGGCAGTTCCGATGAGAATCGTTGGCTTCGCACAGCTTTCATCTGGGAGGGCGGCTTGTTGCTGCTGGCGGCAATGTCATCAGTTTGGAATGGCGAGTTTAGGTCTGATGACTCTCCGGCAATTTACGCATTGATCGCGATTACCGCTGTTGCGATGGGTATACGAAACTCCACGGTGCGCAAGCTGGCGGTTCCTGATCTGACAACAACAGTTCTGACACTGACGGTAACGGGACTGGCCGCGGACTCTTCTTTGGCGGGCGGTACCAATCCACGATGGGCAACCCGCCTGATGGCCACCGTGACTCTTTTTGTAGGTGCGGCCATCGGCGCGCTTCTCCTGAAGCAGTCGCTTGCGGCACCAATGTTTTTGAGTAGCGTAGTTGCGTTCGGCTGTGCTACGGCGATGTATCTAGCGCCCGAACCAGCTTTGAGGAGCAAAACATAATTCGTAGTCACAGGGGAAGGAGAGACAGATGTATCCAACCAAGAATGATCTGCCCGAATCGACCCGAAAGAGCGTCGTTGATCTGTGCAACCGACGGCTTGCCGACGCAATCGATTTGCAGACTCAATGCAAATATGCTCATTGGAACGTGAAGGGACCGAACTTCATCGCACTTCACGAACTGTTCGACAAAGTAAACGAAGATGTCGAGGACTATATCGATCTGATCGCAGAGCGCGCCGTGCAACTGGGTGGTGATGCGGCCGGCACGGCGCGAATGGTAGTGAAGCGTTCGAGCCTGAGCGAATACAACCTGTCCAGTTCGAGGGGACACGATCACGTTCGGGCTGTGGCTTCGGTGCTGGCGGCTTTTGGCAAGCTCGCACGGCAGGCCATTGACGAGAGTAATGAACTCAATGATGCCGACACGGCCGACATATTTACCGAGATCTCCAGAGGCATAGACAAATGGCTCTGGATGGTGGAAGCCCACGTTCAAGAGGATCTTAAATAATCCAAAACATTGCCCAAGTCGCGCTGTTGAATGGCAACAAGTCACAGACCGCGCCTACAATCGCAACGCGAGCGTATGGCACCTACTCCTTCCAGGGCTTAACGATGCCGAGTTTCTTCATCCGGAATTGCAGGGTCGAGCGGTTCATTCCCAACCGTTCCGCCGCACCATTGGGTCCGGCGATAACCCATTTCGTTTTTTTCAGCGTGTCCAGAATGAGAGCCCGTTCGGTTTCGGCAATAGTCTGAAAGTCGAATTTGGCCGAATCCAGTGCGTTTCGATGCTGCAGGTCGTCCAGCGGAACATGCAATACCGGACCCGAAGTCAGAATGACCGCGCGCTCGATCAAATTCTGTAACTCCCGGATATTTCCTGGCCATGAATACCCCACGAGCGCACTCATCGTTTCCGAAGGGATCGTGTCGATCACCCTATTCATGCGCTTGGCAAAATATTGCACGAAATGACGCACTAACAAGGGAATGTCCTCGATACGTTCCCGCAGCGCGGGAAGCCGTATGGGAAAAACGTTCAATCGGTAGAAAAGATCGGAACGGAATTTCCGGTCGTCCACCATCTCGGACAGATTTTGGTTTGTGGCGGTGATCAGGCGCGCGTCCGTGCGGATCGTCCGGGTGCTTCCCAACCGTTCGAATTCTCTCTCCTGCAGCACCCGAAGAAGTTTGGTCTGGAGTTCCAGCGGGATCTCCCCAACCTCATCCAGAAATATCGTTCCCTGGTCTGCCACTTCAAAACGGCCGATACGCTGAGTGACGGCGCCTGTAAATGCGCCTCGTTCATGACCGAACAGTTCACTTTCCAATAATCCCGTCGGAATTGCGGCGCAGTTCAGTTTCACGAAAGCCTTCTGGCACCGGGAGCTGAGATTGTGGATTGCGCGCGCGATCAACTCCTTGCCCGTTCCGGTCTCGCCGCAGATCAGAACCGTTGAATCGGTGGATGCCACGATCTCGACATTCTTCAAGACGCGCTGCAGCACCTCGCTGGTTCCGACAATCTCTTCGAATCCTGCCTCGGGCCGAATCTCATCCTCGATGTAAATCCTTTCTTCAGTCAGCTGATTCTTGAGCCGCCGGTTCTCTTCATGCAGAAGGACGTTTTCCACCGCGACCGAGAGCTGTTTGGACAGTTGCATGAGAAAATCGAGTTCATCGTGATCGTACGGGTTGTTCTCATTCCGTACCAAACCCAACGTCCCCAGGATGCGGCCCCGGCCCGGGATTGGCACGATACAACTGAGTTTGGAGCCATCAGCCAGGAGTGTCGGATCACTGCCCGGTGAAACCAACAATGCTTGCTCGCGAGTACCGGTCCAAATCTTTCCCGTCTGGAACACACGACCGGCAACCGTGCCTTCGATTGGGATCGCTGTTCCTTCTCGAAGGCTTGTGATACCGGTCGAGAACTCGAGCGCGTATATTTCGAGTTCTTCGCCGTCCGGTGCTTCAAGCAAGACACAACCGCCATCGGAGGACATAAGCCGGAGGATGCTCATAACGGCTGCGCGAAGGAAGTCTCTCAGCTCGACGCCGGAAATGGCCTGGCGCGTTAGGTCAAGCAGTAGTTTCAGACGAGCTCCTTCGGTTGATTCGAACTCGTCAACCAGTGCATTAACGTGGTGGCGGCTGTGTTGTTCCGAACCCCACGGGCCCCGTCGTACCAGACGCATCGCAGATGGCGAATCCGGTTCCTGTGGAGTGCGAACCCAAACACCAGCAGATTCCACGTTGATCTTCATTTTGTCGTTTCCGTTACTCTGGCGCATCCGGTGTGGGATTCCTTGGGGAAAGACGCGCGGTCATAAGCCGCGTCTACAGTTCATCTCAGGGCCCGGGCGGCGAATCAAAGTAAATCTTGGTTCGTTTCATCAGGGCAATCATCACCATGATGCCGACACACGCGCAGGCAAGTATGAAGAAGGCATCCGAGATGGCCAGCGTGTATGCTTGCCGCCGGATTTGACCGTCGAGCACTGCGAGCGCGCGGCTTTGCGCTTCTTCAAAGCTGGACGAACCGGAAAACAATCCGCCCGTAAGCTGTGCGAGCCGCTCATCTGTTAGCCAGTTGCCGACGTTCACCTGCAGTCCCAGCAGGTTCGAGTGGAATTGCTGCCGAACCGGGACGGTCCTCTGCATGACCGCCGTGCCGATTTGACCTCCAAACAGACGGATACAGTGGAAGAAAGCGCTGTAAGTGAGAGTATTTAACGGGCTCGCGAGTGCGCCCGATTCAAGCGCCTGCTGCACAATTCCACCTATCAGTCCAACGAAGGCCATGGAGAGTCCCGCAGCCAACACCGGTTGAGACCACCAGAAGTTCTCGCCGGCCCATGCACTGGTGATCCGTGCATCCAACAGACAAGCCACGGCGACCACCGCGAATCCAAGCGCGATCGGCACTCTTCCGTCCATCCATCGCATGAGCTGGGCGGATATCCATCCCATCACTAGCAGCGGCGGAATGATCCACAACAGCACACGACCAGTTTCGAGTGGGCGATAGTTTTGGATTGCGCCCAGGTACGCCGGGATTAGAAATGCTATCGTTTGCAGCACGAAGCGAAACGAAAAAAGGACCAGGGCAAGGATGAGAACATTGCGTTTGAGGATGAATGGAATATTAACGAATGGGTTAGGCGATACCCATCGTCGAATCCCCGCAACAACGAGCAGGAACGCGGCAGTTACCGTCATCGCCACGATGACCCCGGAGTGAAGCCAATCCAACCGCTGGCCTTGATCGAGCGCACCGTAAAGTAGACTCAGTGCGACGCTCGCGTATAGAAAGCCGCGCCAGCTTGCATGAGGCCGTGTCCCGGAGGCTGGTGCCGGATTTGGGATGGCGCGGTAGATGCACAGCATCATCAAAGGCATGAACAGTGCGCCATTCCAGAAGATCCATCGCCATGAGAGATGTTCCGTGTACCACGCTACGAGCGGGGTACCTATCGTCAACGCGCCGATAATATCGAGGGAGTAAACTCCGACCGCATAGATCACAAGACGCATCGGCAGGCTTCGTAATGCGTAGCTCAACGTCAGAGGGTAGAACGTTCCGGACGACAGTCCGGCGATTACTAGCAAAAAGATCAAGACATTCAGATTAGGAGCAAACGGCAAGAGTATTGAAACGAGCGCAAAAACCGCAGATGCGCAAAGGAGCACCCGCCGCGCGCCAAAGAGGCCTCCGAGGTAAACCGAGAAAGGGCCCATGAACATCAAAGCCATGTTGAAGGCGGTAGGAATCCACGAGGCCTCATCCACGGAAAACCCAAGAATCCCGCGCAAATCCGGAAGGGCCACACTGATAAGCCTTCCCGTCAAGGTGACAATGCCGGCACCGATCATGACACCTAACGTGCCGATGTATGGATTGGGTTTCACCTGCAAAGCAAAACGATCCCGATGGAAAGGAACAACAGGAGTGTGGGCAGCGACGGAGGAGTTCGCTTCCACCGCAAGTTCGCTCAATTGGCAGCTCCCTTCGGAGCGTCACTATCCGAAGTTAGATCGGTTTTGATTTTGGGGATGACGGACATTCCTGGGCGCAGCCGCTCGAGTACCTTCGTATCCGGTTCCAGTACGATCTTCACGGGAATGCGTTGCACAATTTTCGTGAAGTTGCCGGTTGCATTATCCGGCGGGAGAAGCGTGAATTGTGATCCGCTGGCCGGAGCAATTTCGGCGACCCGACCTTTGAGGACGACACCCGGCAAGGCATCAACCGTAATCTCCACCGGATTGCCCCTGCGCACTCGGGCCAGCTGAGTCTCCTTGTAATTTGCCATAATCCAGGGATCACTCTCCACCAGCGACAGTACCTGTGTACCCGGGCTCACTAACTGACCGAGCCGGACTTTGCGTTCGCCGACGACGCCATCTGTAGGCGCAACGATGCGCGTGTATTCCAGATTCGTCTCCGCTACCTTCAATCCTGCTTGTTTTGCGCTCAAATCGGCTCGAGCCTGGGCTTCCTGTGCATCAACGACGTCTCGTTGCCGGTGCTGTGCTTCCAGGTCAGCTCGCCGTCCCGATAGCGCGGCCTCAGCTTGTGCAAGGTCGGCCTGGCGTGCAACCAACCCGGCGCGTGCCTGGGCCAATGTCGCTTGCCGGCCGGAAAACGTGGCCGCGAACCTGTCGGCATCCGCTACAACCTGCTCGAGGCGTTGCTTGGTTGCAGCACCTGCTTCGATTAAGGCTTGTTGCCGGCGCCTTTCCGCTTCGGTGCGAACAACGTCGGCCCGTGTTGCCTCGACCGCTGCTTCCGCATCCTTGATTTGAGCGTTGCTCGCCTCAATGCCGGCCTGTGCCTGCGCTATCTGGGCCTTGGCGGCCTCGATTCCCGCTTCGGCCTGGGCAATGCGGGCATCCTGAAGCAATTTCTGTCGTTGAATGTTTTCGATGGCAGCTTCTGCTGCTCGGACAGTTGCGACGGACTGCTCAACCTGAGCTTTGTAGTCGTCATCCTTAAGTTGAACCAGCAAGTCGCCTGCTTTCACTCTCTGATAGTCATTGACGGCAACCTGAGCGACAGTGCCCGACACACGCGTGCTTAAAGGTGTCAAATCGGCGCGCACGTAAGCGTCATCAGTCTCCTGGATCTCTCGACTACCAACCCATGAGTTCCAGTTGCCCGCAATAGAGAACAAAATCACTGCAGCGAACAGCAGAATCAGGACGGGCACAAATCCAACGCTGCGTGACTTTTTTATCTCTTTGGTTTGCCCGGCGGGCGCGATGCCCGGAGACGGTGAAGGGCTAGTGGCTGCTACGGACGATTCTGCCATGTTCATTTACTCCTGCGTTGCGGTCTTTAAGGATTCGCGCCAACGGCTCTTTCAAAATCGGCTTTAGCCGTCCAGAACGAAAGTAATGCCTTTTGATATTGGTCGTCGGCTTCCGCCAGCGATGACTGGGCCTGCAATACGTCTTTGAATAGGCTCTCTTGTTCCGTGTATCGGACATTCAAAACGCGTACGTTCTCGCGTGCTGTCTCCTGCCCAAGTTGTGCGGCGAGCAGCAGCTGACGGGCTTGTCGCAGTTTCCGAAATTGATCACCGACCTCGACGAGCACCTTGTCTTGCGCTTCGTTCAGGCCGGCTCGCGCCTGCTGAGCGGTCTTAGAGTTCTCATCCATTTCCCGCTTTTTGCGGCCCCAATCAAAAGGTTCCCACGTCAACAGAAAGCCGGCTTGAAGAAGGTTTTGGGGAAGCAACTTGACGTTTTCCACAGAAGAGAAACGAAACCCGACGCTGAGATCCGGAATGTATTCCGACTTCTTGATGCGGCGATCGTACTCGGCAGCTTCGACTTTTAACTGTGCTTCTCTCAGCTCAGGCCGCTGGGCCACGGCTTCGTCGCGGGCAGCGGCGAGGTTATCCTCAAAGCGAGTCGGTACCGGCACGACATTGACACGAAACTCGGTGCTGATGTTGCGGCCGAGCAGGATATTGAGTTTTTCCTTTTGATCAGTCACCTGATCCCGCAGAGCCATCGCCTCGTAGACGATCTTCTCTACGCTGGTCTTGACTTGCAGGCTGTCGGCTTTCAGGGCGACTTGTTGAATAAGGTACTGATCCGTTACTCGATCGAGTTCCCGATAGAGTTTCAGCCTTTCTTCAACCGACTCCAGCGCGCTCTGGGATTGCAGCAAGGAGTAGTACGCCTTCTTAACATTGTTCGCAATCTCCAACTGCTTACCGCGAAGTTCTTGGTCCGCGATTTGCTGACCCACCTGGATCTTGCGGTCGATGAGACTCAGGCGATATTGCTGGGTAATCGGCTGGAATATGCTGCCGCCGTAGAAAAACGCCGGTTTTCGAGGCGCGGTCACCGTGACGTCCTTTTCCGGGACGGGTCCTATTCCGGTCAGCGCTCCCAGGTCACCTTGCTTGAAATCGAAATTAACCCTCTTGAGTAACTCCGCACCAAGCAATGAAAACTCGAACTGAGGGAGCCGGCGGGTTTTGGCGACTGCGAGACGATCGTAAAACTTCTCGTATTCTAATTTCGAAATTTGGATTTGCCTGTTGTCCTTCAGCGCCAATTCGACGGCATGAGCCAGCGTCAGTTCTTCGACCGAGGTTGAGGAAAGCTCCTGTGCCCAAGCGGGGCTCGAGGCCAGCAGCAGAGTGAGTCCAAGAAAAACTGATCGAGTTCGCATAAGCATGCTCTGGCTTTGCAACGCGTGT
>Ga0114129_10013853_pt1 | contig 11489 bp, 9 predicted proteins | sample RhiMetdeltSRZDD1_FD_80071 | JGI IMG/M metagenome (GOLD analysis project Ga0114129, IMG submission 80071) | Populus rhizosphere microbial communities from Tennessee, USA - Rhizosphere MetaG P. deltoides SRZDD1 (version 2) (version 2) | ecosystem: Host-associated > Plants > Roots > Rhizosphere >... | reverse complement strand
TCGGGACGGCGATCCTCCAGTCGCTCGGGCTGCGGAAGCGCGGGCTCGACCTGGTGGCGTGCCCGTCCTGCGGGCGCGCCGAGGTCGACGTGCTCGGGCTCACGAAGCAGGTGAACGAGGCCCTCGAGCGCGAGGGCCTGAAGGCGCCGATCCGCGTCGCGGTGATGGGCTGCGTCGTGAACGGCCCCGGGGAGGCCCGCGAGGCGGACCTGGGGATCGCGGCCGGGAAGGGCCAGGGGTTCCTCGTCGTGAAGGGCGAGGTGATCGACAAGATCCCCGAGGCGGAGTTCGTGCCACGCCTGATCGCGGAGGCGAGGAAGCTCGCCGCCGCGTCCACGGCCACGTCCACCTAGCGGCTGGTCGTGCTCACCTGAGTTCCCGTCACTGCCGATACCTCTTCCGATGAAGCGAACGCTCGCGGTCGTCCTCGTCGCATGGTCGACCCTCGCCCTGCCGCCCGCTCTCCGGGCCGCCGACGTGCCGGGCACGACCTGCCGTGTGTTCCCCGCGAACAACGTCTGGAACATGGACGTCCGACGGCTCCCGATCCACGCGAAGAACGTGGCGTGGCGACGCACGACGCACGTCGGCACGACGAAGCTGCATCCGGACTTCGGTCCGCCGTCGTACGGGATCCCGTTCGACGTCGTGGCGCCCTCGCACGCCGACGTCTCGGTCGGGTTCCGATACGACGACGAGAGCGATCCCGGGCCGTACCCGTTCGGCCCCGACATCGCGATCGAGGGCGGATCGGACCGGCACGCGATCATGATCGACGAGGACACGTGCCGCCTCTACGAGTTGTTCGCCGCACGCTGGAACGGCGGCGACCCGAGCGCCGGCAGCGGCGCGATCTTCGATCTCGATTCGAACGCGCTGCGTCCTCAGGGATGGACGAGCGCGGACGCGGCCGGACTGCCGATCTTCCCGGGCCTGATCCGATGGGACGAGGTCTTCGGGACCGATCCCGGGATCCACCACGCCCTGCGGTTCACGGTCGCCTGCACGCGCAACGCCCACGTGTGGCCGGCCCGACATCACGCGGGCGTCGCGAACCCGGACTGCCCACCGATGGGGGCTCGGTTCAAGCTGCGGGCGTCGTTCGACATCTCGACGTACTCGGCGAAGGCCCAGGTCGTCCTGAAGGCGATGAAGACGTACGGACTGATCGTCGCCGACAACGGCAGCGACTGGTACGTCCAGGGGACCGTCGATCCGCGCTGGACGTACGCCTTCGTCGACCAGCTGAAGCGTGTCCCGGCGCGCGCGTTCGTCGCCGTCGACGCCTCCGCGTGCAAGGTCGCCCCCAACTCGGGCGCGTACCAGTACGGACCCGGCTGCCCGGCGCCGTAGTCAGCCCGCGAGGGCGAGGAAGTTCTCGACGATCCGCGGTCCCTCCGGCGTGAGGATCGACTCGGGGTGGAACTGCACGCCGAAGCGAGGCTGCTCGCGATGCTGCGTCGCCATCACGAGCCCGTCCTCGGTCCAGGCGGTGAGCTCGAGATCGTCCGGCAGCCGATCGCGGAGCACGACGAGCGAGTGGTACCGGCCGGCCTCGAACGGGCTCGGGACGCCGTCGAGGATCCCCTTCCCCTCGTGATGGACGAGCGACGCCTTCCCGTGGACGGGGGTCGTCCGGTCCACCGTTCCGCCGCCCGCGATCCCGAGCGCCTGATGACCGAGGCACACGCCGAGCAAGGGGGTGCGATCGGGGAGCAGCCGCAGGAGGTCCGGGAAGCAGCCCGCGTCGCGAGGGTGACCGGGACCCGGTGACAACACGACCGCCTCCGGGTCGCGTGCGATCAGCTCCTCGGCGGACGCCTCGTCCGACTTGACGACGTCCGTCGGGCGCCCGAGTCCCTCGATCAGCTGCACGAGGTTGTACGTGAAGCTGTCGTAGTGATCGACGACGAGGATGGTCATCGGGGAGCGTCTTCCTCGATCAGCGCGCGAGCGATCACCCACAGGAACGTCGCGGGGCCCTCCGGCTCGATCTCGGTGATCATCTCGGCCGATCTGATCGCGAAGCCGGCCTCGAGGAGCAACCGTGTGGTCCGCTCCGGAGGAACGCTCGAGAAGTACATGTCGGCGCCACCCAACCACATCGGTTCGATCGCGCCGGGGTTGTCGGACGTTCCGAACGACGCGCACAGCCAGCCACCCGGGCGCAACCACGACCGAACGCGATCGACGAGCTCACCGAGCCGCTCCGCCGGAACGTGCCCGAACACGTAGAGGGCGACGACGGCGTCGAAGCCGGCCTTGGGAAGGTTCACGTCGAAGAGGTCGCCGTGGACGAACGTTCCCTCCCGGACGCCGGCGCGCGCGTGCTCGAGCTGCACGCCGGAGAGATCGAGCCCCGTGTAGCGACGTCCCTCGGCGAGCGCGGGCGCGTCGGTCCCGGGTCCGCAGCCCAGCTCCAACACGTCGCCGTCTCGGGGGAGCACTCGCAGGATCTCCTCGAGGAACGCCGCCCTCGGACCTTCGCGCATCCCGGCGGCCCAGTCGCGGTAGATCCCGTCGAGGCGGTCGTACCCGTCGCGCACGACCCGGCTCGGGTCCTGGACCCGGGTCACGGCGTCGCCCCGATCGCGGGCAGGAGCGCGGCGGCCTTGGCCTTCGTCTCGGCCAGCTCGGTCGCGGGGTCGGAGTCCGCGACGACCCCGGCGCCCGACTGGACGTGCGCCCGACCGTCGGCGACGACCGCCGTACGGATCGTGATGCAGAAGTCCAGGTCGCCGGCGAACGTGAGGTAGCCGACGGCGCCGGCGTATGGACCGCGCGCGGTCGGCTCGCGCTCGGCGATCAGCTCCATCGCGCGCCGCTTGGGTGCCCCGGTCACGGTGCCGGCGGGGAACGTGGCCGCGAGCGCGTCGAGCGGGTGCTGGTCCTCCCGGAGGTCGCCCTCGACCGTCGAGACGATGTGCATCACCTTCGAGAACCGCTCGACCTGCATCAGCTCGGTGGGTCGGACGCTCCCCGGCACACAGACGCGACCCAGGTCGTTCCGGGCGAGGTCGACGAGCATCGCGTGCTCCGCCTGCTCCTTGGGATCGGCGAGGAGCTCGTGCTCGAGCAGGCGATCGCGGACTTCGGTCCGACCTCGCGGCCGCGTTCCCGCGATCGGTCGGGTCGAGACGCGCCGACCCTCGACTCGGACCAGCGGCTCCGGCGACGATCCCGCGAGCTCCATCTCGTTCCCGGCCCCCCGCATCCGGAGGAAGAACATGTACGGGGCCGGGTTGGAGACGCGCAGCCGCCGGTAGATCGGGAACCCGCCGTCCGGGGCGTCGAACGACACGCGCCGGGACGGCACGCCTTGGTAGATGTCGCCGGCGAGGATGTGCTCCTTGAACGTCGAGACGAGCCCTCGGTAGTCCTCGTCGGCCATGTTCGCGTCGCCCTCGCCGTCCGACGCAGGCCCATCGAGGGTCGCGAGCATCGGCGCCGCGGCTCCGGCGATCCGTTCGGCGAGGTCCTCAAGCGCCGCGACGCCGACGTCGTACGCCCCGGCGGGGACGTGGGCCACGAGGATCAGTCGCTGGCGCCAGTGGTCGAACACGACCGCCCGATCGATCGCGAGGAGGCCGATCGGCGGGCACGGGGCGTCGTCGGGACGGGGGACCGGGTGGCCGTCGAGGAGCGTCGCGGCCTCGTAGGCGAGGTAGCCCATCAGCCCGCCCGTGAGCGGCGGGAGGTCGGGGAGCCGCGGGCCTCGCACCGAACGGGCGGCCGCGATCAGCGCCGCCCTCGGTGACCCGCTCCCTTCGACCTCGAGCGGGAGCTCCCGGACGGCGTCCTCGATCCGGAGGCCACCGTCGTCGAGGACGAGCGTCGCCGCGGGATCCCCCGCGACGAACGAATAGCGACCCCAGCGCTCCGATCGTTCCACCGACTCCAGGAGGATCCCCGGGCCGCGACCGGCGATCGAGGGGAACAGGCCGACGGGCGTCGACACGTCGGCGAGCAACTCGGACCACACCGGGACCATCGCCCAGGAACGGCTGAGCGACGCGAACGAGTCGCGGTCGGGTCGGATGTGGATCTGTGGAGCCATCGGTGGTTCCGTTTCCCCTCTCAGACGGAACGAGCCCCGGGGATCTGCCCGGGGCTCGTCGCGGCGGTGCGCGTCGTCAGCGCTGCGGAGGCCCGGGGCTCGTCGAGCCCCTGCGCCACGCCCAGCCGTCCGTCGCGCACATCGTGGAGGGATGGTGGCATCCCGGTTCCCTCCGAGTCAACGGCCTGCTAGCGTGGCCGGCCCACGTGGCGACCGGCGCCGCGCCGACCCCCGAGGACACGATGCGCCGAACGATCTGGGTCTCCGTCGCAGCGCTCACGCTCCTGATCGCCGCGACGCCGGCTCGCACGGAGCCGACCGACGCTCCCGACCACCACGTGGCCGGCGTCGGGTCGTCCGCGTCCGAAGGCGGACCCGGATCGGAGGTGCGGCTCGTCCGGCCCGGGAGCGATCGCCGCGACGGCGCGGCCGCGGCGGGCGCCGCCGCAGCCACCGGCGGGCCGCTCGCGCCCGTGGTCACGCCGCCGACGTTCGACGGGATCGAGGACCTGATCGGGCGTTCGCCCGCCGACCCGACCGGCGCCCTCGGCGTCACGTACCACCTCGCCGCCGTGAACGCGCACATGGGGTTCTTCGATCGGACGGGGGCGGCGCTCGATCCGCCGCGTCGACTCCGCGAACTCGACACGGTCCTGCCACCCGGCGTCCGCGATTTCGACCCTCGAGCCTTCTACGACCCCTACCGACAGCGGTTCGTGCTGGCCTTCGCGTCCACGAGCTCAACCCAGGGCTTCCTGAGCCTCGTCGTGATCCCCGAGGGACACGAGGACACGACCAACGACTGGTGCACGCTCCACATGTCCGGGGACCAGGTCGCGGGGAACGGCAAGCAGGTCGCCGACTACCCGATGATCGGGTTCACGGAGGACCGGGTCACGCTGACCTCGAACCAGTTCGATTACTCGAACGCTCCGACGGTCGGCGCCTTCCGGTACGTGCAGGTGATCTCGATCCGCAAGCTGCACCTCTACGACTGCTCGGTGCAGACCGTGCCGATCAAGGTGTTCAGCCGCACCCAGACGAGGGATCCCGACGGCTCGGCGGCGTTCACGATCGCCCCGGCGACCTCGATCGGGGGCGCGCCGGGCACGCAGTTCATGACCTCGTTGGACGTCGACGGCTCGGTCGGCAAGCTGATCCTGTGGCAGTTGCGTCTGGTGAACGGACGCCTCCAGCTGTCGCGCGCCCAGGTGACCAAGGGCGCGATCGGATTTCCGCCCTGGGGACGTCAGTGCGGCAACGCCGCGGGGCTCGACTCCAAGTGGGACACGGGGGACCTGCGGGTGACGTCGACGTTCTGGGATCCGGCCCGCGGTCGGCTCTACGCGGCCACCGCGATCCGAGGCAACGTCGGCGGCGGGGCCGTCGAGTCCGTGATCCGTTGGTGGGAGATCGATCCCGCCTCGCCGCTCGCCAACTCGACGGTGACCCGCAAGGCGAACATCGGGGCGGCCGGTCGCGACGCCGCGTGGCCGTCGATCGCGACCGACGGGGACGGCAACCTCTGGGTGACGTACGCCCGGGCGGGCGATCCCGAGTGCCTCGCGGCGTACGCATCCGTCGTCCATCCGGGCGTGCTCGGGTCGTCGCCGGTCCTGCTGCACTCGGGAGACGGCCGGTATGAGGCCCGTGCGGGGTTCGAGCGTTGGGGCGACTACACCGCGATCTCGCGGGACCCGTCGGATCCCGCGCGGATGGCGACGTACGGCGCCTACCCGCTCGACGACGCCGTCGGCGGGAGCGGGACCGATCTCTGGCAGCAGGTGATCGCCGCCGTGACCGACGCCTGATCGGTCGGTCGCGAGCCCGCCGGTATCCTTCGCCGTGATGCGGGTCTCCTCGTTGTTCGCGCGCACGCTCCGGGACGACCCGGCCGAGGCCGAGGTTCCGTCGCACCGACTGCTCCTGCGCGCCGCGTTCATCCGGAAGACCGCGGCCGGGATCTACACCTCGATGCCGCTCGGGCTCCGCACGATGAACAAGATCGAGCGGATCGTGCGCGAGGAGATGGACGCGGCGGGTTCGCAGGAGCTCCGGATGCCGATCGTCCTGCCGTCCGAGCCGTGGAAGGCGACCGGCCGCTACGAGGCGTACGGCGACCTGATGTTCCGGCTGCACGATCGGCACGACCGCGAGTTCATCCTCGGTCCGACCCAGGAGGAGGTCGTCGCGGAGCTCGCGCAGCAGGAGCTGCCCTCGTACCGGGACCTCCCGAGGAACGTCTACCAGGTCGAGTGGAAGTACCGCGACGAGTTCCGTCCGCGCTACGGGCTCCTGCGCGGCAGGGAGTTCCTGATGAAGGACGCGTACTCGCTCGACCGCGACGAGGAGGGGATGCGCGCCTCCTACCAGGTGATGTACGACGCCTACGTCAAGGTGTTCGACCGGCTCGGCCTCGACTACGTGATCGTCGAGGCCGACCCCGGCCAGATCGGCGGCGGCGTCAACCACGAGTTCATGGCGCTCGCCGACGTCGGCGAGGACCTGTTCGTCCGCTGCGAGCACGGCGACTACCTCGCGGATACGGAGGCGGCCACGCCGGCGCCGCCGGAGCCGGCGGCCGACGAGGAGCCCCAGCCCCTGACCGAGGTGGAGACCCCCGGCGCGGTCACGATCGAGCTGATGTCCGAGCAGATGGGGATCCCGGCCGAGGCGACGATGAAATGCATCCTGTTCGATGTCGAAGGTCGGACCGTCGCCGTGCTCGTGCCCGGCGACCGCGAGGTGAACGAGGAGAAGCTCGCGCGCGCGCACTTCCCCGCGCGCGTCCGGCCGTTCGAGGACGACGACTTCGCGGAGCGTGGGTTCGCGAAGGGGTTCGTCGGGCCACAGGGGCTCGGGGACGACGTCACGATCTTCGCCGACCCGGCGATCCGCGGCCGCGTGAACTGGGCCACCGGCGCGAACCGGCCGGACGTGCACGTCACGGGCGCGAACCTGGACCGCGACTTCCGCGTGGACCGGTGGGAGGACCTCGTCCAGTTCCGCGAGGGCGACCGGTGCCCCAACGACGGGGGGCGGCTGGAGATCGCCCGCTCGATCGTGGTCGGGCACATCTACCAGCTCGGCACGAACTACTCCGCTCCGCTCGAGGCGACGTTCCAGGACGAGGACGGCACGCAGAAGCCGTACGTGATGGGCTCCTACGGGATCGGGATCACGCGGATCATGGCGGCGACCGTGGAGCAGCACCACGACGACGCGGGGATCGTCTGGCCGAGGCACCTCGCGCCGTACGAGGTGATCGTCATCATGGCCAACGCCGACGCTTCCGAGGTCGCGAGGGAGGCCGAGCGGATCCGGCGTGAGCTCGAGGAGCGTGGCATCGAGGCCGTCCTCGACGACCGAGAGGAGCGGGCCGGCGTGAAGTTCGCCGACGCCGACCTCGTCGGCTACCCCGTGCAGGTCGTCGTGGGGTCGAGGGGTCTCGGGGCGGGGACCGTCGACCTGAAGGTCCGCGCGACCGGCGAGCGATCGCAGGCCCCGGTGCCGGAGGCCGCCGCCGCAGCGGAAGCCGTGCTCCGCAGCACGCCCTGAGCGCGCTCGCTCCCGGCCGGGATCCGTGACCGGAGGTCTATACTGGCTCTCCGAGAGGACCAACTGCACGGCCGGGAGTGGGCTCGCCGCCCACTTTCTTTTTCGAGGGGAGACCTCGGGCACGACGGAAGGAGGGGAGCGGTGGACGCGGAGGCGCTGGTCAGGCCCGTCGTCGAGGGCGACGGCCTCGAGCTCGTCGACGTGACCTTCGGTCGTGAGCACGGCCGACGCGTCCTGCGCCTCACCGTCGATCGCGAGGACGGCGTGGATCTCGACGAGATCTCGCGTCTCTCGGAGAAGGTGTCCCGTCGTCTCGATCTCGAAGGCTTCGAGGCCGGGCCGTACGCGCTCGAGGTCACCACGCCGGGGCTCGAACGGCGCCTCCGGCGTCCGGAGGACTTCCGTCGGGCGATCGGGGAGCGGGTGCGCGTGACGACGGAGGTCGGGACCGTCGATGGCGTCCTGCACGAGGCGGACGGCGGCGCGATCCTGGTCGGGGACCGCCGTGTGCCGTTGGACGAGGTTCGGACGGCGCAGACGGTCGTCGACTGGGAAGCGGAGCTGCGGAGGGGAGCTCGATGAACGCCGAGATGATCGCCGCGCTCCGCGAGCTCGAGCGCGAGAAGGGCATCGCCTTCGAGACGATCCTGCAGGGACTCGAGGAGGCGATGGCCTCCGCGTACAAGGCGCACTGGAAGCAGGAGCACCCCGAGGCGGACGACGAGTTCGTCGGCTTCCGCGCCGTGATCGACCCCGAGACGGGCGACCTGCGGATGTGGCAGCAGGAGCTCGAGGAGGTCGACGCGCCGCCGGTCGAGGGCAGCGAGGAACCCGCCGTCGAGATGAAGGTGATCTCGGAGTCGGAGGTCGAGGTGACCGACGACTTCAAGGGCCGGATCGGCGCGCAGACCGCGAAGCAGGTGATCTTCCAGAAGCTCCGCGACGCGGAGCGCGAGATGACCTACGAGGAGTTCGCCGGCCGAGAGGGCGACGTCGTGACCGGCATCGTGCAGCAGCAGGAGCGCCGGTACACGCTGCTCGACCTGGGCAAGGTCGAGGCGCTGCTGCCGCAGGGCGAGCAGGTCCCGTCCGAGCCGCTCCGCCACGGCGAGCGCCTGAAGGCGTACATCACCGAGGTCCGACGTGGAACGAAGGGGCCGCAGATCGTCGTGTCCCGGACGCACCCGGGGCTCCTGAGGGCGTTGTTCGCGATGGAGGTGCCGGAGGTCGACGAGGGGATCGTCGAGATCATGGCCGTGGCCCGTGAGCCGGGGCACCGGTCGAAGATCGCGGTCGCGTCGCACGAGCCCGCCGTCGACCCGGTCGGCGCGTGCGTGGGGCCCAAGGGATCGCGCGTGCGTATGGTCGTGAACGAGCTTCGCGGCGAGAAGATCGACGTCGTCCCCTGGTCGGACGAGTCGCCGGCCTTCGTGGCCAACGCGCTCCAGCCCGCCAAGGTGAAGGAGGTCACGGTCGACCCGGAGACCCAGACGGCGCTCGTGATCGTCCCCGACTACCAGCTGTCCCTCGCGATCGGCCGGGAAGGGCAGAACGCCCGCCTCGCGGCGCGGTTGACCGGCTGGCGGATCGACATCAAGTCGGAGAGCCAGGCGGCGGAGCCGGTCGCGCCGCCGCCGCCTCCCGCGCCGAAGGAGCCCGAGCCCGAACCCGAGCCGGTGACCGCGGCGGAGCCCGAGGCCGCGGCGGCGGCGACCGAGGACGCCGCGCCGCCCGAGGACGGTGCGGTCGCGATCCCCGAGTCGCCGGTGGAGGCCGCGCCGGCGGAGGCGCCGGCCGAGGGATGATGCGCCGTGGCGCGCGAGCCGGAGCGTTCGTGCGTCGGGTGTCGGAGACGGGCGCCGAAGGCTGAGCTGTTGCGGGTCGCGCGAACGCCCGAGGGCGTCCGCGTCGACCGGTTCGCGACCGCGCCGGGTCGCGGCGCCTTCGTGCACCGCGATCCCGAGTGCGTGCGGTCGGCGTTGGGGAAGGGCGCGCTCGCGCGCGCGTTGCGCACGGGGTTGGGCGAAAGGGAACTCGCTACTCTTAGGAACGAGATCGAGGAGGTGCTGAAGGCTCGATGAGGGTCCACGAGCTCGCGAAGGAGCTCGGCGTCGCCAGCAAGGAGTTGCTGGAGACGCTCGAGAAGATGGGCGTGGCGGGGAAATCCGCCTCGTCCAGCGTGCCCGAGGACCTCGTCCCCCGCCTCCGGGCCTCCGGCGGCAAGGCGACGAAGGCCGCGAAGCCGCGCCAGGTGATGGAGCCGCCGCCGAAGCCGCGCGCCAAGCCCAAACCCAAGCCGAAGGCGGCCACGCCGGAGCCGGCGGCCACCGCGGCCGCCCCCGAGGCCGAGGTCGCGCCCGCCGCCGTGGCGGCCCCCGCGCCGGCCCCCACCCCCGCCGCCGCACCGGCCCCGACGCCGCCTCCGGCGCCGTCGGGCCCGCAGCTCCAGCTCGTCCGCGGCTCCACGCCGCAGATCGTGGCGGAGAAGACGGATCGCTCGCCGGCGGAGATCGTGAAGATCCTGTTCATGGCCGGCGACATGGTCACGGCCACCACCTCGCTCTCCGACGAGGCTCTCGAGACGCTCGGGTCGGAGCTCGGCTACCACGTGGAGATCGTCGGGATGGAGGACGAGCTCCAGGCCGAGGAGCTCGAGGAGGACATGGACGCGGCCAACCTCGTCCCTCGCTCGCCGGTCGTCACCGTGATGGGGCACGTCGACCACGGGAAGACGAAGCTGCTCGACGCGATCCGCACGACCGACGTCGTGTCCGGCGAGTTCGGGGGGATCACCCAGCACATCGGTGCGTACCAGGCGCACGTGAACGGCCGCGAGATCACGTTCATCGACACGCCGGGCCACGAGGCGTTCACCGCGATGCGGGCGCGCGGCGCGCAGATCACCGACATCGCGGTCCTCGTCGTCGCGGCCGACGACGGCGTGATGCCGCAGACCGTCGAGGCGCTGGACCACGCCAAGGCCGCCGGCGTACCGGTCGTGGTCGCGGTGAACAAGATCGACAAGGACGAGGCAGATCCCAACCGCGTGCGCACGCAGATGGTGGAGCGCGGGCTCGTCCCGTCCGAATGGGGAGGCGACACCGAGTTCGTCGACGTCTCCGCGAAGACGAGCGCCAACCTCGACGGCCTGCTCGAGACCGTCCTGATCGTCGCCGACCTCGCGGAGCTGAAGGGCGATCCTACCGGGCGAGCCCGGGGGACCGTCCTCGAGGCCCACCTCGACAAGGGACGTGGACCGGTGGCCACCGTCCTCGTGCAGAAGGGCAGGCTCGAGGTCGGGGACTCCCTCGTCTGCGGGATCACGCACTGCAAGGTTCGCGCGATGGTCGACGAGAACGGACAGCCCGTGGAGGTCGCGGGCCCGGCGAAGCCGGCCCAGGTCCTCGGCTGGAACGGCGTTCCCAACGTGGGAGACGAGTTCCGCGAGGTCGACGACGAGCGCGAGGCGAGACACATCGCCGCGGAGCGCGAGGCGCGGGTTCGCTCGGCGGAAGTGGTGAACCAGCGGCCCGCCTCGCTCCAGGAGCTGCTCCGTCGCCAGGAGCGTCAAGAGATCCCCGAGCTGAACCTGGTCGTGAAGGCCGACGTCCAGGGCTCGTTGGGGGCGCTGACGGACGCGTTCCTGAAGCTGCCCCAGGACGAGGTTCGGGTGAACATCGTGCACTCCGGAGCCGGGGCGATCACCGAGCACGACGTGGACCTCGCCAAGACGGCGAGCGCGATCGTGGTGGGCTTCAACGTTCGGCCCAACGTGAACGCGCGCGAGCTGGCCGAGAACGAGGGCGTGGACATCCGGCTCTACCGCGTGATCTACGACGCGATCGACGACGTGAAGGCGGCGCTGTCCGGCATG
>Ga0114129_10013852_pt1 | contig 11489 bp, 11 predicted proteins | sample RhiMetdeltSRZDD1_FD_80071 | JGI IMG/M metagenome (GOLD analysis project Ga0114129, IMG submission 80071) | Populus rhizosphere microbial communities from Tennessee, USA - Rhizosphere MetaG P. deltoides SRZDD1 (version 2) (version 2) | ecosystem: Host-associated > Plants > Roots > Rhizosphere >... | reverse complement strand
GCCGGTCTTGGAGGCGGCAACCAGTCGCAGAGCGGAAATTTGCTCCTTCAAGTCGTGCTATCGATGCTACAGCAAAATGGCGGTTTGGAGGGAGTCCTCGGCAAATTCCGCCAAGGCGGTCTGACGCAGCAAGCAGATTCCTGGGTTAGCACCGGACAAAACATGAACATCTCTGCCGACCAACTGCAACAGGTGTTTGGCTCATCGACGATCAGTGATCTAGCTTCCCGGTTAGGTATGTCGGAGGGTCAGGCAAGCTCGACAATGGCCCACTTACTGCCGGACGTCATCAACCAGCTTACACCGGAAGGACAAGTACCAGCGAATAGCAACGAGGAAATTGCCCAGGGCTTGTCGATGTTGGCTAATAGTGAGCTGCTAAAATAAGCTGGCGCGATTTCGTATCAAACAAGACTGTGGGCTGATCCCGGCACTTCGCGGCCCGGGAAAGTTAGTATTGGGCGCATGGCCGTCAACCAGCGGCGAAATCGACGATGCTCTTTACCGCGTGATTGCGCGTGCGGGTCGGCGCGCCGAGACATTTTTACAAACGATCCATGACCGGTTGGTCATGAATTCAAAGCGATGGATTTTGGGAGAGTGACCGAAAGGAGGTTAAACTCATGCAAGTAAGAGTGCCGCGGCAATTGGTAACGGCAAGCATTGTTGTTTGCCTGATTACGCTGTTGGGAGCCTGTAAAAGAGGCCCCGACGATGCGACCTTGACGGCCAATGTGAAATCACAATTGGCGAGCCAGAGTCCGGCCCTCGCCTCCATGGTCAACGTCGAGACCAAGGACGGAGTCGTAACTCTGACTGGCACGGTGGATAACGACTCGGCGAAGAGCCAGGCAGAGCAGGCCACAAAGAGCGTCGCAAATGTCAAATCCGTTGTAAACAACTTGAGTGTCAAACCGCCAATAGTCGTGTCGGAAGACCCGAAAATAAAAAGTGCAGTTGAGGCAAATCTCGTCAAATACAACGTGAAGGGCGTAACTGCCAACGTAGCCGATGGGCAAGTGACTCTGACGGGTGAGATTCCCCGGGCGAAACTGCAGGACGCAATGAAGGCGGCCAACGAGGCCAAGCCGAAGAAAGTCGTTAACCAGCTAACTATTAAATAAGGAGGTGCCCCATGTTGAGAGACAAGTACCAATCGTTGATCGCCATGGCTGAAAGTAGCGGAGTCACCGACTTAACCATCCAGGAACAAGACAATGTGTTGCACATCCACGGGACCGCGCCCACGGAAGCGGTGAAACAACAACTGTGGGACGAATATAATCGCCTCGATCCGGACATGCGATCCGGTGACGTTGTCTTAAGTGTAGACGTGGCCGCAGGAGGCGAAGAATTTTACACCGTCCGGCCCGGCGATTCGCTGAGCAAGATCGCTACCAAATACAAAGGTGTGACCTGGCAAAAAATCTTTGAAGCGAATCGCGACCAGATCAAGAATCCCGATCTGATCCACCCGGGACAGAAGCTCCGCATCCCGACGGCTTGAAAGACCGCTTGAAAAGGAGGAAGCCATGTTTGGCCTTTTGGTGACCATCATCATCGGATTTGTCGTCGGCGTGATTGCGAAACTTATCATGCCCGGCAAGGAAAATATGGGATTAATCGTAACAACCCTGCTCGGTATTGCCGGTTCGTTCATTGCGACTTATGCCGGTCAAGCAGTGGGTTGGTATGAAGCCGGCGAGGGAGCTGGTTGGATCGGTTCGATCCTTGGCGCGTTTATCTTGTTGTGGATCTACAATAGGTTCAAGTCACGTCCCGCAGCAGCGTGAGCCGCTCTCTGCCCTCGTCGCGCCGGTATGATGCATTTTCGATTTCCAAAGTTTCCGGATGACTGCTGGAGTTTATCCTGAGCACGCCGAAGTACCGGCAAGACAGTTGGGGAGCCTGCGGACGCTTTGATTTCTCGACGTTGAGTCACGCTTCACGATAACTTGACAGTCTGCCTAAGTTTGCGATACTCACGCGCCAGTCCCGTATAAATTATCAGGAGGTGGCTACGATGACCCGATTACCGAAATCGATTGTGAGTTTTCTGCTTCTCGTCGCTCTCGTTGGCATGACAGGCGATGCGGCGGCACAGGGCAGAACAAAAATCAGGTACGCCCTGGGCGACGTGATATCGATCGATGAGCTGCCGCTCTTGATCGCGGTGGAGCGCGCCAAAGCGCGCGGCGTCGATGTCGAGGTCACCGCGTTTAAGAGTGAGGAAGTAGCGACCCAGGCCGTGATTAACGGTCAGGCCGACGTCGGGCAAGGAACACCCTATGCGGCACTTCAGAAAGTGGGCGTGCCGATCCGCTTTTTCTACCAGTTGAGCGCGCTGCAGTTTTTCCCGGTCGTCAACAAGGACAGCTACAAGAACTGGAAAGATTTGGACGGCCAAGAGATCGCCGTGCAGGGACGCGGCTCCGGGACCGAGGCGATAATGATACTTGCGGCCAAGCAGCACGGCATCAAGTATAAAAGCGTCAGTTACGTGCCGGGGTCTCAAGTGCGTGCTTTGGCGCTCTTGAAGGGCAACATCAAGGCGACCATTTTGGACGCACCCAACAAAAATCGGGTGATGAAGGAAGCGCCCGACAAGTTCATCATTCTGCCACTCGGCAGTCTGAAGGCGAGCGACGAAGCACTTTTCGCGACGAGAGAATTTCTCGACAAGAACCAAGCGGGCATTTCGATCTTTCTGGAAGAGCTGGTCAAAGTAAATCGGGCGATCAATGCCAACCCGAAGTCGGTCCTCGACGACCGTAAGAAGCTCGGCTTGTTAAAGGAGCTTCCCGCCAAAATGGAGGAGGAGATTCTGCCGTTCTTTGAGGAGGCCGTTCAAAACGGCGTGTTTCCGAATGACGGCGGCGGCGAGAGCGCGGCAAAGAACGATCTGGAGTTCTACAGTCTTTCGGGCGCGTTGACGGGCGAAAACCTCAAAGTGGAGGATTTTTGGCATTTCGCTCCGCTCAAGGGTGCGCTTGCTAAGGTGAAATGAAACCACAAAGGTGTGTTGGAGTATAACGGGATTGGAGTATTGGACTATAGGAGTATTGGAGTACTGGGTTCCAAAAGCATCACTCCAATACTCCATCACTCCATTACTCCTGTTTTCCCCGTCACTACCGTTTGTCGGCCACGCTGAAAACTGACTTCGTGGAGCAGAAAAGCCAGATTGCCAATCCTCTTTTCTGGCAACTGCTCTCCTTCATACTCTTTTTCGGTTTGTGGGAGCTCGCGGGACGCTGGCCGATCAGCTTTGCGTTTCCGACCTTCAGCAAAACATTTGCGGCGCTCGTGAGCATGATCGCCGACGGGAGTCTTCCTAAAGCGTACCTCTCCACGCTACAACCGCTCGTTATCGGTATCGTCCTCTGCAGCATCATCGGGATCGGATTCGGCATCGGCATGGGACTCTCCCGCACTGTCGAATGGTTGAGCCTGCCCATTTTCATCGTCCTGCAAGCAGCGCCGATGGCGGCCATCATCCCGTTGATCACGTACATGTACGGGATTGGGCTTACTGCCAAAGTGTTGGCTGTCATTGTCTTGGCCGCGCCGGTCATCGTGATGAATTCCTACAAGGGTATCCGAAATACCAACCCGTCGCTGATCCAGATGTGTCGCGCGTTTCTGGGAACCAGGAGACAGGAGGTGATCAAGATCATCCTACCTCACGCTGGCGCGTTGATCTTCGCCGGACTCCGTCTCGGGCTGGCGATGGGGTTCATCGGCATCGTGATTGCCGAGCTCTTGATCACGCCCACAGGAATCGGCGATCTCATCACTTATCACAGCTCAGTGGCCGACTACCCGAAGATGTTCGCGGCGATCGTCTCCATCGTCCTGTTCGCGGCCTTGACCATCCAGGCGCTCGAGCGGCTGGAGCGCAAGCTCTTTCCACCTGAAATGCGAGGTCTTGAGGATGTCAGCTGACGCGATCGTGGAAGTGATGGAAGTTGGCAAGACCTACGAGGGCGGTGTCGAGGCGCTTACGAGAATCAATTTAGCGCTTCCTCCAGGTAGACTCAGCACGCTTTTAGGCCCGAGCGGTTGCGGCAAGACAACACTCCTCAAGATAATCGCCGGGCTGATTGCGCCGAGCCGCGGCGAGGTTTGGGTGAAAGGAAAAAAGGTGGAAGGGCCGGGGCCCGAGCGCGCCTTTGTTTTTCAAGATTTCGCACTCCTCCCCTGGGCAAACGTTTTGCGCAACGTCGCTTTTGGCTTGGAGCTGCGCGGCCTCACCAAAGAAGAGCGCCATCAAATCGCCCGCAAACACATCGCCGAGGTCGGGCTCAACGCTTTCGAGTCCAGCTATCCGCACCAGCTCTCGGGCGGGATGCGCCAGCGAGTCGGCCTCGCCCGCGCTCTCGCCATCGACGCCGATATTATTCTAATGGACGAGCCTTTTTCCTCGGTCGATGAGCAGACGCGGCGAAAATTCCAGGAAGAGCTTTTGGATCTGCTGAAGCACAAGAAAAAAACCGTGATCTTCGTCACCCACAGCATCGAAGAGGCAGCTTACCTTTCGGACCAGATCGTGCTTCTATCGGCGCGGCCCGGAACCGTATCGAAGATCATTCAGCCAAGTATCAATCGAGAAGGAAGAAGTCCGGATGAGATCCGCCGGGACAAGAATTATCTCGATGCGGTGGATGAGATATGGCAGATCCTAAAACACTACGTTTGAGCGGATCCAACTTGCTGCGCCATACGTCGTTCTCGGTCGTCGCCGGTCCTCAACGTACCGAACGCGTACGCTTCCGGCCGGCTCCGCCCTCGGGCCTCGTCTGGCTTGAAATTTGGACCCGCCCGCCTCGCACGGGTATGTAACAACATGATCCTATTCGGCAAGAGAATCCCGATCTTTTTCTCGCTTCTCGTCTGGTTTCTTGTCTGGGAAATCATTGGTCGGACGGAGCTGTCGACGATTGTGCCGCCATTTTCCCGCGTGATTGCCGCGGGAGTCACCATCATACCGACCGAGAAATTCAGCACGGCGGTGTCAATTTCCTTGCGCTCGTTTGCGCTCGGCATGGTGCTGGCGCTGCTGATCGGCATTCCTGTCGGGGTCGTCATGGCAAGAATTGCAGCCATCGGCAGGATTCTCGGCATGTGGGTCAATATCTTCGTGAGCGCGCCGATCTCCGCCCTGGTGCCGATCCTGATGGCGGTGATCGGTATCGGTGAAACCACAGTGGTGGTTACCGTTTTTCTGTTCGCGGTCTTCGTGATTATCTTGGATACCCAGGTAGGAGTGAAACAGGCGGACCGATCGCTGGTCGAAATGGCCCGCTGCTTTGGCGCAACCCGGCAGCAAGTCTATATAAAAATACTTTTTCTCAGCGCCCTACCGGAAATACTGGCCGGCATACGCCTGGGTGTCATCCGCGGAGTCAAAGGCGTCGTCATCGGCCAGCTACTGATCGCAATTCTCGGCGTGGGAGAATTATTTGAGCTCTATTCGCAACATTTTCTCATGGAAGAATTCTGGGCTCTGGTAATGATCGTGTTCATGTTCGCGTTCGCAGTCTCGGAGGCCGTTGCCTTGCTCGAGCGCCGCGTCGAATACTACGCCAGCACGCGATAGTACGCCGCGACCCGCAGCCGAAGGAAAACAATCCTTTATCACGAAGCGCACGAAGGTCACGAAGGATTCGGAAATTGGTACTTTCAAATCTTTTAACTTCGTGCTCTTCGTGACCTTCGTGGTGAGGCCGCACTTGGCTCTATCTACCCGAGGTCTAAATCGGCCCAGACGCCGACGTGGTCTGAAGGCCACAGGTCTGGATCGTCTTGTGCCGGCTGATTAAAACAGAGGCCTGACGCCTCAATCTTTATCGATTGCGAAACCCAGATGTAGTCGATGCAACGATCGAATCGTTCCCACTCGGGATGAGTGGGATTGCCGCCGGATTCCCGCAGCGGCGTAAAAGCGGTTGCCTCGGTTTGGGTCGGGCGGAAAGCGGTCGACATGAGACGAATCGATGGCTGGTCTGGCGCAGCATTGAAGTCACCGCACGCGACCGAATAATCCGCGTCGCCTCTTCTGCGAATCCACTCTAGAAGCTGTCCCACTTGATATTGGCGCGCGCTATCGTCCACCTTCGCGGCAATTAGATGAGTGACATACACATCCAGAAGCCGGCCGCCGACCTCAAAACGCGCCGCCAGTGCGACACAGTTGTAGGAGCGATAGTCGAGACTCGCTGTTTCGATAACCGGACAATGGGTGAGCAGTCCTTCGGCCTCAGTGCGCGAATCATCGCCGACTTTCGACTGCTGCAGGAGTGTGTAGCCCGTTCCCATTAGGTTCGCCGATGCTCGCTGCAGCCAACGGCCCGTCTCGCTCGGGATATGGATCTCATTGAGAGCCAAAAAATCAGGACGTAAATCTTTCAGCTGCCCGGCGATCAGCTCTCGACGCGCTTCCCAACGCTTATGGTTTTGTTCAAGGTTCAAGGTCGCGACTCGAAGGGCCACGCGTCTATCCTCAATCGAACAGAATGAAACGCTTCAAACCGTGCAAGCAGATGATATATTTGTTCCAGTTCGGCGAATTTTTAACAAGCCGGAACGAATGCGGACTTCTCTCGTTTGTATCTCTCTACAGCATGAATCCTAAATTCGCTGTGCTAAAGCGCCCGATATTTGGGAATATCGCTGGTAAGTCCGAGCTGTTTATACCCAACCATGAAGCAAGCGTCGCGCCATACTGGTCTATGGCAACGGTTGGGATCCAGCGGCCCCTGGCGTTACCTCCGACATCGGTATCATCCGGTCCATTAGCAGCGAGCGTCGGAAAAACCGTTCCGTTAGAACCGGGCACGCCGTAGAATTCACGACCGAGCACGGAACCGCCCATGACAAACTGGTGCGAACCCCACGCGTGGTCCGTCCCGAGAGTGCCATTGGGTACCCACGTGCGCGAAAAGTCGGACAACGTGAAAGTGGTTACCTGCGAGGCGACTCCGAGCAGCACCGTCGCGTCGTAAAACGCCTTCATGGCATTACTCGCTTGCAACAAGAGGTTCGCGTGCGTTCCGGTCGCGGGAGTCCCCGTGACGACCTGACCGTTATGCGTGTCGAAGCCTCCGAGGGAACAGAAAAAAATCTGCCGGCTCATTCCCAGCTCGTTTCTAACGCTGATAACCTTGGCTATCTGTTCCAGCTGATTGCCGAGGCTAGTGCGCGGATTAAGCGGGAACGGCGGAACGGCTGGATCGCCGGTAAATCGAATCGCACGCTCCATTGCCACCGCCTCACTGGTCACTCGGCTGGCGCCTCGCACAAGTGTTTTGTCCTGGTCGACCAACAGCAAATGCTGCATCTGTAGATAACGCGGGTCGTTGTCCGGCGGGTTCGGGAAACCGTCGAGTCGCAAGGCGGCATCGAGCCTTGTGGGCGCCGCAGCGATGGCAAGCGGGCGTTCAATATTTCCTATCGTGAAGATGGGAGTTCCAGCCGTGGATGTGACTGGCGGAAAAACGGTCGTGTTGAAATCCCCGATTTTGTCGGCCGCGCGTCCTCCCCAGCCGGATGGGCTGGCGCTGTTTGAGACAGATGTCTGCCATTGATTGATTTGATCTGAATGGGAGAAGAGGTTGAGCGGGACTTGCACGGTTCGGTTTCTGTAGGCGTCCCGGTTGGTCGGCTCGACCAGGGTGCCCACGTTGCAGATCACTGCCAGCCTGCCTTGGCCCCACAGATCGTGCAGGCCAGTCAAGCTCGGATGAAATCCGAATTCGGTGCCAACGCCGGGAACAACTCCGGTTCGCAACAGGCTCGACTGCGGTATCGCCAGCCCGCTCGGGCTCCGAGCGGCTGAATACGTCGCGTAGTCGTCATAGGGAATAACCATATTACCGCCGTCATTGCCGCCGTTGAGAAAAATGCAAACGAGGGCGCGATAATCAACCGATTGAGCCAGCGCGTTTAGCAAACCGAAACGCTCAACGGCCAATAAAGCAGCGCCAAACATCCCCAGGGACCGACTGAGAAATTCTCTGCGAGTGGTTGTCATTTCGTCTCCTTTTCTTTCTTAGCGCTGCACCTGATATTGCGACGAGGCAGCGATCAGATAGAGTGCCGTGCGCACACGCAACCGGGCGTTTGACGCCGGAATGCTTTCCACGGCGATCTTTACCGAGTCACGCATCTCGGCGGACATCGGCCCATGAAGAAGTAACTGGTTGAGCGCCTCGATCAGTTCGTCAGCATTGCTCGCGAGAGGATCCCAGCTCGAAAGATCGATGGACGTACCGATGGGCCGATTCGGGGGAGCAGCGGGAATATTCGAGAAGATTATCCTATTGGCGAAATTGGCGCGCCTTAGCGAAGTGAGCGAAGAGAAGATGCCGAACTGCGGGCCGAGCGCGTTTTCTCCAGGAACTCTAGCAGTGGGCGGATAGAAGCTAAAGACCGATGGCGCATTGAATACATCCTGGCTCATATCGGCGGAACCAATCGCCGAACCTCCGACATTGAGCGAATTCAAGACACCGTCGCTGTTAGCATTAAACGCGCGCAACAGGTTTGTGATAAACTGCACCGGCTCACGCAACTTGCCGTAATTCGGCTGGGTCACGGGATCAATAAAGTCGCCGCGGGCTTCCGGATCGAGAAGAATCGCTCGCACGACGTCGTAGATTTGCGTGGGAGAATTGGCGTTAGCCGCAAACACCGAGGCGATACGCTCAACGTATGTAGGACTCGGGTTACTAGTTACGAGATGCTGAATCAGTTGCTTGCTTATAAAAGGAGCGACGTTGGAATGGAAGGCGATGTTGTCAATGGCTGCGCCGAGTTCCACCGCTTGGGCTTGCCCACCAGACAGCTGAAATCCATTTAGCAAGCTCTTAGGACCCTTATCGTGATAGTCCTCGCGTGCTTGAGAATCTAGCCGTATCCTCATTGGATCTCGGTAGTTCGGCACGGTCCCGCCGATGCTGGGTGGGCCCGGCAATGCAGGGGCAAGAATCCAGCCGGTAAACACACGAGAGAACTCCTCGACGATCGTCTGATCGTAAGTGGGAATGAGGTTCCCGCTGCCGTCCAATTGTCGAGTACCATCCTGGTTCAGAAGAAAAGTACCGATGGAAAACAGCTGGAGGATTTCGCGCGCATAATTTTCATTGGGCTGCGAGTTCAGGCCGTTTCGACAAATATTGACATTGGGTGGCGTTCGGGTCTGGCAGCGGTTGTTCAACATATCGAGAAAACGACCCATCGTCGGATTCACAGTCACGTCGTACAGTAGCTGGCGGAAGTTGCCAAAGGCGCTCTGATAAAGCAGTTGCTGATAAGTCCTCATCCAGCTCGGCAGGGGAACGTCAACTTGAGAGGTAACCAGTATCTGACCCAACGCAAAAGCGACCCTTTGGCGCAACTGGTCTTGCCCGTAGAGCGCGTTAGTGAAGAAATGGCGCTGAAGCTGGTAATAAGTGTAGTTATCTCGCTGACAGTCTCCCGTGCAAGTTGCGGGTCGTGTTTGCGGCCAAAATTCGAGAACCGGGTAATCCATCATCGGTGCCGTGCGCTGCGCGTCCAGGTAACCCTCGATCCCGACTTGCCCAACGTGTGCGATCAGCGATTGAGTAGGGCCAAAGGTTGCTTGCTCAAGAAATCGCACGAGATTGCCGTTGCCGCCTGACACGGTGAGGGGGTTGCTGGTTGCGAGCCGTGTAAAACCATCATTGGAAAACAGCCTCGTGTTGTAGGCTCCTGGCGCCAAATTGGCCGGCAACACAAAAGGACATGACCTCGACGCCCCCGCGCTGCCGGGCGACTTGGAACAGCTGACGTAAATCCAGTCAATGTATGCAGTGTCAGCGGCGCTCGGTTGGAACAAGCCTATCCAATCGGTTGAAGTCGGTGCGGCTATCCCAGTCCAAGCTGCGGTGATCGTACCGCCAGGAAAGATGTTTGCGGGGCTCGCGACCAGGGTCGCTACGGTACCCGCCGTGACCGTAAAGGCGTTGCTGGTAGCGAGATCAGCATATCCATCATTGGCCAAAAGCCGCAGCTCATAGGTTCCCGCTACAAGAGAAGCGGGTAGAACAAAAGGGCATGACCCTGACGCCTCGGCGTTGCCGCGTGACTTGGAACAGCTAACGTAGATCCAGTCAATGTATGCCGTGTTAGCAGTACCGGGCAGATACAAGCCTATCCAGTCAACGACGGTCGGCGACGAGATGTCGGTCCAAACAGCGGTAACCGTGCCGCCGGGCACGCTACTGCTTGGGTTCGCGCCAAGGCTGGGTTGTGCATTGGCGCGAAGGGGTTTGATCGCACTCAATGCAACGAGCAAGCACGCAAACAAGAACGAGATCGACTGGACGGGTAACAAATCCCTTTTCATAATTCCTCCGCGGAACTGCGGATCTCATAGCAGGGAGAGAATATTTGCGTCAAGTTTTTTCAGGACGTACAACGAAACAGACGCTACTTGCTTGACAATCAGCAGAGCAGCCATCGAGTCGGGAGGGAAAGTTCGCTCCAGCAAGGTGTATTTTTAACCTGCCGCTAGTACTAGCAGGTGGCGGAAAAAAACTCTGTTGCAGGATGCCCAAAAAGATCTCAGCTGCCAGGCGTGAGAAAAATCGATCGTTCGGCGGAGTCTATCCTGAGCTTGGCTGAAGACTAGGTTAGGACAGGCGGTACTCAGGGAGTTTTAGGGTATAAAGTTGAATCGCTCTCCGGTTTACAGCGCCGTGCGCTTCAATTTATCGTTTCTTACCGCGTTTGGCCCAAAGCGAAGCGACCGTCGGAACAAAGAAGAGTGTACTCGGCAGAACGAGAAGAGTTCCCAACACGACCCAAAGACCGAAGCGCCGCGTTGGTGGAAATTCAGACAGGATAAAAATAGAGAAGCCGACGCAAACGATCAGCATTGAAACAACAATCGGTTGCCACAGCTGAGATCGAGCTAAATCCCAAGCTTCATCGGGTGGGTGGCCTTGTCTGACCAAGTTTTTCCACCGCTCCCCAAGATGAATCATCGTGTCATCAATGCCCATTCCGAGAGTGAGACTCGCCGCCGGCGCAGAAATAATATCCAAAGGCGCTTTGACAAAGCCGATCAGCCCAAGCAATCCGATAGGGACCATAGACATACCGAAAGCCATCGTCAGGCCAGCCCAGAGCGAGCGCGTTACGATAAATCCGATAACTCCCAATAGCAGCACGATCTCCGCCAAACCCTCTACTAGACTCGATTCGACAAGCTCGGAGAGCTGAGCTTCCAAGGGATACATGCCGCCCACCAGAACGGCGTTAAAGCCATGCCGGCCGGCGGTCCGTTTGATCCGCTCGATGATTTCCGCGCGGGGGTGGCGGCGATCGGATTCTTTCATGCGCAGGATGAAATGACCGTAGACGTGGTCGCTCGATATGAATTGTCGCCCGATCCTCTCATAGCGAGGCTCAGCCATTTTGTTGAGAATACTTTTCCAGGAAAAGAAAAACGAAAAAGGAAATTT
>Ga0114129_10013851_pt1 | contig 11489 bp, 9 predicted proteins | sample RhiMetdeltSRZDD1_FD_80071 | JGI IMG/M metagenome (GOLD analysis project Ga0114129, IMG submission 80071) | Populus rhizosphere microbial communities from Tennessee, USA - Rhizosphere MetaG P. deltoides SRZDD1 (version 2) (version 2) | ecosystem: Host-associated > Plants > Roots > Rhizosphere >... | reverse complement strand
GCCAAAGCGTGAACCACCGCCGGCTGTTGGTGGCCGGCCAACACCAGACTGCGGCCGCGATGCTGTTGCAGATCCCGGATCGCGGCGCCCAGCCATTTCTGCTTATCCGCGAGCGAAGAACTCGGCGCCGTGCCGGTCAGTTGAACCCCGAGTCCGCGCGCCAGCGCGGTGGCGCATTCTTCGATCGCGCTCGGCTTCAGCGGCAAACGGTGATCCGCCATGGAGCCGGTCACCGTTGGCGTACTTTCGATGACGTACAGCCGATTCATCGCCGCCTTCGGATCGTGAACGCGACGCTTATCGGAAAAATCCCGCGCAGAACGCAGGCTCGCCGCGCCGAAAAATAAAAAATCGGCATCGAGCGATAAAATGACTTCGGCGCGATCGAAGCGATACTGAGTCGCGATCACTTCGCCAAACGCCAACCGCAAACCGTCCCGGGCTCCATCCCCGCCAACGGGTTCGTACTGATGCCATCGAGCTTTGGGAAATTTGCCGAGCAATTCTTTGAGCTGAGAAGCGAGCGTCGGCGAAGTCACGGTCCCGGTCAAAATGCGCAAGCCGGCGCCTTGATTTACCCGTTGGGTCTCGAGCTCGCTGTTGATCGCGGCGAAAAAACCGTTCCACGTACTAATGCGCCCGGCATTGGTTAAAACCTGGGAGCGATCCGGATCATAGAGGTCCAATATTGAAGCTTGCATGAAAACATCGGCAGCGCCAAGGCTTGCCGGATGGAGTGGATTGCCTTCAATCTTGGTGGGCCGGCCCATGTGGCTCTCGACAAGGACGCCGCGACCGAAGCCGCCGAGCGGCATCGCCGTCGCGAAGAACAACGGCTTGCCGGGAATGATCTCCTCCGGCTGGTTGACGTAAGGAACGATCTTCTCATCGGTCGGCGCCGGCGCCGAGCCCAAGCAGCCGCTCAATCCCGCCAGCGCCAGCGATGCGCCCATCAATTTTAAAAAACCGCGGCGATCGAGCGCCTGGTCCCACGCCGAGGCCTGGCGCGGATATTCTCTTTGCAACAGCTCGCGAAACTCTTCGGTGTCGGCCAGTTCTTCCAGACAGCGCCAGTATTCCGCGCCCCGGGCGTTCCCGAGGCGCTCGTGAATCGAATTTAAGTTGTCGGGACGTTCGCTCATTCGTGCGCTCCGTTCATCGATGACAGGTCGAGCAGCTCGTCAATTTTCGAATCCTATATTCCTTGACCAGCTTCTCGCCCAGCGCGATTTGATCCACCGGCGGTTGGTAATCCATGCTGAACACGTATTGGCGCGGCCTCACATAGCGTTCCGGAGCGCGGTGACATTCGAGGCACCAGTCCATGTAGAGCGTATTTTCCCGCCACGTGAGCGGCATCGTGTCGACTCGGCCGTGACAGGTGGAGCAGCCAACGCCCTTGTGGATATGAATGCTGTGATCGAAATAAACAAAGCCGGGTAGATTATGGACTCGGGTCCATTGAATCGATTTGCCGCTGCGAAAACTCTCGCGCACCGGTTCCAGCATCGGACTGTCCGACCAGATTTGCGTATGGCAATTCATGCAGGTCTTGGTCGGCGGAATGCCCGCGAACGAGCTCTCTTCCACCGAGGTGTGGCAGTAACGGCAATCGATGCCGTCGTCGCCGACATGATGCTTGTGACTGAACGGCACAGGCTGGCTACGTGCGACACCGACGTCGGTGATGTAGGGCGACTCATTAATTGCCGTCAGCGCCAAAACCAAGACGACGACGAAACCGGCGCCGCCAAAAATGGTGAGACGGGAAATGGTGTTGGTGCTCGGATGAAAAATCTGCGACATGATTTGTTACTGTGCCGTGGTGCCGCAAAACCGGCGCAAAGCCGCATTACATGAATAATTAAAATTGCTCGTTAAGAACCGCACCGCCACCCCCTCTCCACCCCCCAAACCGGCGCGCGGACGCCGCTTCGCTAATTGTTGTGAATGCCCAAACTCTCCATCTTGCGATAGAGCGAAGAACGGCTGACGCCCAATAGTTCTGCCGCTCGCGTTTTGTCGCCGGCCGTATCTTTAAGAACATTTTCGATGTGACTTTTTTCGTACGATTGGACGGCAATGCGCAGATTGTTCAGCGACTCGGAGCCGTTTTCCTCCTGCGCTGCGGAGCCCTGCGGCAATTCGGCTGGCGTGATCCATTCGCCGTCGCCCGAGATCATTGCCAGCTCGAGCACGTTGTCCAATTCACGTACGTTGCCCTTCCAGGGAAACGACATGAGTAATTTTAGCGCCGCATCGCCCGCGCCCTTGTACGTTCTTTTCATCGCCGCGTTATGGCGCTGAATCGAGTGATCCACCAGTAACGGAATGTCTTCCCTTCTCTTGCGTAAGCACTCGCGCGATATTCTTCCGCGCCAATGCTTCATCGTCCACAACGAGAATCGTCGAGCTCATAGTCAAACCTAATCAATCGTCAGGCGCACTCTTGCACCGTTTGACGGAAAAACCATTTCGAGCATTGTGTTGAATGATGCAGTTAATTCTGGCAAAGCTTATGCCAATGCCTAGGGGATTTGAAGACTGAGCCTGTTCAGGTTTTGTGCGCTTGATATGCGACTGTCCTGAAAACAGGACACTGAAATCCTCCGTGTCCTGTTTTCAGGACACCGAAGGTACTGGTTTCCCGGCTTTGGGTGCTGCAACCTAGCTTCGATTTTTTGGACGCCGCCAACAAACCGCAAAAAGCAATACGATGCACGATCAGATCAACCGCGATTCTAGGGAGTAGAATAAACGGATGAACATATTCGACGTGCGATCGGCATGATCTTTGTTTTTACACGATCTTTGTTATTAAATAATCTTTGTATAATCCTCAGTGATTAAAGGATACGGCCTATGCGTCTCATCTTCACTAGAACTAGAGTAAATGCTCCACTCGGAGCGATATTCTGGTGAAGTGATGGGACTGAATCTTCAATCACAATATAGGGAGGCACAGATGACCGGTCCAAACGAATTCTTGCGTCGTTACCGTATTTTTGGATTGTTGCTCGTGGCGCTATTTTTAATCATATCGGCGGGCTATTTTCTCTTTCGTGTTGGGCCTCAGGAACGAAAAGTAACTGTCGCAGGCGTTGTCGTTCCCGTTCCTGACGGCATGAAAAAGGTATCGGATGGTACAGTTCCGCCGCAAACTCGCGGTGTTGATCAAGAAAAAGTGGCCTTCAAAGGCAAAGTCTCGCCAACTATGATCGCGCGCTTTTATCACAGCCTAATGCCGGCGAACGACTGGCAGCCCGATGAAGTGTTAGGAGCCAAGAGCGGTGGCTACGCTTTCACACGCGGGAATCAACAGCTCATCATCAACATCGCCGAGCCGCAACCGGATACGTCGATCCTAACAATAGTAGTGAATTCCAGTGAGCCACCCACATTAATCGGTTAACGAAGGTCGCCACTCGATCGCACTGTGGCCTTTCGTCTCCAAACAAATTATCAAGCACGGCGATAACTTGTGCTCGCGACCTCGCCAGTGCTTTCCGTACCGTGATTCCGTAACGAATTCGTTCCGCATGCTGCAGTGCAATTGGAGCATGGCACAGCGCTTGCTGTTTAATTTTGTAATTATCCCATCACGCTCACATTTCGGCTCTGTTTGGCGGGGCTGCGATTCTTAACATCCGGTTCCCTCCGCCTCGATAAATCGGAAACAATGAATAGCAAAATGACTGAACAGATAAACATCGAAAGTCTGGGATACGTAGAAGCGCTCTGGCAGCAGTACTTACGAGAGCCGTCCTCGATTCCTGTCGAATGGCAACATTACTTCGCGCAAACCACCGAGAACGGCAAACAAGACGACCATTATGGATCCCCTCGTGACGGTGCATCGACTCGCGGCGTCGAAATTTCGACACCGCGAAACGGCAGAGAATCCATAGGTGCGCCGGCGACCTATTTGATGCCATCGACTCAGCTCGAGGAAATGATCCATGCCTATCGCACGTTCGGTCATCTGAAAGCGCGCATCGATCCGCTGAACTTGCGCAATCTTGCTGTCGTCGACCTCGAGCCCGAAGCCTTCGGCTTCACCGAATCGCATATGGACAAGCTGTTCGCCTCGGAATCACTTCGGTTGAGTGCGCCGCTTACTCTGCGCGAATGCGTCCAATGGCTCGATGATATTTATTGCGGCCCGATCGGCTTTGAGTTCATGCATATTGCGGATCTGACGCAAAAGCGTTGGCTCGAAGAGCGCATCGAGCGAATCGAAGACCGGGCGAACTTCGATCGCGCCGATCAGGTGCGCATTCTCAGCCGGCTCATCGACGCGCAATCGTTCGAACAATTCATCCGGAAAAAGTTTTTAGGCGCGAAGAGCTTTTCCCTGGAGGGGGCGGAGAGCCTGATTCCGCTGCTCGAATTCGCCATTGAGAAAGCCGCCGATCAAGGTGTGGAGGAAATCGTTTTGGCTATGGCTCATCGTGGCCGGCTCAATGTGCTCGCTAATATTCTCGGCAAACCGCCAAGAGACATTTTTCGCGAGTTCATCGACCCGTCGGTCGCCCACGCAGACGGCAGCGGCGATGTCAAATATCATTTGGGCCACAGCCACGATTACCGCACCCGCGCGGGGCGCGATGTGCATCTCTCGCTCTGCTTTAACCCGAGTCATCTGGAGTTCGTCAATCCCGTCGCGCTCGGACGGGTGCGCGCCAAGCAAGACCGGGGACAAGATCGCGAACGCACGCGCGCCATGGCGCTTTTGATTCATGGCGAAGCGGCTCTCGCCGGCGAGGGCGTCATTCAAGAAGCGCTGAACCTAGAGCGGCTCAATGCGTATGAAGTCGGCGGCGTGGTGCACGTCATCGTCAACAATCAAATCGGCTTCACCACGCCGCCGAGCGCGGCGCGGTCGACGACCTACGCAACCGACGTGATGAAAATGCTGCAGATGCCGATCTTCCACGTCAACGGCGATGAACCGGAAGCCGTCGCTTACGCCGTCCGACTCGCTCTGGAATTTCGCGCGCAATTTCGCCAGGACGTGGCCATCGATATGTACTGTTATCGCCGCCTTGGCCATAACGAAGGCGATGAGCCGAGCTTCACCCAGCCGCTTATGTATCAAGCGATCGGCAAGAAAAAAAACATCCGCGAGATCTATCTCGAACGCTTGCTTTCGCTCCAACGGATAACCCCCAAGGAAGCGGCCGATATGGAAGCGGCGCGGGTGCAACGCCTCGAGCGGGAATTAACGGCGGCGCGTGATGAAAATCAGGTGCCGGTGCGCGAAGAGCTGCAAGGTATTTGGGCGGGCTACCAAGGCGGCCTTGAACCGACCGCGGAGGAATTAAAGACGGGCATCGAAATCTCCCGGCTTCCAAATTTGCTGCAAGCACAGACGCAACTGCCGGACGATTTTCATCCCCATCCGAAAATCGCGCGTGCGATGGAAGCGCGGCGAAGAATGGGCGCTGGAGAACTTCCTCTCGACTGGTCGGCAGCCGAGTCGTTGGCTTTGGGAAGCTTAGCCGCCGAAGGGATACGTATCCGTTTGAGCGGCCAGGACAGCGCTCGGGCAACTTTCAGCCAACGCCACGCCGTGCTGCATGATTATCAAAACGGCCAGAAATATGTTCCGTTGCAACACGTCGCTCGTAACCAGGCGCCCGTTGAAATTTATGACAGCCCGCTGTCTGAGGCAGGCGTGCTCGGATATGAGTACGGCTACAGCCTCGATTGCCCCGATGGCCTCACGCTTTGGGAAGCGCAGTTCGGTGATTTTTCCAATGCCGCACAGGTCATCATCGATCAGTTCATCACCACGGCCGAGGAAAAATGGCGCCGACTGAGTGGACTGGTGATGCTACTACCGCACGGTTTTGAAGGCATGGGACCGGAGCATTCCAGCGCCCGCCTGGAGCGCTTTTTACAGTTGGGCGCCAGAGACAACATTCAAGTCGTTTATCCCACGACCCCCGCGCAATACTTTCACTGTTTGCGACGTCAAGCTTTACGGAAATGGCGCAAACCCTTGATCGTGATGACACCCAAGAGCCTATTGCGTCATCCAAAATCGGTTTCACCCATCGGCGATTTTTCAGGTCGAGGCTTTCAGCCTGTCATCGCCGATTTGACTGATCGACCCCCACGTTCCATAAGCCGAATACTTCTCTGTAGCGGCAAGATCTACTTCGACCTGGACCACAGGCGGCAAGAGTTGCGTCGTGATGATGTCGCATTGATCAGGCTCGAGCAACTCTATCCGTTTCCAGACAAGCCTTTGCGATCTTTATTGGCCCAATATCCGAGCGACATCCCTTTGATCTGGGTTCAGGAAGAACCCGAGAATATGGGGGCCTGGTGGTATTTGAGTTTGAAGTTTAGCGATCAGACCCTCAACCAAAGGTCGGTTACCGTGGTTGCGCGCACGCCGTCCGCCAGCCCCGCGACTGGTTCTGCCACGCGGCACAAAGAGCAGCAGAAACAATTGCTCGACAGAGCGTTTGGCACCGCCTCCTCCGATGACCAGTCACAAAAACAAGAGGCGCAAACGGCCACATCACCCGATTGAGGAGATTGACCTTGCCTGTCGCAATTAAAATCCCGGAAGTGGGCGAATCGATCTCCGAAGTAGCCATCGGCGAGTGGCTCAAGCACGAAGGGGACTTTGTCGAACGCGATGAAGACGTCGTCGTGATCGAAACCGATAAGGCCACCGTCGAAATCCCCGCACCGGAATCCGGTCGAGTGACGAAGATTCTAAAACGAGAGGGCGATAGCGCATCGGTGAACGAGGTCATTGCTTACATCGATAGTGACGCCGTTAACGATGCACCAAAGAGGAATGCAAAATCGAACAACCGTGCCGGCCAGCGCGACGAGGCGCCGAAAAAACCCGTCGGCGCCCCGGATGATTTGGCAAAACCTACGACTGATCAACGGCATACCGATGAAATGACAGATTCGACGGCTAGCTCGCCAAAAACAAATGGCGAGGACACAAGTGTGCAACCCGCCGCCGCTGCGAATCTAGAACCAGAAAGTGATTTGCGAGAAAAGACCGAAGAAGTCGGCACCCGCGACTCACTGCCAGCGCAAAATCGGCAAGCGCTCGATGAGCCAGCTCAGACCCTGCCGCATCGACCAATGGAGGAACACGACAGGGAACCCGCCATAGCGCCTGAAAAAAAAGACAGGATGCAATCGGCTCGGCCGACAAAACCGGTGCAAGATCGTCAGCAAACCACCGAACGCCAGGACGAGACGGTGCCGATGAGTCAATTGCGCCGCAAGATTGCCGAGCGACTGGTCCACGCCCAACAAAACGCCGCTTTGCTCACGACGTTCAACGAAATCGATATGTCGGCGGTCATCGACCTGCGGAACAAGCATCGCGACGCTTTTGCGCAAAAGTACGACACTAAACTTGGATTCATGTCCTTCTTCGTCAGGGCGGCCGTGGAAGCGCTCAGACTCGTGCCTGAAGTCAATGCTGAGATCCACGGCGAAAATATCGTCTATCATAAATTTTTCGACATCGGCATCGCCGTCGGTGGAGGAAAGGGACTCGTCGTTCCGGTTCTCCGGCAGGCGGAGCGCCTGAGCTTTGGCGAAATCGAAAACGCCATTGCGGATTTTGCGCGGCGCGCCGAGCAAGATAAGCTGACACCCGGCGAGCTCCATGGGGGAACTTTCACCATCAGTAATGGGGGAATCTACGGTTCGCTACTTTCCACTCCGATTGTCAACCCGCCGCAGAGCGCAATCCTCGGTTTGCACGCAATCCAAGATCGTCCAGTCGCGCGTCAGGGCGCAGTCGTCGTTCGGCCCATGATGTACGTCGCCCTGACCTACGACCATCGCATCATCGATGGCCGCGAAGCGGTGAAGTTCCTAAAACACATTAAAAATCTGATTGAAGAGCCCGTGCGGATGCTGCTCGGGATATAGCGTTCAGCTACCTGCCTACCAGCGAAACCCAGGGTATCGATTAATGTTGCGGTCGCGTAGGTGCGCCATTCCTTATTCAGTATCTCGCATCGGATCTTCGATCGATCATCCGAATGACTTCGGCGTATTGTTCATAATCCGAGTTTCCACGCGGTTGCACCGCAATTTCATCGCCATTGCGTAGAGCGTTGACCGAAAGGTCGCGGTCGCGATCATAGACCGGAGTGTTCGGATCGTATCTAAACACGACCAAATTTCGCTCCGCCGTTCGTAGGTGAATTTCTCTACGCGCTGCGTCGACGCGTTGCACGGTGCCAGTAACTTCGCGGGACGCGCGACCGCGCTCACGTTCAACCCTGTCGACATCGGGTTCCCGATCGGCGCGATTCCAAATCACACGAGAGTCGTCCACGTCCGGTCTGGGCATCAAGGCAACGCTCTCGCAGCCAGCAACGACCCCAAGGGCACACACAAGGGTACCGATCATGCGAATCTTTGAATCCATAAACCACCTCCCGCCATGATGACAGACAGCTGCGCAAGCGAAGTGCCAGCGCACATCAAGGTGGCGACGGGCTTTTCAACCGCACACAAAACGGGACAAACACTTGAGATCCAAAGAATAGGTCCTCATTCAACGCCGAGCTTGCTAAAAAAGCTGCACGAAATACACTGCCGATCTGTTAGCGAAATTCCAACACGGGCCGATCTTTTGTGTGGGAAATCAAGACTTCGCGGGTCATGCAATCAATGCCCGATCACATGTTTCTTTCTAATCTCGTCACTTAGGGGCGCGCTCGTAGCAAATCCACTCGCTGGCATATCCGTTGCGAAGTATTTTAGTAGTATCGTTGTGATAGACCGCGACCGCCTCTTGTTGCACGAGATCGTTAAGCAATCACGGATGTGGGCCGTGAACATGTGACGCGCCGAGAAGACAATTGCTAGCCGTCGTGGGATGAATCGCCATCTCAAAACCAAGTGGTTCCTTTATTGATCTTGAATAAAGAAGGAGACCGATCATGGATCTAAGAGATATTATGACCCGTAACGTTGAAGTCGTCAGTGCCGGAGCGTCGTTGAAGGATGCGGCAAAAAAGATGAAAGACCTTGACGTTGGTCTTATTCCAGTCTGTGATGGCGATCGGCTAAAGGGCGTGTTGACCGATCGCGACATTACCATTAGAGCGACGGCCGACGGCCGCGACCCATCCAAAACCAAGGTCAGTGAGGTTATGTCGACCGACTTGGCCTATTGCCTCGAAGATCAAGAGGTGGAAGAAGCGGTGAGTGTGATGGAAGCGCGGCAAATCCGCCGCTTGCCGATTGTCAATCAGAATAAACGTCTGATCGGCATAATCAGTCTCGCCGATATTGCTGTCCACGTCGGCGACCGAGATCTGTCCGGCGAGACCTTGGAAGAAATCTCGGCGCCAGCGGAGCCAAAACGCTAGACAAGGGCAAACGCGAAAGATTTCTCCATTACCAGCTGGCTCGTGATGTTCTGCGCAGTAGCTGGAGCCGGAACGGGATGGTTAGTAAATGGCTCGAAGACCGCGAAATAGACGAAAGCGAAAACCCCTTGGCTCGCCGGCGGACCCCGAATCGCGCGGCCGCACGACTAAGGTGCGACATCGTAGCGGCGAGCCCTGCACGACCAGAAACAAAAAACCCCTTTCATGATCGGCGAAATCCGCGAGCGTATGTATGGCCCGTAGATCCAGAGGCAAAAAAACCAAAGCAAGGCGAAAACGGCCTGCACCCTCGCGTGCGATCTGGAAAGGCAGCATCGACTTTGGCTTGGTCAATATTCCCGTGCGGCTTTATTCTGCAGAATCTTCCGGCCAGATGAATTTCGATTTGCTCGACAAGCGAGACTTCTCGCGCGTCCGCTATCGACGGGTAAATGAGCGAACCGGCCGCGAAGTGCCGTGGAATGAGATCGTCAAAGGTTATCAATATAAGAAAGGCGAATATGTTGCGCTGTCAGACAACGATTTTGCCCGCGCCAACGTCGAGGCCACGCAAACCATCTCGATCACGGATTTTGTCGATGCGGCCGAGATCAGCCCGATCTACTATGACAAACCCTATTACCTCGAACCGCTCAAGAATGCCCATCGCGCCTATGCCTTGCTTCGCGAAGTCCTAAGCAGGAAGCAAACAGTGGGAATCGCCAAAGTCGTCATCCACACGCGCGAGCATTTGGCGGCACTATTTGCCGACGGCCCTGTATTGGTTTTGAACTTGTTGCGCTTCCATGATGAACTTCGTGATCCCGCTACGCTCGATCTGCCAAAAAGCGGAAGCAAAAATGCGCGCATCTCTGCGCAGGAAATTAAAATGGCCGAGGAGCTTGTTGAAGCGATGGCGAGTAAATGGAATCCGGCAAAATACCGCGATGAATATCGCCAGGATATAATGAAAAACGTCGAGCAGAAAGTAGAGTCGGGCAAGACCAAGGTTGTCGAATCCACGAAACCGTCCGCGCGCGCTCCGCAACGCGGAAAAGTCATTGACATCATGCATCTGTTGCGACAAAGCGTAAAGCAGGCGGGCAAGAAAACCGAGCCGGCGCGACAGCGCAAAGCCGGTTAGCGGGTTCATATTGCAAACAGCGTCCCGCCCATGGACCTAGAAACCTACCGCCGCAAGCGCGACTTTCATAAGACCCCTGAACCGGCGGGGAAAAAGCTCTCACGTCACGCCAAGAATTTATCCTTTGTCGTACAAAAGCATGCGGCGCGCCGGCTTCATTACGATTTTCGTTTGGAAATGGACGGCGTGTTAGCCAGTTGGGCCGTGCCGAAAGGCCCCAGCGTGAATCCAAAAGATCGACGCTTGGCCGTTGAAGTCGAAGACCATCCGATTGACTATGGTGACTTCGAAGGAACAATTCCCGCCGGTCAATATGGCGCCGGTTCGGTCATCGTTTGGGATCGCGGCACATGGCAGCCGGAGAACGATCCGATCGAAGGCCGACGCCGCGGCATGCTCAAGTTTCATTTACAGGGCAAAAAACTTAAAGGCGGTTGGACTCTGGTGCGCATGAAAGGAAAAAACCGGGCAGAAGATAAAAATTGGCTGCTCATCAAAGAACGGGACGATAAGGCCGCGCAGGGCGACATCGAAGAAGGGCAACCGGCAAGCGTTAAATCCGGGCGCCTGATTGAAGAAATTGGGACAACCAATGGCGCCGGGGCGGCTCGCGCCAAGCGGCGCGCCAAAGTCAAGACGCCGGCGCTCGTCGAAAATGCCAAAAGAGCAAAATTCCCCGCATTTTATCAACCGCAACTCGCGACTCTGGTGGACCAAGTTCCGCGCGGAGAAAATTGGCTGCACGAAATAAAATTCGACGGCTATCGAATTCTCGGCCGCATCGATGATGGCGAGGTTTCATTGTTGACTCGAGAAGCGCACGACTGGACCCAGCGCTTTAGGGTATGCGCGGATGCGCTTAAAAATTTACGAGCACGTCAGGCATTTCTCGACGGCGAGATCGTCGCGCTCAAAGAAGACGGCACCAGTGATTTTCAGCTCTTGCAAAACTCACTGAAAGAACATGC
>Ga0114129_10013850_pt1 | contig 11489 bp, 8 predicted proteins | sample RhiMetdeltSRZDD1_FD_80071 | JGI IMG/M metagenome (GOLD analysis project Ga0114129, IMG submission 80071) | Populus rhizosphere microbial communities from Tennessee, USA - Rhizosphere MetaG P. deltoides SRZDD1 (version 2) (version 2) | ecosystem: Host-associated > Plants > Roots > Rhizosphere >... | reverse complement strand
TGGGCGGCAGCCCATCGGTGTGGAATACGTGCATTCTGTTCTTCCAGACGACGCTCCTGCTTGGTTATCTGTACGCTCACCTCTCGACGCGCTGGCTAGGCGTCCGCCGGCAGATCTACTGCCACGTGATTCTTGTGCTCGCGCCGCTCATCGTTCTCCCTCTGACGGCCGGCGGCGGCCCGCCACCCGCATCCGCCAATCCGGTCTGGTGGTTGCTGGGCACGATGACGCTGAGGGTGGGACTACCGTTCTTCGTCGTGTCGACGAGCGCACCCCTTTTACAACGCTGGTTCGCCACGCTGCCAGTACCCTCGGCGCGCGATCCCTACTTTCTGTACTCGGCGAGCAATCTGGGCAGCATGATCGCGTTGCTCGGTTATCCGTTGGTGCTCGAGCCGATCGTCGGCACGAAACAGCAGATGTGGTTGTGGTCGGGGGGCTACCTTTTCCTGATCGCGCTGACGGCTGCGTGCGCGATGTTCGTGCGCGCATTCGGAGGAGCGTTTCGTCCCGACACGGCCTTCGACGACGTCATGCCATCCGAGGCTGCTTCCGGCCGCAAGCCAATCCAGTGGATGGTTCTTTCATTCGTTCCGTCGAGCCTGCTGCTGGGGGTCACTACCCACATCTCCACCGATATCGCGGCCGTGCCGCTCCTGTGGGTGCTGCCGCTTGCCCTCTATCTCGCGACGTTCGTGCTGACGTTTGCGAGCAGGGAAATCATCCCGCACCGCTGGCTGGTTCGTGCCTTGCCGGCGCTGATTCTTTGCTGCCTTCTGACCATCCTGCTGAACGGCCGGATGTCATGGCTGATTCCGCTGCACGTCATCACCTTCTTCGCCTCCGCAATGGTCTGTCATCGGGAGCTGGCTCACCGCAGGCCGCCTGCACAACGGCTGACGGAGTTCTATCTCTGGATGTCGTTCGGAGGAATGCTCGGTGGTGTGTTCAACAGCCTGCTGGCACCCCAACTCTTTTCAGGAATCCTTGAGTATCCGCTGCTGCTCGCGCTGGCTGCACTGTTGAGGCCCTCGCCAGAGTACCGTCAATCGCGGATCGATTCATGGGGCGTTCTGGTCGTCGTGCCCGGTCTCGTCCTGCTGTTTTCTCTCGCGTTGTACGGCATCGGCGCGCTCCCGGCAGCCCTGGGCCTTCGGTCGTTCCTATTGGCGTTAGCGATTCTCCTGGCAATCGCCTACATGTGTGCCAACCGCCCCGAGGCGTTCGGCGCGATTGCGTTGCTCTTTGTGGCGGTGATCGCGTTCGGCCGGCCATCCACCTCCGGATCTGTTCTGCTGGCCGCGCGCAGCTTCTTCGGCGTCCATCGAGTCGTCGATGCTCCGGACCACACGTATCATCTGCTGCAGCATGGAAGCACGACACACGGCCGTCAGCAGATCTCGGCGGGCGACCGCTGCGATCCGACCGGGTATTACCATCCGTCGAGTCCGATCGGTCAGCTGATCGCGGCGCAGACCGGCCGCCTGCAGAACGTCGCCGTGGTCGGTCTCGGCAGCGGTGCGATGGCCTGCTATGCGGAATCCGATCGCCCGTGGACTTTCTACGAAATCGATCCGCTCGTCGAGCAGATCGCCCGAAATCCCCGTTACTTTACCTATCTGCAGAACAGCCGTGGACGAGTGAACATCGTCTTGGGCGACGCGCGCGTCAGCCTGCAGCGTGCGGCCGACCAGGCCTACGATCTCATCGTACTCGACGCATTCAGCTCCGATGCGATTCCGATGCACCTGTTGACGCGCGAGGCTGTCCACCTCTACTTCTCGCGGCTTCGTTCCGAAGGGGTCGTCGCGGTTCACATCTCGAACCGCTACTTGAAGCTCGAGCCGGTCCTTGCCGCGTTGGCGGAACGCGACGGGCTGTTCGCCCTCGCCAGTCTCGACGACCGCCTCTCGGCGATGGAGACGAATGTCGGTAAGTTTCCGTCGCATTGGGTCGTCATGGCTCGCACCGCACAGCCGTTGGCCAAGCTCGTCGGCCACCCAGGCTGGCGCTCTCTCGATTACAAGCCGCGGGTCCGTGTATGGACCGATGACTACTCGAACATTCTGCAGGCGTTCGTCCAATGACCTGCGGCGTTGTGAACGTGACGTCTCGTTGACACGCTCAGGGGCCCTTTGACGTTTCCCTCTCGGTCTGACGTTCGCACACATGCCGGCGTCTTGTGCATGTGTCTGGCAGTGTTCTATGCCATCAATCTGAGCACGCCAGGCCTGCGGGATCGAAGCGGTCAACTCAAAGGAACAGACTTCATTCATTTCTACGTGCTGGGATCGCTGGCCCTCGATGGACAGGCGGCGGCGCTCTACGATTACAGAGCGCAGGCGGCCCATTCCGTTGCGCGGGTGCCCGAATCGACCGGCGTGTACTACCTGCCGATCTATGGACCGCAGATGTCGCTGCTGTTCGCGCCGCTGGCCCGGCTCCCCTACGCCTGGGCGTTGCTGGTGTGGTCGCTCATCACCATGTCCATCTACGCGTTGTGCTGCGCCGCCTTCTGGAGAACATGCGCAGCGCTTCGCGCTGATCGCTCTACGGTGGTCATCCTGGCGGCGGGTTCGCCGGCATTCTTCAACCTCGTGGCGCATGGCCAGAACTCGGCGATTGCGCTAGCCTGTTTCACGGCGGCGTTTTTCGCGCTCAGGCATGAGAAGCGTTTCCTGGCTGGTTTGGCGATCGGAACATTGATCTATAAACCGCCGCTCGGACTGGCTGCCGCATGTGTGTTCGGACTGACATTCGAATGGCGGATCGTGGCCGGCGCGATCGCAGGCGCGGCGGCGCAATTGGGTGCGGCATGGCGATACTATGGGCGAGACGTCATGGAGGCCTACTGGCATTCCGTCCGCGACGTCGGCGATATCAGACCGCTGCTCGACGTCAAGCCATACCAGATGCACTCGTTGCTCTCGTTCTGGACGTCTCTCCTTCCGTGGCCGCATCTCGCCGTCGGTCTCTACGTCGTGAGCGCAGCCGCGACCGTTGTCGTCGCCTGTCTGATGTGGCGGGCGCGCGCGCCCCTTTCACTGCGCTATGCCGTGCTCCTTCTGGCGACCGCGCTCGTGAGCCCGCACCTGAACGTCTATGACCTGGTGATTGTCTCGCCCGGACTGCTCATGATTGGAGACTGGGCACTGGCGGGTCCAAACCATCCCTGGTCGACGCTGATTCGGAGACTCCTCTACTGCGCTTACGCATTACCCCTCTTCGGCGCACTGACGCAGTTCACCCACGTCCAGCTGTCCGTCGTCGCCATGAGCGGATTGAGCGTTGTCGTCGCGGCAGCGACGCTGCGGCAGAGGGACGTGCGGCTTCTATTGCCATCGACGAGCAGATGCCCGATCGGCGCGCCGGTGTGTTGATGGCGGTCGAAGCAGGCGCGAGGGACCAGCGCCTCGACTCGCTGTCGCGCCTCCTGACCAGCGGACCGTTGATCGTCGCTGTGCTGGTTGCCTTGCCCATTATGGTCAGGACGGTCGCCGATCCCGATTTGTGGGGCCATACGCGGTTTGGGCTCGACATGCTGGCGACCCACACGCTGCCGCGAGACGACCCATATTCATTCACGCAGGACGTTCCGTGGATCAACCACGAGTGGCTGAGCGAACTCGTCATGGGCGCCGCCTATCGAGCCGCCGGTTCGATCGGTCTTGTCGTTCTGAAGGCGGCGCTCGTGGCCGCGTTTTTCGCGGTTGTGGTTGGCGCGTATGCGGGCGCTTCCCCGTTTGTCGCCGTGCCGGCGCTCTTCCTCGTGGCGTGGGGCACTGCCTATGTGACCAGCACACTGCGCCCGCAACTCTGGACGCTGATCGGCGTGGCATTGATCTGTCGCCTGCTGATGACCGCGCCTCGTCCCTGGTGGCTTGCTGCGCTTCCATTGCTTTTCGCCATGTGGGTGAATCTGCACGGCGGCTGGATCGTGGGCGCCGGTCTGCTCGTCGTGTGGACAAGCGTCCAGATCTGTCGGCGCGGTGCGCCGCGTGCGTTGATTGCGGCCGCTGCGCTCCTGAGCGCGCTGGCGACGCTGGTCAATCCGTACGGCTGGCAGATGTGGGCATTTCTGGCCACCACGGTCCGCATGTCAAGGGACATCGCGGAGTGGCGGCCGCTCCTGACGCTTCCAGTACTCGACTGGATGCCCTGGCTGTTGGTCGTCATCGGCGTGACCGTGTGCGCCTTCTCCAAGCCCCGCCCGCCGATTGAGCGGCTCGCCATGACGGCCATGCTGGCGTACGCGGCATTTCGTGTGGCGCGCACCGCGCCCCTGTGTGTCGTGGCCGCCGTACTGTTGATGCGTCCGAGCGTACTTGCCACGAGGTTCAATGTTCCGCTGACCTTCGATCCGCCGTCTCGGTCTGCACGGCGTGGATTGGCGGTGGCGCTGCTCGCTCTGGCGGTGCTTTCAGGCGCAGTGATCACGCGCCTGGCGCGCTGCATCCCGATCGCTGGTGGTTGGAGCCCGGATCTGGTGGCGGGACAAGCGCTCATCGATTCAAAGGTCCGCGGGACGATGGTGACCTGGTTCGACTGGGGCGAATACGCACTCTGGCATCTTGGCGGCACGGGACTCCGTGTGTCGATGGATGGGCGGCGCGAGACCATCTACAGCGACACGGTGCTGGAGGAACACTTTGCGCTCTACGAGGGAACGCCCGAAGGGATCGCGTATCTGCAGCGGCTGAGCCCGGACTATGTCTGGCTGCCTGCGTCGAAGACTCGTGTCCGTGATTGGCTGGCCGCGAATGGTTACCGGTTGGATGTGAACACCACGCAATCGTTCGTCGCGGTGCGTGCCGATCGTCCGAGCGTGGTCCCGCGCGAGGGGCCGATTGACGCCTGTTTCCCGGGCAGTTGATGATCGGGCGGCTCAGGTACGTTCGAGACGAATGTGCTTGAGGTGGTCCGGCACGTCGAACGTCGTCGCATAGCGCGATACGGGCTCGCCGCGCTGCTGAATGCGCCGAACATCAAGGTTTCCGAGGAACCTGCCCGCCGTACTGAGATACGGCATCTTGACTGGATCGAGGCCCACAATCCGCGCGCAGGTGGCGTCGACGGAGACGATATCCGCCCCCATGGCGATGAAACCGAGGTGGCGCGGACTCCCCATGATAGGGCCGTCGCCTTCCATCGCGGTCACCGCATCGACGATCGCCAGACTCGGTCGAATCGTGGCGTTGAGATCGAGAATCGAGTTCTCAATCCCTTTCATGTGGAGGATGTTCTTGGGCCATCCGTAGACGGCGCCAGGCACGGTCCCGAAGAGGTTTTTCATGGACGCCGTCATGCCCGCCCAATGATGGATCTTGAGCTTCGGCATCGTCACGATGAAGTCCGCCTGGAGCAGCTCCGAAGACAGCGCGATGGTCTCGAGCCCGGTGAACCGGCTGCGCAGCGGGACATATCGGACGTCGTCGTGATTGAGATCGACAAAGCGGATCCGGTGTTCCCGGAGGTGATCGTGGAGCCCTGTCTGCGTCACCAGATATTCGATGTCGCGGCGGTGGCCTGGCCCTTCACCCACGACCACATCTGCCGCACCTGCAGAGCGGAGCGCCAGTGCCGCTCCGGCGACGACGAGCGGGTGCGTGTTGATCGCAGTGTTGCTCTCGTACTCCACCATGTTGGGTTTCAGCAGCACGTGCCGGCCGCGAACGTCGATGCCCAGTTCACGCAACCCGCGTGCGACGATCTCCGCGAAATCAGCCGCATAATCGGCAGCGGGAAAGAGGCCGACCGCCGACATCGAAGGTCTGTGAAACAGCGCCGGGTCGTATGGAGGGCGACCGCATGCGGCTGCCACAAAAGGCACGGCCATCGCGCCGAGAAAATCGCGGCGCGCCAGGACGCATCGTCCGCCGTCAGAGTGCGAACGCGGCATACGTCTGTTCTGAACTGAGGGCATAAACGGCCAACGCGACCGCCGCATGATTCTGGAGCGCCATCGTGACGGGCAGCTGCTCGACGAGGGCTGACCGAACGACGTCGTCGCGGCGCGCATAGACGCGAAGCGCCAGCAGGGCAAGCGCCAGCGCGGTCCCGGATCGCTCCGAGGTCGCGTGCTTCTCGAGGTAATCCACGCTGCGCTCGACCACGGGATGGTCGCGCCGGTGTTGCAGCGCGAGCAGGGCAATCGCGGTGGTCGGTACGTACGGTCGCAGATCCTTCCCCAACACGTCGGCATTGCCGTAGTTCCAACCGCCTGCCCGGCAACTCCGGTTGATGAGCAACCGCTCGGCCTCGTCCAGGCGTGCCGGGTCCACTCCGCGGTTCGTCGGCGCCCATTTCTTCAAAGACAAGAGGCACCACGCTGTCGGTTCGACCCAGCTGAACGTCTGAGGAATCCAGGACCATGCCTGCAGCGTGTTGTCCTGGCTTCCGGTTGTGGAGGCCGCCAGGGGCACGCCCTTGACGCGTTGCAGCGCGGCAAGGAGCGACGCAGTCCCAGCCACATGCTCGATGCGGCATGCTCGCATCGCCAGCAACGCCACGCCGTGAAACCCGTAATTCGGCTCGCCGCCTGTGCGCTCGAGAAGGAGACCATCCGTCGATGGCCACTCGTGAAGGACAGCCGCGGCCGCTGCGCCGGCGGCGGTGCCGGCAAGCGCCAGCGCCGCGAAGGCCGTGGGCTCCAGGCGACTCGACTTGCCGGGAAAGTATCCCCAGCCCCCATCCGCGTTTTGGCCCCGCCGCAGCGATTCCGTGAGGTGGTGTCTGTCGCTGCTCATATTGAGAAATGTCTGAGGGCGGATCGAGCCCTTCGATCCACGGAGCAATGACGGTGCCCGAGATTTCTGCACGCTTCGGCACACTTGCGCTTGATTACTCTGGCCAGAAGAGGATTTCTCGAGGAGGCTGCCAGATTCTCCTGGGTTTGGCCGGTGTTGGCGCAAAGCCAGCGGCGAAGGCCTAGTATCTGGCGTTGACCGGACAATAGTCTGTCTATTGGATACCGCCCGCTCTAAGACTCCTTATTTCACAACGACTTACGGCCGCTGATATCGGTTCATTGGTTGCACATTCACGCCATTGAGATGAGCGCGCCGACAGCGGTCGACAGCACTTGGACTTTCCAGGGTGCAGCACACGACGAGCAGAGCCAGAGCGGCCCCGATAAGGCAGCCCTGCGCTCTCGCCTCGCCGTGAAGATGATGCCTTCCGTGATCATGACGTTTGCGATCGCGCAGTGGATTTCCGGCGTCCTCGGCGCCGCGCGGCCCGAGACGATGGTGATCGCGTTCGCGTGGACGCTCGCGACCGCCCGCCAATTCATCACATCGCGTCGCGCGGGCCAACTCGAGAAATTCCGTTGGTCTCCCAACACGATCCTGAGCGCGCTGGGCGGGCAAATCCTGTGGGTCGTGTTGCCGGGCGTCCAGCTCGCCGATCCGAATGCGTGGTTCTGCGCAGCGCTGCCGGTCCCCTCAATGATTGTGGCGGTCAGTAGTGTTGTCGCCGTGGCCTGGTCGCTTCACCCGCTCCTGATGCGGTTGCTCGGGCGACACGGGTCTCCGGATCGCTCGGAGTTGGACGCGCCCGTGCTTTACTGCAGCTTTTTTCTTCTGTCAGGAAACCTGGTCTTCGCGGCGAGCGCCTGCGCATCGGTCGTCGCCTTCCTCGCCGCTCGAGTCAACTGGCGGACCCTCACATGTTCACTGCGAGTCGACCAGCCAATTCTCGTGTGTCATATAGAGTCCTAAATCGGCTTGCGTGTTCCGTTTCGATAACTCAGTGTAAATATCTTATATATATCACTTTAAGTCAGAATTATTCCCTTTAGTTGTACCTATACGTGACACATAGGAGATCGATTACACTGTTGTAGGTATATAAATAGCTATTATTCAGTAACTTACGGCATTTCTGGTTGGGCCGAGAATTTGCCACCTGATCCATTCGCCGCGTCACCGCCATGAGGGCGGGTGCTAGCGGCAGTTGGAGCAGCGCAACCATGTCCGCCGGGCCGACATCGCATCAAAAGCACCTGAAGGCCGCTCAGGCCGTTCCCAATATCGTCGTCGCCAACGCGCAGATGCGTGACCTGCTCGCGTTCGCCGAGCGAGCGGCCGCGAGCCACGCCAAGGTTCTCATTACAGGTGAGAGCGGCACGGGGAAGGATCTGATCGCGCGGTACGTCCATGCGAAATCGAGCCGGGGACAGGGCGAGTACGTCGCCGTCAACTGCGCCGGGGTCACCGAGTCGTTGCTCGAATCCGAGCTGTTCGGACACGTCAAAGGGAGCTTCACCGGCGCATATCGCGACAAGCTCGGCACGCTGCAGCGCGCGCATCGCGGCACGCTGTTCCTCGATGAAGTCGGCGAAATGAGCCTGCGGATGCAGGCGTTGTTACTGCGGTTTCTGGAGAACGGTGAAATCCAGGCGGTTGGCGCGGACAGCAGCAGAGCGACCGTGGATGTGCGCGTCATCGCCGCGACCAACCGCAATCTGCCCGAGATGGTCAGCACCGGGCTCTTTCGTGAAGATCTGTTGTACCGCCTGCGTGTCATCCATCTTCACGTGCCGCCGCTGCGCGACCGCAAGGACGAGATCCGGCCGCTCGCGGCGGCGTTCATCAATCGATTTGGCAGAGACGTGGTCTTCAGCGACGAGGTGTGGAAGGCGCTCGATGACTACCGATGGCCGGGGAATGTCCGAGAACTCCAAAACGTGATCGAACAGCTGGTTTCCATGGCGCATCCAGGTATTCCGGTGCCCCTCTCGCAGGTGCCCGCGTCCGTGCGAGTGTCGGCGCCTGCGGTGCTGCCCGGCCGGGAGCGCCGGCGCCAGGTCGCGGATGATCTCTACCGGGCGCTTGTGAGCGGCGATTACTCCTTCTGGCTACACATCCACCCCCTGTTTCTGAGCAGAGACATCACGCGGCATGACATCCGGGAGCTGGTGCGACGTGGACTGAGTACGACACGCGGGAGTTATCGAGGTCTTTTGGAGCTCTTCAAGATTCCGACCGAGGACTACAAACGCTTCATGAACTTCCTGGCGACACACGACTCACGTCCAGATTTCCGGGAGTTCCGGAGTCCGAGCGCCGAATTGTCTCACGCGCCGCGCATCGCGCGCGCGCCGCTGCCGCCACTTGAGCGTCCAGATGCAGAACCTGGCGAATTTGACGTCAAGAAGGCCGCATCCTGATTGAGTCAAGACGCCTGGATCCTGATTGAGTGACGTCGTCCGACGCGTCGCGATGCGGCGTGTGCGAAATCAGATCTCCGCCTCATCCTCGTCGAGTGGCGGGCCTTCCTCCCCATCGGCCGGCTGATCCGTCACCACATCGTTCAGCTCATCGCCAGTGGTCGGAAAGCTCTCGGACTCTTGCTCGGCCGCCTCGTGAACCTCGGACTCGAGATCGTCGTCGTGTTCATCCATGGCGCGCGACGTGTAAAGGCGTGCATTCCACGTGCCGATCGCGCCAGCGCCGAAGACCGCCATAGCGATTGCAATATCGGCATTGACCAGGTCGCAAGAGCGCCAGTTTTCGCGTTTTCTGCCTCAATTTGCGTGGCATAGGGCTTGCCCGCCACCCTTTTGTCATCACCCTCTTCATGGCTACGACAACTTCGAATAGTCCGCTTCGCAAGCAGGCCAGTGCCGCGATTGATACGGTTGCCGCGGACATTCAGAACGCAGCCCGTCAAGAGCTCGATTCGCTGCGCAATGCGGTGAACGTGCGCCTTGCCGCGCTCGAACGCGCGCTGTCTCGCGAGGAGAACGATCCCGCCTTCGAGGCCATTGTCGAAAAACTGTGCGAGGTCGCCGCCGAGCAGACCGATGCCGCGTGTACGTGGACGCGCGCGCAGCTCGAGGACGCGGCCGCCAAGGAGCTGGCGGCGGTTCGCGCGCGCGCCAAGGCGGATCTCGACCGCGCTCAGGCGGATCTCGACGCCGCGACGGCGCTGATGGACGAGACACGGACCGACTTCGAGCAGCGCCTGGCGAAAGCCGACGCGGCGGCGGTTGACACGGCTCGCGCGCTGGCGGAGTTCAAGGCGCAGACAGAAGTGGCGCTGCGCGAAGGCGAGCAGCGGTTTGCCCAGTCCGAAGCGGCACGGCTCGAGGCGGTTCGGGCGTTGGCGGAAACCGAGCGCGTCGCCGCCGCGGCACGGCAGGAGGCTGACGCCGGCGCGGCCAGCCTCGCGGAAGCGCGTGAGCAGATCGAGTCGCTCGAAGGCGTGCGGTCCGATTTGATGCTCGCGCACAACATCGCGGAAGCGCATCTCGAAGGCGAAATCCACCACCGCAACGTCATCGCCGCCGAGCTCGAGACCGCGCGCGCGAAAGCACTGCATGCCAAAGCGGACGCCGACGCGCTCCGGCTCGAGCTGCAGCGCGCCACCGCGCGGATCAGCGTCCCCGAGGCGGGGCAGCGGTCCGGCGTCGATGAATCCGTGACGACAGCCGGCGATCCGGCCGCGGCAATCGGCCGCGTGCGCTCGGCCCTGCAGCGCTTGAGCGGCGCGGCGAGCGGACGCGCCATGCTCGATGCCGCGCTCGAATCGCTCGCCGAGAATTTTTCGCGTGCAGCGTTGTGCGTGGTCACGCCGCAAGGCTGCACCGTCTGGGGCAGCCGCGGATTCGACACGCCGCTCGAGAGCCGCCGGGCCGTGATTCCGTTGACCGACGATGCGCTGCTGCGGCGCGGGTTGGACGAATGGAAGCCGGCGACCATGCAGGACACGGACGGCGACGGACTGGTGGGTCTGTCAGGCCAACCGATCGCCTATGCGATCGCGCTGCCGATCATGCCGCAGGACAAGGGCGCGATCATGTTGTACGCGGAGAACCCGCCGGATTGGTCGCGCGAGGACGCGAGTGTGGCGGAAGCGATCGCCGGAATCATCCTCGACCATCTCGGCCAGCGTCTGCGCCCTCGGAAAACCGGGGCGGCGGCCGAACCGCCGCCCTATCTCCGCGTCCGGCAGGCGCGTCGCGTGAAGATCCAGGACGGCGGTGACGTCGCGGTTGACGGCGCCCACAGCACACTGGTCGACTTGTCCACCCACGGCGCGCAGGTGCTGTCGCCGCGCGCCATCCGGCCCAATTGCTCGGTGCGTCTGCAGCTGCCGAGCAATTCTGGCGCGCTGTCGTGCGAAGCGCGCGTGGTCTGGGTCCTCGTCGAGCAGGGGCAGGATTCCCAGAACGCGCTGTATCGGGCCGGTGTGCAGTTCACCGACGTCGATATGACGGAGCTCGAAGCGTTTTTCGCGCAGCACGGCCTCTCCGAGCCGTCGATTCGACACTAGTAGCGCGTCCCCGCTGAATCAGTACCGGTTTGGGTTGCCACGAAGACGCGAAGTCACGAAACCCTTAGATTCTTCGTGTCTTCGTGCTTTCGTGGCTATCGTGCGGCGGTACTGCTTCGTCGAGGACAGGCCACTAGCAGCCCGCGCCTCGCGGAGCGGGCTCAGTTGAATTGCGACCCCACCGTTCCCGCAGTGATTCGCCGAACCGCCCG
>Ga0114129_10013848_pt1 | contig 11490 bp, 10 predicted proteins | sample RhiMetdeltSRZDD1_FD_80071 | JGI IMG/M metagenome (GOLD analysis project Ga0114129, IMG submission 80071) | Populus rhizosphere microbial communities from Tennessee, USA - Rhizosphere MetaG P. deltoides SRZDD1 (version 2) (version 2) | ecosystem: Host-associated > Plants > Roots > Rhizosphere >... | reverse complement strand
TGTAGTACGCGGCGACGTGTAGCCCGGCACCGACCGCCGTGATCGAGCCGAAGATCAATATGTGCGCGTAACCCCACGGCAGCGCCTTCTCACGCCGGATCTGTAGCACCTCGCCGGCCGGCACGATGAAGTACGTCCACCAGATCCCGAAGGTCAGCCCGGTCCCGGCGATTGCGACCAGAACCGCGTCCCGGCTCCACCCCTGAGCCTCGAGCACAGCACTGAGCGACGCGACGGTGCCGATCACGCCCTCGCCGAGCGTGATGATCGTGAGCAGCCCGTACCGCTCGGCGATGTGGTGCGCGTGCCACGGCGTACCGCCCTTGCCGCGCTCCGCGAGCAACGGTCCGCCGAGCTCGATCAGGAACGGGACGATGGCCAGCAGGAAGAACATCGGCAGGGACAGGTCCGCGAACAGCAGCAGCAACCACCCGATCTGCGCGACCCCGATCGTGGCGGCGTACGTGTGGCAGGCCCGGCGCCGCGGCGGGTCGTGGCGCGCTGCGCGGAGCCAGAGGAACAGCATTCCCACACGCATCACGACGTAGCCGGCGACGGCCACGCTGTTGCCGACGCTGTGGCCCTCGTCAACGGCGCGGAACATCTGCGGTAACCCGAGCGCGACGATGATCACTCCGACCATCTGCACCATCGTCGCCAGCCGGAACACCCAGTCGTCGGTGTCGTACGCCGAGGCGAACCAGCTGAAGTTGATCCACGCCCAGCAGATCGCGAACGTGCCGAACCCGAACGCGATCAGGCCGGAGCGCACATGCCCCTCCGCCAGCAGGTGCGCGAACTGGTCCGCGGCCTGCCCGAACGCCACCACGAACGTCAGGTCGTAGAGCAGCTCCAACGGCGTCGCCGTCCGGTGCTCCTCACCCGTATCCCGCCCGGTCATCGGGCGCAGCCGATGAGCCCGCCCGACCGCCTCTGTCCCGGCCACCGCCCACCTCCGTCACGTCTGGACACATCGTGCCCGACATCCGTCTCGCGGCGATGAGTTCCCACGCTGACGGCTGTCACTCCAGGTGGCAGTGTTCACACAGCCGTTCGTTCACAGAGTCGTTTCGACCGAGAGGAGCCGGCGATGGCCGGAAGTGAGCCGACCGAGGCACGGAATCTGGATGGGTACGGGGCGCCGGAGATCCCCTGGTCGAAGGTCCGGGACGTGCTGGACGCGGGAATCTCGCAGGGACCAGGCTCCGGCGGGCCGTCGCGGCACACGTTCTGGCTGAGCACGGTACGGCCGGACGGCAGGCCGCACGTGATGCCGCTGGGTGTGTTGCGGGTAGACGACGACTTCTACTTCACCGCCGGACCGGGGACCCGGAAGGCGAAGAACCTCGAACAGGACCCTCGGTGCTCGCTCTCGGTCGCCGCGGAGCCGTTCGACCTGGTCTTCGAGGGCGAGGCGGTCCGGGTCACCGACGTACCGACGGTCCAGCGGATCAGCGAGCAGTTCGCCGGGCTCGGCTGGGAGACGCAGGTCGGTGCGGACGGGCCGGGCCTGACCGGCGAGTTCAGTGCGCCGAGCGCCGGTCCGCCGCCGTGGCACGTGTACCGGATGACACCTGCAACCGTCTTCGCGCTCGGCACCGCCGAGCCGTACGGCGCCACCCGGTGGCAGCTGTAGAACCGTCAGCTGGCGAGCGGCGCCATCAGCCGGTCGAGGTTGGCGGGGGCGAAGAACTCGTCCGGTGACAGTGTGCCCGCCACCATGCTGACGAAGTCGTCCATCGCGTCCTGCCGGCCGTATACGGCGCCGAGCAGCTGCTGCATCTCGGCCGGCGGCGGTTCCAGCGTCGCCAGCTGGGCGGTGAACTCGTACAGTGACCGGACCCGTGCGTCGCGGTCCCGGTGGTGTGCGCCGAGCGCGTCGTCGTACGACCTGGCACCACTAAGCCACGCGTCGAGCGCACCGGCGCACGACTCTGCGTCGCGGAACGCGTCGCCGATCCCCTGCGCTGTGATCGGGTCCTTGTTGTAGCCGGCGTCGCCCACCAGCACCCAGCCCGGACCGTACGGCGTGCGGAACCAGCCGCGCACCGAGCCGCCGGCGAACGGCGTCACCCGGCGCGCCTGCCGGACCCGGTCGGCGAACTCCGGCGCCAGCTCGAGCGTCGCCAGGTAGTTGCCTGCGGCATCGGCCTTGTACGCCTGCGCCTCGGCGGCCGGCCAGCCGACCACCAGCATGGTCAGCCCGTCGTTCGTCGGCGCAGCCGCCCAACCCCGGCCTGGCCGGTTGTAGGTCTCGAACCCGTCGGTCGGCAACCCGCTCCAGTACGCGTAGTACGCCCACTGCCGGCGCGGCTTCTCGTCGTACTGGTGCGGCGACACCGCCTTCGCGACCCTCGAGCCGCGGCCGTCCGCACCGACCACCACCCGGGCCCTCTCCACGACGACACGGCCGGACCGGTCGTGCCCGCGGATGCCGGTCACGGCACCGTTCTCGACCAGCACCTCGTCGACGGTGAAACCCACACGGACCTCGGCACCGGCCTCGGCGGCCGCCTCGACCAGGATCGTGTCGAGCACGGTACGACGCGGCGCGTAGGCGGTCGCTACCCCGCTGACCGGATGCGGACGACCGGAGATCGCGAACGGGCCGAAGTCGAACGTGTACCGCTCGATCGGCGGGCAACCGGTGGCCAGCACCCGGCCGAGCAGCCGCCAGCGATCCAGCGCCGCCACGCCCGGCGGGTGGATCAGGTGGGTGGACAGCGTGTCGCTCGGGAACGTCGCCCGGTCGACGAGCAGCACCCGGTAGCCCCTCCGGGCCAGCAGCATCGCCATCGGTGCGCCGGCACAGCGGGCGCCCACCACGATCGCGTCGTACATCGTCATCTCGGATCCCCCAGCGCACGTTTCGTCGGAACTGACCAGACGACGGTGCCGTGCCGGGGTGGACCGAGGGATCGGTGAGGTCCCCTATTCGGTGGCTGGTTTGCCGGGCCTCGCACTGCGGACGGCGTACGCCGCCGCCTCGGCGCGGCTGCGCAGTCCGAGCTTGGACAGCACGTTGCCGACATGGTGCTCGACGGTCTTCCGGCTGATGAACAGCCGCTCAGAGATCTCCGGGTTTGACAGACCGTGGCCGAGCAGGTCCAGGACCTCCGCCTCGCGCTTGGTCAGGGCACCCGGCGCCGGACCGGCGGAGACCCGGACCCCGAGCGAGCGCAGCAGCGCCGCCGCGGCGTCGACATGCCGGGCGGCCTGTAGCCGTTCGAACCCGTCCAGCGCCGCACGCGCCTCGGTGAGCGCCACCTCGGGCCGTTCGGTGACCAGTGCGGCCGCCAGCTCGAGCCGGGACCGGGCCGCCTCCATCGGCAGCTGCGCGCGGGCGAACCCGTCCAGCGCCTGGTGCAGGCAGCCGCGGGCGTCGCCGGACCCGGACGCGAGGCAGAGCCGCCCGCGCGCGAGCGCCGCGACCCCGCGCAGGTAGTGGTCGGTCCGCCCGGCCGCGCACGCTTCGAGCGCCTCGACCGCGGTCTCCGCCTGGGCGGTGTCGCCGGCGGCGAGGTGGACGTCGACCATCAGCGCCAGCAGCGGTGCCGCCGCGGTACTGCCCGGTGGGATCCCCTGCAGTGCCCGTTCCAGCGCGTCGAGAGCGAGCGCGGTGTCACCGTTCGCCAGGTGCAGCGCGGCCAGCGGCCGGGCCGTGTCGGCATCGACGTGCAGACCCGCGAGCAGCTGCCCCGCCTCCTCCAGCCGGCCCTGCCGGACCCGCAGCTCAGCCAGCCGCACCAGCGCCCCGGACCGCAGCATCCGCCGGCCCAGCCCCCACAGCCGGACGGCCTCGGTGAGCGCCGCATCCGCCTCCGGCCACCGGCCGGCCGCGGTCAGGATGCCGCCGTAGTGGGTCCGGCAGTACGCCGACACCGCCGGCAGGTTGCGCCGTTGCGCCAGCGCGTCGCCGATCCGGATCCACTGGTCCGCCCGGGTCACGTCGTGCGCCCGCTCGCAGGCCGAGAACAGCTGGCAGAAGATCTCCTCGAGGACGAAGAAGTCGTCGACCTCGCCACCCGCGACCGCGGCCAGCGCCTCGTCCAGCAGCACCATGCCTTCCTCGGTCCGGTCCGCATGCACCAGGTTCGCCCCGAGGTACGCCAGCGTGGCCAGCTCCAGCTCGGTGTCGCCGTACCGCCGCGCCACCTCCAGCGCGGTACGGAACCGCTCCTCGCGCCGGACCCGGTCGCCGGTGAACATGCCGTCGGTGAGCGCGATCCAGCCGGCCTCATTGCTGGTCTCGGTACTGGCGAGCATCGTCTTCGCCCGGGCGATCCAGCCGCCGGACACGGCACCGTCCCCGATCGCGGTGCCGTACAGGTACCCGAGCGTCCGAGCGGCCCGCACCGCTCCGACCAGATCGCCGGCGGCCCGGTACGCGGCGTACGCGCTCTCCCACTCCTCGACCGCGCGCGGGAACGCCAGCTCCAGGTACGAAGCGCCCGCCATCCCCTCCCACGCCGGCCCGGACGGCTCATCGGCGAGAGCACGCTCGAACGCACGCCGGGCCCTGGCCGCATCCCCGGTCCGGAGTGCCGCACGCCCCTCGGCGAGTACCTCCCCCACCGGCACAGTCACCCCGTCATCATCGCTCAGATCGCCCGGACGGATGATCTACGTCACATAGCCGGCCGCGAGGCGCAGATCACAGTTTGGGCGTGGAGCCCCCAGCGGACGATACGACCTGACCACGTTGCTTCACAGATCGTGACGAATTTTCGCTTTCCCCGGCCGGCGGGCGTTTGGGATGCCCGTGACCGCTCGTTATGGTCGATTGGCCCCCTGGGACAACCCCGGGGGTTCTGTTTGCCCCTCGTTGTGCCCCTCGTTGTGAAAGGCCCCTCCTGTGTTGCCCCACGGTCCCGCGCCCCGACGCGTGACGCGACATGAGCTCGCCCGAAGGCTTGGCGTGTCCCGCCAGTCGGTGGCCCGCCGCGCCGCGCCGCGTACGCCCGCAGGCCGCCGCCAGCTGGTCGGTCTGGCCGCGGTCGTAGCGGCCGCGACCAGTGCCGTCACGGTCACCGGCTCCGCCGCGCAGTCGACGGAGCCCGCGACGCTGAGCGACGCACAGCTGTCGGCCATCAACACCGCCCGGGTCAACCGCCAGCTCCAGGTGTCCCGCGACTCGCGCCGGGCGACACTGGCCCAGGCGCAGGCCCGGCAGGCACTCGCCGCCAAGCAGGCCGCCGCCCGGAAGGCCAAGCTCGACGCTCAGCGGGCGCAGACCATGCGGCGCGCCAAGGCACTCGCTGCCGCGAAGAAGGCCGCCGCGGCCAAGAAGGCCGCCGCCGCTCAGAAGGCCACCGCGAAGGCGGCCGAGGAGTCCGGCCCGGTCGGCGGCTCCGGTACGTCGTCGGACGGCGCAAAGCTGCCGGTCTCCGGCTACCACCTCACCGCGCGGTTCGGGCAGGGCGGCAGCCGCTGGGCCGCGGACCACACCGGTCTCGACTTCGCCGCGCCGATGGGCACTCGCGTCGGTGCCGTGCTGCCGGGCGAGGTCGTCTCCGCGTCGTACGACGGCGCGTACGGCCGGCAGGTGATCATCCGGCACGGGGACGGCACCGAGACGACGTACTGCCACATGTCCGAGTTCACCGTGTCGGTCGGCGACAGGGTGTCTGCCGGCGAGCAGGTCGGCTCGGTCGGAATGACCGGCAACACCACCGGACCGCACCTGCACTTCGAGGTGCTGCCCGGTGGCGGTGACCCGGTCGACCCGGAGCCCTGGCTGCGCGACCACGGTCTCGAGCCCTAGCCCGGGATCGTTCAGGACGCCCTGACCTGCAGGGCGGCGAAGCCGGCGACCACGATCGCTGAGCCTCCCGGTGGACGCGCATCCGGTCGATGACCTCTGAGGTAAAGCCACAGCCGAAGCGATTCGCGATGAACCCCTAGGGTGGTCGGAACCGGAACGCCAACCAGTTTGGGGTATCGATGAGCGAGGAAATACCTGGCGGCAAGGGCGCGTACGCCGACGTCAACGGCCTGAACATGTACTACGAGGTGCACGGCTCGGGCGACGGCGTGCCACTGGTACTGCTGCACGGCGCATTGTCCGCCACCGGTTCGTCGTTCGGACCACTGCTGCCGGGCCTGTCGGCCGGGCGGCGGGTCATCTCGATCGAGCAGCAGGCGCACGGCCACACCGCCGACATCGACCGCCCGTTGTCGGTGCGGCAGATGATCGACGACACCGCGGCCCTGCTGGCGCAGCTCGGCGTCGCGCAAGCCGACTTCCTGGGCTACAGCATGGGTGCGGGGATCGCGCTACACCTCGGCATCGAGCGGCCGGACCTGGTCCGCAAGGTCGTGCTTGCGACGGTCAGCTACAGCCATGCCGGACTCCACCCCGGTCTGCTCGAGGGTGTCTCGCAGACCACACCCGAGATGCTCGCCGGTAGCCCGTGGGAGCAGGAGTACCTCCGGGTAGCGCCGAACAAGGACGACTGGGCGACGCTGGTGCGCAAGAACAGCCAGATGGAGATCCCGGAGCTCACCGCCGAGCAGGTCGCCTCGCTGCAGGCACCGGCGCTGCTCATCCTGGGCGACTCCGACATCGTCCAGCCCGAGCACATCGTCGAGATGTTCCGGCTGCTCGGCGGCGGGGTGATCGGCGAGATGGGGATGCCGAGGTCGCAGCTCGCGATCCTGCCCGGCACCGCGCACTCGACGCTGATGACCAATGTCGACCTGCTGCTGGCGATGGTGCCGCCGTTCCTGGACGCCCCGGTGCCGGAGGCAACGACGGAAGCGTGACCATCGGGCGGCTGCATGCGGGTCCGGTCGCATCGGCTGGGACCCGCGTCAGCCGAGGTCGCGAAGGAGGCCGTCCGGGTCATACGCATGCTTGACCCGGCGCAGCCGTTCCAGGTTCGAGCCGAAGTACGCCCTGGCAGAGTCTCGGAGGTCCGGGTCGGGGAAGTTCTGGTACGCGCGCCCGGTGCCGTACGGGTGGACGAGCTCCCAGGACCGCTTGAGCCAGTTACGCGCCGCCTCCCGCTCACCCGCCGGCGCATCGGCGGATACCGCGACCGCCTGCTTGAGCAGGAACCGGTCGGACCGGTGCACGAACGCGGTCGCGTCCGGCGCGACCCGGCCGTACGCGCCGCCCAGCGGCGAGAAGTCGAGCTCGCGGTCCTCGCCCGGCCGCCGGCCGTCCGCGAGCTGCCGGACCAGCGCGGTGACGGCCTCGCCGGGCAGCGGACCGCCGAAGTACTCCGACCGGCTCACCGAGTGCACGTTGCTCCCGGCAACGGATTCTTCACCGACACCGTGTACGTCGATCTGGGTGAGCAGCCGCTTCGTCTCGCGGTGCGACCCATAGCGGTACGACGCCGACGCCGGCGCGGTCCCGACCGCGCGGACCACGGTCGCCAGCACGTCCTGGCAATCGGCCTCGGGACCCGCCATCGCGCCGAACAGGCTGATGACCGGCTCCCGGTCACCTGTCACGCTGACCAGCAGGCTGGCCGCGATCTCGTCCGGCGTGTCCGGCGACCAGCGCTGCCAGGCGTCGATCACGGTGGCGGCCAGGCCGGACTCCCAGGTCAGGTGGAACGCGGTCATCGACGGTGCCGGCACTGTCCTGAGGACCAGCGACGTGACCACGCCCAGGGTTCCGTGGCCCGCACCGCGCAGCGCCCAGAACAGGTCGGCCTCGTGCTGCGCGTCACAGCCGACCACCCGGCCGTCCGCGAGCACCACCTCGGCACTCACCAGGCTGTCGCTGGTCAGCCCGTACTTCCGTCCGAGGATGCCGATCCCACCACCGAGCACCAGACCGGCGATGCCTACGGTCGGACCACAGCCGGCCGGGATCGTGACCCGGTGCGCCGACAGCGCGTCGTACACACTGCCGAGCTTGGCGCCGGCCCCGATCCGGGCACGGCCGTTCACCAGCGAGACAGTGCGCAGCGGTGACACGTCGAGCAGTACGCCCTCGGTCGACGAACGGCCGGCGAAGCAGTGGCCACCGCTGCGGACCGCGAACAGGAGTGCCCGGCGCCGTACGAACGCGAGCGCCTCGGCGACGTCGGCGGCCGACGTACAGCGCACCACCGCCAGCGGCCTGATCTCGCGGAAGTTCGGGATCTGTGCTGTGCGGGCGGCGTCGTACTCCCGCGATCCCGGGCGGATCACGGTCCCGCCGAGCGCGCCGTCGAGGGCGGTCCAGTCCTGGTCCGTGGCTGTCACGCCCCGATTGTGCCGCGTGTTTGGCGCCCTGGCCGCGGGGCACGGGCCGATGAGTGAGGCCGACAGAGCTGATTCCCGCGCGCCCGGTGCTCTGGCCGTTGCGTCGCGCCGAATCCGCCAAGGTCTGGCTGAAACACTCCGGCAGCCGGGTGGTCGTCACCATCGAGCACGCGCCACTCGCCGGCGTCACGCCAGAGATGCTGGCCTGGTGGTACGGCCACGTTCCCGGGAACATGCGGTACGCCGGTACGACGTACCCGCGGTACCTGGTCTGGCATCCGCTGGACCACATCAGCTACGAGGTCGTCCGGCCGGGCCCGGGTCCCGCCGTCGGCCCCGGCACCGAGCTGCACATCGTCGAGGCGCTCGGCCGGAACCTGGACCACCTGATCGACATCCGGGTGACCGTCGAGGACGTCAGCGAGAGCGGTGCCGTGATCGTCAAGCGGATCCTCGGGAGCTCCGCCGTACGGCTGGAGAACCTGTATGCCGCCGACTTCGACGGCGCCCGGTACGTGTCGAGGATGCGTCTCGGTGACGACACCCTGGCCGGACGCCTGCTGCTGAACCTGGTGGCGCGCCGGCGGGCCTTCCCACCGGAGAAGCTGACCGCCTGGACCCGGCACCACATCGAGGAGATCGGCAACCTGGAGAACTTCCTGCCGGCTCTGTTTCGCGATCAGACGCGCTGACCAGGTATGTCAGCCGCGTGGCGCGTACATGATCACCCCGACACCGAGCAGGCAGATCACGGCACCCGCGAGGTCGTACCGGTCCGGCCGGAACCCGTCCACGACCACCCCCCACGCCAGCGAGCCCGCCACGAACACCCCGCCGTACGCCGCCAGGATCCGCCCGAAGTTCGGGTCCGGCTGGAACGTCGCGACGAACCCGTACGCGCCCAGCGCGATCACTCCGGCCGCAACCCACCACAGCCCGCGATGCTCCCGCCAGCCCTGCCATACCAGCCAGGCGCCGCCGATCTCGGCCACCGCGGCGAGCACGAACAACACCACCGAACGCGCGACAGTCACACCTCGGACGCTACCGTCCTCGACCCCTGCCGATGTTCTGCCGGTGGCGGTGGCGACCGGCCTCGAGCAGACCGCTGATCACGTCCAGGCTGAAGCGGGGTGCCGCCGTGCCGGTGACCAGGTGGCCAGACCGATCAGGAATCGAGAAGCACGGTCATCGAGCCGCACCTAGTGTGTAAGAGGCAAGGCGGCCTACGCCGGACGGATGGAGCCACGATGAGCATGGCACAGAGGTGATTCGCGATGCCTGAGATGAAACCTGCAAAGAAGGGCACGAAGAAGCCCGCCAGGAGCACCACCGCGACTGACAAGAAGTACGAGGGATTCACGGCCGACGAACGAGCCGCGATGAAGGAGCGCGCCAAGGAGCTGAAGGCGGAAGCGCGCAAGGCGGACGAGGAAACCGCGGTGCTCGCGAAGATCGCCGAGATGCCGGAAGCGGATCGCGCGATGGGTGAGCGGCTGCATGCGGTCATCAAAGCCAACGCCCCAGTCCTCACGCCGAAGCTGTGGTACGGGATGCCCGCGTATACCAAGGACGGCAAGGTCGTCTGCTTCTTCCAGAGCGCGCAGAAGTTCAATTCGAGGTACGCGACGTTCGGGTTCAACGACGACGCGAACCTCGACGACGGCGCCATGTGGCCGACCTCCTTCGCGCTGAAGGAGTTGACCGCCGCCGACGAGGCAAGGATCGCCGCGCTCGTGAAGAAGGCGGTGAGCTGAGGTCTGGCAGGCCTCACCCTGTGTGGGCGGCCGCAGAACGACGCGAATGCTCGGTGGCCGTCACCCGACCGCCTCGGCCACGAGGTCGCCGACCCGGGCCAGGGCCGGCGCGGTGCCGCCGTGCAGGCGGGTGGTGGTGATCGCGAAAGCGACGCCGGTGGCGGTGTTGGCGTACGCGGCGCTGCCGCCGGCGCCGGGCATCCCGAACACGGTCTCCGGGGTCGGGTCGGTGCCGGGGCGGCCGATGCCGTAGCCCAGGGCCCACTTGGTCGGGAAGCCGGCCACCACGTCCTGCCCCTCGTACGCGACCGCGGAGATCTCACGCAGACGCCCGGAGCCGACCAGGCGGACGCCGTCCACCTCGGACAGCAGCGCGGCGTACATCCGGGCCACCGCACGGGCCGTCATCACGCCACCGGCCGGGATGTCGGAGGAGAGTACGTCGGCGCGGTTGCAGTACTCGGCGGTCGGCGGCACCGGGCTCGGGAAGAAGCTCAGCACCTCGTCGTACCCGGGCACCTGCTCGACCCGGGACACCCGGTCGAGCGCGGACGCGGGCACGCCGAAGTACAGCTCGTCGGCGACGCCGAGCGGGCCGGCAACGTCGTCACGCAGCACCTGCGAGATCGGCCGGCCGGCCGCGCGGCGGACCACCTCGCCGACCAGGAAGCCCCAGGTCTGGGCGTGATACCCGGTCTGGGTTCCGGGCTCCCACTCCGGTGTGGCGGCGGCCAGCGCCGTACACATCGCCTCCCAGTCACACATGGTCTCTGTGGTCGTACCTGCGGGGAGGTAGGGCAGGCCGACCGTGTGCACCAGCAGGTCTCGCAGCGTCGCGGCACGCTTGCCGTGCGCGCCGAACTCGGGCCAGTACTCGGCGATCCGGGTGTCGTACGACAGCACGCCCTGTTCGGCGAGCACGTGCACGACGGTGGCGGCGACGCCCTTGCCGGTGGACATCGCGTGCACCGGGTTCCGGTTCGTGATCGTGCGGCCGGTCGCATCCGCGCCGGCGACCGCGTCGACGAGCTGCTCACCGTCGCGGTACACGGCGACCTGCACGCCGCGCTCGCTTCCCGCACCGACCAGCTCGTCGAGCGTGTCCTGTACCTGCTGCTGGAGATCGGTCATCTCCGGCTCCTCTCCGTCTCGGGTGACTTCACCGGGTACGTCGGAGCCCGTCCGCCACTCTCGACATCCTGTCCCGCCGGCGATATAGAGAAATCCGGCTCTCCGATCACTTCCGTGGGTGGCGCTCAGCGAGTTGGTGACGTTTCCGCGGAAACGTCACCGCCTTCGGGTGTACCCGATGTGCCGCCACCGGACGCGCTGCTACCTGCGGGGGGCTGCTTGATCGCATACCGCGATCGGTATGCGATACCGATATCGATATGCGGTCGCCGCCGTCATCGTCATACACCCCACACCGCCGCCGGTGGGCTGGCGCTGGTCGAGCCAGAAATCCACACCACTCCGACGTACAGCGCGAAAGGCACCGAACCACCGACAGAGGAGTAGGGAGATGAAGTTC
>Ga0114129_10013847_pt1 | contig 11490 bp, 7 predicted proteins | sample RhiMetdeltSRZDD1_FD_80071 | JGI IMG/M metagenome (GOLD analysis project Ga0114129, IMG submission 80071) | Populus rhizosphere microbial communities from Tennessee, USA - Rhizosphere MetaG P. deltoides SRZDD1 (version 2) (version 2) | ecosystem: Host-associated > Plants > Roots > Rhizosphere >... | reverse complement strand
GATCCTCGAGGTGCTTTGGGGCCATGGAAAGGCGTCGATCCGTGAGATTCAGGAAGCTTTTCCCGAGCCTCGCCCCGCATATACGACCATCCAGACCACCGTGTACCGGCTGGAAGGAAAGAAAGCGGTTCGGCGCGTCCGCAAGATAAGCAATGCGCACATCTTTGAGCCGATCATCGCACGGGATGTGACGCGTCATCGTCTCCTCGACGAGATATTGAGTCTCTTCGGAGGCCGTGCGCAACCGATGATGGCGCAGTTGGCCGAGGCTGGGAGACTGACGCTCGACGACGTTCGCGAACTGGAGAAAACAATCAAAAGACTTGGGCAGGAACGGAAAGCAGAAAGGAAGCGAGGGTCGAAATGATCAGCGAACTGACGAACCATCTTTGGCAATCCACATTGTTTGCAATCGTGGCAGGCTTGCTGGCTGTCGTGCTGCGCAAGAACCGAGCTGAAGTCCGCTATTGGTTATGGTTCAGCGCGTCGTTGAAATTCTTCATCCCATTCTCGCTGCTAATAAATCTTGGGAGCCATCTGGATTCAGTGCGAGCCGCTCATAAGGTGACCCAGATCGCAACACAGATTGCCACGCCGTCTGTCTCGTTCACGATGGAAAAAATCACTGAACCATTTCCTAACGTCAGCCGCTCCGCACCTTTCACATCACGGACAACCGTTGAGTGGCGTCCCCAGCTAATTGTTTTCCTGTGGATGTGTGGTTTCGGTGCAATCGCGTTGATACGGTTGCGGACCTGGCGGCTGATTCGGGCCGCTGTGCGCGCAAGCACGCCAGTTGAGATTCCCAGTGTTGTGATTCCGACGAACACCCAGGTTTGTCTGGCTCCTGGCTTGCTGGAACCCGGTGTCGTCGGGTTGCGGCGGCCGACCCTACTCTTGCCGACAGGGATTTTGACACGCCTGACGCCGCGACAATTGGAGGCCGTGGTGGCGCACGAGTTGTACCACATCAAGAGACGCGACAACATTACTTCGGCCATCCACATGGTCGCCGAAGCGCTCTTCTGGTTTCATCCTCTGATCTGGTGGATCGGAGCTCGGCTGATTCAAGAGCGCGAGCGAGCCTGCGATGAAGAAGTGCTGCGACTCGGCAATGAACCGCAAATCTATGCCGAAGGGATTCTCAACGTGTGCAAGTTCTATAAAGAGTCTCCACTCGTTTGTGTATCGGGAGTCACGGGTTCCAATCTCAGGAAACGAATCGAGGACATCATGAAAAATCGTATTGGAGTCCGATTAGGTCCTGGCAGGAAGGCATTATTAGCCGTCGCGGCAATGGCGGTGTTGGCCGGTCCCATCTCGATCGGTATTGTCCAAGCAACGGCAGGCCACGCGCAATCCGGGCGAACGGTCCGGACCTTGATCGAGCCCATTGCGATTCAGCGGGACCATGCAGCGCCAGTCGAAATTGCGAAGGCGCAGACTCCACAGCAAACTTCGCGAACCACGCTTCAGAATCCTGTGCAGCAGCAAGCGGCTTTCGAGATTGCTTCGAGTAGACCAACTAGTCCAATGCCCGTTGCGCCCGTCGTGCTGCAGGCGACCGATGTGCGTGGTCAATGGACGATTGAAAGCCCAGCCAGGGGGCCAAGCAACGAGCCGTTCGCAGGGCGACTGCAGCTTTCGTTCTATTCCCTTGACGTCGATATTCCCATTACTGGGCGAGGTTGGGGCAATGGCGGCACTAGCAAGTCTTTCGTTTTCGACCCGTCCGTGTTCCGCGGCCTGACAGCTGCTCAGATCGATTCGCCGGTTCGAACGCCAGCGCGCTTCGACTTTGTGACGGAGGCAGGGACATTCGTTTGTGATGGGTACTTTGAGTCAGGGCATGGCATAGGGTCTTTTGCGTTTCATTCCGATCCTGCGTACCTCGGCCAGATGGCCGCGCTGGGTCTTCCGAACATTCCGAACGACCATCTGGTTGCGATGGCACTCACTGGAATTGGTCCTCGCTTTCTGAGAGACCTTCGCTCCATGGGTCTCGCGCTTCCAACGTTCAATGATCTCATGGGAATGTGGGGTGTCGGAGTAACCGGCGAGTACATTCGCGATATCCAACGGGCTGGTTACACGCCGAACGGGAACGACCTGATCGCAATGCGGGCTCTTGGGGTCACGCCGGAGTTCGCAAGCGAAGTGCGACAAATGTATCCCTCCGCCTCGGCAAATGATCTGGTTGGTATGCAGGCGAACGGACTCTCCATCGACTATATGCGCGAGATGCGCCAGATGTACCCCTCCGCCTCGATTAATGATCTCGTGGGCGCACGGGTTAATGGTGTTTCAATCAACTTTGCACGCGAGGTGCAACGAAGGTACCCGTCAGCCTCGATCAATGAGTTGGTTGGCATTCGGATTTATGGGGACAGGAGGTGAAGTCATGTATTTTCTGATGCTCCTTTTTGTATTGTTGACACAAACGGCCGATGTTCGTGGTACATGGGCGATCGAGCCAGCCCTAGGGCCAAACCGGACACCGATCCCCAATCGAATTCAGCTTGTTTTTGTTCTCCCGCGCGGTGGTATCACGAGCCACGATTCCGCATTCGACCCATCGGCGTTCCGCGGGCTGACGCCTGCGCAGATCGCGTCGCCTGCGAGAACAGCGGCGCGCTTCGAAATTGTGAGAGAGGCGGGAACGTTCGTCTGCGAGGGATACTTCGAGGCGGGATACGGCAGCGGAACGTATTTGTTTCAACCCAATCCTGGGTTTCGCGCGCAAATGCTCGCGATGGGTCTACAGGATGAAATCGAGGAGCGCCGGCTCCTCGATATGGCACTCCACGAAGTCGGCCCGCGTCTGCTGGCAGAATTTCGCGATGCCGGCATATCGGTTTCCACGGTTTCTGAACTCATGTCCATGCGTATTCAGGGTGTAACCGGCGACTACGTTCGCGAGATGCGGCAAATGTTTCCTTCAGCATCCAGTCGAGACATGGTCAAGATGCGAGTACAGGCGATCTGGTCAGACTACGTTCGCGAGATGCGGCAAATGTATCCCTCAGCGTCGATGCAAGACGTGATCAATATGAAGGTACAAGCACTCTGGCCCGACTACGCTCAAGAGATGCGCCAAATGTATCCTTCAGCATCGATTCGAGAGTTGATCAACATGAAGGTGCAAGGGATCTGGCCAGACTACGTTCGCGCGGTGTGGCAAGTCTATCCTTCAGCGTCGATTCAAGACGTCATCAATATGAAGATCCGTGGTGACTGGAGAAGGTGACATCCAGAATCGAGGAGCGGGTCAACTCATCCACCGTTGCGTTCGCGCTTCAATATTCCCGAACCTTTGAAAACCCCCGTGATGGTATAGTCGCGCCGGAAATGAGGTGAACATGACACGCACCGTGCAAGCCGCTGAATCGGTGGGATGCAGCCCTGAGCGTCTCGCAAGAATTAGACCTATCATGCAATCGTACGTCGACCAGCGCGGTTTCGCGGGTATTACGACCATGCTCGCGCGGCATGGCCGCGTGATTCATTTCGAGCAAGTGGGCTGGCAAGATCGAGAAAACTCAATCCCGCTCGCGGCGGACACGATCTTCCGCATCTATTCAATGACGAAGCCGGTCGTGTGTACGGCATTGATGACGCTGTATGAAGAAGGGCGATTCCAGTTGCTGAATCCGCTCGCGAAGTTTCTTCCGCAGTTCGGCAAAGTCCGCGTGCTGACCGGCTCGGCAGAAGTGGATCTCGTCCGTCCTATCCTTGTTCGTGACTTGTTCACGCATACCGCAGGCCTGACGTACACGTTCCTGGAAGACTCGCCCGTTTGCGAAATGTATCGGCAGGCGAAAGTGATGCGTAATCCGAATCAGTCGCTGGAATCTGTAATTGCAGAGTTGGCGCGCCTTCCACTTGTGCACCAGCCGGGAACGAAATGGAATTACAGCATGTCCATTGATGTGCTCGGTCATCTGATTGAGGTCATCTCCGAAAAACCGCTTCAGGATTTTCTGCGGGAGCGACTCTTTGCCCCGCTTGGAATGACCGACACGGGCTTTGCGGTCTCGCACGACAAGCGTCGCCGGATCGCTGCGATGTACGGACATCCCGACATCGCTGTAAGTACATTCAGCCAAATCATGGAAGCGTGGCAGAAGGGACAAAACAACCGCCGTGACGTAGAAAGCACGAATCCTTCGAGCAATACGCCCAATTTTGCGCGTGGGGGCTACGGGCTCTTTTCTACGGCATCCGATTACATGCGCTTCGCTCAAATGTTACTTAATCGCGGGACGCTCGACGGCGTGCGGATTATTGCGCCCAAGACCGTGGACTTCATGCACATGAATCATCTACCGGCAGCGCTCATCCCGTACGATATCGGCTTGATTAAATTTCCCGGCTACGGATTTGGGTTGGGCTCGCGTGTGCTGATGAATGTTGCGGAGTCTGGAATGCCCGGCTCTGTCGGCGAATTCGGCTGGGCAGGGGCTGCCAAGACCTACTACTGGATCGATCCACAGGACCAGTTGATCGGCATTCTCCTAAGCCAGTACATGGTTTGCTTCGATCTACCTGAGAAAGATCTCCAGGTCCTCACCTATCAGGCCGTCATGGAATGAGGTTGCGCCTACGTAAGACAGAGTACACCGCCAGTTAGAGCACCATGCCAACAAAGGGCCCTGACGATTTGAAGTTTGCTGTTCTAATATCCGCGAAGGCGGAATGGAGCGCCGTGAGGTCACAATCGAGGAACATTGCGTCGCAACGCTGGTTTGACTATCCTCGACCCCATGCCGCGACTCGGCATTGGGCCGGACCGTTCATGGTGACTGGAAACGTAGACCACGGATCGATTCGCGGATCATTACAGACCTTGTCCAGCACCAGCCGCGTACCTTTCAACGAATTCTCAGGCAAACGGAATTAGCCTCCGGAACTTAGAACGGGGTCGTTTTATGGATCGTGACCATATCGGAGAGCAAACAACGCAAGCCGATCCTATTCTGGAAGCCAGGTCTGCGCGATCTTTTGCCGTTAAGCCAAATGCACTGATTGGCGAACGCTTCCGCATCGTTCGCAAGCTAGGCGAGGGCGGTATGGCAGTCGTGTACGAAGCCATCGACGAAAAACTGGGTGAGCGTCGCGCCCTCAAATTTGCCAAGGCCGGATATTCTCGGCAGATCTCTCCGGAGGCACGCAGCGCGTTGCGGGTAACTCACGAGAATATCTGCCGGACTTACGAAATTCACACTGCCGAAAGTGGAACGCCTCCCGTGGATTTCATTTCGATGGAACTCCTGGAAGGAGAGACGCTGCAGAGCAGATGCCGGCGGAAGCCGCTGTCGCAAACGGAGACTCTTGAGATTGCGAAACAGCTCTGCCACGGCCTCGATGCGGCACACCGCGTACAGATATTGCACCAGGACCTCACAGCAAATAACGTCATGTTGACGCGCCGGCTTGACGAGACTTTGCGCGTCGTGATTACGGACTTTGGTCTCGCAAAGTTCGTTTCCGAGCAAGCGAACCCCACAGCGTCCGGGGTCGGCGGCACGGCAAACTATATTGCCCCGGAACGCTGGAAGGATGCCCCTGCAACACCGGCTTCGGATGTTTATGCTCTGGGAGTCATTCTGTACGAGATGCTGGCGAGCCGCCTCCCGTTTGGCCCTGAAGTGTCGCTAGAGCAGCGTCTCAAGATCCTGCCTGATGCTCCCAGCAGGCACAGACGCACGATCGATAGTCGGTGGGATCCGATTGTGCTGGGTTGTCTTCATCCGGATCCGGAGAAGCGGATCGCCTCACCGGCTGAAGTTTTGCGGTCGATCGAACGCGCATTTGCCATTACTCAACCCAAGCGATGGATCGTTGTGTTTGCGGTCATGATTCTTGCTCTCGCTTTTGGCCTGTACTTTCGCGATACCGTATTTCCTCCCCCACCGCTCGCCCGGGTCGCGATATTGCCATTCACCATCACAGGTGCAGCACCCGACGACGAATCGATTACGAAAGTGCGCGGCGGAATGTCCGAAGTCTCCGCACGCCTTGCAGTTTTGGGCGCCACCACACAGCGGTTGTTGATTATTCCACCCGATGAAGTCCAGACCTACAAGGCAGACTCTGCAGAGTTAGCCGCAACTCGTCTTCGCGCCACTCATGCTTTGTCGGGTGAACTGGAGGCTCACGGAGATCTCATCAGCCTTCATGCGACGTTGAGTGAACTGAATACCGGAAGAGTGCTACGACGCTTCGACGGCACATTCCGATCGCAAGAACTTGCGGCTGTTTCCACTTCACTAGCCGGAGTGGTCACTTCTGCGTTTCGCCTGCGCAGCGCGCCTCCCGCCAGCGTTCACCCGGTCGCGTATTCGGAATATGCCCACGGCCTTGCGCTTCTACGTCGCGACCTTTCGAGTTTTGACGAGGCAATCCAGCACTTCGAAGCCGTCCAAAAGATCGACGCTCGATCTCCATTGGTATTCGCAGGACTGGCGGAAGCCTATTTCCAGAAGTTCAAGGCCACGAGGGAGACTCGCTGGTTGCAAGAAGCGTCCTCAGTTGCCGAGAAGGCTCAAAGTCTGCATCCGGACTCGGTCCCAGTCCTTCTTGTTCTCAGCTCGATTGAACAGACTGAAGGAAATCCTGAGCGGGCGATCGAGCGGTTGAAACGAGCCGCCGAACTGGAGCCGAACAATTCAGAAGTGTGGCGTCAAATGGGAACCGCTCTGGATAATGCCGGTCACGACGAAGAAGCCGAGGAGGCATTGCGCCGAGCTGTTCAACTAGCACCAGATTACTTTCGGCCGCATCGCGACCTCGGTACTTTTTACGTCCGAAAAGCCCGTTTCACGGACGCAGTCGAAGAATACCGCATCGAGACGCAATTGGCGCCAGAGCTTGCCGAGGGTTATTCGGATCTGGGCGGTGTGCTGCTAGTCGCAGAGAGAGAGGAGGAAGCCGAAGTTGCGCTGCGACAATCTCTGAAGCTTCGAGAAACGAGGCCGGCGCTAAATAATCTCGGCGTATTGCTCCGCTACAGGAATCGCGACTCGGAAGCAATTCCGATCATGCAGCGTGGGCTGGCTGCGGGACCTGATGATACCGCTCTGCGTTTGAACCTTGCCAACGCGCTGCGCCGCACGGGCCGGATTGCCGAAGCGCGTGAGCATTATCAGCGTGCGAATCAGCTCGCTCGCGCGGCGCTGTTGCTGAATCCGCGCGACGCAATTTCGCGTGCGCGGCTCGCCTTCAGCATGGTCCAGCTTGGCATGCCTGCGCTGGCCGCCGATGAGGCGTTGCAGGCAGTAAAAATGTCGGGCTCCGATTACTACACCTTATACTGGGCGATCATGACACTGGAGTCTTTGGGTCGCCGTCCCGAGGCCTTTGGGCTCTTGAACAATGCTTCCGGACAACAATTAAAAGACCTACGCCGCCAGCCGGACTTGACGGATTTCACTAACGACCCGCGATTTCCGAGGGTGACATCGCCAACAACGCAAGAAAGGACGACCAATGGCAGAAATTAAGATCAGCTACACCGCAGTACCACCGGGACAGGTCGGTCCAAGACCTCAAAAAGTTAAACGAGGTGACGCGTGTCGCTTCACGTGCACCGATCCAGGAACCCTTGAGGTCGAGTTCACGAACGGATCACCAACGAACACCACGAAATTCAAGAAAGATGAGAGTTTCGTTGCCGAAACGCCTGGACGCTTCAGGTTCAAGTGCACGCTGACCCCGCCTGGCGGCGGCACGCCAAGAGTGCTTGACCCCAACGTAGGTGGTGAGATCGACGTCGGTTAATGCTTGAAACTTGAGTCTGTTTTTCAAATCTTCGAGGAGAGGGGCTGAAAGCACGCGCCCATCGTGCCGATGGATGGAAACAGCCCTTCGAACTCGCGCAATACCAGCCCAGAAAAAAGCTTCATCGCGTCTCGTGGTGGTCCGGATGCAAAGGTTTCGGAATTTGCAGCATCCGAACTCGTAACTCATGTTGATGAGTTCTTCGGAGGCAAACCAGTGCACATAGAAGCCATCGAAATGGTGCCTATGAGACCGAGAGTTCCGATCCTGGGAACTGATTCCGACTGACTGCAGATAAAAGGAGGGTAAAAGGATGAAGCTGTCAGAGGTCCGACTGGAGACGTCCAACGATCGAGTGCGACTGTCAGGTCGCGTTGAAGGCCTTGGTGCCGAACCGTTTTTCGAATTTCCGCTCGAGTTTCAGAGCCTTGTAACTGATACAGCGGATGCTTTCGTTCCGGCGCTCGTTGTTCCGGCTCTCGAACGTGGTGAACCGCTGGAAATCGTCCCGCCGATTTCTCCGCAACTTGCCGCTCGGATCCCGCGAATTATAGACACTCTCACCTCACTGTTCCCGAAGTTCCACCGCGCACCGGTCGTGGTACACGAGCGTCAAGGTACGCCTTACCCGACCGGAACGATGGTGGCAACTCTATTCTCGTCAGGCGTTGATTCCTTTTACACCTTACTGAAAGGTCTAAAACCGGATGCCGATCCCGGCCTTCGGCCGACGCATCTGTTATTCATCCAGGGCCATGAGCAGCGCCTCGGCGAAACCTCGGGGGCCGACGGCACGGTATCCGCAATTCGGGAAGTGGCGCACGAGACGGGCACTGGCGTGATTTCGGGATTCACTAACTTGCGAGCGCTCTTCGGTCTGAACTACGAAGTGTATTACCAGGGAGCTCTGCTTGCCGCATCCGCGCTGGCGCTCTCGCGCGGCATCAAGCGGCTGATCGTGTCCTCAACGTTCACGTATAGCCAGCTCCGGCCGTGGGGCTCCCACCCACTGCTGGATGAACTGTGGTCCACTGAAACGATGGAGATCGTTCATGACGGTGCAGAAGCACGCCGCGTGGACAAGATCGCACGCATCGTCGGCCGGCACCCGCTCGCCCTCAAGCATTTGCGCGTCTGTCTGGTCAATCACGAAAGTCCTAGTAATTGTGGCAATTGCAAAAAATGCGCGCGCACGATGATGGCGCTTGAACTGATTGGAAAGCTTCGGGACACAAACATGTTCCCACCAGTGTCACGACAGGAGCTTGCTCGAGGCCTAAGGACTGACGATCCCCATTTCCTTGAAGAGCTCTGCGACTTCGCCCGAGAATTGGGCAACACCGAAGGCGTTACGTTTCTGGAGTCGGTCATGAAGAGCCAGAAACGGCGTCGGGCCGCGCGCTCGCTTCTGGAATCGACGCCGCCGTTCGATACGGTCATGCCCACGGTCGATCAGTTACGCAGGCGCGTGCGTTCCGCAGTTCGGTAGAGGCACTGAGAGAGCCTGAGTAGTATGATCCGATCATGAGATACCAACTTTCTCCAGAGACGCTCCAAACAATGAGATCGCCAGTGGCGAAGTTCGCTGTATTGATGGTCGCTGCAGCCGGATTCGTGCTGGCATTTCAGATCCTCAAACGTCTTCTACATTAATCGAAATAGTAGGCGCATCGACTTCAGACTTAGGCCGCTACGGTGATGTAATGAAAAGCAAGATTCTGAGTCTCGCCGAAGATCTGGTAAAGAGCTTCACTGGCACGCCGTCGCAGGCTGATTCCAGCGGCAACGCCTTCGCTGAAGGACGATGCTACAGATTAACTGCGGGTCTCAAGGCTGAGCTTGAACGCCACCTCGAAAGAGCAGAACAGGGCGCCGACCCAAGTGAAATTACGGCCGAGCTTCTCAAGTCGCTCGGCAAGATGTGTGCGGAGAGCCCTGCGGAGCTTGTCGCCGGCGAATTGGGTTCAGATCAAATCGGTCCGCGACAAACCTGGAAGAATCAACTGGCCAACCAGGTGGTGCAGCCGTTGTTTGTGTTTTATCCCCGATCGCTGAATGACCCTACGGACAACCAATCGCTCACTGCGATACTCGAGCGAGCACTTTCAACCGGATCACTCGTGAAGGCTGCCGGCTCCGGACATTCGTATTCCGACGTTGCTACTACTCCCGACTTCTTCATTAATACACACGGATTAAACCGGGCGGCTGATCCGGTCAATCCTATTGCAGGTCAGCTCAAGCCTGACGAGCTTCGAAGCACGCTGCCATTGGCGCTCAGTCCGATCAACTGGTCGAACTATGACCCCGAAAAGAATCGCGCGCTGTTCGAGACCGAGGCAGGCATTACGATCCGCAATCTCAATAAGAGCCTCGAGTCTCGTAATCTCGGCCTCATGAACATGGGCGGCTACGATGGTCAGACGATCATGGGAGCAACCTCGACCTCGACTCACGGGTCCGGCATAACGCTTGGCCCATTTCCCGACATGGTTCGCTCCCTCGTGCTTGCTACGACTGGAACCTGGGATGGAAAGACATTCGGAGGCAAGAACCCGCAGACGGGCGTCGCGCTATATCGAATAGAACCAGCCGACGGGATCACCGATCCTAAAAAATACAGTGATCCAGTGATCCAACTGATTCAGGATGACGGCTGCTTTCGAGCCGTTATCTGCAGCATGGGCTGTTTCGGCGTCATCTACTCGGTTGTGTTCGAAGTCATGCAGATGTACTGGCTCGAAGAGAACCGCACACTGACGACGCTGAGAGATGTCATCGAACGGCTAAGGCCGAATCCCCAAAATCCGGATCATCTGCCTGATGCATTGATCAACATACGCAACTTCGAGGTGATCGTCCATCCGTATCCGATGAAAGACGGCGATGTAGTCGAAATGGACCCGGCTGAACCCGCTGAAACCTACTATCCCTATTTTCAATGTCTGATCACCGCGCGTAACATCGTGCCGCGTCCTGACAGTATTTTCGGGCGTTCGGGCCATCGGAATATCATTGCCCAGTTCTTGAGCCAGTTCGATTTCACATTCGATGTACTGGTCGCAGTTTTCAATCGGTTTCCAACTATCATTCCCGAGGCAATTTCGCTGTCGATGCCGGGCCTTGTCGACACCAACTACATCGACAGATCGTTCGACATTTACGATCTTGGTTTGAATCAAAATGCAGGATTTGCTACGGAAATGGCGTTCGCGTTGCAGGACTCGGCAGGCAATTACACCGAAACCCATTTCCAACCGGCCGTCGATCGCATTCACCGGATTGCACAACGCGCGCGGGTTCAGGGCGAGCAGTATCAGACTTCGCCTTTTGCCCTGCGTTTTGTCAAATCTTCCCAGGCGCAGCTCTCAATGATGCAAGGTATGAACACCTGCATGATTGAAATGGATATGGTCACGGGCACCTATGGCGGGCCGGAGGTGATGCAGCGCTATCAAGAGAGCATGTACGAGCTTGGCGGTCGTCCGCACTGGGGACTCGAGTTTGACCACCTCACCGGAAGTAACAACCTGATAGGAAAAATGTACCCGCAGTTACAGTCGTGGCTCGACGTCTATAGTCAGTTCAATAGAAAAGGAACGTTCAATAGTTCATTCACCGATCGCGTCGGATTCACCAATATCGATTTTGAACGCTGAACACAATTGGAGAAAGATCCGGTGCAGACAACGCAGATTTGGTCGGAGATTC
>Ga0114129_10013845_pt1 | contig 11490 bp, 9 predicted proteins | sample RhiMetdeltSRZDD1_FD_80071 | JGI IMG/M metagenome (GOLD analysis project Ga0114129, IMG submission 80071) | Populus rhizosphere microbial communities from Tennessee, USA - Rhizosphere MetaG P. deltoides SRZDD1 (version 2) (version 2) | ecosystem: Host-associated > Plants > Roots > Rhizosphere >... | reverse complement strand
CTTAATTCCGACGGCTCGCTGGACGCCAACTTTGACCCCAACGCCAACGGTCATGTCCATGCCGTTGCGGTGCAGGCCGACGGCAAGATTCTGGTGGGCGGGACCTTCTTCACCATCGGCGGCCAGACCCGTAACCGCATTGCGCGGCTTAATCCCGACGGCTCGCTCGACGCCAGCTTTGACCCCAACGCGAACTTTTTTGTCTTTGCCGTTGCGGTGCAGGCCGACGGCAAGATTCTGGTGGGCGGGACCTTCACCTTCATCGGCGGCGAGACCCGTAACCGCATTGCGCGGCTTTATCCCGAAGCCCCAAGTTGTTCTGTGACCAGCACCGTCTGTGGACGCATTATTGTGGGCACTGCGCCAACGGATTTCACGGTCAATCTTAGTGATCCCGCAGACCCAGCCACTGTCCAAGCGAGTGATTTCACGGTTAATGGAACCCCGGCGGACAACGATATCATCATTAACGGTGACCTAAGCATAACCTTCCACTTCAACACCTCACCTGTGGTCGGGGGCCAAAACACCATGCATATTCCGGCTGGTGCTTTTAACTGCGGCCAAGGGCCGGTGCAGGAATTTACGTGCACATTGTTTTACAGGGTGCCAGGGGCTACTCCGCCTCCAAGGCCGCGTCCCACTCCGCACATTCGCCCAACTCCGCCGTGACATCCTGCCGCGGCTTATCTCTTTCTGGTTAGACGTATCGCCGCCTGCGGCAAAGGTCGCCTTTTGCCGAAAAATTTCCGAGGACCGTTATCAGTTTAGACGTTTGACCGTGTTGAACGAGACGACCCCGGCCCCCCGCGGGTCCTAATCTTTCTCGTGCCGTAGAAAAATATGGTGTAACGATTTACCTAGTAAATGCGCCCGTAGCTCAGCCGGATAGAGCAACGGATTTCTAATCCGTGGGTCGGGTGTTCGAGTCACCCCGGGCGCGCTTCAAAAATCCGGTCTCGTACAGAGGGGAAAAGAGCATCAAAAAGGTATCGGAGCAATCCCTTCATAGGAACGCCAGGCGGGTTGGCATCCCGCCCTGTATTAGCCAACATCTGCCCAACTATCGCGAAAAGACATGATCTGTCTAATCGGCGTCTATTATCTGTTCCAGCACGAGTCGGCGCAGCACAATCTCTCGAAACTCGTTCGAGAAAAGCGGTTGGCATGGTCTGCAGGAGCGTGGCCAATCTGGTTGAAAAAATAGCGTTGACCGTCTGCCCCTGCCGTGGGCAGAATCCCCGCCAGCGCTAAGTTCGTTAGGCTACTCCAGAACTCCACCTGACCCTCTTTCCGCAGGTTAACCGCGAGCGTAGGGGTCGTTCGCATAACCAAAAATTTTTCCCGGAAACGAAACAGCTCCACTCCCTTTATGAAAGAGAAATCCCTTTCGCAATCTGCACCTGCCTGCCGTAACCTTAGCGAAGGCGGGTTTTTTAATCTGCATGTCCTAGTTGGCCTGTTTATGGCCCTCACCGGCGTGTTTGTGGCGTTGCTTGTGCTCAGCTTCTCCCCAGGCAACTCCGGCTTCGCGCAGACGCACCTCAGCGCAACTGACAGTTCGGAGGAGGAAGATCCTGATGAGCGTGCGGCATGGGAGCGCCTGCGATTACAAGACGAGCATGGCCGAATTCCGCCGAACGCGTTGATTAACGCGTATCAGCAGAAGAAAGCGATGTCGTTTCATCCGGAAGCTTGGGGCGAGTTTTTGCCGGGTGGCGCGACCACGCAAGGCATTCAGCCGGAGATTGCAGGCATTTCGCGCACGATTTGGAGTTCGGTTGGTCCGGGCAACGTCGGCGGCCGAATTCGCTCCATCATCATTCATCCCACTAATCCGGGCACGATATGGGTCGGCTCACTAGGTGGCGGCGTCTGGAAAACAACTAATGGCGGGACGTCGTGGAGTACGACCACCGATTTTATGGCAAACCTGGTCGTGGCTTGCATGGCTATTGATCCCAAAAACCCCAACGTACTATACGCAGGAACTGGCGAGTCTTTCGCCTCGCGGCTTAAAGGTAACGGCATATTTAAAACGACAGATGGCGGCAGCACTTGGACGCAGTTGACCTCCACGGCGAACAAGAATTTTGAATATGTCAACCGTTTGGCGATATCCCCAACGAACAACCAGATCTTATTAGCCGCAACGCAGAAGGGAATCTTCCGAAGTACCAATCGTGGCGAGACCTGGTCTCCCAGCACAGTAACGACCGCTGTCACAGACGTTCTTTTCCATCCGAGCGATGGAACTAAATGTATCGCCGGCGACGCTGGTAGCACCGGCGTTCCGGGACGCGCCTATTACTCCATCGACGGCGGAGTGAATTGGATAGTAGCAAATGGCCTCCCGCAAGGTGCCAAACGCATCGAACTAGCATATGCCAAGAGTGCTCCGGAGAAAGTTTATGCGCAGGTTCAGATTCCACCATCCGGTCAAATTTTTCGGTCCACCGATGGTGGTCAGACCTACGCATTGAGGAATCTTGTCCCGGCATCGTGCTGCGGGGAAGGACAGAATTATGCCAACGCGTTATGGGTGGATCCAACTAACGCTGACACCCTGGTCGCCGGGGGCGTTCTAAATCTCTGGCGCAGCACAGATGGCGGAATCCGGTTTACTAGGATCAGTGATTCGATCAATCACCCCCTTGCCCCCCCGCCAGCTCGTCGCCGTTCAGTTCATTGCGATCAGCACGTAATCGTAAATCATCCTAATTACAACGGAACCAGCAACCGTATCGTCTATTTCGGCAATGATGGCGGCATCTATAGAACTGATGATGTCATAAGAGTCACCGAGGAAAGTGGCTGGGTGACACTGAACCAGAATCTTGATATCACACAATTTTATGGCGCTGCCGGTAATCTCACCAGCGGCACCATCATCGGCGGAGCGCAAGACAACGCTACCGTTCGATATAAGCCGCAGGCTGGATCAAATCGCTGGACGATGATGTCGCGCGGTGATGGCGGTTTTTGCGCTGCTGATCAAACAGATTCGGACTACTTTTATGGGGAAAGCCAGCACCTAGGAATTTACCGAAGCACAAACGGAGGCGACACAGCAGCTTACATTAACGAGGGAATTGCTGACGCGGGGGATAGCGCGACCGCGAATTTCATCGCGCCGTTTGTTCTCGATCCAAACAACCCGAACACGCTGCTAGCTGGCGGGGCAAGCCTCTGGCGATCGACCAATGTCAAAGATTCAACACCATCTTGGACAAGCATAAAGCAGCCTGCTTCTGACCGCATCTCCGCAATTGCTGTTGCACAAGGAAACTCCAATATCATCTGGGTCGGCTACAATAACGGCCAAATTTACTACACGACAAACGGCACAAGAGTCAGCCCGCCCCCCGACTGGACTCCGGCCAATAGTGGTTTGCCAATGCGCTACTGTAACCGAACCACGATCGACCCCCGCAACTGGAATGTGGTTTACGCCACATTTGGGGGATTTGTACCCGATAACGTCTGGAGAACCATTGATTCCGGAGTCACTTGGACAAGCATCTCCACTCGCCTGCCGGCAGCTCCAGTATTTTCGCTTGTCGTTTCACCATCGAACAGCAGCGCACTTTATATTGGCACAGCGGTTGGCATATTCGCGAGCGCGGATGGAGGCGCCACGTGGTCGCCGAGTAATGATGGACCCGCCAACACCTTTGTCCAAGAGCTTTTCTGGATGGGCACCACGCAACTAGTCGCGGCCACGTTTGGCCGCGGCATGTTCATAGCAGGACAGCGTCCGCAACCAACGCCATTTCCCCGCTAGTCCCCCGTAGTCCGCTATGCCACGAATCCTATGAAAACCACAATCGCATCTACTCTCATCTTAATCGCAGTTTGCCTGGCTATATTCGCAGCCAAACCAGGCAATCTCGACACAAAAGCTCGTTCCGTTGGCGCGCAGCGCAGGGATTCTCTTCCAATACTTGGCGATCCGCGCTCGCCAATTCGTCATCTCATTGTTGTGGTAGGAGAAAATCGCAGTTTCGATAACGTTTTCGGCACTTACGTCCCATCGCGTTCGCAACTGATATGGAATCTGCTGTCCCAAGGCATTGTGTTAAACAATGGCGACCCGGGACCAAACGCTGCTCTGGCGGAACAGAACCAAGCGACTGATACGACCACGTATCAGATCAGCCCCACGCAAACAGTTGCTTTCCCGACTCTGCCGCAGCCAAACACCACCATCAGCCCCGCGCTACCAGTCGGGCCGTGCAGACTCGCCGCGATTTTCTGCACCGACATTGGGCTTGATCCAACATCGCAGGGGCTTCTCTCGGCCCGTGGCACAGGCCAACCGCCCGCTCCGGGAATGAGCAACCCACCTCCCGTGCCTGATTGCCGGTATCCGTCCGACCTCCCTAACGGGCCTTACTCGCTCGTAGGGGCTTCCAAACTGACCAATTGCGGACCGCCGTTTCCGCCGGGTTTGGCCGACACGATCGCGAACACGACCTACACGAGCAACACCGGCGATCCGGTGCACCGTTTTTACCAGACGTGGCAACAGTCCGATTGTTCGATTTCGTACATCAACCCGCAGAATCCGAGCGGCTGCAAAAGCGACCTCTATGTGTGGGTGGCGATTACGGTAGGCTGGGCGACCACCAATCCGCCCATGACAGAGCAGGATACCTTCCAGGGCGGGGTGCCAATGGGCTACTACAATATGGCTCAGGGCGATTTCCCGTATTTTCTGGATCTGGCAGAGAACTACGCGATAAGCGACAACTATCATCAGCCGGTGATGGGCGGTACCGGCCCGAATGCGCAATTCCTATTCACGGGCGATGTCTATTTCTTCACAGACGCGAACGGAAATGCAGCAATGCCGGCTGCAGATCTGATCGAAGATCCCAATCCGAGGTCCGGCACCAACAATTTCTACAATAACGACGCCTTCAACATGGACGATGGAAACGCAGGTGTGGGTTTCACGAACTGTTCCGACGATACACAGCCAGGTGTCCAGCCGATCATGAGTTACCTGCACGCGCTGCCGTACCCGCCGTTCAATAACGGGGATTGCGACTCAAACCACTGGTATCAGGTGAACAACGATTACCCCTATTACACCACAAGGGGAACAATCATCAGCAAGGAGGACGTTAACGAATTCCCGGCCGGCCCTGCGTACTCTATTGGACCACAGACAATCCCGACTATAGGCGATGCCCTTTCAGCTAACGCCATTCCGTGGAAGTACTATGGCGGCGGCTTCAACGTGGCGGCTCATAAGCGGCCAGAGAGCTTGCTTTACTGCTCGATTTGTAATGGCTTCCAGTATGCCACCTCGATCATGACAACCTCTCTGCGTCAAAACCTAGTCGATTTGGAGAACTTCTATTCAGACGTTGCTACTAACCAGCTGCCGGCGATTTCATTCCTTAAACCAGACTCGTTGGTCGATGGCCACCCCGGTACCTCGACGCCTGCGTTACACGAGGCGTTCGTCCGCAAGATTGTGAACGCCGTGAGGGCAAACGGCGAGTTGTGGAGCGATACGGCTATCCTGATCACATTCGATGAAGCCGGCGGCCTATATGATTCAGGATACATTCAGCCGATCGACTTTTTTGGGGATGGTCCGCGCACCGTGCTGATCGCAGTTTCGCCATATGCCAGGCGAGGTCATGTCGATCACACGTATGCCGATCACGCCTCGATTTTAAAATTCATCGAATGGAATTGGAATCTGCTGCCGCTGTCTTCACGCAGCCGCGACAATTTACCAAATCCGATTTCCGCATCCAACGCTCCGTACTTTCCGACTAATAGTCCCGCGATTGGGGACCTACGATCAATGTTCGACTTTCCGCGAGTAACTCCGATATCCCGCCCTCGCCCGACACCCCGCCCTCGCCCGACGCCGTAAGAATCGCGCTAGCGCTCAATCTTCGCAATCCACGCGGCCCGATCTGGATTGCTGATGCGCATCGCAGCGATGGAAAGCGCTTCGTCTGCGCACGTCGATGAAAAAATTGACCGCGTTTATGGAGCTGGAAGCGGCGATCTGTGCTTGCGCCGAATCGGCTTGACAGCCTAACGAGATTTTTTCCAACCTGGGCGCATCACACGGATCTTGAATCAGGCGGAGGACTTTCCCCCGCTAGGTTCTTCGCCCTTCCACCCCTGGCGCGCAGCAACTTTGGCAACAAGCGCGGTCAGCCAGTTTTACCTAGGAGGAGGTTTCTGATTTTAACAGTCTTGGGACTCGTTACTTGGGTGCTTCTGTTGCTTTGCGCAAACCCCGGCAGTTCCACTCGCCCTGTGCGTGTCGAATAATTTGATTGAATCGTCGGTCACCGCGGATTGCGGATCGTTCGACCGGCTGGTTTCAGACAAGGCGAGCATCTCTCGGAAAATTTTGGCCAGACGCTCAGCTCCTTCCGCTGGAACACTCATCATGTTGCAGACGTCACCGATGTAAAATTTTGTCTGCCCTCAAGTTCATTTTTCGTTGTGGCGGACACGCAAGCGGAAGCAAGCGCAATGATGCGCGCCTGATCGGCCGAGAAGAGCCAGGTTGCGATAGTAAAAACCTGAAATCTGGAATGATCACGATCGTCGTTCGTTTTCCGTGAGATGCACACGACCCGGGCTTTGGATTCAAAAATTGTGCGTACGGCGAAGTAACTGTACGCGCCATTACCACACGAACGGGATCAGTCGATACCTCACTTTTTCCGTGTAGGCTTCGTAACCTTTCAATTCGCGCTTTAAAGACTGTTCTTCGAATACGCCGCGCACCGCGAGCACCGCGATCGGAACGATCGCCAACAAGGCGCCGTATATGATCCGAGCCAGAGCGCGGGACCAACAACCATCGGGATAAATCCCGCATACATGGGATGCCGCACTTCTCACTTGTTCGTCCAGCGGCGCTCGTGATCTAGCAACCATTTCTTGCGCCACAAACCGCCGCCGTACCCGCAAAGCGTGCCGTCGGCGCGAATCACTCGATGACACGGAATGATTATGCAGATCATGTTTGTTCCATTCGCACGACCGACAGCCCTGCGCGCGTTTTCGTCTCCCAGGCGTTTCGCCATCCAGGAATACGAGCGCGTTTCCCCCTCGGGAATCGACTGCAAGATCTTCCAAGCCCGCCGTTGGAACGGCGAACCAACGGGTGCCAGCGGTATATTGAACTTGAGGTTTTTGCCGGAAAAATAATCCGCCAATTGTGAACGGACGGCTTCCAAATGCCGATTTTTTCCGGGCACAACATTTGTGTGCAGTCGTTTTCGTAACACTGACAACTCACGTTCGGTCGCGCGGCGATCGATAAACTCGAGCAGTCGCAGGCCTTCGTCGTCGGTGACGGCGATCATTGCTCCGAGCGGCGTATCGATTCGATCTGCAAGGAGGGGTGCGCTCGCCTTTGCGTTCGTCGGGGGCTCGCCAAAAATCCTGGTAAACGCGTCTCGAAAACCGCTCTCAGATTCAAAGCCGCTGCCATTGCGCGCTTCCTCTACGCGGCCGCCGTTCCGCACCTGGCTCAAGGCGAGACCCATCCGGCGTGCACGATGATAAGCCTGAAACGTCATTCCGTAGTGGCGTTTGAATTGACGTCGTGCAGTCGAGGGATCAATCGCGAGTGCCATCAATTCCTTGTCTGTGAGCCGCCCGCCCGGGGCGCGTTCGACTTCCGTACGAAGACGCTCGATCAATTTGGGCGGACGTTGATTCGGATCCGTGGGGTGGCAGCGCAAACAGGGACGGTAACCGCTCTCCAGGGCTTCACTCGATGTGGCGAAGAAATCGACGTTCTCACGTGCTGGTTTTTTCGCTATGCAGGTCGGCCGACAGAAAATTCCCGTCGTCCGTACTCCGACAAAGAATATGCCTTCAAAACTCGCATCGCGATTGACCAATGCGCGATACATCATTTCGGTCGGAGGAAGAAGTTCCATTGTTTTCATGTTAACAAATTAAGCGGTCGCCTGAGTTGATGCATCGACGAAATTCGGGCGGCGAATTCACCATTCCTCACGCGCGCTGAATTCGGAACGTGAAACAGCCGCGAGTAACGCTGCGCGCATCCACGAATTCGGTTTTCGGATTTTGAAATAGTTTTTCAATGATTGCTTCCGGCTCGTTTCCGCTCGCAACTTCGGCGTCGATCATGTCGTAATTTGCATCATAAGCGCGGAACGCCCGACTATTGCGAAAATCGTCCGGATATTCTCCAGTCGCCTCGTAACGTTCGCACGGCTCAGCATGAACAAAAATCGGTCCGGTCTCGAAGTACGGATGCCCGGGTGGGATCGAAGCGTAAGGAAATAGAATGACGTGCTCACCAGGCTTCGCCCAACTCAGACAATGCCGGCATGGATAACCAGCAGGCGAATCTACTTTAATCACCGCGTGGTCCACAGCGCCTGATTCTGCGGTGCGTCGCGCTTTCTCGGCAATATCCGTTGGAAGTGCAACGATACGAAGTTTCAAGGTTCTCATGGAGCAATGCTAAACGCGTTCGGTGTCGTCGCGCATCGACGAAATTCAGGCGCCAAATTCCGAGTGTCGCAACTGTAGCGGCAGGCGTGTCGCCTGCGGCCCGGCAGATTTACAGCGATTCCACCACAATTTTCACTACCTCGGCGATGGCGGCCTCTCGATTACCATCGGTGATACGTAGGATGACCTTGCGTTACTGCGACGAAAATTCCGCGACACGTCGCGCACACTTTTCCGCCTGCGGTCAGTGTCCCTTCAATGGTTGCGCGATCGTCTGTTAGATCGACAACCCTCGCGGAAAGAAACACCGAATCATTGGTTGGCGTTGGCCGGAGCAATTTGATTGCGTACTCCGCTGTAACAGTGCACGGCGGGTGATCCTCATTTGCGTGCTTCATCAGATAGTAGGCTGCTGTCCAATTGCAATGGCAATCGAGCAACGTGCCGATCACGCCGCCATTCAAGACTCCCTCAAATGCTTCGTATTTTTTCTCAGGTTTCCATTCCGCAATAACTTCGCCATTTTTTGGAAAACTCCGGATATGTAGCCCGTCTGGATTCGCGGGACCACAGCCCCAGCAGGCATTTTTTGCTGCGTATTTTTCCTGGAGTGATTCCGCGCTCATTCTGGTTGTTTGATTGGCGCCCGGCGGTCGCGCTCTACCACGGAACCCTAAGCGCCGCGTCCAGATGAGCCCGGATACGGCCGCAACTCATGCCCAATGTAAAGGGAGCGTGGACGAATGAGACGATTGTGATCGTGTTGCTCGGTGACGTGCGCGCACCAGCCCGCTACGCGCGATGCCGCAAAGAGCGGCGTGTTTAATTCGGCTGGAAAACCAAGCATCCAAAACACAGGCGCTGCGTAAAGATCAACGTTCGCGCAAAGATGTTTCTCGCGGTCCATCACTTCCTCGAGCTTTTCGCAGATCGGTACCCAGTTTTCCTTGCCGGTGCGCTTGCCCAGGTCGCGCCCAATCTCACGCATCACCGGCACGCGGGAATCGCCCTTCTTGTAAACGCGGTGGCCGAATCCCATGATCTTCTCTTTCGTACCCAGTTTTTTCATTAACCAGCCTTCCGCGCGATCCGGTGTCCCGATTTCCTCGAGCATCTTCATCGATTCTTCATTTGCGCCGCCGTGCAATGGACCTTTGAGTGTGGCGACCGCTGACGTTACCGCAGCATAGATTCCGGCCAGCGTCGAAGCCGTGACGCGCGCAGCGAAAGTAGAGGCGTTAAATTCGTGATCGGCGTAGAGATTGAAAATCGTGTCCAGCATTCGGATTTGCCAATCCTGCGGAACCTTTCCCTCTAATTTATAAAAGAAATTTCCAGCCTGGGTGAGATCGGGCTTTTCTGGCACCGGGTCTTCCCCATGCGAGATCCGCCAGCCGTCGGTTATTAACGTGGAGACACGCGCGATCAAGCGGATCGATTTGCGGATGTTGGCGTCGTGCGAATTGTTGTCCAAATCTTTGTCAAACGCGCTCAGCATCGAAACGCCGGTGCGCAACATATCCATTGGATGAGTCTTGCTTGGCAGAAGGCGCAGCATTTCGATCACTGGACTGGGCAGCCCGCGCTCCGCAGCAATTTGTTGCGTAAACTCCACCAATTGTTTGCCGTTGGGGAGCTCACCATTGAGCAGGAGGTAAGCGACTTCCTCAAAACTCGCCTTCTGCGCCATGTCATGAATGTCGTAGCCGCGGTACATCAACCCGGCATTTGGATCGACCCAGCAAATCGCCGTTTCTCCCGCGATCACGCCCGCCAATCCCGGGCTGTATTCTGGTTTCTTTTCAGTAGGCATTGATCTCTCTTTACTTGCGAATCGCAATCGTTCAACTCATCGGACTTAACCGGTCTGGATTCAACATCTGTTCTTCCAGCTTTCCGCTGCAGGATCGTAATCGAGCAGCTCGTAAAGTTCCTTCCGCGTTTGCATTTTCTTTGTCCAACCAGATTGCGTACCCGCTTTTTTCAGATCGCGGAGAAATTCCTCGGTCGCCTTCATCGACACACGAAACGCACTCTGCGGGAAAATCACCATTTTGTATCCAATACCAGCCAGCTCGTCAAAACTGAGCAGCGGACTCTTGCCAAACTCCGTCATGTTCGCCAGAAGCGGCGCCTTCACTTCTCTTGCGAACGCCTTGAATTCATCCGCGTTCTGCAGCGCCTCGGGAAAAATCGCATCGGCGCCTGCCCTCAGATAACGGCAGGCGCGTTCCACGGCACGATCGAAATCTTCGACGGCACGCGCATCTGTGCGCGCAATGATCATGAAGTCTTCATCCCAACGCGCGCTGACCGCGGCCTTGATTCTTCCGACCATTTCATCAATGTCGACCACCGATTTCCCTGCCAGATGCCCACAGCGCTTCGGAAACTCCTGATCTTCAATGTGACAGCCGGCCAGACCTGCCTTTTCCAGTTCGCAGACGGTCCGCCCGACATTCTCGGCACCACCGAAACCGGTGTCCGCATCGACAATTGCCGGAATTGCCACCGCACTTGCAACATAGCCGGCAAGGCTGACGACCTCCGTCATCGACAGCAACCCAATGTCCGGCATCCCAGCGGTTGCGTTCACCATTCCCGCGCCGCTGATGTACACGGCGTCAAAGCCTGCACGTTCCACCTGTCGTGCGATCGCCGCGTTCGGCACACCAGGAAACATCACACATCCTTGTGCGATCAACTCTCGTAGTCGCGCCGCTTTGCTTTTCTTCGTCATTCCGTGGGTTTTGTCATTCCGGGCGAAGTCGAGGAGTTTCGGGATGAATCATTTCTCCGGCATTTCCAGTGCCTTCATCAGGTGGTCAACATTCTCGGCCTGGTCGAGCTTCCACGCCAGGTCGACAATGTTCTTCGCACGCTTTTTGCCAACCTCCGGTTCGACGAGCGCAAAGAACTTCTCTTCCACCTCCGAATCCTTTAGCGGATTCTTCGCGTGCCCGAGCGGATAATCGACGCGTCTGGTTAGTCGCCTTCCGTCGGCAAGAT
>Ga0114129_10013844_pt1 | contig 11491 bp, 9 predicted proteins | sample RhiMetdeltSRZDD1_FD_80071 | JGI IMG/M metagenome (GOLD analysis project Ga0114129, IMG submission 80071) | Populus rhizosphere microbial communities from Tennessee, USA - Rhizosphere MetaG P. deltoides SRZDD1 (version 2) (version 2) | ecosystem: Host-associated > Plants > Roots > Rhizosphere >... | reverse complement strand
TACCGGTGTCGGGTCTGCCCAACGCGCTCGACGGTCTTCGCATCGGATTTGTCACCGACATCCATCACAGCGCGATGGTTCCGGCTGAAGACATTCGCACAGCTGTCGATTTGGTGACCGCCGCCAGGCCGGACTTGATCGTACTCGGCGGCGACTATGTCACCTGGGGCGATCGCACGTTTGTCGGGCCTGTCGCCGAGCTGCTTGCACCGCTGACCGCACCTCACGGCGTCTTCGCAATTCTCGGCAATCACGATGACGACCGCGACATGCCGGCCGCACTGACCGCGAAGGGTATTCAGGTTCTGAAGGACGCACGGACCCGCGTTGAGATTCACCGGGAGGGCCTCGAACTGGCGGGAATCAGGTTCTGGACGCGAAAGACGTCGGACATTGCGCGGGTCATCGGACGCGCGCGCGATACGGTATTACTGCTCGCGCACGATCCAAGACGGCTCGATGAAGCGGCAGATCTAGATGTGCCCGCCGTATTGTCAGGCCACACGCATGGAGGACAGGTCGTCATCCCGGGCTTGGGCGCAGTCGCACGACGACGTTTTCCGGTACTGTCAGGCCTCGGATCGCGAGACGACACATGGATGTTCGTCAGCCGTGGGATTGGCACCGTGTACGTGCCGATCCGAATCAACTGCCCGCCTGAAGTCGCGATCGTTACGTTGAAGCGGAAATCGGAGATTTAGCCGTGAGAAACCGGCGCCCTTCCAAACGCCAGCCGCCGTCGAGAATCATCTGAACGGCTTCGGGGTACGCGCGGTGTTCCTCGTCGAGGATGCGCGCGGCGAGCGATTCTGCGGTATCGCCCGGCATCACCGGTACCGCGCGTTGCACCACGATCGGGCCTCCATCGAGCTCCGCCGTCACCAGATGGACCGTGACGCCGCTCACTTTCACCCCGTGGTCGATCGCTTGCTTTTGTGCGTCGAGTCCGGGAAATGCCGGCAGCAGCGACGGGTGGATATTCAGGATGCGATTCGGAAACGCGTCAATGAGCTCGGCGCCCACCAGGCGCATGAACCCTGCAAGGCAGACGAACCCGACGTCGCGAGCCCGCAATTCTGCTGCGAGCGCGCGGTCATAATCGTCCCGCGATCCGAAGTCGCGATGCGACAGAACGATCGATTCGATGCCGGCCGCGCGGGCCCGTTCGAGTCCCGCAGCGTCATGCCGGTTTGAAATGACGACCGCGATCGTCGCCTTGAGCTGCCCGCGCTCGATTGCGTCGATCAGCGCCTGCAGATTGCTGCCACGGCCCGAGATCAACACGCCGAGGCGACGATTGGCGGGCACTTACCTGTAAGCGACCGATGGCGGCTCGCCGGGGACGACTTCGCCGATGACACCGGCATTGTGACCACCGCGAGCCGCAAGTTCGTCGATCAGCGGTTCGGCCTCATCGCGTCCAGTCACGATGATGAGGCCAATACCCATATTGAAGGTGCGCAGCATGTCCTCGTCCGGGATGCCGCCGCTTCGCTGGAGCCATGTGAAGATGCGTGGCACTTCCCACGCAGACCGATCGATCAACGCTGCGGTTCCGTGTGGAAGGACACGTGGAAGGTTGTCCGTGATCCCACCGCCGGTAATGTGCGCCATCCCCTTGATTCGACCGGCGTCGAGCAGCGGCTGAATGATCGGCAAGTACGATCGATGGGGCGCGAGCAGTGCATCGCCGACGGTGCTCGACAGCTCGGCGACGTAGCTGCTGACGTCGAGGCGCAGGCGCTCGAAGACGACGCGTCGCGCAAGTGAATAGCCGTTGGTGTGCAGTCCTGACGAAGGTACGCCGACGAGGAGGTCGCCGACAGAAATCCTCCGCCCGGTGATCAGGCGCGAGCGATCGACGGCACCGACGATGAAGCCGGCGACGTCATATTCGCCCTCGCCGTAGAAGCCCGGCATCTCCGCAGTCTCACCGCCGAGCAGTGCGCAGCCATTCTGGCGGCAGGCCGCCGCGATGCCGCCGACGATCGATTCGGCGACTTTCGGGGACAGCTGCCCGGTCGCGAGATAATCGAGAAAGAAAAGGGGCTCGGCTCCCTGGACGAGGATGTCGTTGACACAGTGGTTGACGAGATCCGCCCCGATCGTGTCATGCCGGCGCGCCAGGAACGCGACCTTCAGCTTGGTCCCTACACCGTCGGCACTCGCCACCAGTACCGGATCGCGATATCGCCCCGGTTCAAGTCTGAACAGCCCGCCAAATGACCCGATGTCCGAGAGAACGCCACTCGTAAACGTCGACCGTGCGAGACCCCGGATCCGGCGGACTGTCTCGTTGCCCGCGTCGATATCGACGCCAGCGGCTTTGTAATCCATCAACCGACGACGATGTCTTTGGCGAGGTCGGCGACGGCGACTGGCTGATCGGCCGGAGCGGCCGGTTCCGGATTCAGCTTCAACGCGAGCTGCAGGTACGCAGCCTCGTCCCGTGGAAACGCCACCGGGTACACGCCGGTGTAGCACGACGTGCAGTATTTCGATTTCCCACCGCGCACGGCATCCGTCAGACCGTCGAGACTGAGGTAGGCGACGCTGTCTGCGTCGAGATATTTGCGAATCTCCTCGAGCGTGTGCGTCGCGGCAATCAGTTCCGAACGCCGCGGGGTATCGACGCCATAGAAACACGGCGAGACCGTCGGCGGGCAACTGATGCGCATGTGCACTTCGCGCGCTCCCGCACCCCGCACCATCCGGACGATTTTGCGGCTCGTCGTGCCGCGGACAATGGAGTCGTCGATCAAGACGACGCGCCTGCCTTCGAGAATGCTGCGGACTGGGTTGAGCTTTACCCGAACGCCGAAGTGGCGAATCGACTGCTGTGGTTCAATGAATGTGCGTCCGACGTAATGATTGCGAATAAGCCCCATTCGCATCGGGATACCAGACCTCTCGGCGTATCCGATTGCCGCACAGACGCCTGAATCAGGAATCGGCACGATCACGTCGGCATCGGCGGGCGCCTCACGCGCGAGCGTGCGCCCAAGCTGTGTCCTCACTTCGTTGACGCTCTCGCCAAACACGTAGCTATCAGGACGCGAGAAGTACACGTGTTCGAAGATGCACTGGGACTGGCGGGCTGGACCGAACGGCTTGATCGACTTGACTCCCGTTTTGCTGATAATGACGACCTCACCTGGCTCGACGTCACGGACGTAGGCCGCGCCAATCAGATCGAGGGCGCACGTCTCAGAACAGACCACCCAGGCATCTCGCAGCCTGCCCAACGCCAGCGGGCGGAATCCGTGGGGGTCGCGGACGCCGATCACGCGATCTCGCGACATCATCACAAACGAGAATGCGCCGCGCACCTGCGAAATGGCGTCAACGACGGCGGCCTCCACTCCCTCCTCACGAGACCTGGCAAAGAGGTGGACGACGACTTCCGTGTCGCTGTTCGTCTGGAAAATGGCGCCGGTGCGTACGAGGGCGTCCCGCAGTTCTCCGGCATTCACCAGGTTGCCGTTGTGACACACCGCAAGCTGACCATGGACGCTGTCAACCAGGATCGGATGCGCGTTGGCAACGAGACTTTCTCCAGCGGTCGAGTAGCGGACGTGCCCAATAGCGAGGGATCCGGGAAGCTTCGACAGCGCGTCGCTGTTGAAAACTTCGTTCACATATCCCATCGCCTTGTGGTGGCGGACCACCGTCCCATCCGACGCGGCAATGCCGGCGCTCTCCTGGCCGCGATGCTGAAGCGCATAGAGGCCGAGGTACGTGAGGTTTGAGGCCTCCGGGTGACCGAAGATCCCGAACACGCCGCATTCTTCCCTGAACTTGTCCATCGCTGGCCGTGGTTCGAGCGCTGGGCTCTGAGGCTTATAAGTGTACGGTTTCACGCAATAGCTCGCGCGGGCTCGAAATACCGTTCGATGGCCGTATTCCACGTTTGCTCAACGTCAGCGAGCGACTCGTCAATGACGCTTCGGCCATCAATCGTCAGCTGAATGCGGGTTCCCCGCACGACGCCAATTCTCCTGATCGGAACGCTGTGCCGTGCGGCGAGTTCGAGCAACCGCACCTCAGCAGCCGGCGCAACAGACACGACAACCCGCGATGCGGATTCGGAAAACAACGTCGTCATGTCGGAAAACGTCTTCGTGCCAACCGAGGCGACCGCGGGCACATCAACTTGCACGCCGAAACCGGTCCCGATGCAGCACTCCGCAAGCGTAATGGCAAACCCGCCTTCGGCACAGTCATGCGCGGACCGAATCACGCCAACTGACGCACCCTCGACCAGCACGCGATGAAGCGCCGCCTCCCGGTTCACATCGAGCTCCGGCGGAACGCCGCGGATGACGCCGTGCACCACCTTAAGGTACTCACTGCCGCCGAGCTCGTCGTACGTCTCGCCGAGCAGCACCACGAAGTCGCCCTGCGACGTAAAACCGCGACGCACAACAGTCCGGGCGTCGTCGATGACGCCAACCACGCCAAGGACCGGCGTCGGCAGGACCGCGCGTCCATCTGTCTCGTTGTACAGACTCACATTCCCACCGGTGATCGGGATGTCGAGCGCGCGGCACGCTGCCCCCATCCCCTCCACCGCGCGCCCAAACTGCCACATGATTTCGGGCTTCTCAGGATTGCCGAAATTGAGACAGTTGGTCGCGCCAATCGGCAGCGCTCCCGCACACGCCACGTTGCGTGCGGCTTCGGCTACCGCCAACTGCGCACCGCGATATGGATCGAGGTAGACGAACCGGCCATTGCAGTCGACCGACATCGCGAGCGCACGTGATGTGCCCTTGACCCGCACGACGCCGGCACCCAATCCCGGCAGCACTAGCGTGTTGGTGCGCACCATATGGTCGTACTGTCGGTATGCCCATCGTTTGCTCGCAACCGTCGGAGAGGCGAGCAGTCGCCAGAACGCGTCGCCAGCCGCTGGAGGTTTGCCAAGCGAATCAAACGAAAGCTGCTGCGCCTCTTTGATGTAGGCCGGCTCCGCCATCGGACGCCGGTAGAGCGGCGCGTCGTCGGTCAACGACCGATTCGGAATCTCTGCGACGACGTCACCTCGATTTCGGACGCGCAGCTTGCCGTCAGTGGTCACTTCGCCGACGCGCACCGCATGCAGGTCCCACTTTTCGAAAATGCGTTCGACCTCGGCTTCGCGTCCCCGTTTGACGACCATCAGCATCCGTTCCTGCGATTCGGAAAGCATGATTTCGTACGGTGTCATGCCCGTTTCGCGCTGTGGAACCAGAGAGACGTCGATGTCAACACCGGCGGCTCCGCGCGACCCCATTTCGCACGTTGAGCACGTCAACCCAGCTGCCCCCATATCCTGGATGCCTACGAGCGCGTCGCTCTTCATCACCTCGAGACAGGCCTCGAGGAGCAGCTTCTCCATGAATGGGTCACCGACCTGCACCGCGGGACGCTTCTCCGCCGACTTGTCGTCGAACTCCGCCGACGCCATCGTCGCCCCATGGATGCCGTCGCGTCCGGTCTTGGCCCCCACGTAATACACAGGGTTTCCGGCGCCGGAGGCGACTCCTTTGATGATCTCGCCGTGCTCGGCGATGCCAAGGCAGAACACATTGACAAGCGGATTGCCGGAATAGGTCTCGTCGAACGCGATCTCGCCGCCAACGGTCGGAATGCCGATGCTGTTGCCGTAACCTGCGATGCCCGCCACAACTCCGGCAAACGTCCGACGGACGAGCGGGTCGTCGAGCGGGCCGAATCGAAGTGAATTGAGAAGCGCGATGGGCCGCGCTCCCATCGTGAAGATGTCGCGGATGATGCCGCCGACGCCCGTCGCCGCGCCCTGGTACGGTTCGATGAACGAAGGATGGTTGTGCGATTCGATCTTGAAAACGGCCGCAAGACCGTCACCGATGTCCACGGCGCCTGCGTTCTCACCCGGCCCTTGAAGCACGCGCGGTCCGGTCGTCGGCAGGGTCTTGAGGTGCACGCGAGAGCTCTTGTAACTGCAGTGCTCCGACCACATCACCGAGAAGATGCCAAGCTCGGTGAGCGTCGGTTCGCGTTTCAGCGCGTCAACAATCCGTTGGTATTCCTCGGGGGTAAGGCCGTGACGTTCGAGAACGTCGCCGCTGATATTCATCGCGCCACAGCGACCGCCTTCGCCGGGTTCGAGAAAGCGCCTTCACTCACTGCCTTTACGACGGACTCAAAGAGGATCAGACCGTCCGCGCTGCCAAGCGCCATCTCGCAGGCGCGCTCGGGATGCGGCATCAAGCCAACGACGTTCCGCTGTTCGCTGCAAAGACCGGCGATGTTGGCGACCGATCCATTGGGGTTTGCGTCGTCTGTTGCGACACCCCCCGCGTTTGTATAACGAAAAACCACCTGGCGGTTTCGCTCGAGGCGAGCAACAACGTCCGGTTCTGCGTAGTAATTGCCCTCGCCGTGAGCAATTGGGATGCGAAGGACCTGTCCCGTAATACAGGCTGCAGTGAATGGCGTATCCGTCTGTTCGACTTTGATCAATACGTGCTCGCACTGGTACTTCAAGCTTCGGTTACGCAGCATTGCGCCTGGAAGCAGGCCTGCCTCGAGCAACACCTGGAAACCATTGCAGATGCCCAGCACGGGGCCGCCCGACGCGGCGAACTTCTGCACCTGCGCCATGATGGGCGAAAAGCGCGCGATAGCGCCGGTCCGCAGGTAGTCGCCGTGCGCAAAACCGCCTGGGAGGATGACTACATCGGCGCCTTTGAGGCTGGTCTCCTTGTGCCAAATGTACTCGGCCTGCTGGCCGAGGACGTGTTGCGCTGCGTAATGCGCGTCGTGATCGCAATTGGATCCTGGAAAAACGACGACGGCGAACTTCATGCGATGACCTCGTCGGCGATCTCGATCCGATAGCTTTCGATTACGGGATTCGACAGCAGCTTGTCTGCCGCCTCCGCTGCGAGTTTGCGCGCTTCCTCGGGCCGACGCGCCTCGATCTCGAGCTCGAAATATTTCCCCTGGCGAACGTCCTTGACGGCGGAATATCCGAGAGTGTGAAGAGCGTCGGTGACGGTTTTTCCCTGGGGATCGAAAACAGATGGTTTGAGAGTGACAAACACACGCGCTCGCATTTAACCCGGCCTCCCGGCGGGCCGGCTGACGCCGGCTCCGACAACTTCTGGGTGCTCCTGAAAAACGCGTTCAAAGATGCGGTCCACGTGCTTCAGCTGCTCATCGAGATCGAAAGCACGCTCGATGTCCGCGCGCGAAAGGACTCGTGTCACGTCCGCATCCGCCAGCAGCAGATCTTTGAAATCTCGATTCTCGTGAAGGGCACGCATCGCATTGCGCTGCACCCATTCGTACGACTGTTCGCGTGAAATACCGCGGCGTGCCAATTCCAGCAGCACGGTTCCTGAAAACACCACGCCGCGCGAGCGCTCGAGGTTTTCCTTCATGCGCTGCGGATAGACGACCATCCCGCTCACGATGCGGGTGAAACGTTGGATCATGTGGTCGAGGACGATAAAGCTGTCGGGAACAATGACGCGCTCGACCGAGGAATGCGAGATGTCGCGCTCGTGCCAGAGCGCGTTGTTCTCGAATGCGGCGCCCGCGTTCGCCCGTAACAGTCGCGCCAGCCCCACGATCTGTTCGCAGCCTATCGGGTTCCGTTTGTGCGGCATCGCGGAGGAACCCTTCTGACCCTTCGCAAACGGTTCTTCGACCTCGCCAATCTCGGTCTTCTGGAGACCGCGAATTTCGAGCGCGCATTTCTCGAGGGTCGAACCGGTAATAGCCAGCGCCGACAACAGCTCGGCGTGGCGATCACGTTGAATCACCTGCGATGCGACCGGGGCCGGCTGAAGACCCAACGCTCGACAGACGTCTGCTTCAATTGAGGGTGGGAGGTGCGCAAACGTGCCGACGGCCCCGGACAGCTTGCCGACGGAGATCACTTCGCGGGCCCGTTCAATGCGCGCGACATCACGAGCGAGTTCCGCATGCCAGAGCGCCAACTTCAGACCGAAGGTCATCGGCTCGGCATGCACGCCGTGCGTGCGACCGATCATCGGTGTCCGCCGATGCTCTTCGGCACGCATTCGAACGGCCTCCATCAAGCCGCTCAGATCCTTCAGGATGACATCGCACGCTTCGCGCATTTGGAGGGCCTGCGCCGTGTCAATGACGTCGGATGACGTGAGTCCGAAATGAAGCCAGCGTGCGGATGGACCAACACGCTCGGCGACGGCGGTCGTGAACGCGATGACGTCGTGCTGCGTGACCTGCTCAATCTCCTCGATGCGTTCGATGCCGAAAGCGGCGCGGGCACGAATCTCGCGCGCCGCCTCTTCGGGCACGATCCCGGCACGGGCCATTGCATCGACCGCGGCCAACTCGACCTGCAACCAGGTCTCGTACTTCCGCTGGTCGCTCCAGATGCGACCCATTTCCGGGTTCGTGTACCTCGATATCATCCCAGCGACAGTCGCTCCGGTGGAATGCTCAGCCCGTTCACGGCGCCGAGGACAGTCGCCGCAAGGGCGCCGTCCTTCAGCAGGTCCCGCGCGACGCGCTGCACGTCCTCCTGCGTAACCCGTTCGACGCCTTCCAGCGTTTCGTCAAGTCCGAATTGCCGATCGAAGTAGATCTCCTGGCGCGCCAGGTGCGACATCCGGCTCGATGTGCTCTCGAGATTCAGCATGAGGCTGCCTTTCAGGTGGTCCTTCGCGCGTCGCAACTCCGCCTCGGGCAACATCTCTTCTTTAATCCGCTTCAATTCGACGACAACCACGTCGATGAGCTCGCCAATCGCGGTATTGGCGCAGCCGGCATAAATCGTCATGGAACCAGCATCGCGATACGCGCTGAGGCCGCTGAATACCGCATAAGCGAGACCCCGCTTCTCACGAACGTTCTGAAAGAGCCGCGAGCTCATTGATCCGCCAAGCACCGTGTTGAGCACATAGCTCGAATACCGGTCCTCGTGATCCTGCTGATAACTGCTCGTTCCGAGACAGACGTGACTCTGTTCCAGCTCTTTGTTGCGAATGACGATGCGCGGCTCGACCCGCGGCGGGACCTGCGAGACCTCGGTGCTGTCATTGGAGAGAGTGCCGAAAGCGGCCTCCACCAGCCCGCGGACCTGCTGATGGTCGATGTTGCCGACCGCGGCAATGATCATGTTCGGTGCCGTGTAGACACTATCGAAGTAGGTACGCAGCCCCTTCTTTGTGAGCGCTCCTACCGTTTCTGGCGTGCCAAGAATTGGACGGCCGAGCGGGTGATCTACCCAGAAGTTTTCGGTGAACAACTCGTGCACCAGATCGTCGGGCGTGTCCTCGACCATCTTTATTTCTTCGAGAACGACCTTCTTTTCCCGCTGGATGTCCTCTTCGGTAAATGCGGGGCGACGGACGATGTCCGAGAGCACATCGACCGCTAGGGGCAGGTGCTCGTCGAGCACTTTGATGTAATAGCTGGCGTACTCCTTGGCGGTGAATGCATCCATCTGGCCGCCGATTGAATCGATCGTCTGAGCGATATCCTCGGCACTCCGCGTGGCCGTGCCCTTGAAGAGCATGTGCTCGACAAAATGGGCGATGCCGCTTTGCGGCTGTGGCTCATGACGCGAACCGCGCGCCAGCCAAACCCCGATGCTGACCGACCGTACGTGCGGCATCCGCTCGGTAAGAAGCCGGAGGCCATTGGGAAGCACGTCGCGGACAATGAGTGGTTGTGTCACGGTTGCGTGGGAGTCGAGGTCAGCGTCGATCAGCGCTTTGTGGCCATGCCGCAAATCGTTGACAGACAGGGAATTAGAAGAACACGTGCATGATAACACGCGCGTGAATTGCGCCGCAAGAAAACTGAGTCGCTTTTCGACTGGCTGCTAAAATCGATCGTTTGCATCTTGCAGGAAATGCGGCACATAGCATGAGCGCTTCATGTGTGAACGTGGCCGAGCTGGATCTTCAGGAGCTCGAGAGCGCGCTCGAAACGCGCGGCCGCGAGCCCTTCCACGCGCGGCAGCTCTACAGGTGGATTTATAAGCGCGGGGTCGTCGACTTCGATGCGATGACCGATCTCTCGAAAGACTTGCGAGCCAGGCTGGCGGCGGAGTTTGAGGTCATCACACCGCGTATAGTGACCGAGAGCCAGTCAGTCGACGGCACACGCAAGTTCGTGCTCGAGCTGGGCGACCAGCGCCGCATCGAAGCGGTGTTCATTCCCGACACTCCCGCCATGACGTTCTGTATCTCGACGCAGGTCGGCTGCGCCATGGGATGCGGTTTCTGCCTCACGGGCAAGATGGGCTTGGTGCGCAATCTGACCGCAGGAGAAATCGTCGGGCAGGTGCGCGTCCTTGCCGCAGCGACTGGAATGCTCGATCACCCGTTCAACATCGTCCTGATGGGGATGGGGGAGCCACTGCACAACTACGACAACACGATGAAGGCTCTCAGGATGCTGCACTCAGAGTATGGCCTCGCCGTGTCGCCGCGCCGCGTCACGCTCTCCACCGTCGGTATCGTTCCAGGCATGAAACGCCTGGCACAGGAAGCGCTGATGCCAAATCTGGCGGTTTCATTGCACGCCACGACCGATGACCAACGCAGCGAACTGGTCCCGCCGAATCGAAAGTATCCGCTGGCGGAGATTCTCGAGACGTGCAGGCAGTTCCCGCTGAAGAAGCGAAGTCGTATCACGTTCGAATACGTGATGCTGAAGGGTGTGAATGACACCATAGAGGATGCACAGCGCCTTGCAAGACTACTGGCGGGAATCAAAGCCAAGGTGAACCTGATTCCGCTCAATCCCGCCCCAGGCATCCCGTACGAGCGGCCGTCCGACGCGACCGTCGACCGCTTTGCGCAGATTCTTGCTGACCGGCACCTGACGGTCTCTGTACGAAAAAGCCGAGGACAGGACATCCGCGCCGCATGTGGCCAGCTGATTGTCGAGGGCGGCACGAAGAAATCCGCCGCCCAGCAGATGGCGCTGTTAATGCGCTAAGCGTTCTGAGTGGTGACGCCCGCCAGCGGGTCGGCGCTGACGATCGTGACCGTTACCCACGAATTTCGCGGCTGCGGATTGCTGATTTGTACCTTCAGGTAGTTTCCCGTCACTACTGATGCGCCATCGTCGACCGTGAGCGCTTTCATCGCGCGGCCTACCTGATCTCGACGGAATTCGCGCGACTTGCTGGCCGCGATATCGCGCACAACACGGGCGCGGTGGCGGATTACGTTGCCGTCGACCTTCGAATCGAGCGCCGTCGCGACAGTGCCGGGTCTATCCGAGTATGGGAATACATGCGCGTAAGCGATCGGCAGCGACTCGAGCAGACGCGCCGTCGCCGCGAATTGTTCGTCGCTCTCGCCGGGAAACCCGACGATGACGTCGGTTCCGATCGCCGCGTGCGGCAACTGCGCGTGAATGGTTTCAACGACGCGGCGAAAGTCGGCAGCGCTGTATGGCCGTCTCATGGCACGAAGGACGACGTCGGACCCGTGCTGCAGCGGCAGGTGAAAATGGG
>Ga0114129_10013843_pt1 | contig 11492 bp, 5 predicted proteins | sample RhiMetdeltSRZDD1_FD_80071 | JGI IMG/M metagenome (GOLD analysis project Ga0114129, IMG submission 80071) | Populus rhizosphere microbial communities from Tennessee, USA - Rhizosphere MetaG P. deltoides SRZDD1 (version 2) (version 2) | ecosystem: Host-associated > Plants > Roots > Rhizosphere >... | reverse complement strand
CAGGACAGGCCGTTGTGGAATTCGATCGGACACAAATTCTGGGCAACAGCCAGGGTCTTCAGGAGATCCTCAGCGATGCGGATCGCGTGGCCGGGACCGATTCGAAGATCCTGATCACCGGTGAAAGTGGGGTGGGGAAGGAGCTTCTGGCGCGACGGATTCACCGCCGCAGCCAGCGTGCGCACCTGCCCATGGTCACCATCAACTGTGCTGGCGTCCCCGACTCGCTGCTCGAGTCGGAGCTCTTTGGCCACAAGCGCGGCGCCTTCACCGGCGCCGAGCGCGATCGCAGCGGCCTGCTGAAGATGGCGCACGGCGGCACGATCATGCTCGACGAAGTCGGCGAGATGAGCCTGCGCATGCAGACGCTGCTGCTGCGATTCCTGGAGACCGGCGAGCTGCAGCGCGTCGGCTCGGAGCGGCTCAAGACGACCGTCAACGTGCGGGTCGTCTCGGCGACGAACCGCGATCTGCTCGAACGCACGCGGCAGAAGGAATTTCGCGAAGATCTCTACTATCGCCTGAACGTCGTGCACCTCATCATGCCGCCGCTTCGCTCGCGGCGCGACGACATCGGCATGCTGTTCGGGCACTTTCTTCGTGTGATGAGCGAGCAGCACCGACTGCCGTCATGCCAGGTCGCGGCGGACGCCCTGAATTACCTCGAGGAGTACCAGTGGCCGGGGAACGTGCGCGAGCTGAGGAACGTCGCCGAGCGTCTCGCGCTGCGCTTTGCCGGACGCACCGTCACGCTCGCCGAGCTGCCGACGATGATCAGGCGCGAGCCCGTCGCGCCGGTCACGGTCGCGGTGCCGAACGCCGCTGAAGCGCTCGCCGCCGCGTGCTACGAGCGCATGACGACGAAAGGCGAGTCGTTCTGGAGCGTCGTCTACGAGCCGTTCATGCTGCGGGATCTCACGCGCGAGACGGTGCGTGCCGTCGTCCGCATGGGGCTCGAGCAGTCGCGCGGCAGCTATCGCATCGTCGCGCAGCTGTTCAACCTCCCGCTGACCGACTACAAGCGGTTTCTCAACGTCCTGCAGAAGTACGAGTGCCACGTGCCGTTCCAGCGGTTCCGGCTCGTGTCGCAAACGCGCGATCGCGCCGCGGAGGGCGCGGCCACGGCGCCGCCGCTGATGCCGGTGCCGGCTCACGCAAAGGCCGTCTGAACCCGAACCCCGAACCCCGAACCACGAACGACGAACCGTTCGTAGTTCAGGCGCCGACCGAGTCGACGAATTTCTGCCAGTCGCTCAAATCGGACGAGGGGGCGCGGATAATCTCCACGCCGCACCACGATTCGTCGGTGCCGGCCAAGCGCCGCGTCCACACCCGCTGCGCCGGGACGACGATGTGGGTGTCGACCACCTTCAGATCGAACTGTTTCGGCACGTGCTCGACGTCGCTTAGCGCGACGCGGACGCCGCCGTAGCTCACGTCGAGAATGCGCGCCGGCACGCTCGCGGCCTCCGCGGCGATCGTGCCGTCCACCGGTTTCCGCCGCCAGCGCCGCTCCTGCAGCACGCGTGCGCCGCCGGCCACCTTGGTCTTGGCCGCGCGCGGACTCACTGGCCGGTACGGCTGGAAGGGCACGTGGCATTTGTGCTGGCGCAGGAAGCTGAGCAGCCGCTTGTAGTCTTCCGGCGGCAGGTTGAACAGCGCGGGCAGATCCTTGTAGCTGCCGGCGGTCTGCCGCAGCCCCTTCGCGATGATCGCGCGCAGATCGGTGCGCGTGATGTCGCGCGCCATGAACATCGCGTACGGCACCATCCAGAACGATTCCTTGCCGCGCACCATGCGGTCGAACAGGATCTCGGCGACCTCGCGCTCGTCGCCCGCGCCCGCGTCGCGGCGCCGGCCCGGCTCGCCGAGTTCGGGCGGCAGATCGGCGGCCGTGAGGTGCGTCTGCCCGAGCTGCGCGCGGACGACGAGCCGTTCGACGATGTTGCGCAGCTGGCGGACGTTGCCGGGCCAGTCGTACGCGACGAGCCGCGCGAGCGCCTCCGGCGCCAGCTCCAGCGGCCGCGCCTGGTGATCTTCGGCGTGCGCGGCGAGGAACTGGCGCAGCAGCATCGGGATGTCCTCGCGCCGGTTTCGAAGCGGCGGAATCGTGATGTTGATCACGTTGAGCCGGTAGTACAGATCCTCGCGAAACTCGTGCGACCCGATGCGCTCGGGAAGATCCCGGTTCGTCGCGGAGATCACGCGGACGTTGACGCGCGTGTGCAGCGCATGCGCCCCCACGCGCTGGATCTCGCCCGTCTCGAGAAAGCGCAGCAGCGTCCCCTGCAGCCGCAGGCTCATCTCGCCGACCTCGTCGAGCAGCACCGATCCGCCCTGCGCCAGCTCGAGGAGCCCCGACCGATCGCGATGCGCGCCCGTGAAGCTGCCGCGCTCGTGGCCGAAGAGCTCCGATTCGAGGAGCGTGTCGGGTATCCCGGCGCAGTTGATCGTGACGAGCGGCATCGCGCTGCGGCGGCTGCGCTGGTGGATCAGTCGGGCCGCGATCTCCTTGCCGACGCCGCTCTCGCCCGTGATCAGGACCTTCGCATCGGATCGGGCGGCCCAGTCGATCTCCGACTCGAGATCGCGAACGGTCTGACTGATTCCGGCGAACTGCGCCGTTCGGTTCCGGCTCGACATGAGGCCAGCCGATCCGGCCTACAAGACCGTTGCCGGGCGGATGGCAGAGATGGCGGGGCGGACGATGCGCTCACGCGCGGGCCGCTGCTTCTTCGCTCAAGCATCGCGATCCGGCGGCCGTCGTTACCTCTTCTTCGTCCGTGACTTCCAGCGCGCGCGGGCGGCCTTGCGGGCGATCGCTTGCCGCTCGTCGGCTGTCAGCTTGATGGCTCGCGCGAGGCCGCCTTTGAGGCCGCCCAGACGGCCCAGTGCGGCGGCGTGGGGATTCTTCCTGGCGCCTTCCCGTTGCATGGCTGTAGCGTAGCGCGATTCAGTCCATCGATCACGCGCGCCGCAGACCGATCGCCCGCGGACTACACACAAAGTGTGAAAGAAAATCCTCTTCCATCCAGAAAAGTGTGTACACCGCTCCACACCTGACGGACGCTTTGCGCCACCTCACGCATCCGACGACCGCGTCGATGCGTGAGCGCTCACGGTGGGTCAGCCCGCTGCTTGAGCGCCCACGCACGGTACGACGGTTGCTGACACGAAGGACGACTTCGGTGACGTAAAGCATCTCACCCAAAGGTGGTGGCACCAGGGTGAGACGAAGTGAGACAGGAACTGTGGCCGTCTGCACACTAACGTACCCAACGCGCGCGCGCGGCATCGCGCGCGATTGCACGTCGACGCCGGGCGCTCAGCTTCGCCGCGTGCGCCGGTCCGCCTGCGTGCGTCGGCCGTCTGCAGGCCGAATCTGCGGATGTCGCGCCGGGCGATGATGTCCACCCGCCGACGGCCGGCGCACGAGCATCGGATCGATGCGTGAGCGTACATGCATAACGACGCGGCAGACGCCGCACAACGAAAGGGGCACGCGATGGACGGACCAAGAGCCAGGACGCTCGCCAGGATTGCCGCCACAGGGGTGTTCGTGATCGTCGCGCTCGGGCTGTCGGCGCACCTGCGCGCGCAGGTCTCCACGCCCGCGCCGTTCATCGAGAAGGACCAGAGCATGCCATGCTGTGGTCCGCAGATGAATCCGTGCAGCGGCGAATCGGTCAACATCAACGGCAAGGAAGATCTCCACGTTCAAATCCGGAATAGTCCCGGCGCATTCAAGCTGCTCAACCACGAATCCGGGACCGGCACGGGCATCCAGACGGGCGCACAGTATCAGTACGAGGATTCGAGCGACGTGCAGTTTCAGGGCGACCGCAACCCGTCGTACTCGCACCTCATGTTCAAGAAGCACCTGATCCGGACCGGGACGCCGGGCACCCTGCCCGACGACTTCTTCATGAACGTCAAGTTCTTCTGCAACGCACAGGGCCTGTGCTCGATCACCGGCGTTTCGACCGATCCGTGCCAGTAGGAGGCGTCATGCAGATCCGACCCACCACGGCGAGCCTCGCGATTCTGCTGGCGCTGATCCTCGCGCCGACCCCCGCCCACGCCCAGAGCCTGGGCTACATCTTCAACCTACCGATCTCGAAGGTCGTGCCGAACCCGTGCGGGAGCACGTTCGTGCTCGTGAACGGCACGTTGAACGTGTCGGTGGGGACCGCCGTCGGCAGCGACGGCTTCACCGTGACCATCGGTCTGGCAACCAGCGGCAAGGGTCAGGACGTGCTCGCCGACGGTACGCTCACGGTGCTCGGCAAACCGGATTATTCCTACTCCGGCTCCGCGTCGCTGGACGCCACCTACGACGCTACGCCGTCGACGGCGACGATCACGCTCCCGATGCGGGATTATCTCGTTCGTCCGAACTGGGACCGCAGCGACATCATCGCTCTGACGACGACGCTGCAGGTCACGCTCACGAACGGTGTGCCGACGGCGCCGCAGATTACGGCGTTGGCAGTGCGCTGCCAGTAGGAAAGCCGCCGCGAGCACCGGAGATCGCGATTGCGACGCGATCCCCGATGCCGCGGGAAGCTACTTGTTGAACGTGATCGTGTTCGATCCGGTGCTCGCCGAGACCACCGCGGCCGCGTCGTCCAGATCGCTCGTCCCGTTGATCTTCTGGTTGTCGTAGCGGACCGCGCCCGTCATCTTGTTCCACAACTTCACGCGCACCTTGTCGGCGACAGCGGTGTTCGTCGAGTTCACGACGGCGAGCAGGAAGTAGCAGGTCTCCGTCACGCCGCCGACCGTGTAGTTGCCTTCACCCTTGAGCCACGACTTGCCGTCGGCGGTCATCACGAGATACTTCATGCTCGTGCTCTGGAAGCTGACGCCGCCGGTCGAGTAACTGAATTTGAAGACGTTGCTGAACGCGCTCAGCGTCCCGTCGGTTCCGTATTTCGCGGTCAGCTGCGTGATCGTGGCCGTGCCCGCGAGCGACAGGTTCGCGGTGTAAGAGCCCGCCGGCGACGCGTACGACCCCGCGCCGGTTTCCCATCCAGCCGCCGGATCGTAGACCGCGACCTGATGGTAGACGGTCTGGCTCGAGAGGTTCGTCTCGTCGGTCACCGTGAGCGTGACGGCGTACATTCCGGCCGCCGTGTAGCTGTGGCTGCCCGTGACCGTGCCGGTCGTCTCGTTGACGGTCCCGGCCGACGTGGTGCCGTCGCCCCAGTTCCACTGAGCGGTGTGAGTGTCGCCGGCCGTGTCGCTGAAGGTGGCCGTTGCGGTCACGCTCGTGTTGATCTTCACGTATTCAGCTGACAGCGTCGTGGGCGCCACCGTCGGCGGAACCGGCGGATTGACGACTTGAGTCAGTGGGGCCGAACTGCTGGACGCAAGGTTGTCGCTCCCGATGTACGTCGCCGTAATCGCGTGCGTCCCGACGCTGAGCGCGCCGGTCGTCAACGACCCGGTCCCGTTGGTCAGCGCAACGATGCCGATCGACACGCCGCCGTCGAGGAACTGGATGGTGCCCGTTGGCGTGCCGGCGCTGCTCGTCACGCCCGCGGTCAGCGTCACGATCTGCGGGAACGTCGATGGGTTCAGCGACGAGACGGGCCGGGACGTCGTCGTTTGCGCCTTCGTGATCGTGAAGGTCGCCGTGTTGTACGTGACAGCGTAGTTCGCAAGCGCGGCTGCGGGGCTCAGGCTGGCGCTGATCGTGTACGGCCCGCCTGCGACCGTCTCGCCCGGCGTGCGCGCGTACGTCGCCGTCACGTTGTCGGACGCAAGGAAGCCGCTCAGCGATCCGGTGAGCATCGGATCCGGGCTCCCGTACGACTTGCTCGCCGCGTTCGGCGTGACCGAGGCCGGTCGTTTCGACACGGTCAGCGTGCCGTCGACGTACTGGATCGTATAGTTGGCCGCTGTCAACCCGCTGGGCGTGATCGAATACGAGCCGACGGCGCTCGTGTCGGTCGCCGTCGTCGACAGCGACAGCGTGCCGCCGAGGACCGCCGGGCTGTCGCCGTTGACGAGTCCGGAGTACGCCGCGGTCAGCGCCGGAATCGCGTCGCCGTAGGCTTTCGACGCGTTGTTCGCCGTGACCGTCAGCGGCGCCCTGGCCACGTCGATCGACGCCGTCGCCGTTTGGCTCGTGTAGTTCGCCGTGTCGGCTGGGGTAAACGTGACCGACAGCGTCTGATTCGATCCGGCGTTCAGCACTGCGCCCGCGGCCGGCGTATACGTGAAGGTGCCGGGCACGCTGGCCGACGCGTTCAACTGTGCTGTCCCGAGCGCCGTTCCGTAGGTGAGCCCGACTGGGCTCCAGCTGATCGACGGCGTCGCCCGCGTGATCGTCAACGTGCCGTTCGTCGTCGTCAGGATGTAGTTCGGCAGCCGGTTGGCCGGATCGTTCAGCGTCGGCGTGATCGGATACGTGCCGGCCGGACTGTCTGCGCCGGCCGTCGTCGAATACGTCGCGGTGATTTGATCGCCGTTCTGCAGACCGGTCAACGTGCCGGTCAGCGCCGGATTCGGCGTCTTGTACGTTCGAGTCGCCGACGCGGCGACGACCGACAGCGGCGCCGGATTGACGTCGATCGTCGCGGCGGCCGCGGCGCTGAGGTAGTTCGCAAGATCGTACGGCGTGAACGCGACCGCGAGGTGCTGGGCCGCGCCTGCGTTGAGCACGCTGCCAGCCGCCGGCGTGTAGGCGAGCGTGCCGGGGGTATCGGCGGTGGCGTCGAGCTGCGACGATCCCAGCGCCGTCCCGTAGACGATCGCCGTCTTGGGTGACGTCCAGGTCACCGTCGGCGTCCTCGTCGGCGGCAGATTCCAGCCGATCGCGACCTGCTCCACGATCGGACTCTGATTCAGGTCGGGCGTGGTCAACGTCGCCCGATACTGCAGCTTGTCGCCCGCCGGACTCGCGATCGTCCCGTTCGAGACCGCAGCCCACGGCGACCACGTCCCGTTGTCGCTCGATCGCGTTTCGAACGCGACCGACGTCCCCGCGGGTGTCTGAGTCGTCGCGGAGAAGCCGTTCCAGTTGACCTTCTGGCCGCCGTTGAACAACGTCGCGGTATCGAAGACGCGCGACTCGAAGGTCCCTGTCGCTGCGGCGTACGGACCAATCATCCGAATCCAGTCGACGACGAGGGCCGGACCGCCTGCCGGATAATCGCTGATCGCCGGCCGCATCGGTCCGAACACGTTCGCAGCGTGCGTCACGACCTGCGTGCCGTCGACGAAGTAGCTCACCTGGTCCGCATCCCACTGGATTCGATACCGGTGCCACGACCCCACCAGATCGATCGCGATCTCGGTGTCGAGCATCGTGCCGTCGTTCTTCCGCGTTCGTGCGAGCAGGTGCCTCCCGAAGCTCCCGTTGCCGGTGCTGAAGATGGCCCACGGGAAATCGCCGGCGTAGTCGATGCCGAAGCCGGCGTGCTCGAACGGATCGCCGCCGAAGTTCGCGTAGAGCTCCAGCGATCGTCCGGGCGCGTACGTCTTCACCGTGCCGGCGATCGCCGAATTGACCGTGAGATAACCGCCGCCGACGGAGCTCGCGCCGCGGTTCGGATCGATCGTATCGGTCCATCCGGGCGGCAGCGAGGTGCCGCCGAAGTCCGTGTTGACCTCGGGCGCGAGGCTGATTTCGCCGTCGGCCGTGTGCGTGAGGTACGTCCCGCTCAGAGTGCCCAGCGCGAAGTCCTCCTTGTTGGGGGACTCCGTGCTCGACGTGTCGATGAAGACGCCTCCGGGCGTGATGAAGTGGTTCGGTCCCGCGGCGACGGAATTGCCGAACGAATCCGATGCGTTGATGCGGAAGTAGTACGTGCTGCTCGACGACAGGCCGGTCACGGTCACTCTGTGCGCGGTCGCCGTATCAGCCGTCGTGCAGGCCGGCGTCGTCGACGGCGTGCAGACGACCATTGCGAACGGCGTCGGCGTGCCGAGCTCGAAGCTCGAGCTCGACACCGGCCGGTTCGTCGTCCACACGATCTGCGCCGCGGTGGTGTCCGCGCCGATGGGACCGGCCGCGATCCCCGAGACCGTCAGCGGGATCAGCCTGGAGTCGACGACGACGTCGACCCAGTAGTTGTTGCCGTTGAACGTCTGGTTCGGCACGCCGGCGCTGTAGCTGAACACCCCGTTGCCGCCGGCGACGGTCGAGGACGGCGCGTGAATCGGCGGCGAATCGATCCCGCCGCTGAGGAAAAAGCCCGGCGTTACCGCGTAACGGCCGGCTTCCGTGTAGTACGAGGCGATGTAGGTCCGGTTCGGGGCGATCGCGACCGCGCTGCCGAACGTCACCTGCTGCCATCCGGTCGCCGTCTCGCTGGTGAAGGTCGCCGTCGCGAGGAGCGTCCCGTCGATGGACCAGAGATGTCCGGTGTGGGTGCCGGTATTGCCCGCGGTCTTGTAGAAGCGAATGCCCGTGACCACCGCGTCGACGTCGCTGTAGAACTTGACGCCGAGCTCGAGCGGCACGGGCCGGTCCACCGCCTCGGTGACGGGCGGGACGGTCGAAGGCTTCCAGAGGGCGTCGCAGGGACAGCTGCCTGGATCGACCGTGACGTTGACGACAGCGGCGGCGGCGTCGGCTTCGATGTTGCCGCTGTCGTCGATCGCGCGCGCCCGTACGGTGGCTGGACCGACGCCGGCCGGCGACCAGTTGTAGCTCCACGAATACACCAGCGTGCCGCTCGCGTTGCGCGTCGCGCCGCCGTCGGCGAGATGCCACGTCGCGCCGTCGACCGAGACTTCCACGCCCGCTACCACTCCGACGTCGTCGACCGCGGTTCCCTCGACGATCACGCGGTTGCCGTTCTGGACCTTCGATCCGTTCGCCGGCGACGTAATCGTCGCGCTCGGCGGGTTCGCATCGAGCGACTGCGTGGCGAAACCGAGCGGCCGGTTGGGATCGCCCCCTGCTTGCAGGCTCGCGGGTTGAGCGCCCATGTCGGCGAGGAGGTTCACCGTCGCCTGCTGGATCGCCTGGCTGGGCACGCTGGTTCCGCGGTCGTGATCGCCGTCGAGGCCCCACGACCACTGCACCGTTCCTGCGCCGAACACCAGCGCGCCGCTCGGATGACGGTAGAGCGTCAGGGTGTGGGTTGCGTTCCCCGGACCGACCGTGGCGCCGAAGTCGAAAATCTTCTCGACACCGCTGAGGGTGGTCGACGACAAGTGCACCAGCCCGGTCGGCCTCGATCCGTTGTCGAGGTCTTCGTCCCACTCGTAGCCGACGACGGCATCGCCGAGCGTCGCGACCTGCCCCGGCTGAAGATCGGCGACCGCCGTATTCCGCCAGAAGCGGAGGTTGGCCATGCCGGCCGGCACGGTCAGCGCGGTCGTGCCCGAGTTGACCGTCCACAGGTTGCCGGTCACGGCATTCTCGGGCCGGCCGCCGTCTCGAGGCGGGCCAAACCGCGTGTCGCGCCACGTCGACGTCGTCATCGGCTGCGCGCCGCTGTCCAGCGGGTCGAGCGGATCGTTGTTGGTCGCGTTGCGCAGCGTTTCCTTGTAGCTGACGAGCGTCCGGTACGCCGTCGGGCCCGGTTTCGTCGTCTGCGCCGCGGGATCGAAGATCAGATTGTTCTCCCACCGCGTCTTCCAGAACATCTCGTTGCCGCTGAAGAACGCGAGGTGCATGCCGGCGCCGCGCAGCGACTCGACGTTCGCCCGCTGGCCGCCGGACCAGTACTCGTCGTGGCCGACGGAGAGGAACGCCTTCGGCCGCGGCATCGAGGGCGATCCGAGCTGCGCGCCGCGGCGATCGGTGTCGATACCCGACCAGTACTTCGCGTCGTAGCCGTTCGCCTCGAGCCACCTGACCATCGGGTACTCGGCGTTGAACAGCCAGCTTTGCGGATCGTGGCCGCGCGTGTCGAACGGCCGGTTGTAGCTGACTTTCGCGGAACGTGTCGCGCACGCGCCCGCGTACTCCGTGTCGGCGTTGCTGATCGGTCCACCGCAATACAGGCTGCCTCCGCCGTACCGGTTGTACGCCTGCCACGTCGTGTCGGAAGTTTGAACGAGGATGTCGGCCGGGCGCGCGTCGTCGCGCACGACGAAGACGATGTGACTCGCTCCGCCCGGCGTGCCGTCGAAGCGGACGAGCCGGGCCAGGTAAATGCCCGATACCGCCTGACTCGGAACGGTCCACGCCGCCGACTCCGCCCAGTTGCTGCAGTCGTACAAACCGCTCGCGCTGTCAGTGAGGCATGACGGCTGCGTCTGGGGCAACGTCGCCGTCGGGAGGACGGTTGCGACGCGCCGCGCGCCGGCGCCTCCGTAGTAGCCGAGTCGATAGATGACGAGCTGATAGTTCACCGAGTCGGTATTGACCTTGAACGAAATCGTCTCGCCGACGTTGACGCTGATGTTGGTCGCGAACCCCTGAATGGTCGGGTCGCCCGCGCCGCTGACATCCCACTCGGTCCAGTCCGCGACGCCGTCCTGGATGCCCTTCCTGTTTTCGAGCGAGATAGGGTTGTCCACGCTCTGCGCGCGCACCGGCTGGCGACCGGACTCGCCGGCGGCGATGGCGAGCGCCGTGAGCGATACGACGACGAGGCGGATGGAGAGTCGCGAGGCGAGAGGAAGCGGTTGAATCATCATGACAAACCCGGATCGAGCACACGGCTCGCGCGCGATGCGCGCAGAGCTCCGCCCGCGATCGACTGGCGTGCGACAGCGCACGGCGACCCGATCAGTTCCTGGAACGGTGGTTCAGCGATCTATGCCAGTCGGCAGGGAACGCGAGAGGACACGGGAGCAAAGGAAAGGCCGCCGCCAGCCGAACGGGAAGCCGCGCGAATTTGCGCGAAACGCGCGGTGAAATCCTCGGAGCGGCGGCGAGGCGTTGTTGAAAAGTCAACCGGCAGGCTGACTAATCCGGTGACGCTCCCAGAATTCAGCCCGGGGCTCGACTTTCAGTGAACCAGCGGGCGGGGGTCGCCGTCGCGATCGGCTGCGAGCGTACGCGAGATCCACTCGAGCCAGCCGGAGGGATCCGACGGCTGCACGCGGCAGGGGACGTTGAGGCGCGTCGCTTCGCTCTCGAACGTCGGATCCTGTTCGCGGCTGACGACGACGACTTTCACGTCCGGCCGCGACGCGCGGCCGATCAGCGCGACGTGAAGGCCGTTGAAGTCGCCGAGGCGTTCATCGGTGATCACGACGTCGGGGCGCGACGTGCCGATGACCTGCTTGGCTTGCGCAAACGTCAGCGCTCCGAACGCGCGGTACCCGGCGCCGTTCAACAGCGCGACGAGGTTGTTCAAGCGCGAATCGTCGCCGGTGACCACGAGGACGTTGTGAGCCATGGGCGAAACGTAAATCAAGATTCACACCATCTGTCGCGCCGAGCCGGAGAAAAGGCGGTCGGCGTAGAGTGCGAACAAAACAGACGGTTGCCTCGTTCGGTCGCGGTCGGACGGTCGCTGCCGCTGGATAAAAAGTATTCGAACCGCCGATTCAGCGGAAACTTTTTATACAGCTTCAGT